>Ga0194129_10000832_pt1 | contig 55961 bp, 42 predicted proteins | sample TA2KigCa35mmetaG_FD_150862 | JGI IMG/M metagenome (GOLD analysis project Ga0194129, IMG submission 150862) | Freshwater microbial communities from Lake Tanganyika, Tanzania - TA2015038 Kigoma Deep Cast 35m | ecosystem: Environmental > Aquatic > Freshwater > Lake | place: Tanzania: Lake... | reverse complement strand
CATCTTAAAGAGGGGGCGACCGAAGGTCGCCCATTGTCCAAATGTTTTTTTTTATTTTGTATGACCTCTTAAAGAGGGGCGACCGAAGGTCGCCCATTATCCAAATGTTTTTTTTTATTTTGTATGACCTCTTAAAGAGGGGGCGACCTTCGGTCGCCCATTATCCAAATGTTTTTTTTTATTTTGTATGACCTCTTAAAGAGGGGGCGACCGAAGGTCGCCCATTGTCCAAATGTTTTTTTTTATTTTGTATGACATCTTAAAGAGGGGGCGACCGAAGGTCGCCCATTGTCCAAATGTTTTTTTTTATTTTGTATGACATCTTAAAGAGGGGGCGACCTTCGGTCGCCCATTATCCAAATGTTTTTTTTTATTTTCTATGACTTCTCCCCCGCATTTACCAAAATTCTCTCTTTGACTCTAAATTTTTATAGTTGCGGTCAATCTTTGTGGGCAAATCAAACGGAGCAGCAAGCGTGCTGACATCTTCCATATATTTAATATATGCGGTTGCCTCACTAAAAACATAAGGAACAGCATAATCAAGCACTAATTTATTCATAGTTGCCACCTGTTTAGCAATTTCGGATGGCATATGTTCAGCATATTGTAAATAGATACTTCTCATAATAATTTTAATAGTATCTACATTCTGTGGCAAAACAGTAAATTTGTTTTTCGACATTTCATAAACACCAGCGCGAATACCATTTTGTATGATTTGAATATTTTCCGCAGAAAAATAAGCGCGTGACAATACTGTTTCTTCCCATTGTCCCATAAGAGGTGCACGATATTCAGTTGCTTTATTTTTTATAGCAACGCGTTCTGCCATAGCAAATTGTATTTTTGGGTCAGGCATATCCATTAAATTGACGCGTCCATTGTATCTTGCTAAATCTAATATTTTTGTGTTGTATGTATCCATTTCTTGAAGACTTTTAGGCATTCAGATTATAATACAATAGAGACAGAAAATAACATTATTATTTTCACGTGTTTTAATATACTAAATGGACTCTTTCTATTTGATTGTATTGTCAGTAGCAACTTTGATTTTAATTATACTACTTGCCTTTTTGGGATGGACTATGAGTAATGCGAAGAAGGGAACCAAATTTCCTCTAATTGCCACAAGTTGTCCTGATAACTGGACTTTGGATTCTTCAACCAAGGATTCTTCGGGCAAATCTATTAAACTATGCACAAGACCTTTATCGGACAATAATAATCGTGGTTCTGATAGTTTAACAACATATATGGAAACATCAACAAGCGTTGGTTACACTAGTGCCAACACCACAAATAAATTAAATTTCACAGACAGTGTATGGTCAAATGATGTAAAAATACCTAATCCAACTTGCTTAAAGAAGGCGTGGGCAGAAAAATACAGTATTAGTTGGGATTCTGTCACAAATGCTAATTTTTGTTAAATTACTAGTTTATAAACAGATAACTGGAATACATAGTGACAATGGTTGCTAAAGATACCCAAGTGGCAACAGAAATATGTCGTTTTCGAACAATCATTGACAAGAAATCATAGAGGTCTTGTGCTTTTTCATCTGGTTTTTCTTTATCAGGAACTCTCATTTTGATTTTACCATTTTCATCAAAATAAGAATCATCAATAAATACATTTCTAAAACGGTTCAGATTGATATTTGGATCCACACTGCTGTCTTTTTTCATACAAGACAAGTAATATTTGAAATTTTCTTCAAACAATTGGGTCGCAATTATGCTGTAGTTATTGTAATTACCGTCTCTGCCAAATAATTTCTGTGTGACTTTTGTTAAATTATCGCCACTAATCCAAGAAAATCCGAATGTATTTTCAAATGAACGCATCATAAGAGGTAAATTCTCTATTGTCATCAAGGTGATTCCGATGATGGGAAGTCCAATTGTTAATACAGATGATATTATACTTAGCACAATTTTCATATTGATGTCTGTTTTCATAACAGCACCTTTAAATATGATTAAAAAGAATGAGATGATTCCCAACAATATCAACGCAAAAGCAACAGATACCAATAGAGAACTTGTGTTTTTATTACCAGAAATCAAATTGGCAATGTAGTTGTCATTGTATCTAATTCTGTATAGAAAAAATACAATGGCAATTATAATAAAAGCAAAAAGAAGAAATATAAAACTGGAACTTTTCTTAGATTTTGCTATTTTGAAATTGGATTTCATTGTTTTGAAACCGTCATCGTTGGATGGTTTAATAAATTCTCTATTGTCATCATCTTGTTCCTGCATATTAATAGATGATATTAATTCAGCATTGTGTTTTTGGGCATTTTCACGAGCAATTCTTTCTTGTTGTAGTTGTTGTGCTAATATTGCGTTTTGTTTTGCCTGTTGCGCCAATGCTGTATTTTGTTTTGCCGATTTTTCTTTAGCTTTATAATTATCAATTCTTCTACAAGAACCAATTACGCCACACGCTGTTCCGGTTTTTCTATATCCCTTTGGACACGATTTGCCACACTTTCGAACTTTGTCTTTTGGTCTCGATTTCTTGGATTTCTTAGATTTCTTAGATTTCTTAGATTTCTTGGATTTTTTTTTTGTTTTGAAACCTTCATTATCATATTCACTGTCGTCATCGGTGAAACCTTCATATTCACTGTCATCATCGGTGAAACCTTCATATTCACTGTCATCATCAGTAAAACCTTCAGAATCACTATCGTCACCAGCAAAGTATTCTCCGTATTGCATCTATAGAATTGAGATATATACTATTTTTACTCTGCGGACACACAAATGGCAATAGAAACTTTTCTATATTATAATGGAAAATCAACCAAGTTTAGTAGAGCCGGGTGTCAAATATTTCATATCAGATGCCCTTAGAAAAACTCACGAATACAAGATGAAAACATATTCATTTATTCTAAATTTGGCAATTGGCATTGTGTTTTTCATAGTGTTTGGTGGATTTCTCTATTACAGATACAAATCAAAACCCACAGAGAAAGAAAAACACGAAAAAATGATGCGCGACCAAGCAATTATATTGTCAAAAATACACGGATACAAAGAAAATAAAAATGCGTCAGATATTACAAATTTACCATTTGTAGATATGGATTATTATGCCAGTCTCCAACATCCCATAAAAAATCCAGAAAATTAAGAATGAATAATATATTATATAGATAATGGAAGACACAGACCAAAATACAATTGATTCCTACATACAAAGAATGCCTGCAAAAGCAAGTGAATATTTATTACCAAGTGTAATTGGACCTATTGATTTGGCAGCATTCGGATCAGAAGGACGCAGTCCGACTATTATTCAATTTGAAAAAGGTAAAATCACACATCTCTTAAATATTCCCAAAACAACTCGTGTATTGAAAATCGACAATAATATGATTGATAATTTGCCACAAGACGGTGTTCGCCATTTAAAAATTCTCAGTTGTAATGATAACCAACTTGTCCGTTTTAATTCAAGCAATTTCACTGATTTAGAGGAATTATATTTAAACAACAACAAACTGGAAGAATTGTCTAGTATTCCCGCAAATTTGAAAACACTGGAAATTAATAATAATCCGAATTTAGTATTTCTTGATTTAGGAAATGCAACAGGACTAAAAAAAATCAGTTGTGTTGGAAATAAAAATTTGCGCAAAATAGTAAATGTGTGTCAAGCAGAAAAGTCCGGATTTGTTTTTAAACACGACCCCGATGTGGAAATAGAGTATGTAGAAAAATGCTCACCGAGGGCACTCATCCAAAACACGGTTGATACTACAATTGACGAATACTATATGTTGAAAAATAAATATGAAACAGCGCGAACAAAGGAAATAAAAACCATAATTGGTATGCCAATTTCTTTAAAAAATAAAAAAAAAATGGTCCGCGCAATTCCTAAAAAATGTGTAAATTGTGGCAAGACGGGAGGAACGAATTTTTGGCGTATGAATGACATTTTGTATGCGGAGTGTTTGGCAACGCCGAAATGCGATTTAAAGATGAAAGTATCTGTCGGATTTTATTCGAATATTCGCGATTTAATGAATATTACACAAGAGGATATGCAGGAAAAACGCACAAACATAATAACACTCAAAATGGACACACTGTTTAATTATGTGACTGAGACCGAGTCATCGCGGTTTTTTAAATACGATTTGGATATGTATCAGGCAGATGAGGCAATGTTTAATACATATTCGGAATATGAACAGAATATTATGAATGACCCAGTGCGTGAGAGACTTATGAAAAAGAAGACACAGGAAATTTACAAAATACTACACGATGTTCGCCGCACGATAGAGGAATATAGGAAAACTGGTGACAAACAGTTATTACACGATGCTGTAGAAAAACAAAAAAGTGAATTACACAGTGAAGTGGAATTGTTGCGTGGATTAAAATATCCTGTAATGGAAATGATGGATGTAGATGGTGTGAAACATTTACGTCAAATGCATTACAATCCTGAATTGTTGGACTACAGTATAGTAAAATCTGGAACACAGGATAAATAGGAAATCTAGAAATATTTCCAGAGTTTTTATATAATGTGTTCTCTTTCTCTATTGCTGATTTTTTCAATTGCTGTTGTGTTTGCGAATCAAACAAACGACACACAGTGTCCGGACATAAACACAAGTAATTTGCCGAATCCGATTTTGTCTGGAACACCAGTGCGTTTAATGCAGTATAATGTAGAGTGGTTTTTTCTCAAAACCTATAATGGATGTCCGGGAACGAGTTGTAGTTGGCAAACATTGGCAGATGCGACAACACACGCGGAATATGTTGCCGACGTGGTAAAGAAATATGATCCGGATATATTGAATTTGTGTGAAGTAGAGGGATGTTACGAACTCAATTATTTGAACGGACTTCTTGGGAATGCGTATCAACAATATTTGTTGTTTGGAACGGACACGTCAACAGGACAGAATGTAGGATTGATGACAAAATGGACTCCATCGACAAATTTACAGAGAACATCGGCAACCCATAAATATCCTGTTGTTGGGTCGCAGTGTAATTATTCTGGCACGGGTTCATCCGGAGTATCAAAACACTATTACACAAGTTACAAGATGGGAACACTAACAGTGTATTTAATTGGTGCGCATTTATTAGCAATTCCGACAGAACCGTCGCGATGTGCGTCACGCGAAGCACAAGCATCTGTATTACAGGAATTAATTGTGAATTTATTAAGTGGCGATAGAGAAAATACAGGAATCATATTGATGGGTGACCTCAATGATTATGATGGGGTTGTGATGGATTCAAATAGTGATATTCCGACATCAAATGTGTTGAATATATTAAAAGGTTTAGAGGGAGATTATGCGGGGGCATATAAATTGGAGACAGTGTCACAGATGGTAGAACAGAATGAGCGATACACGGATTGGTGGGACCCGAATGGGGATTGTGAGTCTAGTGCTAATGAAATGTCAATGATAGACCACGTGTTGATGACACCTAATATGTTGGAAAAAGTGGTGAATGTATTTATGCCGCATCCATATACAGAATCGTGTTATACATACAATTCGGACCATTATCCAATTGTAATTGATATGATTATCTAAGTGATATATTATTTGTATAATATATAATTGATGGGAACTCGCAAAAACAGGAGGCGTATAACAAGACGAGGGGGTGGTCCCAAAAAAAACAAGTCTTCGACACAGAAAAAAGAGTCATCCGATAGAGAATTGAAAGAAATAATTAATGAAATCAATAATTTGAATGATGGAATTAATAATTCGGCAGATGCCTATATTGTAAGACAGTTGAATATCTTAGTAGGAACACTGGAAAGAATGCACAACAATGATGATTTTAGCAAATCCCAAATAGAATTAATAGACACACTGTTGGAGCATAATAATAAAATGATGCGCGAGTGTTTGCCAACTAGAAATAGAGATTGTAATTTTTTGAGAGATTACATTAATAGAATTGAAATGTTAAAAGAATCCAAGAAATCTCTATCGGGTCTTGTTAAAAAAGCACCGAGAACAAAAAATATTCGTGTTTCACCTGAGATGAAGAAACTATTGAGGGTCTCACCTGAATTAAAAGAATTAGTAAAGGTCTCGCCTGAATTAGTGAAGACCTCACCAGAGATGAAAGAATTAGTAAAGACCTCACCAGAGATGAAAGAATTAGTGAAGGTCTCGCCGGAATTGAAAGAATTAGTAAAGACCTCACCAGAGATGAAAGAATTAGTGAAGACCTCACCAGAGATGAAAGAATTAGTGAAGACCTCACCAGAGATGAAGGAATTGGTAAGAACAACTAAGAGTCCTTTACCAAAATCTTCTGTAGAAGCAATTATAGCAGAATTATTTGTAGAAAATTATTTGAAACTGAATGTAGAAAAACTGAGAATGACAAACCGATTTACTCAAACAATGATTGAACATCTTGTAGAAGAGAACAATAGAGAATTGGAAGAACTTGCTATGTTAAAAGAACAAATGATAGATGGTGATATGTGTGACGTTTTGACATCATTATTTCCATCTTTTAGCACTAGAGAAACCCCATACAGAAAGATACTATGTAATTTGCTGTTTCTAATAGGAAAAATATCCTACATAGTAAGTAGCAACTACGCATTTGGCGCCTGTGATTATTATATATTGGTTAAGGGAGGGACAGCATTAAAATTAATGGCAAACCATAGTGATTTCAAATATGATTCAGAAGACATTGACATAACAATAATGAATCGTCCAACAATGGTGTATGATGAAAATGCGAGTCACAATTTTGCGGAGAGACTAATAAATTATTGTAAGTGGTTTATTGGAATTAAGGAATTAAATATTAACTCCCAAACAGAAGGACTTGGTGTAAAGAAATTATATTACAACAAGAAGGGATTGTGCGATGTTGATTATATGGATCACAGTAGTGAAGCAACAGCAGTTTTTTACGAAAATACCCAAACAATTATACGACCAGAATACAAAATATTATTTAAATGTCAGACAGAAGAAGATTTTTTATTAGAAAAAGAGTTTCTATATAAAAAATATGAATACCAGTGTATGGCAAATCAATGTCATAAAGAGGAAAATAAAAAAAAACCGGAGTGTTTAGAATGTGAATATTTAAAAAAAAAATTCGAAAAACCAATTAAATCAATATCAAAATTGCGATTTTTGAGAAGATAGATAGAGAATGTTAGTTAGGAATGACTGAAGGAATATCGCAGTTTGTAATATATTTTATGTTGCAGAATATTTTTTACTATAGTAATTTTTGCAAACATAGTCAGAAAGTATTACAGTGTCTTGTGAAGGCAAATTTAACAAATGAAATTACTTTTATGTGTATTGACAAGCGTGGTCGCGACCCAAATACAAATCAAATATTTATTGTGACGGAAGGAGGAGAACGAGTATTATTGCCGCCGAACATTCATAGTGTTCCGGCAATGTTACTGGTAAAAGAGCAATACAGAGTAATATATGGTGATGAGATTTTACAGAGTTACGAGTCGCGAATAGTGAATGACAAAATGAATGCTACAAATTTTAATGGAGAACCGATGGGATATAGTTTAGGAGTAAGTGGGATGAATTTAGGAGGAGGTGGGAGTGAATTAAATTCTCTATCGATGAGTTACAGTGGTCGTCAGAGCATAATTACACCGCCTGAAGAATTTACATCAAATAAAATTAAGGGTGATGACAGTATTGTTTCGAGTTATGAACAGATGCGAAAGGCGCAAGATGCGCAATTAGGAATAGGCAAAGTGCCTGCGAATCCATTTGCTCCATCACGATAAGTTAATTATTCTACAAAAAATATAGAACTAATACTATATTATTTGTTAGCAATGTCATCAAGTGTGAAAATAGACCGTTCTACATTGATTCGGTCATTTAATGATTATTTTTTTGAATTTTTGGAAGATATGTTAAAAGTGTTGCCGACTGATAAATCAATAATGACAGCAAGTAAATCATTTCGAACATTTACGGAATTAAACAAGACGATATTAATAAAGTGTTGGCATAAATTTGTTTATTTGAAATACAGAGAAGTGATAGAGAATGGAGATATTGATTTTTTCTTTGAGAAAGATTATTCGGAAGATTTAACAAAATTGAATAATTCGCAGAAGATAATGGAAATTATAGATTTGGTGCGTATTCCTGCGAAAGAGGTATGTGAGAATCCTAAAAATAGAGAATACATAACAACATATATTCAGACGCTTTGTAGATTGTCGGTGGTTTTTAGTGAATTACAAGAATAGATGATTATTTTGCTACAGGATTAGTAGAAAAATAATTAAGTAGGGCGCTTTGCGCCCCCCGCGAGACAATAGGGCGCTTCGCGCCCCCCGCGAGACAATAGGGCGCTTTGCGCCCCCCGCGAGACAATAGGGCGCTTTGCGCTCCCCGCGAGACAATAGGGCGCTTTGCGCCCCTATTCTTCCACAATTTCTTCACCAATCATTTTTGTAGTAAATTCTTCCATTCCCTCTATCTCAAAATGTTTTTCCTTCAATATATATGTTTCTCTAAACATACTTCTCAAATCAACATTCCTTCCCACATATGTATTTAATGAATACACTTTTATTCCTGTGCCCGCATTATATCTTTCAAAATCTTCATTTATGTCAGAAAATATTTCTATTATGTTGTGTTCATAAAACAATTGGGGGTCAATCAATACTATATTATCTGTTTCTGTATACCACAATATAACAGCGTGATATGATTTTTTTGTTGGATATGTTAGCACTGTCACAAAACCTTTTCCCATATTAGCACAAATCTTTCGAAGTTTTTCTATATATCGTTTTGTTAAATCACTTGTCTTCTCATTATCTACATATTCATAAATATTTTTATCTTTCTCACTTGATTCAGGAATAAAATCATCTAACGCATCAAACATTGAAAATTCCAACCAAATTGTTTTAAATGTTCCTTTAAAATTCAGTTTCTCTATTATATCTCCGTGTGTCATACTCACAGAATTTAATAAATGGTGTCGATGTGTTTCTAATGAAATGGCATTAAAAAAATACAAAACATTGGACACACAAGTTCCGTTTTTGTTTTCATACAAGGCAGCATTCTTACTAGCATCCACTATTTTTGATATTACTCTCGAATCTTTTGTCGTCATTAAAGATTTAATGGTTAAGGGATTAAATGTCAAAAATATTACTAACAAAAGAAAGAATCCCGAAAATCCCATAATTGCCGATTTTGCTCCTCCACTTATTTTCTTATGTTTTCTTGTATTATTTTTTTTTATTTTTCTGTATCTACTTTTTCTGCCTCCATTCATAATTCTATTTTTAAACACATCCTCCGAAATTTTTCTCAATGTGTTTATACATACCGTATTCGATTCAAAAAAATTAGATGGTATTTTAAATTTTGTATTAATTGTTATAGTTCTCATTATAGATAATAATTATATTATAAATAAATCACTGTTTTACTTATAATTACGAGGATTGTATAAGGCAGTCATTAGAATGGAACCATAACATTCTCACTATCTAAATATTCAATTACCTTCTTACGAGTAATCTTCGGTTTCTCTGATTCAGCATTTTGCTTATGTTCCTTCAATGCCGGAATAAAATGCTCGTAGTGTAGTTTCTCTATATGATATTTGTCGCGTTTGTCCTCAATCTCTTCCAATTTTGTTATTTTTAATACACGCACATTCAAATACAAGTTGTGAATACGACTCGCAAATGCCTCAAAATGCTGTCTAAATCTCACAAAATGCGCACTGTATTGTGGAAAATATTTAAGAAATTCTCTGTCTCTATTAATCTTCCGCAAAACCAAATACTGATAATGTAAATTGGGATTGTTCCCACGCAACATCTTAATCTCAGCATACTTGACATTCTCATAAGATGCGCGAAATCCTGTAGGAATATGCGTTACCATAACACCCGGAATAGAAAATGAATTCAATGGGTTTCTCATACAAACTCCTATTTTGTTTAGAATACTAGTCTCTTGTCCAACCAAATATCTTCTGTCTTCTACATTTAAAAATGCATTATCTATCGAAGTCGTGTGAGGATCACACAAGTCATCGAAAAATCGGGGAAACTTCACATTCGTATTTTCAAATGTGGGTCTCAATGAAAACACATCCACATAACAACAACTGTTATTATTTATTTCATAACAACTAACCAAATATGTTGCTGGCATATTCACATTTGTAACAATATGATTACAAGGATGTTGCATCACAAAAGAATAACAACAAGACTTTGATAAATTAAGTGAGTCGGTGAAACTATCCAGCGATAGAGCACCTAATCCATCCAAAAACATCTGTCTAAAAGTCTTTTGTTCGGGTTCAGGCAATTCAGGAAAATACTGATTCCTAAAAAAGTGATTGTTTCCTCCCACACTTCGTTTAGTGGCAATTTCCCATTTGTCATCATCCCAAAATAAATTTACCATCGTTCCCTCAATGATTTCTGTAGTGCGGATCTCATTTGGTTGTGATTGACACATATTTGCCATTCTCTGAAAATCATCGATAGGCATCGACTGTGCCGGAGCAATGCACAAAATATCCTGTGAAGAACTCTTAGTAATTAAACTTCTGTAAATACGCATATTTAAATCTGAATTTGCCAAGAATTCGGATTCTAAAGTTCTAATTGTGTATTTGCCCTTGTTAATAGTTTTGACAATTGGAGGCATATCATTTAACTGATTTAAATTAACTGTGTGTGTAACCATTTTTTTTGTGTGATGCTAATATTGTAATTGTGTTTCTAAATTATTTTCGGAAATCTTCTAATAACAAACCCCTTTTTGAACCTTCCCGTAGTCATTCTAGAATAAAATTAGTCTGAAGCATATTTATACTTTATTATAGTATAGTATAGATGTCACAAGAGGAGGTAGATTGGGACGAAGATGAAATAACCAAAAAAGATACAGAATCGGAACCAGAAAAACAATTTGGCGGTGTGGTATTAAAACTTGGCGACATTATAGAAATATTTTCACCATCAAACTCTGAATATCACGAAAAAACATTTTTTATTGAATACATTGATGACCACCAGATAGAGATTTTAGATGTAACAACTGGATTTAAACATACTTTAACGATGTATGAAACAGGTAAATTAACAGAGGAATCAATTACACAAATTCATTTGTTGTCACGAGCACCCGAAGAAGGATATGCCAAACAAAATGGTTTGATAACTGGAATATGGATTGATGTGCATTTTGGCGGTGAGATTCCTACAATAATTACTGGTGAAATCACCAATGTGGATGAAGATATGATTGAGATTATCACCTATCCGGAAACAGATGTAATTTACTTGAATTTTGAATATCGAGGAATTCCCAAAGACTTGCCGATAGAGAAAATCACAATTCGCGAAAAACCAAAATCAATTAGAGGAAGTTTAAGACAAATGATGAATGCTCTATCGGAAGAGGGTGAAATCCCAAATTTTGATGAAATTGCTTCAATGAGTGTTTCTGAAAGTGGTGAAATTGCCATCATTATGCCAGACAAACCCCGCATAGACCCCAATTTTAATGATACTCTCAAAGAACTCATTGTAAATATGGATGACATTGTATTTGGCGAAGAAGAAGAAATTGAAGTCCGCACTGAAGTTAAACGGTCAGAACAACGATATGGTATTGATATTCAACTAAATGACCTGTTGGATGAACTGTTTTCCACTATACCAACACACAAACGAACCAGTTTAGTAAATAGAAAAATTCATACAATTGTAAGTAGATTCAAAGAATTGCGCGAAAAATTCTCTACATTTGACGAGAATGGAAATGTCACGGGATACAACAATTTTGATGCTTCCTATAAACCACTTGCCGACCATTTGGAAAATCTGGATATTAATTTGCGCTGGATATTGCCTGTAGTAAAACAACAGACCAAACTGTATAATGTTGAAGACGGTTTTGATAGCGACTCTATTTCTAAAAAAACATTCATCGGCGATTTATTACAGTTGAAATCTAAAAAAAAATTATATACTGAGTATTCTTCATACTATGAAAATCTAGATGAAAATATGACGCCATTTGAACAGACAGAAGGAAAACGCATCCGCACCAATTTGGATGTCATCATAGACAACTTGGAAAACTATTACACACACGTGTATAACAAGATTAACAATTCATATCAAGTGGGGACTCGCCGTTTTGTTATGCAAAAATACAATCTTGGACTTACAAAAATGCATCAACACGTGATGAAATCCGGTAAAAGTGTGTATTTGCGAGGACAAATGACAGGTTCCGATAAGATTCAAACAAAATCAATAATTATGTTGCCAAATGCTGCTGTCGATTTTTCAAGAGTCGATTTACCCGGAACCAGTGTATTAGACCGTGTCAATAAAAGTCACAACTGGTTGTATTACTACAGACTGTTGCGAAACAAAACAGATGTTCAGACCATTTCCGCAAATCAAACGATAGAGAATGTCCCCGGATTTATGGATTTTGTTACTGATTTTGAAATGGAAAATCGCGAAGAAACCGACTATGGTGAATTCCTACACAATGTTATTCCAAGAACAAATTCCATCATCAATATGATGCGCGACCGCATTCCCGACCCTTACAGTTTCTACAATATGATTTCCTTTTTTGAACCATTCTTATTGTATCCCGACAACATCACTTATTCTTCAAAAACACTGGATGACAAACGGGCAAATGTGGATATGAAATATGCCGGTTCATATCAAGAAATTCGCTACTATGTGAAAGAAATGGTCAAAAAATATAAATCCACAATGGCAAATAGAGGTTCTGACTTCGGCGAACTTGCCTCTAAGAAATACGAAAAAGAAGGTAAAACACAAAATTACATCTATCGTGTTCTTAAAGAGAATAATGATTTTCTTAAAATGATACAGGACAAATATCCACTGTCACATACCAGTTCCGAAACACTGAATACACTGTTGAAAACCGATTGTGGTTCCGCATATATGGCAACTGTATCACTTATGTTGGGAATATTATTCAAACCCGATTTGTCACGCATTTTGGCATCAGACGAAACAAATGCTGAATCAAGTATATTAAAATCCAAATCTTGTGCTACACGCTCTATCGCCAAGAAATACAAATCAGTCCGTGAAATGCAAAAAGATAATGACACTGAGGATGTCTTTTTCGACAAGGAATACGATGACACTCCCTACAATATTATGGATAAATACAAGGAAGAAAAAGGCAAAATGTTGCCAGAAAGATTTCTAGAGTATTTTAAAATGGTTCTGATAGAGAAACATAATGCTAATCCTGAAACAGTTAATGAATTTGCTGCCAATCTTATTGAGGGTCGTCGCCGTGTAAGAACAGGAAACTACGCAATGTTATCTATTGTTCCTGTTGCGGTTGATAAAGACTCTATCGCGGGGGTTGATGTGAGTGCCGAAGAGAATGCTCGCAAAAAGACGTCATTTTATGTTCGTCGTAAGAACACTTGGATTCGTGAAGATGTGGATGATGATACATTCTGTAATTTATCTGCTGGATGTTATTTGAATGAAGATTCGAAAAAGAAATCGTGTGATTCTGCTGAATACACTTCACAAAGACTTATGAATAAAGATTTGAAAAATGCCCGCACACATATTGATGTCGCAATTGAACTAACCACACAGGATTTAACTGAGGAATTAAAAGCGCGCGCCAAATATCATCTCGACCTTCTTAGAAAAATCATATGGATTAAAGACAGTTCAGAAAAACAACAGAGCATTTTTTGTTATATGATGGGAACACAAGTTGCTGAAAACTCTATCGTGGATTCTCCATACAGCAAGTTGCGCGATTATATTCTGGGTCAATCAGATTTCCCTAAAAAACAGAATGATATTATGCGATTTCGTGACCACTTTTGTCGCGAAGCAGTGATTTCGGATACTGTCTCAGAATCCGAACACTGGTTATATTGTGTCGATACTAATTCCAAATTATTGCCAAAATTCCTGTATGACCTCGCCTACAGTTATGTAGTAGGAAATAACTATGAGGAAGAAATGGACAGAGTGTGTAGAAAAGTGGGAAAACTGAGTGAAGACTTGGACACAATTGTGGATAAACACAGTGGATATGTAATCAAACAGATTGATTTTATTGATGAAGATGAATACAATGAGGCGGGTTTCAAAGTGTCACACGCGGATATTATGGAGGAAGGTGCCGGCGAAAGACTTATGGATGTGTCTGACATTAAACCTGTATTTGGACGCAAAACGAAAACCGGCAAAAAGGTCTTTGAAGACATAAATACACAACACATATATAATATTGCTTCTTCGCTGTGTGAATTTATGGGAATTGATTTTGATATAATTGAAGAACGAATAATGTTGCTCTCTATCGATTTTGTTAAAAACTTGGATAGTGCGGATGCTTACAAAATTAAACAAGAAAAAGCAGCAAAGAAAAATATCAAGATTGTGTCGTATCAGACATACTTTGACCAAAACAAGTTGTATTTTACTGCCTGTATGACTTTTGTGGCAATTCAGACGGCAATACCGTCTTTTACACCCCGCAAGACTTTTCCCGGATGCGTCTTCAGTTTCGGTGGATATCCATTGGAAGCCGGCGAAGAAAACAATTCGGGCATCAAATATTTGGCGTGTGTAATAGACAGCATTAAGAGCAATGTAGAACCGTGGAATAGCATTTCTAATCAAAAACGCGAAGTTATAGCACAACGAATGATGGAACTTATGTCAAAACGAGTTATTCTAAACAGTGATGTTGCGGATTTGTATCTGCGAAAAAAACAACATATTGATGAAAATCCAGATGCCTATAAAATTCCGGATGAACACAGTGTTTCTAAATGGGTGCATTTCCAACCACCTATTGTTCAGATAAAACTGAAAAATGTGCCTACTGTTTCGGAAGAATTCAAAGAGGAATTGGCAATTTCACTCAAAAAGGGCAATAGTTCCCAAGATGCTATGTTGGGAACAATTTACGCAAAAATTATCGAAAATTCATATGGACTGATAGAGAATGTGAATATAATAGTATCTATTTTTGGCAAAGAGGCATTGCTCCGCGCAGGTTCCATTGTGTTTTTAGAAAATGCTTGTTGTGAAGACAAATTAAAGGGTCTTGATAGAAGATTAGCATTGGATTTTTTCAAAGAGACTGACCCCAATATTATTAAAAACATTGATATTGTAAAGTCTTATTCCGAAATCATACACGATGCTAAAAAGTTGTGTATTCCATCCTATTTGGTTCATCCTGTAGGAATAAAAAAAACATTGGATGTTGGAAAACGGGGGCATAAATTTTCCGAAGAACAGATTTATGAAGCATTCATACACTATTGTAAATTGAATGTGGATGCCCCTGTTCCTGATGACCTGAAGGCATTTTATCCTGAAAAACCAGCAATGAGTGCGATGGATTTGCCACAAAAGATAGAGCATTTAAAGAGTCTTGGTCACAATCATACACAAAAATCATTGACTGATTTGATGCAGACTGTAGCACAAAGAAACATAGTTGGTGCGGATTTAAGCGAAAAGAAGGTTGATTACGGAATATCCGCATTTGTGGATTTAATAGAGCATTTATCGGACAAACAAACGATAGAAACACCTCTCGCTAATCATATTTTGAAAATGGTAGAGTTATATAGAGAAGGCGCAATTGATAAGAAGGATTCACTAAATGTATTAAAACGGTATTTAATAAAAGCAAACAGGACGATGTTGGATGTTATAAACAAATATATTGTTGAGTTTTCCTCTATGACAAAGCGAGAAAAAACCCAGATATCAAATTTTTTAACAAACATTGGTTCGTGGAAAGATATGGATGATGTTGAGTTGATGTTTAAATCGACGCAATTTATAAAAAATTGTATTCACGGAACTACCAAAGTTGTGCCGGCAATGTTGCAAAATGTAAATATCAAAATTGGTGTTTTTACAAGGGAAGTGCTTGGATTATTTAATGAAGACGCAATGAAACACTGGGAATTATCACAAAACCACGAGGCAACAATAGTAAGAAACATTCGGAATTATTATGGAAAACTGAATGTGTATCAGAAAGATGAAATGGTATGTCAGTTTTTCAGAGATATGGAGTCATTATTAGTGAATCTCAATATGTTTGCTGAAAATATTCCTGTATTTGTGGATCAACAACTGTTGTTCGATAGAGAAACAGTGCAGATGCTATACATTTATGTATATTACTCAGTATTTCACGATATGATTGTTGAAAGCAATAATGAAGATTATGTGCAAGTTGAAATGGCAAAAGTAAAACAAATGCGTCGGACAATTGCTGAAAGTGCGGGTGAATTAGAATTTAGCGCAAAAGAGGGAGGGGAAGATTATGAAGAATATGAAGAACCAGTGATTGGTGATGAATACAATATTCTTGTGGGAAAGAAACAAGATTTCAAGAAACGGATTTGCCAGTTGCTGACGATTCTGATAGAGATGGATATGGACAATAAATCAATTATCAATGTGAATTATGCCGAATTGTCTGACAAAATCTATAAGGCAAACAAAGCAGAAAAGAAAACAATTACAGACCGATTTGAGAAAATGACGATTGAAGAGCGAGCAGTAGAGAATGCGATGAAACAATATAAAATGGGTGATTGGAATGCTGGAGAAGAAAAGGGTCTTTTTATTTATGACAAGAAAACATACGATAAAGAGGTTTCGGGACAAATGGTGGCAAATACAACATCTGTGAGTGTGGATGAACTGAATGCGTTCGATGAAGCAACTGCTGATGCCGATGCCGATAGAGAAGCGTTTGATATTAGTAATTTGGGTGAGAATTATGAAGAAGGAGCATATTATGAAGAAGATTTTGAAAGTTATGATTAGGCAATCACTTGTTTTTTATTTCTAGAAACTTTTTTTGTAACAGTGAATGATAATATTTGGGGGGTTTCGGCACTTCACACTTTTTATTAATTTTTTTTTTATTTTCTAAGTTGTCTTGTAAAATAAATTCATCAATCAAACTGTTTCCAATACGAATAAAGACTATTGCTGGAGTATCATCCATATATTAATATATCATTATTATTTTATAACTATGTTTAAGTAATTTGTTAAATATTGTCTTGTTATTTTTGTTACTATAATATGTTTTGTAGTTGAAAATATATTATTATACGTATTCAATTAGTGTAGATAGAATTTATAATATAGCATTAACTTATATTATAAATGCTGACAGCTGTTCCAAGACATTTAAAAATAACAGACCATTTCAGAAAAAATACAGAAACTGATATATACTCTCACGTTGAAGACCCGAGATGGATATTTTTAAATGCTCCAGAAAATCGTAATAAACAATATTATGTCAGGAGGGGTGATAATATGGAACGATTAGGTCGTTTTACAAAAGTTGATATTATTAATAATTACCATAGCAATATTAGAGACAATTATATTCATTACACAATATGGTTTGAAATACCGCCATCAACTATAATAAATGAAAATGATGATTTATATTACATAGATGAATTACCTGTTAATAGAGCAAATATACAATCTGGAGGTAGAATACTTAGAAAAAAAAAAACAAAGAGAAGAATAATTATGAAAAAAAGCAAAAGAAAATCTGTATTTAATAAAAACAACACTGTTGTTTAAATTTTACCGTAAAAATTGACCTTTTTTTTCAATCCTCTATCGGAAACAAAAAATAACACACACTAAAATATAGAAATAATAAGATGTTTCACTTTAAATTATCAGACAACGGTAAGGTTCAGACCAAGAATTTTGAAAAGTCCAGACCCAGCACTCATAAACGCTACTTTATGAAAACTCAAACAAATAAAGTTTGGGAAGAAAACAAGTATGCTGGAGATGCTGTATTTGGAGGTAAAAACTTCTTTGAACTACTTGCCGAACTGAATAAGACACCAAGTGAATTAAAAAAACTAAAATGTAGTCCAATCGAGTTTGGACAAAAATTGTATAGAGGAACTACTAAAATTATTAAAAAAAATGATGGGAAAATTGTAAATGTAGAATTGAAATATCCTGAAATACTGGAGGATGATGAACGATTATGGAAAAATCGCAAACCTGAATTAGTGGGAGACATTGATGCTCTATTGCCAGATGACCATATTTGCTGTGAATGCGATATTTGTTTAGAAATTGAGGAAACGAATAAAATGACAGAGGAAGACTCCAATAAAACAATTACTGTTTCGAAAAAAACACGCCGTAAATTACCAATAGAGGTTCTTAAAAGAACACGCAAATTAAAACCTACTCAAAAGTTGATAACCGCAAAAAGAAATGCTCTACAAGAATTAAAAAACTTACACAAAAACTACGCAGAACATCGAGCAATTCAGAAAGAAATAGAGAATATGGGAGAAAATGATATTGTGATACCTTCTCCTGAAAAACAACTTAGACCGAACCCAACAACTAATAAAACGATGAAGAAAAAATCAAACACAACAACTGTAAATGCCCTGATAAAACAATATTTAGCATCGGGAGTTACTGCGTTAGAGGTCAATAATAAAGACCAATTGTCAGATATGCTTATCAAAGCAAATCTTGAATATCACAGTGGCAAAAAACCAATTATGACCGATGCGCAATATGATATTCTCAGAAACCACATAGAGAATAGATATCCTGATGCCGAAGCATTAAAACAAATCGGCGCTCCTGTAAAAGGCACTAAAAACAAAGTGAAATTGCCTTTCAATATGCCTTCTATGGACAAGATAAAACCAGAATTGAATATGCTTCAGTCGTGGGCACTTAAATACACTGGACCCTATGTTGTTTCGTGCAAACTAGATGGTGTAAGTGGAATGTATGCGATGGATGATACTGGTGCTCATCTTTATACACGCGGTGATGGCACAATAGGACAAGATGTATCACATTTGATTAAATTGATAGGATTACCAACAATACCTGTAGGAACATTTGTGCGCGGCGAATTTATAATGCCAAAGACAATATTTGATGCCAAATATAGGGATACATTTTCGAATCCTCGAAATCTTGTAGCAGGAATTGTAAATTCAAAAACAGTTGATTCTACTATAAAAGATTTGGACTTTATCGCATATGAAATAATAATGCCCGAAATGAGTCCTAGCAAACAGATGATTGAACTAGGAAAAATGGGATTTGATGTAGTTCATCACGACACAATACAAACTGTATCAAATGACTTATTAACACAGATGCTTATGTCGTGGCGCACACAAAACAAATATGAAATTGATGGAATCATAGTGGCAGATGACCGTGTGTATAAAAGAACTGCTAAGAATCCGGAGCACGCCTTTGCGTTTAAAATGGCAATGAATGACCAGATTACCGAAACAGAAGTTGTTGATGTGATTTGGGAGGCAAGTCAAGATGGATATTTAAAACCGCGTGTAAAAATCGTGCCGGTAAGTATTGGTGGTGTAAATATAGAATACACCACAGGATTTAATGGAAAATTTATTGAGGACAATAAGATAGGTCCGGGTGCTAAAATACAGATGATTCGTTCGGGGGATGTTATTCCCTACATTAAATCTGTATTGGAACCTGCCTCTATCGGAAAGATGCCAGACACTACTGAGATGCCTTATGAATGGAATGCCACACACGTTGATATTGTATTAAAAGATGTAGATAACAATGATACAGTAAAAGAGAAAAATATTGTGGGATTCTTCTCTGATTTGGAAGTGGAAGGACTAGCAACAGGTAATGTTCGCAGAATTATGGCAGCAGGATTTGATACAGTTCCTAAGATTTTGAAAATGACAGAAGCAGATTTTAAAAATGTAGATGGATTTAAAAAGAAGATGATAGAGAAAGTGCGAAGTTCAATTAAAGAAAAAGTCGGTTCAGCAACTATTGTCCAGTTGATGGCCGCATCTAACAAATTTGGTCGAGGCATTGGAATCAGAATTCTTACACCACTTATGGATGCCAATCCTGATTTCTTAACAAAAGAAGAACCTAAAGCAGCAAAAATTGCCAAATTAAATGCGGCAGGCATACATAAAAATGCGGAATTGTTTTACAATAATATTGATGGATTCAAAACATTTATGAAAGAATGTGGATTGGATATTTCAAAAGAACCAGTTGCCAATACAGAACCAAAAATGAGTTATGATACAAATAATCCTCTGTATGAAAAGTCCATCGTAATGACCAAGATTCGCAATAAAGAAATTATTGAATATTTACAAAAAGTCGGTGCAACACTAGAAGATTCATTCAAGAAAAACACAGTAGCACTTGTTATGAAAGATAAATCCGATGTTACAAATAAGATGCGCGACGCCGAAAAGAAAGGTATTGAAATATTTACCGTTGAAGAATTCAAAGCAAAATATATGGCGTAAATTCATTTCTAGCATAAATTTCTAGATATGAATATTTTTTTCCTACACAGATGTAGGGTCGGACTCGGGTTCAGACTCGGAATCACTAGGAATAGCAGGTAAATCGCCAGATTTGGAATGTAAAAGTTTTCCCAAAATATCCAAATCTATAAAAAACTCATCCATATCAATTGGTGTATGTCTAGGATAATACGCATATGTCATAAATATGTATGTCAATTGGTTAAATATCTTTTTTTCAACAGGTGTTAAAGTGTCAAAGTTCTTAGACAACAACTCAACAATTTCATAGTATGAATGAATAAATCCCCAAATATCAATTATTTTTATAAAAACCTCGTCCAGATATTTTCTAAAACTCACTGAACCCTTTTCGTCAGTTACAGTGTAGTGAATAAGGATATCAACTATGTATTCAACAATAGTATTCATTGTGTATTCTTTCTCAAATATCTCGGGGTCTTCTTCTGGATCGCCATCTTTAACATCATTTATAAAAAGAGCATTGAATATATTGTTGATAAATTTGTAATGTCCCTCGCCTCGGTCTCTTATCCATTCTTCAATGTATTTAATTACAAATGGTTTTAGCATCTCCTCAGTGTGTCCTGTATGTCCTGCGCCACCTCCTCCTCCTCCACCTCCATTATTTTCTCTAATAAACTTGGAGTAGTCTCTATTGAATTTGTCCGTAAAAATGATTACTGAAAAAGGAACATTGAATTGTAACGGACGATTTCTCCATACTGTAGGAAAAGGATTCATCATATTTGGCACATATTCTGTTGATAATCCCCAGTCAATCAATCGACATTGGTATTTTCTATCAATCAAAATATTGGATGATTTTATATCACAGTGATACACATCTCTAACGTTCATTGGCATAATACCATTTTTAAACATTTTAACAAGTCCTGTGTGCATTCTATACATATTTTGGAATGAACCCGCAATGTCTAAATAATCTTCAATTGTATCTCCTCCATTCTTAATATTAAGAATTCTTAAACTATTTAGATTCCTATTAATATTATCAACAGTTAAATTTTGTTTTACCAACGAGTTTTTACAAATTTTAGTGTAATCTATTAAATCAGATGGTTCCAATTCTGAAGGCGTGCATAATGAAATTCCATCCAACGCAAAATAATTCCTGTATTTTGGTATAGTTTGTAATTTTTGTATTATAGTTTGGATTTTTTTGTATTCAGTCTCAGCAGCAGTTTTTAATAATAATTTACTAACTGAGTCTGGTTGTCTAACAGATGAATTCATACATCTCAGTGCCGGATTAAATACACAACCATATGCGCCAGAAGCAATTGCTTTGCCTCCCTTTACTGTTTTTGACCTTTTATTTTTTTTTATTTTTCTTAAACTTTTTCTAACACTCTTAACCATTATATATTACAGTTATAAATAATGGTTATACTTTCTCAATAAGTTTTCTGATGAATTCTTCAGAATCACTAGTATTATTTATGTATATGTTAATTATTTCAGCAGGTGTATAAACTCTATCAGGCATTTTACTCAATTCGCATTCACTCATTTCTTTTTTAAACAGATGCTTATACATTTCAGAAATGGTTTTTATAGATGCGTGTTGCATTTCTAGTGTTATATCAATTCGCCCAGGTCGTGTCAATGCTCTATCGAGTTTGTCGTAATGATTCGAAGTCAATACCATAATTCTTCCGGGTGTTTCACAAATACCATCCCACAAATTCAATATATCATCCAGTGTTAATGGGTCCTCATCTGAATTTTTATCAACCTTCACAATTCCATTTTTAATTTCATCAATGGCATCTTTTAAATTATCTAAATTATTATTTTTGTCTTCATCAGTGTTTTCTCGTTCCTTCACTATTTTTCCAATACAATCAATGTCTTCAAACACAATTATTTTATTGTTAAAATCGACACTATTCTTTTTATTACTAATACTGTATCTCTCTTCAAAAAATACTGATTCTAATTGTGATTTTGTTTTTATTATCTTTAGTGACAATACTATAATATGCCTATTTGTGTAATTTGCTAATGCCTTTATAAATGATGTCTTACCCGTTCCCGGCGGTCCGTGTAATCCTATTCCCAATGAATATGGAATACCCATCTCAAAATACCATTCTCTATTGTTTAGAAAATAATCCACCTTTTTTAAAACAGATTCGCGATTGTCGAAAAACAAATTATTAAAGGTCCGCGTACTCTCGAATTTTGTTTCTTTCCATTGGTCATAAACATCTTCGACATTTTCCACTTTCCCCAAAGAATATACAAATCTCTTGTTTTTTCGTCTCTCCTCTATCTCCGCAACATATTTCTCTGCCAAATCATCTACAAACTGTTTAATACTCGCAATATTACTCTTAGTTGAATACAATTGAATTACAATATGATTTGTTTTATTAGCACTTCTACTATGTTTTTTTTCTTCGTTCTCTTCATTCGATTCGCGATATTCATATGTAGTTGCGTAGATTTCTCTATCTGAATCAATCAGAAACTCAGTATTCTGATTTACCATAAAAAAAGTGTCATCACCATTTTCATAATCTTCTGATTTTTGTGTTATCATAAATTCTTTTATTGCACAAATTGATGGATTCACTACTGTGTTTTTAATTATGTGTTTCCATAGAGCAGTGAAATTTTTACTAAAACATATTGTTTGATTCATACGATTGTCATATCTATCATAGTGACTTATGAATTTTCCTTCATATTCAACACAATTCCTACTCTGAAATTTTTTTATTATGTATTTTAAATCTAAACATTTTTTCCAATGAATAGAATCAATATCTAAAAATTTAATTTTATTAGAGACTAGTGTTAAAAAAATAAATACAATTGTTGTAGATAAAATTCCAAATATTGTTTGTTCTCTATTGAACCGATTCAGAATCATCGCATTTAACATTATTGAGAGGTCCATAGTTTTTATTATCTAACAACTGTATTTCTAAGTATTTTACTTTTATAAACATTCAAACATATCTTGTAAGATATCCGGTTTCACTAAAAATAAATAACAACCTGTTTGAACACATTTGTCTAATGATTTTTGACTAATCTTTTTCGGCAAATTTACACGAATCTTATTATTCATTTCATAAAGTATTTCCTCTAATTTATGTGGATTTGTGCATTTGTTCAACACGTGTTTATTACATAAGAAATCCAATAACTCAATGAATCGGTCTCTATTGATGTTGGGCACATTTGGTTTAACATTTGCGCTAAAATGTAGGGCATATTTTTCTTGCCATTTCTTAACAACTTCTTCTACAAGACAACGCTTCTCATAATCGGGATTCTGTATGTAGAGGTCAGGCACTGGATTACACATATTGATTTGACGAAATAAATCAACCTCTTCACCTTCACTTGTATCCATTCGCAAACTAATCATTATGTGTTGTCGATAGAGCCATGCAAGATTCTCACTAAATTCATCGGGAGTCAATAAATCAATTGGTTTAGAATTCTCTGTGTAAATCAGTTTAAATGCCGTAAATCGATGAATTCCGTCAATAATATGAATTGTGGCATTTGTTTTGCCAGATGGTTTTTTATTAATAGCATAAAACATCCAGTCCGTGCAAGGTTTTTTAGATAATATATGTTTGGCGATTTCTCGGCAACGAATATAATCAGGAGGTCTATTAAATTTCCAATTCTGTATTCTATCAGATTGCTTCAATAATTGTCCAATTGTGCATTTTGCTATAACGTGATTTTCACAATAAGTGTGTATGACTTCCATATCAGGAATTATTTGTAGAGACATTTTTTTTTTGGTATTTCTATATTGTCTGTAATACTTATTATTGTATATCAATTTTTTACACCTTAGCACTTTTATACCTTTTCACCTTTCAAACGCTGATTGTATAACCCTGAAATCGCCTTTGGGATATCTGCTACCCGAAGGGAGGCAAATAATCGTGGAGCAAATATTCACCTACTGGTGTAAGCGGATAAATACAAGGCAGTTATACCAAAGGTTACTCTCTGATTTATTGGATATTCCCTTCGGGATGGTGACTTATCAGTTGCAAAAGTGTAAAATAGTTAGCAATACTCTTAAAAATTTTTAGAGGGTTGTTGCGAAGTTTCCTCTGGTAAAACTGTAGTGGTTCTATGGTTTGGTAGCGGAAACTGCATCGGCGGTGGTTGTGTCAGTGGTCTCTGTGGTGGTGGTTGTGTCGTTGGTCTCTGTGGCGGTGGTGGTTCCGGTCTCGGCTGCTGTGATGATCTATTACTACCCCCACGAAGCGTTGCTTTCCGTGTTGATTTCCTACGATGACTTCGTCTCTTAGTTTTTGTTCGGTTTGCCATATTATATAATAAAGTTATATAATATTAAACCTCCGCACTTTTACACCTTTTCACATTCTAAATGCCGACCATAGGTCATAACCATCTTTGGTGGTTATACGTGGAGCATCCGAAGGATGCTCTTTGGCATTTAGAATGTGCAAAGGTGTGAAATTTTCAGCATTTAGAATTTAAAAAAACACAGAAATGATTTTATTGACAAAGTATATATACAACAACTATGACATCAGCAGCAGTGGAATGTTACAACAAAAATTTGTGTTCTCCTCTTGGTAAAAAATTTGTGGGAGGCAATAGAGATGCTAGTGCAGTTACTTATAAAAAAACAGTAAAAACTGTGACAAATCTTAAAACAATTGACCCTAAAAACAAGAATGACGAAATCAACATAAAGAATCGCAATGACGCATTAACACGAGTTCGTGGAGGTGGATATATAGTTCCCAAAAAGGTAACCGGCAAATATTTACTATAATATAGTATAGAATGTCAGATAGACCCTTGAAAGTTATTACAATTTTAACTGGTGCAATAGTTATTTGGATTGTATTCAAAATAGTGGAATTTATTGAGAGTATGCCTCAGTGTTCTTGTTCTGTGCCAACTCAGACATTAGAACGAATTGCGTTTCTTGAAAAAGGAATAATTGCTATAATGGCAATAGGTATTTTGTCTCAATTGTATAATTTCAATAATTCTCTTAATTCTACGAATGAAGCAATGTTGTCGAATCCATTACATTCTATTTTAGGAGTTATTGGAGTAGTTATATATGTTTTTTTCATATACAATGTGAATAAATTTAGAACCTCTATCGGGAAGGATTGTAAATGCGCAGACAAATGGGAAAAAATAGCAATGTACGTTCAAGCATTGTTCTATATTATTATTTTTTCATTGACTGTTATTAGCACATTGTTTTTATTGAATGTGGGAATGATAAATATGAAAACAGGAATAGGAAGAAACATATTGTTGATTACATTCTCTATCGTGGCAGTTGCGATGTTCTCTTTCTTTGGTGAAAATCCGAATGTGTTTGTGGATTATGTTATGGAGCACGTTGCCAAAGAAGGATTCGAATGTGGATGTGCACAAAAGAAATCCCAATATCTATAGAATAAAAAACATAGACATTCTGTATTTCCTACTATATAGAATGTCTGAAACTCCTGATTATAAAGCAGGATACAATTACGCCAGATATGTAAGAACCTATGATGAACTAGAAAATGGCATATACATATTAGAAAATTGGCATAATAAAAACGAATAGTGGAAAGGATATGCGGAAGGGCAAAAACACAATTTAGAGTCTTGTAAAAAAATAAAAAAAAAAGAGAACCCAGAACAAAATCTTCACCGGTATAAATGTGGATAAAATTTAGATAAAAAATCTAAATTTTATAAATCTGCAAGTTATCAATCCCAAATTCGGCAAAAAAATAGTAGAATGTGTATCTATAATACATAAAATGATGATTTGTTGCAATCATAAAAATTGTAAATGTGACAACATAATAGAGACGGATGATGCATTAACAAAAACAATTAAGTTTCAAAAAAATTGATTTGGAACCAGTTAAACAAGAGACAACTAAAAAAGATACAATGGATTATATAAAGAAAACACGTGAGGAACTGATTACTGTATGTAAGGAGAATGGCATCAAAGGATATAGTGGAAAGAAGAAAGATGAGATTATTGCACTTATATTAAAATCATCGACCAGTGTGAATGTTGAACATACTGAATCACTTAGAATGATTGACTTGTTTGCAGGAACGGGGGCATTTACATTGGCATTTGAGGGAACTAATTCTGTAAATGTAGTATTTGGAAATGATATGGTAGAGCATTCTCAAAAAATTTATGATGAAAATTTTAATCACAAACTTACATTAAAAAATCTGAACGACATTAATGTTGAAAATATTCCAAAACACGATATATTAACAGGTGGATTCCCGTGTCAACCATTTAGCATAGCAGGAAATCAAGAAGGATTTAATGATGAAAGGTCAAATGTGTTCTGGAAGATATTGTCAATAATTGATTATCACAAACCAAAATGTGTTATTTTAGAAAATGTAAAAAATTTACTATCACACGATGAACACAAAACATTTGAAACAATAAAAACGAATCTTGAATCTAGAGGATATTATATAAGATTTAAGGTGCTTAATACAGCAGAAATAACTGGAATTCCACAACACAGAGAACGAATATACATTGTGTGTTTAAAATCCAAGAGTATTTTTGACAGATTTAATTTGGATTTCCCCAAAATAGAAAAAAAAAATATATCGGAAATGTTGGATACAAATGTTCCATCAAAGTATTATTACACAGACAGTTCAAGTGCTTGGAATTTGCTAAAAAGTGATGTAGTAAAAAAAAACACAATCTATCAATACAGACGAGTGTACGTTCGAGAAAATAAGAGCAATGAGTGTCCAACACTTACTGCAAATATGGGAAGTGGTGGACATAATGTTCCGATAATATTAGATGACAAAGGAATCCGCAAATTGACTCCGCGGGAGTGCTTTAATTTTCAGGGATTTCCATCTTCTTATAAATTACCTGTAATGTCTGATTGCAATTTGTATAAACTTGCTGGCAATGCTGTGTCTGTGCCGGTTGTTAAATTAATTGCAAACAGATTGATTCCTATGTTGATTGAAGATGAATAATTACACCATATAGAATATCCGCACAAAATATATACCTGTATAATCTATAATGACAGATAGTGGCAATTTTATTAAAATTATTGTTGGTGTTTTTGTAATATTTATTGTGTTGCGAATTATCGAGTTTCTCAGAACTCTACCCCAATGTGCTTGTTATACAGAAAAAGCAGGCAAGTCAAGCAATTTAGATAAAATCGAGTTCTTGGAGAAATCCGTCATTTTTATTGCGGTCATTAAAATCCTCCACACCATTTACACAATGTTTGTTGATTCTGGCAAACAGAGCAGAGATTCACCCTATATGATATTTATGATTATTCTCACTACTCTTGTGTATGTGTTCTTCATATATAATGTTTATGAACATCAGCAATCAGCAGGCAGCAAATGCGAGTGTGCGGACAAATGGCAACAAAGTGTATTGTATTTCCAAGCACTTATTTATGCTCTAGTTGTGGCAATGATTTTCTTTGCGGGATTAATGATTCTTTCCACAGGAACTATGGGAGAGACCAATTTTAGAAGAATCATAGTATTATTGGCAGTGTTTCTTACAGGATTGGGTATATTTTCTTTTTTCGGAGGTGATATGAATATTTTTGTAGAACACGTGATGAATCATTTTCACAAATCGATGGTTTCGAAAATGTAGGGGCAGAATTAGATACTAGAAAAATGTCGCATATGGATTCTTTTAGAAACGCAATGAAGAGTAGTAAATATGGAGCACGAACCGGACAACAGACAAAAGCAATTAAACAACAGAAGAATACAATTGTTAGTAGTCGTCACCGATAAATATTACACCCTAATAATATAGATGCTGTTTGATATAAAGTCCAACAGATTGATGTATTCAGTTTTGCTATTTTTGGCGTTGTTCTCTATCGTCCATTTTTTGAAACCCGGATTAATTTACAATCAAAATGGAAGTTTCCGACAATTTGGAATAGGATACAAACAGAAAACAGTGATTCCAATTTGGTTAGTTTCAATAGTTTTAGCAATTGCTTGTTATCTTCTTCTGTTTTATTTGGAAAAATACTAGACACACATACAATAATATTTTGTAAGTAACTATCGAGAAGATAGTTACTCACTTAGGACTATATCTATATACTTTTGGAGCACATAGAATACAACAGTCTGCTGATGTAATAAAGAATGAACCAATAGAGAGAAGCACTCAAAACAGACATATAGAACATCGCGCCTTTGCCTTTAGATATGGCAACGGCAACACCGGAAATAACAGTCAAAATAGCAAACGCAAAAGTGAAAATCATAACAGCATAGAAGAAAGTGCATTGGTCTCCCGATAGAGGAGAAAATAAGGTATCCATAAAAGCAGACATTATATATTTGACGAAGAAAAAACATATGGAAAAATATAGTTGTATTGTATATTTCACGAGGAAAATGGATGATAAATTTGTGTGGGATATCATTGATAAACATTTTGAAGAGAATCCTCAAAGTTTAGTAAGACACCATCTAGAATCTTTTAATGATTTCTATAAACACGGAATTTTTAAATTATTCAAAGAGAAAAACCCCATAACCATTGTTTCTAAATATGATGAATCCATTGGCGAATATCGGTCAAAATGTAATTTGTATATTGGAGGCAAAAATGGTGATCTTGTGTATTTTGCTAAACCCGTTATTTATGATTCGAACGCTCACTATATGTTTCCCAATGAGGCAAGACTACGAAATATGACATATTCCATCACTATTCATGTAGATGTCGAATTGGAGTTTATTGACATTTTAGAAAAAGACGAATTGCCACACATCAATGTAGAACTGGACCCAAATGCCGACCCCGTCAATAGAGAAGAACCTCCTAAAAACTATAAACCAACAGCAGGTGATGAAAAAGAACTCACTATTAAAGGTGGTGATGCCGATTACTATGAAATTGACCCCACTGATGGACAACCCTATATGACTGGCGGTGCAAAGACTAAAAAGATTCCCGTCCAAATGACTCCCAATGAACGAGCAAAATTAAAAGAAAACTTGGAAAAAACAGTAAATGCACAAAATGTCCAAACACGGACTGCCAAAATAGAGAAGATATTTTTTGGTAGATTTCCTATTATGGTTCAATCTGACCTGTGTGTATTAGCAGGACTGCCCCGTGAAATGCGATTTAATATGGGTGAATGTCGCAATGACCTTGGTGGATATTTTATTATTGATGGTAAAGAGAAAACGGTTGTTCCACAGGAAAAATTCGGAAACAATATGTTACGAGTCAGCAAAGTGGATTCAGATAATGTTCTCTATACTTCTGAAATAAAGAGTGTATCGGAAAACACATCAAAACCGATTCGCACACTGAGTGTAGATTTACTTGCTCCAAGTGGCAAATATTCAAATATGAACATTGTTGTAAATATACCGAATGTGCGAAAACCCGTGCCTCTATTTATTGTGTTTCGTGCTCTCGGAATTGTAACAGACAAAGATATTATTGAAACTTGCCTGTTGGAAAAGGATAGTAGTTCTCAAGACTTGTTTATTCCATCGGTGCACGATGCGGGACCAATTATGACACAGGCAGCAGCAATTCACTATATTGCGCACTTGACAAAAACAAAAACCAATACAAATGCTCTGTTTATTTTGACCGATTATTTTTTGCCTCATATTGGAGAAACAAATTACACTGAGAAAGCATACTTTTTGGGATATATGGTAAATCGTTTGTTAATGGCATACCAAGGAATTGAGTTACCGGTAGACCGCGATAGTTTCCGATACAAACGTGTGGAACTGGTCGGCAGTTTAATGTATCAACTGTTTCGCGAATACTATAAAATACAAATGAAACATATTCACGTGTCTTTTGAAAAGAAATTATATTACAATTTGCAGATTTATGAAAACGATTTACACGGACTCATAATGACAAATTACAAAACTATTTTTGGCGAAAGAATTGTAGAGGAGGGATTTAGAAAAGCATTCAAAGGAAATTGGGGTGCAACCGAACATACAAAAATAATTGGTGTAGTTCAAGATTTGAATCGTCTGTCATTTAATTCAGCACTAAGTCATTTGCGAAAGACCAATTTATCTGTAAGTGCTGGCGCAAAATTGGTTGGACCCCGTGTATTAAATGGATCACAATGGGGTCTCGTCGATCCGATTGATACTCCGGATGGTGGCAACATTGGATTACACAAACAACTGTGTATTATGACACAAGTATCGCGCGGTGTTTCACGAGAACCTATGGTAAAATGGTTGAAACAAAAATGTAATTTAAAATCAGTAGAGGAATGTGGTAAATCCAGTTTGGCAAAAATGACAAAAGTTCTAGTAAATGGATATTGGGCAGGCGTAACAGACACTCCATTGGTTGTTGTAGAGAAATTTAAAATATATCGTCGTAACGGTCTTATTCCTATATTTATTAGCATCTGTTTTGAAAATAGAACAAATACTATTTCTATTTTTACGGATGAGGGGCGACTTTGTCGCCCCATTTTCTACTATGACAACGATCTCAAACAAATGTCTTTTGAATCTAAAATGATAGAGAAAGGTGAATTTTCGTGGGCATCTCTTCTCAATGGTTCTAATAAACGAAGTATCGATATTAGCACAGTAAATTCGGATAAATTCTATGAATTACACGAACTGTATGAAGGCATCGACAACCACGAAACCAATCCTCACAAACTAAAACGATTTATCGAAAACAAGGGAATTATTGATTATATTGACCCCAATGAAGAAGAAACAGCATTAGTCTGTTTGAAAATTGCCGAATACAATAACAAGTCGGATAAAAAATACACACATTGTGAAATACACGAATCACTTATTTTTGGTATGATGTGTAATCTTGTTATTTATCCTCATCACAATCCGGCAACTCGTAATTCTTTCTCAACGGGTCAGAGCAAACAAGCAGTTTCTATGTATCACACTAATTTCTCGATGCGAATGGACAAGACATCACTTATTTTAAATCAAGGACAAAAACCACTTGTAAAATCTCGATATTTGGAACATATTTGTCACGAAGAAAATTCCTACGGCGAAAACGCAATTGTAGCACTAATGTGTTGTACAGGATATAATGTGGAAGATGCCGTTCTCATCAATGAAGGCGCCATACAGAGAGGTTTATTCCGCACTACATATTATTCTGTGTATGAAACACACGAGGAAAAAACCACATCGGGCGGAGTAACAATCACTAAGAAATTTCTAAATGTTGGAATTGACGAAACCGTCAAAGGTCTCAAGGCAGAACACGACTACAGCAAATTGGATAAACACGGATTAGTGAAGGAAGGCACAGAGATGAATGACCGCACTGTAGTAATTGGATGCGCCTATTCAATTCCCAGTGAGTCCGGATTACACGACTCATCCAAGACCACCAAAAAAGGGCAACTCGGCATTGTAGATAAGACCTACATCACTGAAGGCGAAGAAGGCACCAAAATAGCAAAAGTCCGGATTAGAGAAGAGAGATTACCGGCAATTGGTGATAAGATGGCATCGCGTTCGGGTCAGAAAGGCACAATTGGACAGATTATACCAGAGCGCGATATGCCTTTTACCAAAGATGGTTTAAAACCGGATATTATTGTGAATCCACACGCAATGCCCACACGTATGACTGTAGGACAATTGGTTGAATGTTTGGTTGGAAAAGCGTGTTTAAATATGGGATATCACGGAGACTGCACGGCATTTACTTCTACAAATAAACAAATTGGTGAATTTGGTAAAGTGCTCAATGCGTGTAATTTTCATTCATCGGGCAATGAATTATTGTATAATGGTATGACTGGCGAACAGTTGGAGGCAGAAGTATATATTGGTCCCAACTACTATATGCGTTTGAAACATATGGTCAAAGACAAAGTGAATTATCGTGCGAAGGGACCACGAACCCAACTAACACGACAACCTGTAAGTGGTCGTGCGAATGACGGTGGATTGCGAATAGGTGAAATGGAACGTGATGTTATTATTGCGCACGGCGCCACCGATTTTCTGCGCGAATCTATGCTAGACCGTGGCGACCAATACTATATGGCAATCTGTAATAAAACGGGGGCAATTGCCATTTATAATCCCGACAAAAATATGTTTATGAGTCCAATGGCAGATGGTCCTCTTAGATATGTAGAATCACTTGACGGAAAAGATATGAATGTAGAACACATCACAAAATACGGTAGAGATTTTAGTGTTGTTCGTGTGCCTTATGTATTTAAATTGTTGATGCACGAATTACAGACAATCAACATCAAGATGTGTGTCATTACAGAGGACAATATCAACCAATTTGACAATATGAATTTCTCCAAGAATATCAAATTGCTAACAAATGGTGATGCCATTGAACCCAGTGATGTTATCAACAAAGTGAAACGCACATTGAGTGGAAAGAGTCACACCGCACCAAAAGAACCCGAAATAGAGGAATTAGAAGAAATACTCAAAATTCCTACCAAAGATTTTACTGAGAACCCTACTGAATACAAAGCAGAATATGACAATTGGGAGGTTTCTCACGGCGAAGCAATGAATAAATATTATGAGGAACAAAAACGCGACTGGACACAAGACGGCGAGTATTTTGAAGAACGCATTGCCAAACCATATAGTAATAGTGAGGATATCACTATGAATGGTGGTAAAAAAGAAGAACTACAGGTAAATGACATTGTTGTATTTAGAGGCGATTTTAAGAAAGACCGAAAATGGTTGATTCGCAAAATAACAGGTGATTTTGCCAAAATAGAGACTAATGATGGTAGTGGCGATCTCGACCCCGAAAACAGAATTAATATAGTTAATCTGTATGACTTAAAGAAAGCAGATTCGTTGATTCCCGAACCACCAATGATACCTGTAGGACAGTTGGCACCAATTACGGGGGCATTACCATTAAACAGTCAAACACCTGCTGTTGCGCAACCACTACAGATTAATGTCGTTACAGGAAATAATAACAAACTATCGGAAACTCCAACACCGGCAATAGAGTCGGTGCCGATGATTAAAAAACCAGTTACAACAACAACGGTGTCAGATCCATTCCAAGAACAATCTTCACCAATATTGTTTGATAATAAATTAGAAAACTCGATTGATAGTATTCCTACAGGAAATAAATCAGGATCAATAATTGTTCGTAAAGTCTAGAAACAAAAAATTGATTTCCAACCATCTGTTTGAAATCAACACCAAACTATATAGATAATATATTATAAACAACATAATGTCAAGTGAGACCACTACAATTTATAATTCTCGTAAAACTCTATTGGAAGTTCTTTCCAATTTAGGATACCCTGTTGATGATTATAATTCATTCTCTATGAATGAAGTCGAGGCAATGACGCGAAACTCGCAGTTGGATATGTTGATTGAATATTCTGTTGAACTTGATACTGCCTATAAGAAAACAAAGGTTTATGTGAAATATATGCTTGCGTCAAAAGCAATACGATTGAAATCAATGTTGGAAGAACTGGTTGAGGAACTATTTGATTTAGAAGAAATTCTCAACAAAAATGATACATTGATTGTTATTATTAATGACGAACCCAATGATACTATGGTGGAACGATTAAAATTCCTGTATGATTCGCGCGGTATTTTCGTTGTGATACATAATATTAAACGGTTACAACGAAATATATTAAATCACACTATGGTTCCGAAACATACAATTTTAACAGAAAATCAGACGGAAGATTTAAAGAAACAGTATAATTTAATAAGCACAAAACAGTTGCCAGAAATATCGCGATTTGACCCTGTTGCGCTTCTTATTTGTATGAGACCGGGGCAGGTTTGTAAGATTGAGCGAAAGAGTGCCACATCAATTGTGTCAGACTACTACCGAGTTTGTGTATAAATATGAATATGTAAAGTATGTATAGAATGGCAGAATTTTTTTTTAATCGACACACAAATACAGAAAATGTAGAACCTTTTAGTGATGATAAATATTCGGCAAATGATTATTACTATAGAAAGGCATTAAGTGTAACAGGAGGATGCACCCTAGCAAAAAGTAATGCGTGCGGAACCACTCCATATCCAGCAAATGGTTCCGCAGACGAACAACAAACTGCTGTTAACAATTGTTATTGTAAATACAAAGACAATGTTGATAAATATTTAGCAAAAAAATCAGCGGAACAAATAATTAATGGTGCAACCAATGATGTTGATGAGAAATATAATCAGATGGTTATGAAAAATATAAATTTAGGAATAGGATTAAGTCTTATGATGATTTACATCTATACAACTAATTACTAATAACATAAAATAATATCAATTGTATATAGAATCTATCTACATACAATTATGGAAATTAATAAGATTGTGTTTTTATTTTTGATTTTGTTATTCATTCTTGTTTTGTCCAATTATTTGTCAAATGGAAGTGAGGGGTTTGCCGCAAAAAAAACTACTCGCAAATCCACTACTGCTCCCCCTACTCCCAAACCTACTACTGCTGCCCCTACTCCCAAACCCACTACTGCTCCTACTACTCCCAAACCCACTGCTGCCCCTACTCTAAAACCTGTTACAACTGATGCACTTTCTAATAATAAAGCAATCACAGCAGAAATAAATAAAGCAATTCAAACTGCTGAACAACATGCAGAGAAAATAGAGAACTTGGCAAAAAATACTGAAAAAATGATTAAAGAAAATGATGCACTCAGTAGAAAAGTATTAGAGAAAGCAACTGCTTTAGAAAATAGTATAAAAAAAATTGAGAACACCGAAACCAAACTAAATACTGATATGGCGCGAATTAGTAAAGTTGCGGACGCAAATGAAAAAAATACAAACAGTGCTATAACTCAGATTTCTGAGAAAGCAGCAAATGTAGATAAATCTGTAAGTGCTAATAAACAAATTATGTCAGATATTGAGACAAAAGTTAGTGGTGTTGGAAAACAAGTGGATACTGTTAAAAATTATGCGGACAGTATGATTGAAATTAAAAAGAATGTTGATACCACAATGGCAGATTTCCAAACAAACTCAGCAGTTATGTTGAAACAAATACAACTTGCCATTGATAAATTCAATGCGAATCAGATTCCTACAAAAACACCTGAGAAATTCCAAAATATGGATACTTCCTATGTAGTTGCGTCAAATGCTATGGAGAAAAATATGATTGCTGCGAAAGCATTGGCATTTACTACAATCGATTCTGCTTATGATGGAACTCTTTATTTAGAAGGATTCGGCACTGCTGAGGAGTCACCCTATTTAAATACAAATGAGTCAGGTAAAACTCTATTTGATTTTGAGCAAGCAGTTGTGACTGCTCTTAACGAATTCAATGTGGAGTTTTATAAAAATTTTAAGGCGTGTTTCATAGATAAAGATAATGATAATTGTAAGATAAGTGATATTACATCAAAAAAAAATAATGTAAATACTGCTGTTACCAATTTACAGAATGCTATTACTCATATGAACGCAAAACCCACTGCTACTCCTGCTGCTGACACTTCAAATTTTGTAGATGGAAACGGAAATAAAATTACACAAACTGAATTCCAAAACAGACATAATATTATTAAAAGAATTTCAGAAAATATTAGAAACACACGCTCGGAATTGGATGCAAAAATGGCAGAATTACTAGATAAATCCAAGGGACCATTGCCCGAGGCACAAAACAATTATAATTTTGAGAATTACACCACAATTGGTTGGTCTGTTTTAGCAACATCTATTTTGTATTATACTTTTGTTAAAATGGAATAGATGTGAATTTTGTCTATATAGTGTATATCAATACTACATAGATGGCACAAACTTATCCGAGTGACTATCCTGAAAACTACAAGATTGATAACCAGAGAGGAGAATTATTGAGTATTATTTATAAAGACCAAACAGCATTTGACAATGTGGCATCTACAAAATACACACAACTTAATTTTCCATACACACCTGAATATATAACAAAACTAGAAATCGGAACAAATGGCAAAACACCTTTGGGAGGAACAGAACTTGTTGGGATGCACACAAAAGACAGTTGTGCTATGAACGCAGCACTTGTCTATAATAAAAACAATAGCATATCTCTTGGAACAACATTTATTGATGACATTTCTTGTAGAATAAAAAGAGGCGAACAATTAATTTCAGACAAACTATACAGTAGTGTTAATAAATCATTGTTATTGGCAGCAACAACAACAGCACCGGTAACAACGGCACCAACATCGGAACCAACAATAACACCTGTAACAACGGCACCAACAACGGCACCTGAACCATATAGAGTCCAGTTATCTGGATTTTTTTTACCTGAAGACGGTGATAAAAATGGTCGCATCGAACTCGCAAGTGGTTATCCTGTGAATGGATACAAAACACTCGGAATATGGATAGGAATTAAACCAGAAACATGCACTCAACGAAATGCTGTTGTTTATTATGAAAATGGAACATCGAAGACAGATAATTTTGTGGCAAATGCAAATTTTTTAATTTTAAAAAACACAGCATTATCATTTGTAATAAAATATACATTCTACAGTGAAGAGTTGGTGCGTTTCTATCCAGAAACAGAAGGCATAAAAATACCCTTTGTTATAAAATCAAAAACAAAACAGATTGGTTACAAAATAAAAACGATAGAGAATATAGAAAATACAGGAAATTTAGTATATTATAATTTGGAAAGAAAAAACGCCTCTGACTCTATGGGAAAATGCATAATTTACAACGGAAAAACATTAGATGATACAAATAAAAAAATTATTGAGAGTTCCGAAAATTATGAAACACAATCACCGAAACAGATTGCTTCATATCAACTAAGTTATAGTCCAACTGAAAAAGTAGAATTTGTAGGATTAAATGAAAATGGCACACTGTGTGCATATTACACAGACGCAACACCCAATTTAAAATCAAGACCAGTGAAGGACAATAAAGATGTGGCGATAGAGGCAAAGAATAAAGGTAAAAATGGCATAAATAAAACAAGCAAATACACAATGGTGTTGGACGATTCGGTTAGAGAAACTAAACCAAGTAGTAGATATTTTTTTATGTTTCCAATAGAGAATATTGACAGAAGTAGATTAAGTAAAAACACTGATTGGGAAAAAGTGGAGAACCATTATTTAAAAACAATTGACAATTCTAATCAGAAAGTTGATAGAGGAATTAAACAACCATCTATGAAAATAACTATGGATTTTCCTTTGTATTCAAACGGATATAAATTGAAAATGATTGTGGAAAAAAATACTGATGACCAATTTTATTATTTAAGAGTTTATGGAACTTTCAAGAACAACAATACTATTTTCTCTATCGTCCCCGATTTTAAAATGGGTCAAATGTTTGTTGCGGATGAAAACGCAGGCGTCAATAAAATGTATATTGTTAAAGATGAGAACAAAATTCTTGACAAATTGGATAGTAATGGCAAATTAGTGTATTCAGTAAATGACTACAGAAACTATTATCCTCCACCCGACTATAATGAGAAAGAAAGTGAGTATAGTGTGTTTAATAGAGAGCGTGATGGTTATTGTAAAGAACAGGCAAAAGGCAAGAGTCACTTTTTTGTAATTGAGAAAAAGGGTAAAACACAGTGTGTAGTTCCAAAAAATATGGATAGAGAAGTTGTGTTTATTCCAAAACAATCCGAAACAAATATTTCAAAATCCACTTTGTATGTTCCAAATAAAAGTGTTACTTCTGGAAATACTGAGACCGACAAAAATCTTGGCATTGGCAAATACAAATATTTAGAAGATGCGTATTCAGCAAAATCATACAGTGATTATAAAGTGTCGGTTTCGCATTGGAATCCAAAACTAAATTTATCACAACAAAATACATTCTTTAATCAGACTAACAATTATAGTCGAGAAGCAATTGGATTAAAATCTCAAGATGGATTAAAATCTCAAGATAATTCAAAAGGCACAGCAACTATTATGCAAGGATTTACAACTTTGACTAGGGAGAATTTTACCTATATTGATGATACACAGAAACAAATAAATAATTACACAACACCAAAAATTAATTCTTATTTAGAAAAACAGAGAACTGTAAATAAAAATGTTACCGACATTTCTGGAAACATAAAAAGCATCAATGATAAATATGCCTTTATGTCAAGCACTAAAGAGAAAGATGGCAGTGATGTAAAAATTACGGGTGGTGTAGAAAATAACAAATTCTATGATTTTACTGGTCCTGAATTATATTCATTGAAAGAAGATCGTTCTCTTGTGCCTGCTCTATTGAAGGACCAACAAATACTTGCGGTTGAACACAACAACTTGTTTATAATAAGCACAATCACTGTTACGACCTTGATTATATCAGCAATTTTTGTCTCATCAAAATAAATAATGTTGATTCATCATTTAGGAGACATAATTTTCACTAATCTATATATACTATATAGATTAATGTCGAGCAGTTCATATGATTTACCAACACAAATTAGTCTTCAACAAAAATTATTAACATCTATTGCTCCGTCTCCAGATGCAACAAATGCTGCTGCTGTTGCCAGTGCTGTTGGAAATATTAACACAAGTTTATCAGGACTTGCGACTGCGTTAAGCACAGCAGATTCAGCAATAGGTCCCACTCTAACTTATCAACAAGAAGTTAAATCAATATTAGACAGAGAAAACAAGCGTTTAATAGATAGAAGAAACGCAATTGACAAAGCATACGATGGTCAAAAACGAATGGTTATGCTAACAGACAGCATAACTTCAAAAAACAAAGCATACAATAAGATTCTTTTTATTTTAGTAATTATTTTGTTATTTATTTTTGTAATTAAATTATTGGGTTCATATGGAATCATTCCCGACATTTTATTAAACATTTTGATGGTTCTAACAATATCAATTGGATTAATCTATTGCGTGCATTTGTATATTGACATCAAGAAACGAACAAAGATAGATTTTAACCAAATTACTTTAGCAGAACCATCAAGCAAAACACCTGACCAAATACAGAAAGACGCGGAAAACAATGCGAAATCGGGTAATCTTGGTGCTTTAGCAAAAGGAAGTAATGCGGCGTCGGGATGCCAAGGGTCGGCGTGTTGCCCTACTGGAACTACATTTAATGAAAAATACAATGTGTGTGTTCCCAATGAGGTTCCCTATATAACTGTAGGCAGTGGTGTTTCTAAAGACAATTACAAATATTTTGCCACAAAGGATGCCACTACTGGACTTATTACTTATGGATGGAGAGATGCTAGTGCCACAGTTGCCAACAATGGTTGTGGTGCTCTAGATAAATATGATATTACGATTTTAGGGTGCAAACCAACAACCTCGGGATTTACTACAATGTCTGGAAGTTCTGCTGACGCAAAACCATTTAGCGCCACGGAATACACAGATTATGGAAAGGTATAAAATGCCAAATATATAGTATAGAATATGGACTCTGAATATAATATACTACAAAACGAAAATCAAAATATTCAAAAAATAATAACACAACTTGCTGATGACACATCTAAAAATACTCGTCTCAACACATATTTTGCCGAAGACCAAGCAACTGTTCTCTATCTGAATAGAATATTATTGCTCACATACATTGTGATTTATTTTTTTGTGTTGATGTCCCTCTTTTTGAATCGCGAAAAAACACCATTAGTTTCAATTATTATAATAGCAGTAGTGTTTTTTGCTTTTCCATTCTTTATTGACAATGTTTCAAAATATATGTATTCGCGTTTCCTAGAACTGATGCAATTGCTATACAAAGGCAATTCTGTCTATCTATACAAACCACCAACAAAAGTGGATACACTATAAATTGGGCGTTGAACCCAGACTGATGGAATTTACAATATTTATTTTCTCCATTGATTTGGCAAATGTGTTTTGTTTTTCTAGTCCTGAAAATAAATAATCTGTATTTGGACTTTCCTCATTTTTTTTTATTTGACGATAAATATCATCTATGTTAGTTATTGCCAACTCAACTTTTCTTTTATCAGACACTAATTCAACGGTAGAATCAACCGTTTCGGTGCATAGAGACACAGCAAAATACAACATATATCTGCGTTTTTTACAACAAGCATTGGTGTAATGGAGACAAAATAGAGAAAACAAAGATTGCATTACTTTTTCTAAGAAGGGCGATGCACGTTCCTTAACATAATAGAAAAGAGTATCCCAAATAATCCAAACCAAGTCATTGACACATTTAGAATCAACGGATACAAATGGTCGTGTAGAACATAAACATTTTTCTTTGCGTTTTTTACAGATTGCTTCAAATTCGATAATCCATTCAATCCAGTAACAGGCAATTACTGTATTTTTAGAAGCATAAGAAATATTGTAGGCAAATTCATTCATAGGAATGAATATTTCTTTGGGGTCTTCATCTCTAAAAATGGGTGTTACATAGTTGATATTGGGTGCTTTTAGTCGTTCAGTCATTTGTGTAATATCAAATTCTTCGACACGATTTATTTTGATGACTTCGAAACTGTGTTTCTTTGGCGATAGAGAAAGAATACACAATACTTCAGCAAAGAGATTTCTAACAGTAGTATTATTGCGAAGTTCGAGTTCAGAAATGAAACATCCACTTGTTATGATGGATTTAAAACACACGAATCTTTTTTCTAAATAGTAGATTAATTTAGGATTACCACAGTGAATATGTTTTGCACAATAGTAGAGAATATTTTCCCATAGATCAAGATAGTGACCGGCACAAATAAGTTCGGCACCCCAATGACAGGCGTGTTCTATTTTGCCCTTTAATAGGTTATCAATTAATGCTTTTTTGACATCAGATTTTTTATGTTTAGAAAAACTAATTCCGCGAAAATGAGAAGATGTGCGAATATCATTTATTTCGTGAGTGTTCATTCACACTATTTATATATTTTGTATTTTATAATTGGTTCAATAGAGAAAACGCATAGAATAAAATGTTTTAAAATTATATATCAAATATGGACACCTCACTTATTATTTTAGGAGTAGCACTTGTTTTAATTATATATATTGTGTTTTTCTATGTCACTGCCAAAGATTCGTTGGCAGATAAACTTGATTTGGCGCAGGCGCAAAACCCAATCCCTGTTTCAAGTCTAACTAAACCCACAAATTCTAAATATTCATTTGAACTGTGGATGTATGTGTATGGAACAAGAGAAAATTTCACTGCTGGAAAAAATTACATTTTTTACAGAAATGCTAATAACGGCACCACTGATACTGATAAAGCGAAGAAAAATATTGGAATCAGTTTTGACTCAACTAGTCCTTCATTAGTGCTTGATTATACAAAAAATGTTGCGGCCACTGCTACCACTGCTGCCACTACTGCCAATACACCAATCACAATAACTGACAATTTGCCCCTACAATCGTGGGTGCATCTTATTGTCAGTGTTGATAATTCCTACATCGACATCTATATGAACGGTAAATTGGTGAAATCAATCAAAGATGCTGTTGCCACACCATCAGCAGACACACCTGTTGAGTTTGGCATTTCCAAAACATATTTAGCAAAATTTGTCAGAACTACCGAACCAACTGATCCTCAGACTGCTTGGAATCACTATTTAGAAGGCAATGGAGAGAATCCTCTTAAGAAATACACAAATGATTACAATATTGCTCTATCTTTCAAAAAGGGTAGCAATGATGCAGATGCTTGGAAAATGAATATCTTGGGAGGACAATAAACACAATATATATAAATGACAAATACAGAATTTCTATATATTTTAATTGGACTGTTGGTCTTCATAGTTTTAACAACTATGGCATCAATGCATCAAACAAATACTTTGGGACTAATTATTTTATTTTTACTTGGTAGTTACTATATTTGGAAAAATCTTACCAACCCCATTTTAATAAAGGGATTTATATTTTTAGTTGCATACATTGTGATAATAATAATAGCATCATTTATCGCATCATACAAATCTTCTGATTCTGGATTAAAAACATTAATCCGAGAAATAGATTTGGAAAAAAATATTGTTGGTGCCGACACACACATTACAAAAATTTCCAGTGATGCTATGGGGAAAGAACCAAGTTCTGATGTATATACTTATTCATTTTCTGTTTATCCCAGAGAATTTAATAGTCTCAATGGTAGTCTTGACCCATATTTATTTTACAGAAATGAAAATGTTTCCAGTGGTAAAAAAAATATTGGACTCAAAATGGGAAACACATCTGATACAGTGAATGTATTGAGTCTTGTGTGTTGTTCTGGCGATAAAGAAATCACAAAGGAACTTAGTCAAAAAATTCCCATTGGACAATGGACATCAATCATAATAACTGTTTATAAAGAATACGTAGATGTTTTTATTAATGGATTCAAACTGTCAGACAATTTAAAAATAGATAGATTAAAAACACCATCTAGTGAAGAACCAATCCAATTTGGTTATATGCCGGCATATTTAGCAAATTTTAGTTATGCCTCTTCAATAGTTGAACCAAAGCGTTCTGTTATTGATTATTTCACAAAAACATTTGAGATGCTTAGTTATTAAACCTTTGCACATTTAAAACGCCGTCCCGAAGGGAATAACCTGAAATCGCCAAAGGGATATCTGCCGAAGGCAGTTATCTTGCCCCGAAGGGGCAAGTGTCGTGGCAACTTCGTTGCCACTTACACGTGGAGCAACCTTCGGTTGCTCTCCGATTTCTCGGATTTTGCGGTCGGCATCCGTAGGATGCCTCCCGACTTAAAAAGGTGATTTATCAGTTGCAAAGCATCCTACGGATGCGACTTCGTATGCCACCAGAGGTGGCATACTTAGTGACAGTTACCTAAGCATGTTAAAAGATGCCGAAGAGCATCCAAAGGATGCTCCACGTGTAACCGCCTTTGGCGGTTATGACCTCTGGTCGGCATTTATAATGTGCAAAGGTGTAAAACTAGTGAAAACATAAGTAAATAACATCATATGTTTGAATAGTTGTCACTCACACAAATATATAATTATTATATATCTATAATGAATCCTCAACCAGCGCAAACAACTATTCCTGATGTTGGAAATATTACTGGCGGAATTGCGGACACCGCATCAAACGCATTAGGCAGTATTACAAACAGCATTGCGGATGTTAGAACAAATTTAAACACTGCTGTTAGTGATTTTTCGTCAAAAAGTGCTATTGACGCCAGCAACGAATTTTTAGAATCAAATACTCTTGTTGCCAAATTTGCTTTTATTGTTGTTGCTCTTATTGTATTTATGTTGCTTTTTCGTTTAGGAGCAATTATCATCGGTTATTTTTTTACACCTCCCGCATCACCATATTTAGTAAAAGGTATGATTAGTGGTTCGGAAGGGAAAATTGTTAAGCAAGACCCCAAGACTGATTTCCCTGTAATTAAAATCTCTGAAAACGCAGAGACCGGCATTGAACTTACATACAGTGTGTGGTTGAATTTAATTGGTGAAACCGATAGAGATGTCTATAAGCATGTGTTTAATAAAGGAAATTATGCTTCTGTAAATTCATCTAATACAACAACTGGAACCAATGCCCCCGGATTATATATTAGAACAAATAGTGATAATAATACCAACTCCGCACTTGTAATTATGGACACAATGGAAAGTGATGGAAGTCTCCCTACTGCAAGTAAATCTAAATTTGTAGAAATCAAGAATCTTCCAAACAACAAATGGGTAAGTATTGTAATCCGTGTGCAAAATCGTATTTTAGATGTTTATGTCAATGGTGTTTTGACTGGAAGAAAAGATTTAGAAAACACACCGAGACAGAATTACGGTTCTGTTAATATTTGTCAGGGTTCTGGATTTTCCGGCAAATTATCCAATTTGCGATATTTTGATACTGCTCTCAATGTTTTCCAAATTAATCAATTGGTCGCAACAGGTCCAGATACTTCTACAAGTAAGGATTCATCCAATGTTACTGATGCCTCCGGATTTTATTATTATTTGTCGTCACAATTCTATAACAGTAATCTGTAATTATCTAAGCATATACTGTATTATATATAGTATATACAATGAGTGATTTATTTTGTGCAATTGACACAAATCGCAAAAAAAGATTATTGTTTAATGTTCCACCGGTCAGATTTGTTCCTCAAAATCCCTATGAACAAAATCCTTCAATCACACAATATGAATTAGATATGCGACGCAAAGTTGAAATATTGAAATACAAGAGAAACACGGTCGGAAGTATGTCCAAAAAACAGTCTTTCGCACAAGCAATTAAAGGTTCTACACAGAGACGCAATTTTTCACAAACACAAATAGCAGAATTCCAGTCCGGCAATAATGTTGTGCAACAGTGTCCTCCAACTATTAGCACATCGGCCGGTATTCCCGGACCTGCGTTCTATTTGTCACTCGACGCAAATATTCCCTTGTATAACTATAATGTGACTCGCACCTACGCTACTGAAAACAAAGTGGATACAGAAACAAAATGGTTGTATTCTACATCCACCGATATCTATAGCAATAATCCGAAAATTATGACTCTCAACATTCGACCACCAATTGACCAAACCCTCTATTATTACACTTTTACAACCTCTATCGGTCTGCTAATTAATGGAAGCATTGAATCGACGCGCTCACAAATCGGCGATTTCTCCACAAAACTTCTTACAGATGATGTGCACATTGTTGTTAATTATGGTGGATATCAAGTTACACTTCTAACACAACCTACTGTATCATTTGAACCAAATTTTCTTACAGAAGTGTCGGGCAATTTAGTCAGTATGTCTCCCAATTCTTTTGTTGGAAATATATATTTGGGAAATATGACTGTGTCTAATCTATTATTACCGACGTCGCCGGGACACACTTATGATATCTGTATTAATTACAATCCATCCAATACATTTAAATTTATAGACAAATATTCATCGCAAATTATCACAAGCATAAATACTAGTTTTACCAATAGTGTTAAAAAAAGAGAATCTGGATTAAATATTTTTTCACAACCTCCTATATCATCTTTTGCGCCTTTTTCACTGTCTGGTCAATAGTTCCATACAGTAGTTATATTTCAGTTCTTCCCATTCTACATCAAAACCTTCTATTTCAAATTTCATTTCGTCTGTGCGATTTATTAAAGTGTATATCATCAATTCATAATTACTAAAAACTTCATCATCTTTATGTTCTCTATCGACACGCTTCCGTTCTTCAGGAATGACTCTTGAATCAAAATAGATGTGTGGTGCTGTTAAATAGGGTGTGAATACACCAGCGTCTCTGTCTTCTGACTGTTGGTATTCAACATACTGTTTGTATAGTTTTACTAATCTTATCATCAAATCATTGTATTTATCAAATATATCTTTGAAAGTCCATTTGTCCCATAGACTTGTAACAATTTTGGCGCGCAACCAATTTAGTTCCTCTATCGACACAACAGGATAATACCTGTTTATTTTTTGTTGAATTGTTTTACACATTTCGATTTGATTTTTCTTCTCAGACAATAGAGAAAAAGACACATCAGTTATGTCTTGTAATTTTTTTATATAGCAATCATTTTTATCTAAATCGTAATTCATAAATTTGATTTGTTCAGAAATATGTTGTTTTACAGAATCAGACAGAATAGGTTGTATGAAACTGCCACCGCGAACGTGGCTAATACCTTCCTTTGACATCCATTGGAGAACGTGTCCATCTATTTCTTCTGGTTTCACCATTTCTATTTTTTCACAAAACTTGAGGGTTTCATTTTCAAGGCGATAGAGACATTTACATTCAATTAAAAAAGATGTGTAATTTTCAAATTCTTCATTTCTCCTTCTTCGGGGATAAAGAAAAAACTGGGTTTCTCCCTTGAACACATAAATATCATACAGTGTCATTTGTATGATATTTATTATTTATTCTCTATATTATCTATTCTCTATATTATCTATTAGACAAATACAAATCCATCTTCCTCAAGTATTTTTACAATTTCGGTATCATTTTTATTTCCTAGATTAATTTCAATGTCTCTCAAGAATTTGTCATTAATATTTCTGGCAACATCAAACATATCATATGTGTGTCTCAGAGAATTATAGTTTTTAATATATTCTGTATTTAATCTGACCCATTCATAGAATGTCGGCACTTCCGTATTTTTGTATTGATAAAACAGTGCCATTGTGTCTTTTAGATTTGTGGAATCATCTTTATTATAGTCGGTGCCTGATAAAACTACAACTTGTCTGAATTCATCAATAGTCATACGCAACTGATGAAGAATTGTGCGCAAATCATACAACAGAACTGTATGTTTTATTAGACTAATATGTCTAAGAATTCTGCTACATCCATAAGCAAACATATCCATATCTTCGCTCAAACAGGCATACACAAGATTTGTGTGTATTAACTGGGCACATAGAACATCTGCTTCTCCGTGTGCATCTATAAATGATATTCCGCTGTTTGTCAATAGTGCTTTTACTTTAATAATATCTCTATCTTTAACGCGAACAAATTCTTTTTTTAATTTAATCATTTCGGTTTCGAGGTCGTGTTTTTCATCGCGGTCTTCAGTTTTTTCTAGTTGTTTTTCGATATTTCTGTATTTTTCTTCGGCGCGGCATTTATTTTCGCGGCGTTCCTTAATCAGATTTTGTTTTTCTCTAGGAGCAACACCATCAAATACAAATAATGGAATTATTTGGTAGTGTCGAAACAGGGTAATTAGCAAATAGAAGTGTTCAATTAGTTTTTCTTCACCCATAAACCGATAGAGATATATACTGGCATCAATAGCAATTTTTCTACCCGAAAAATCGGATAGATGTGTTTTCTTAATAGCATCGCGATTGCATTTTTTAGCAATCATTCTGTTTAGATATCTTATTCCCATTCTATATTTGTTTGTGTGATAAATTGGCGACAGGTGTTTTGGGTCAATTTTCATCATCCCATTACAGTCATTCGCATAGTTTTATACATAAAATTTATTTTTTTTATTTTTTTATTGTTAGAAAAAGAGGATTCAGCAACATTCTCTATTGCGCGCAGAAAATCGGGTTTATTGTATTGAGACAAAATGAGTTCTCGGGAATATTTTACAATGTGTGTTTCTGGATTATTAAAATGGAGGACATTATTATTATTTGTGATACACCATTCGATAAATTTATTGACATCAAACATAATGATTGATTTCAGAACATAGTAGGAAAATGCTTCAGTGCGTTCTCTATATTTTTCGGTGACTGTTGAATCGGATTTTAGAAAATCGGAATATTTAATTTTAAAGTGATGTAGTAACTTTGCTGTTTGAAATAGAGAAAATGCACGTTCCATTTGTAAATCATATTCTACAAATTTTATTATATTTCCGGACAACATTCGCATATGTTTTGAAGTATTACGAATGATGACATTAATTATTTCTGCCCACATTTCGCAATAGGTTTCATAGAGGCGCAAATCGGAGTGAATATGGAAAACTTTGAGAATTTCATTTTTGGCAATATTAGACAATTCTTGTTTTTCCGAAAAATCCATTCCTAAATTGTGAAAAGTTTCGTGTATTAAAACTTTAAACCATTCTTCTTTTCTAAAAATATTGATGGTGGTATTTTTTGAGCACGATGTAGTAAATGCTGTATTAACGTGGACCATATCGATAACATCTTGTTTATTTTCTGGCAACACCTTTTTCAAGTCCGTCAGATAGAGGTTTATGTTCATTGTATTAGAACAATTTGCTGGAGCATAATTGGATGCGACCAATAACCATATACACGCTTGTTTTACTATATGAATTGCTTCCTGTGTTAGAATGGAAGACGACGCATTTTCAAATTGAACAACTAAAAAATTATAGGTCCGTTGTTTTATTTTGACAGTTGTAATATGGATGTGTTTTTTGGGAGCAAACTCCATATGTCGAGATTTTCTGATTTCTTGAGGAATATAGTCATAACTACTGTTTGACGGTATTGGTTCGCCAATGCGCAATAGTCTTGATACTAAATGTAAAAAATTGAGTGAGTGTGTATTTATGAGTGCATTTTTACACAGACTGATGAATTCAATTAGAAAACTTGACGATTTTTTTGAAAACTTTATAGGCATTACAGCAAACATATTCTCAATTGTTTTAATATCTTCGTATGCGGTTTCCATATATAATGAAAACACACATTTATTTATGTTTCTCTGACCGAAAAAAAAAGATTGGACTTAATTTGTCCAATCTCTATAAGTTATGTTTAATTAATTAAATAATAAATAATACAGATATATATTTTTACTTACCAATTGTCATCATCATTGCACCAGCATCTGTAACCATAATCTCTATCAGACGCGACTGGTTCTTCTTCAGTTACAAAGTTTGAGTAGTTGATGGAATACTCAACTTTACTGGCACGCTCATTTTCTAAACGGCGTTCTTCATCTTCGCGTTGTTTAGCAGTCTGCCATTTTTCAGGCGCAGCAGATGATACAAACGCAGAAACATAAGAGATTTTAGGCGCAGCACTAGAAACAGATGACTTACCGAGTGATGGGAATTCTGCTCTGTAAGGTTCATCATAACCTTCCCAAGCAGTGTTTGAAGGAGGAATAGTGTATTCAGCAACAGTCTGAACTACTACTTGTTCTTCGTCATCTTCTTCAAACACAGCAAATCTATTATTTTTAGGTGGTGCTGTATTAACAACGGGTGCGGGTGTTGCTACAACTGCTACTTGTGCTTGTCTTTTCGCATTATTCTTTTCTCTCAAAGCACATTTAGAGATGGTGTGACCGAGTTTGTGGCAGTATCGGCATTCGGTTGCCAATATAATAGGGCAAGTAGGTTCGCTGTTAGGGTCCTTAGTTTTGCGAACAAAGTGAGAAGTATATTCAGATTCAGGTTTCTTAGCATCAAAGCAGACTCTGCAGAAGGGTTTAACGAGAGAGTTGGTATTGTTGTTTCTGGACATTTTATTAAAGACTTAGTTTTGGTTTTGATTTGTTAATGATTTGTTATATTATTGTTTTTGATGAGAGACAATGGAAAATGGATCAATTTTCGGGGGGGTCTCAAGGGTTCTCTATATCCTTTTGTGAAATATTATTGTGGTGTCCTCAAAAATTGATTTTTTTTTCTGAAAGAGTCTGAGAAAACAAAAATAACTAAAATATTTAATCACTAGATATTTATATTTTGCACATTTGAAACACTAATTTCCTTAAAAGTTTTTATTTTATTTACTGAACATAATACAGACTAATTTATAGTTGTATAATTATATTGTTTTATAACTTATAAACTGTAAAATGAACAGAACTACCGGATATATTTATATTAGAAATCATTCATCATATGATGTTGATGATGCGTGTAAAATGGGCAAAGCAAATAATATTCCTGAAAGGGATACACAATATGCTACTGGCGAGATTAAGAGAGGATATTTTGAAGCGGTGTTTGAAGTTCCTATTGAAAAAATGGGAATTGTTGAACGCTTATTACAAAATGAGTTTCGTGAATTAAATGTTAAATATGATGCTGGAACTGAATTTTATAATAAAAAAATTATTATGCTTATTGAACCTTATCTAATTACGATTGGAATTAATTATAAAAAATTATCCAGACAAGAAATTAGTGATTTGGTGAGATGCAATAGAGTAAGAAAAATAATAAAAAAAATAAATATTCAATCATTTATTCATATACTAAAATCCAAGAGAACAAATAACCAAATTGTTTCCTACATACCAAGAAATGACCAAACTATTATTATCGGAAAGTCAGTTATGCATTTTCAACAATACAATAAAGGTATGCTTGTATTAATGTGTGGAGTAGGGAAAACTCTGATTTCACTATGGATTACACAAGAACTTAACTCAAATACTATTCTTATTGGTGTTCCTAATAAATTATTATTGAAACAATGGGAAGAAGTTGTTTGTGTTTTGTTTCAAGGTGTTAAGTGTTTAGTTGTTTCAGGTGGAGTAGATACTGAAAATATAATGCGATTTTTAGAAAATAATCAAAAAAAGTGCATTGTAATAACTACATATTCATCGGCACATAAAGTATATAGGGCAACAAGAGAGATGAGTTTTATATTTAATATAAAAATTAATGATGAAGTACATCATTTAACATCAAGTAATATTGATGAAGAAGAACGAAAAACATATATAAATATGTTAAAAATAAAATCAGAAAAACAACTATCATTAACAGCAACATTGAAATTATTAGAAAATAAGGAAAATGAAAGAGATGAAGACATTGTAGTTTCAAATGATAATGTTGAATATTTTGGAGAAATAATTGATAGAAAATGTTTGCTATGGGCTATTAATGAAAATATTATTTGTGATTATGTTATTCAAACCATTATTACAAATGAAGAACAATTGGAACAACAATTATCAAGATTTCATATTATAGAAGAAAATGACAAGAGGTTGTTTTTGAGTGCGTTTGCATCTTTGAAAAGCATATTTGATGGACATTCACATCATTTATTGATATATTCAAATAACATGGATAATTCGTTGAAATTAATTCAATATATAAAAATGCTATTAGATGATAATTACTTTGATATACCTGATTTGTATTATTCAAATTACCATAGTGAAATGAAATCAAAAGACCAAAACGAAATAATTAATAGTTTTGAAAAGGCGAAGTTTGGAATAATTACTTGTGTCTATTGTTTGGGTGAAGGATGGGATTTTCCATTATTGGATGGTGTTGTATTTGCTGAAAATATGACATCAAATATTCGCATAGTTCAATCTGCATTAAGAGCAAGTAGGAAAAACAAAAAGGATACAAATAAAAAAACCAAAATTATTTTACCAATTTTGAATAGAGATGATTGGTTAGAAAATAATGAAAATTCGGACTTGAAAAAGGTAAGAGAAGTTATTTATCAAATGGGTTTAGAAGATGAAACTATTACTCAAAAAATTAAGGTGTTTAGAATTGATATTGAAAAACATAAACCTAAAAAAAGAGAAAAAGAAAGAGAAATGATTGATGAGTTTGGTGAATATGACGATGAATTAACACAAAAATTAAGATTAAAAACAATAAAAAGAACTGCACTTTCTACAACATATGAAAAGGCAAGAAAAATAATTGCTGATAAAAATATAAAAAGTAAAGAAAGTTATTATAAATTATGTGAAAGAGATAATAGATTATCCAAAGAACCTGAAATAGTATTTAAGGGACAATTTACAAATTGGATAGAATATTTAAGTATTGAACGAGTATATTATGATTTGGAAACCTGTAAAAATAAAGTATGTAAGTATTTATTATTGCATCCCGAAGTAAAAAAACATTATTTGGACTTATCAATTGTAAGTAATGAATTATGTAAAATAGATGTGTTATTTCCCCCAAATGGTTTATGGGTTGAATACTATAATGTAAAGGATTTGAGAGATTTAATTACTATAACAAATAAGAAAAAAAAGATGGGTGTTATTCTATAATTTACTATATAAAATAATATTCATAATAATATCAATATAATGGAATATTATCGCAAAACAATTATTGAGTTTAATTTATGTAGAAAAATTATAAAAAATCAAACAAATATTATAAATGAATTAAATGTTATATTGAAAGAAAAAGATGGATATAAATATAATTCAAAAACAGAAAAAAATAAAAAACATTTCCCTGCAAGTATAAATAAAAATTATTATGAATATAACAATTTTTTGATTAAAGAACATAGTAAAAATAGAAGAGTATCATTTTCGTTATCGTCAAAAACAATTGCAGAACAGATTGATAATTTTTTATCTACTGCAATAAGACGATATAATACAATTAATATATTTAAAAATGATAATGATTTATTTGAATGTTTAATCACAAAAAACTCATATAACTTACCAATATTATCTCCACTAGATTTACGACATAATATAATCAAATACAATAATGAAACCGATATAAAACACAGATTTCCTTATTTTTTTAATAAAGACAACAGACCATTTTATGATGTTATTTATATAATTAAAACCGAAAATCCACATTTTTATGTAGATGCAAATAATAAAACACTATGTGATACTATATTGATTTGTTGTAAAAATACAACATTTAATATAATGTTTGAGTTAGATATACAGAACCCATATTATAATCATTTAACTAAAAATTATCATGAATCATTAATTGAAGAAATATATAATAACACAAATATTTAGGCAATATTAAGGAAAAAATACTTTTTGTAAAAAAATGAATAAAAAATATTTAAATTAAAAATAAAGAAATAGTATCTTATGTTATTATATATGGCAATGTCAAAACAATATTCCTGCGAACTCTGTAAAAAGAAATTCAATCAAAAAATTGATCTCACAAGACACCAAAATAAGAAAGCACCATGTATAACACTAACTAGAATGCAACAAATTAGTCAAACAAAAGAAGTTAAAATGGATAATAAAACTACACTCATTAGTGTATTCAAAAGTTGTTTAAATATATTGAGAGATAATGAAGGTTTAACTGGTGAGAAAGCATTAAGAACTTTGTCTTATTTGTTAATATTAAAATTACTCGAACCTCATTTTGGAGGTCAAATAAATATTGATGAATATGAATATGATTTTAGTCATATTGAAGATGAAATGATTGAAAAACATAAAAATAAATTATTAGAAATTGTTCGTTTTAGTAATCTGTCAAATGAAAAAGAGGATAATATTCCTGTAAATATGAAATATTTATGGGATGATATTCTATCAAATCATCCTACTACAAAAAATATATTCTTGAAGGGCAAAGGATTTGATATTCAACACAAATCAACCTATAAAAAATTAATTGACAAATTAAACTCACTTGACTTATCTCAAACTGAATATGATGTTTTGGGTAATGCATATGAGGAAGTTATTCAAGATATTATGACAGGCAAAGTGTTGGGACAATTCTTTACTCAACCATTAGTAAAGAAAATGATGGTAAAATTAATTAATCCACAAATACATCCTGACGGAAAAATAGATACTTGTGGAGACCCTACTATGGGAACTGGTGGTTTCTTAATTACCTATTTACAATACATTTTACAACAAGCAACTGCTAAAAACATTAAACCTGATTGGGATTTTATCAAAACCGAAGGATTATATGGTAAAGAATTAGAACCTGATACATATCAACTAGCAGTTTCAAATATGTTAATCTCATCAGGTCATATGTTTGAAAAATTAGACAGAGGCGATAGTATTCGTGTTCCAATAACAAGAAAGTTTGATAATATTCTTGCAAATCCACCATTTGGAATTAAGGGATTAAAATATGATGATTTTCAAAGTCCATTAAAAAGTGAATATGTTCCTATTAAGACAGATAATGCTGTTTCCTTATTTATTCAAGCAATTATTTATATGTTAAAGATTAATGGTAAATGTGCTGTTGTATTACCTGACGGACAAGATTTATTTTCAAAAACAAATACTACATTAGTTGCGATTAGAGAATATCTTATGAAAACTTGTGATTTGAAAGAAATTATATATCTACCATCAGGTATATTTACATACACATCCATTAAAACTTGTGTGTTTTACTTTGTGAAAAAGAGAGAAGGAACTGATGTTTTGGAAACAAAAATTAAAGTATCCAAAACTCAAAAAGAAACAGGTAGAGATTACAAGTTTTCAAAAACACATCAAACAACCAAAGTTAAGTTTTATGATTACAATCCATATGAAGATGTCAAAAATCTATTGGTTGAAGTTCCTATTGAGAAAATTGTGAGTAATTCATATTCACTTAATTATGCTGAATATATGAAAGATGAAACCGAAGAAGAACAATACGAAGAAGGTGTTGTTGTAAAAACACTTGGAGAAGTTTGTAGTATTGATTATGGGACACGAATTGTGAGAAAAGATAATATAGAAGGAGAATATCCCGTTTATGGAAGTGGAAGAGCGATGTTTTCAACTGAAACATTCAATCGTGAGGGATTTAATATATTAATTGGTAGATTTGCATTATCATTGGAATGTGTTCGTTTTGTAAATGAAAAAATATTCTTAAACGATAGTGGATTGTCTATAAAACCAAAAACAGATATTTTATTACACAAATATGTTGGATATTACTTATTACACAATCAAAGTATTATATATAATTGTGCGAGAGGAACAGCACAGAAAAACTTGGAAATGGATATATTCAAATCAATAAAAATCCCAATCCCATCACTTGAACGCCAACAAGAAATCGTAAAATATTTAGATTTCATATACGAAAAGGCAAACAAAACTAGTAATGAGAAGATTGCGGAATTGAAGCAACTTAACGAGTTTTGTTTAAATAATCAAAAAATATTTGGTGAGAATGTGGTGAAAGAATTAGGTGAAATTAGCATAATTAATCCTGAAAATATGAAATCAGGACAATATACTGAAATTAATTATATTGATATTGCTTCTGTTAAAGGAGGACAAATATTAGAATTACAAAAATTAACAAATGATTTTCCATCAAGAGCAAAAAGAATAATTAAGAAAGGTGATATTTTATATTCATCTGTTAGACCTAATTTGAAAGGATATGTTTATATTAATGATGATATACAAAATGGTGTTGCTTCAACTGGTTTTGCAGATATTAGAGTAAAAGAACCAAATACAATATTATCAAAATATTTGTATTATATTATGACAAGTGATTATATAAGTGATGATTTAATAAGCAAAGCAAAAGGAGCACAATATCCTGCTGTATCATTTGATGACTTTGAAACTATAAAAATACCAGTTCCTTCACTTGAACTCCAAAAAGAGATTGTTGAATATTGTGAATATAATGATACACTCATTCAACAATTAGAAAAAGAGATTGAAAATAATAAAAAACAAGCACAACAATTTATTACAGGTATTGTAAAAGCACAAGTTCAAACAGAAGAACAAAGCGATACAAGTTCAGTAAATACAGAACCGATTGATGAAGTTCAAAATGAAATAGTATCTGTTGAAGAAGAAGTTATTATTGAACCAAAACCAAAGGTTAAAAAGATTGTTAAAAAAATTGTTAAAAAAAATTAAAAAACCTCTTATTATTGTTAAAGAAGATAATGAAGTTTAATTAATAGAATATTTTAGTTTAAACACAATTAATCATACACAAATTTAAGTGTTATATAATGTCGGTAGACACATTTTAAACCAGTAAATTAATAAAAAACAGAGAAACTTTTTTTATTTTGAGTTTGTCTTTCAGAAAATTGATTCTTTTTTCTGAAAAAGTCTGAGAAAACAAAAATAACTAAAATATTAACAAAACTTTTAAAACTCGGATTATTAAAAAAGAAAACTAGAAAATGTCTGCCATTATTAATGA
>Ga0194129_10000831_pt1 | contig 55977 bp, 64 predicted proteins | sample TA2KigCa35mmetaG_FD_150862 | JGI IMG/M metagenome (GOLD analysis project Ga0194129, IMG submission 150862) | Freshwater microbial communities from Lake Tanganyika, Tanzania - TA2015038 Kigoma Deep Cast 35m | ecosystem: Environmental > Aquatic > Freshwater > Lake | place: Tanzania: Lake... | reverse complement strand
CACGGGAGGCAGCAGCTGAGGCGGCACGAGAAGCGGCGCGTGAGCGACCACGAGCCATGGACCTTGATCTAGAACGAGAAGCATGACGACGACGATGACGACGAGTAGCCATTTATATATATACGTTACAAAAAAAAACATTCAAAAAACAATTTTTATATTCCTAAATTTTTGAATTCTTATAAGAATTAATTTTAATCCTAATAAAAATTTTTTATCCCTCCCAAACTCGGTTTGTTGAAGGCCACCACATTCCATCCCCTTTTTTTACATTAAATAATGCCCTAAATGTTGGCGACCTTGTCAAAGGAACATTACAACGATATTTATCTAAAGGATGAGGGTCTGTTCTTAAATGCGCAATCATAGATTTTTTACTTATTTTTTGCCTATATTGTACTGCAAAATAAATGAAAAATGCCTGAAAAGATAAACTCTGTATAGGCAATATATCTTCATTTTTTAATTGAAAATCCTTTAAATATTCGCGACAAAGTGTTAAACCTGATATATCTGCTAAATTCTCTCCAATTGAAATGCTTGCATCATATTTTATACCATCCCTTGCTGCAAAAACCTCATATTCCTTAATTATGTTTTTCTTTATTTTTTCAAATGTTTTTTTATCCTTTTCTGACCACCAATTGCTTAATTTGCCATCGGCATCATATTTGCTTCCCCAGTCATCTAATGAATGAGACATTTCATGCCCAATAGTAAAGCCTACATGGGCTAAGTTATATTCTATACCTCGTTCATTTAAATCCACAAATGGCGGTTGCAAATAAGCACAAGGAATATGTATGCTATTTTTTGTTGGCGTGTAAAAAGCATTCACGATAAAAGATTGAGTTCCTGTGAATTTTGGCGGTTCTAAACTCCAATCCACAACTGCAATATCTGGCTGGACTGGCTTATCCAATAAATAAATCGCTATATTATGCCGAACTTGTAAAATTTTTGTCATATTTGTCCAGGCATCGGTTTCAGAATAGTCTAAAATAATGTCATCATCTTTAATTTTTCTAGATCCAATCATTATATGAAATTTCTGCAATTTTTCTAACGCTTTCACTTTGGTTCGCGGTTGTAACCATTTATTACGCTGAATAACACGTAAAAAGATTGTTCGGAAATCTTCTGCCATTGTTTTGACATAATTGACATATTTTTTATTCTCATATTTATCAATGTAAGCATTTTGCAAAAATGAATTAAATGCAATGGCTAGACCAAAAATAGGAAAAAGTTCATCACTAATCGGAGTCGTAAGTCCTTTTTCTAATTTGCCGAAAAAATTAAAATAAGTCAGTCTGCCTTTTTTATTGAATCTTTGTTGTTGTTTTATAAAAAGATAAATCCAGTATGTTCTCCATTCTGACGTGTTCCATTCCTGTTTCAACATATCTGTACAACACTTCAAATAATTTTTGCTTGTAATAATAAAACTATCCGGTGGGTTTTTAAACCCAATTTCTTTGGACAATTGATACCAATCAAACCCATATTTTTCATAAGCCTCTTTCGCGGTGATTACATTATAATTATCAGGGTCTTCATCTTTAATATCATCACATGCCATAGCGTTGAACAATTTTACTTCTATATCATAAATAGCTTGAACATTGAATGTATGATTTTCTCCAAAAGCGTTTGTAAAAATATTTTGCAAATAATTTATGTACTCCTTACGATATTCTTTTTTGTATTTGTCGTTTGTGCCATCATCAAAATAGACCATAATATCTACTAAGGGTAGTTTTGCGGGTTCTATAAAACATCTATAACGTGTAGGATTTTTGTCATCGGGGTTGATTGACCAACCAAACGGAGAACCTGTATTGATCATTTCATTTTGATTTATATATCCAAGCAGTTTCCATAATCCTTTTGGATCTTTTAAGAAACCATCTATTTTTTTCAATGAATCTTCTGCATGAACAATAGATTGTTCCACTGAGTCTAGGAGTAATAAAGACCTATGCAATGTCTTCATCGCCTTCGCCCGTGGATCGTTATGCTTAGATATATATTCTTTCATGATTTGCAATAGTTCTTTATACACCTTATCTTGAATAAGACGAAAATTATCTACTTGAGCTAAATAACCTAGTTCTTGTTCTATGTTAAACTCTTTCATCCAACGATCATTTACATAGGAATAAAAATCATTCTGGGGCAAAATTTGTGATGGACTAACCGCCTTTCTTAAATCCTTTAATATTTTTGCTTCTAAATTATAGCTTGTAGAGAGAAAATCTATGTCAGCCTTTCTAAATTTTTCTTCAATTTTGTCTTCAAATGTATCAAATGTGGCAAAATTTTTACAAATAATTGCCCTTTCTTCATCTGGAATTTTTTCTTTTATTCTTGATTTTCTTGTTTTTGAATTGTTATAATTATTTTTATTCTTTTTTGATAATACCATACAATATTATGATATTATTATTTGTTATAAAGATTTATCTACTATTATAAAGATTTATCTATAGTAACTTCTCTCGCAATTCGTCGGATGATCTTTTCATTATGTTGTGGTTCGTTATCTCCTTTTCCCCCCAAAACTTCAATTACTAATTTATTATATTGATCAGACCTCTTTGAATAGCTTTTAATGCAATCTGGATATTTTTCCTTGAAAACATTCAACATTTTGGCGTTTTTGTGCATAATGTATTTAAGAGCCTTTTTGATTCTATCCTTATTTTCCGTTTCCTTTTCCCATTTATTTTCATCTTTAATATACATAATTTCTCTCTTCACATCCGTACAATGGAGCGGTCTTTTTGTAATATCTAATGCTTTCAGATTCTTTAAAATAATATTGGTCATTCCATTGACATAGCCTAATTCTCCGACTTTTTCCAAATCCTCAAGACCTATTTCCATGGAATTTACAAAATCCATGATATTCATTGCATCTTTACACGTTTCATTTAAAAATACATTTAAATTAAATGTTTTATTATGCGAATTGTTTGTATTATAAAAATTATTGCAATTGGTTGTTGTTTTTACTTGTTTTTGTAATTCACCATTTTGCATTATAAGTTCATTATTTTGTTTCATAATTTCAAGAACAAGATTTGTTAAATAATTAATATCATTATTTAAAACTGGGTTAGTTTTTGAACTTATGAGTTGGGTATCGTTTGAAATTGATTTTTCTGAATTTGAAATTGGATTATTATCATCAGACGTTTTTTTATCGCATATTTTTTTATGCCTCCATAGGCCGCTTCTATCCTTATATGCTTTTGAACATTTATCACAAATAAAATTATGGTCTTGCGTTTTTTTGGTTGATTTTTGTTGAAAAGTGTTGCTAAAATGTTTATCGGTTGATAAGTGTCTATTAAAATCAGTCTTATTACACGATAAATAGTCACATATTTTGCATTCAAATTTTTGTTCAGTTTTTTTGCGTTTTTTTTCGGACATTTGTTGCTTATATTTATCAACGAAAAAAACGTCTAAACCCTTTTTTGAAAAAATAAAAAAAATTATCGTCATAAATTTAAAAAACTTTTTTTGGGGACCAGAGCTTAAAATTTTTTTATCGTCACAAATCAAATATTTCGGGGGTATTTTGAGTTCACTTTCAAAAAATGGACAAAAAAAATGTCCTTTTTTCGAAAATGTTTTTCAGAATGGACCCAAAAATATTCAATATTTCGATATGGTTCTTTAAGTTATTCTAGAATATATATTATTTTTTAACTTAAAGAACAGAATTTTGGTTTTAACCTAATAATCTATCAAATGATTCTTCTGAACAACTCTCCGACAATACATTATTTTGCAAATAAATTCCATAACGAGTTTTTACATTTTCATTTTCCAAGACAAGATGACACAATGTGTATTCTTGATTATCGGTTATTTTCTCAAACTCACTGCTGGCACATGCAAGCACTAATATTTTATCCTCTATCATTTCATTAAAACCATATTTTTTTGGTTGTTGTTTTTACTTGTTTTTGCAATTCACCATTTTGTAATATGAGCTCATTATTTTGTTTCATAATTTCCAGCACAAGATTTGTTAAATAATTGATTTCATTTGGTTTCGGCATAACTTCATTCTCGCTTTCAGAATTGCAAATGGAATTGACATTATTTGATATATTTTTATCACACAGTTTTTTGTGCTTCCATAAGCCACTTCTCTCTTTATATTTCTTATTGCAATGGGAACAAATAAAATATTGAGATTGCAAGATTTCTGTTTCCTGCATGTTTCCATTTGTTTCCATTTTGTTTCCATTGTGCTTTTGCGTCTGGAGATGAACTTTAAAATTTGTCTTATTACACGTACTGAAGTCACATTTTTCACAGAAAAATTTTTGCATTTTTTTTGCATTTTTTTGTGTTTCCATTCTTGCTAAAATAAAGACATAAAAATTTTTTAAATTATTTTCTTTAAAAAATTTATCGTCATAAATTTGAAAAATTTTTTTTCGTGACCAGACCATAAAATTTTTTTATCGTCACAAATCAAATATTTTCCGGCATTTTGGGTTCACTTTTCAAAATTGGACAAAAAAAATGTCCATTTTTCGAAAATGTTTTTCAGAATGGACCCAAAAATATTCAATATTTCGATAAGGGTCTTTAAGTTACTTTGAGAATTTATTATATTTTTGCAAACCAATATAAATAGCAAATAAACATAAAACCATGCAATAATCTATAAAAACCGATCTTCTATTTTATTCAAGAGCTCTTCATCATATACTAAATTTCCAGATGGTTTATAGGATTTTGTAGAAGCGTATTCTCTCTTTTTAACTTTTTCGGACGCATTTTGTTTTGGGTTATCCAATGGTTCATAAGTCAATTTTAACGCATCTTCGGGTTCATCTTCATTTATCTTTTGCCCATATTCATTGACTTCTATACCTGTCTTCTTTTTGAACTCGGTACGCACATAAGCAGGAACCCAATGCATCCAAGAAATAAACAATGTATTCGGATGTATATATCTCACATTGAAACCATTATCCTTGAGTTTGCTCATTATATATGCAATACATGCCGCTTGATCATATCTAGGAACGCCAATAATAATTTCAGGTACTAAATACCAGCAAAATTGCTCATTCTTTTTTTGTCGGGATGTTGTCTTAATTCGCACGTGAATACGATTTAAAATTTTATTAAAGAGTGCAAGCTGGTTTAAGTCGTGTTGCCTCTTCTTTTCATATAGTTCATCAATATTGATCTTTTCCGAAAAATCATGAAGATTGTCCAGAGTAAAAATGTTTGCCATTTGTATTTTGTGTGAAAAAAAAATACAAATTTATAAATAAAAAGTATTTAAAACTTTGATCAAATATTTAATAAATAGATGACAATTAAACATTTGGTTATTTCAGGGGGTGGTCCTATTATGATACAAACGTTAGGAGCCATTCAGCATTTGACCGAAAATGAATTCTTTCATGTAGAAGAAATAGAAAGTATTTATGGGACATCGGCCGGCGCCATAGTTGCGGTTTTGCTATGCCTAAAGTTTGACTGGGAAACTATGAACGACTATATTATAAAAAGGCCCTGGCACGAAGTTTTTCCGATTAAAGTCCAAAATATTTTGGATGCATACACAAAAAAAGGCATATTTGACATTAAAACAGTTGAAAAATGTTTTAAACCATTATTTGATGCAAAAGACATTTCACTTGACGTAACATTACGTGAATTTTATGAATATTCTAAAATAGAATTGCATATTTTCACATTTGACATCAATGCTTTTAAAACCGAAGATATTTCTTATTTGACCCATCCAGATTTGAAACTTCTTACTGTCATACAAATGACAAGTAGTTTGCCCATTTTAATGGAACCGGTTTGCATCAATGATAAATGCTATATTGACGGAGGCATGAGCTGTAATTATCCGATGGAATATTGCGTGAATGCGAAAAAAGATGAAAATGAAATATTAGGCTTCAAAAATGTTTATCAGAAAAAAGAGGATAATATAACCCAAGAAAATAACATGCTTGATTTTTTGCTTTCCTTTTTGTTTAAAGTTTTGCGTAGTTTGAACACTGATGACAAACAACCCAAAATAAAAAATGAGGTTCTATGCAATGCTGATTTTATAAGCATGGATGTTTTAAGTACAGCATTAAAATCCATGGATGTGCGAAGACAATTGCATAATGCTGGAAAAGAAGCGGCTTCCCAATTTTTGAAAAATTATAACAACAATGATACCCTGATGGAAGAAGTGAAGAGAGAAATGGACTAAATAACTGTATTAATAAACTGTGTTAAATTGCTCTTGGTTGGTTTGGCATCAAACTCAATAATCTGGTTATCTTTATTCATTTTGATCGTGGGGAACCCTTCAATTTTATATTTATCCATCATCTCAGAAACTTCGGCGGTTTCTTCGGTACAATTGACTTCTGTAAAAATAACCTTGTGACCATTAATCACCTTGTTTTCATATTCAGCCTTCACATCCTCCCAAATGGGTTTTGCTGTTTTGCAATGAGGACACCAATCCGCGTAAAAAAGCATTAATTCTGCATATGGTGTAGATCCTGATGATGTTCCTTGCTCACTATTGGCACTGTAAGTAGGCTTTAAAAGAGGTCCTAGCTTGAAAAAATAGTAATAAAGTCCAATTCCTAATAAAATCATAGATCCAAGAATAACCAAGATAGTTGTCATGCTCATATTAGCGCCTGCGGTTTTGATTTTAGAGAGAAAGCCACCGGTTTCAGATGATCCGGTTGGAAAATCCAACTTGTTCATGTTAATATATCTACTCATTATATTATATATATGTAAGAATAATTTTACTACAAACGAATAACGAATAAATAGAAATATAGAATAAAGAAAATGTAATAAAGGATGGCTTCTTAATTATTATAAGAATGATTTTTAGAAATTCAGAAGGGAAATGTGTGAATATTAAAAAATATGAATATGCAAATGACAAACTTTTTTATAAAAAAATTATTTCTACAAAATTTCCGACTTCTAAATTGGATGAAAACCCTAGTTACTCATCAGAAATCATAAGAAGCTTTTTAAAATGAATACGATTAACACACCTAAAAACAATGTAAATACATAACTACATACAATATTTAATTGTAATTGAGCATTATATTCGTGTCTATTATTGTCACCAGTCATTGAGTTCAAGATATTGGTTTGTTTAACATTAAGATAAATGCTATATGCCAATATAATAACAACAAGTATCTTTACAATAAAGCTTGCAGTTGTAAATGAACTGAGAGGTCCTAAAACAAATACAAGTATAACGAACATAGAAAGAAAAGATGTCATGCATACTTTTTTGGTGTCATTATCTAAAAAATTCACAAAGAGCTCGTTCATAGGATTATTTTATTATGAGAAAATATTATTTATATAAATATATATAAATAATATGAAAACACAAAAGAAGAGAAATGCCCGTAATAAAACAAAAAGGATATTTAAAAAGACCGATTATAACTCTGGCGATGGTATGCTTACCACTGTATGGGGACCAGCCCAATGGCATTTTTTGCACACTATGAGTTTTAATTATCCGGTAAATCCAACGCCTGAAGATAAAAGAAATTATAGAAACTATGTATTAAGCTTGCAAAATGTTCTCCCTTGTAAATATTGCCGCATGAATTTAAAGACAAATTTAAAACAAATGCCGCTACGAATGAGTGACATGAAAAATCGTGAAACCTTTTCGCGTTATATTTATAATTTACATGAATTGGTGAATAAAATGTTGAAAAAACAATCAGGATTATCTTATTGCGATGTTCGTGAGAGATATGAACATTTTAGATCACGTTGCACAGACGAAAAAGTAAAAATATTTAAATTTAAGAAGCTACAGAAAACAAAGAAGGAGAAAGGATGCACAGAGCCACTTTATGGGAAAAAATCAAAATGTGTTATCAATATAGTGCCTCAAGATGAAAAGGTACCTACCATGCAAATTGACGAAAAATGTATAAAAACACGCGAATAGAATTGAATAAATTATGTTATTATATTATATATGAACCGCAAACGTGGAGTTTCAGAAATGGAAGATAAAATAACATTGGATTTTGAAACACCTGAAACATTGAGAGATAGTTATGTAAAATCATTAAAAGAATGGAATGAAGGTATTAAGAAAAATCAAGATATGATGAATTTATTTACTTTAAATAAGATATCGTTTTTATTTTTAGTATTATTAGGTTTGTTGGCATATGCAAGACCAGAGATTATGTCGGGTTTGGCGGGCGATGATTTAAATATAGCGAAAACGGCGGAAATGAGGGCCATGGTGCAAGAAGGGCTTCCCTATGATGTTGTAGTGAAAAATGTGGAAGAATTTGCGGCTAAGGTTTCTCAAATGCGTTTTTCCTTTCAAGGTGGTCAGTTGCTAACTGCAAATGAAATATTGGACATTCTTAAACAAAACTCCATGTTATTGCCATTTATTACGCAAATGGAGTCTGTATTTGGCATACTAAGAGGTTCCTTCAATGAGGTAAAAGGTCTATTATCATCTAGTTATTCACTTTTAGACGATTTGTCCAAGGGAAATATTAATAGAAGAAATATTGGCGATTTTGTAGGTTACGGAATATGGAGTGCCATTTTATATATTGGTTACAAGGTTGCAGAAACGTCTGTAAATGTTGTCAAAGCTGTCGGCTCTAGAGTGTCTGAATATGGAAAACAAAAACGTACAGTTGGCGATGAATTTTTATTACCTCAAGCGCCTACAATGAGAGAATACGGTTTGAATTCTCTCATGCATCTAAATATTGATGGTGAGGATAAGGTTGTATTTTTAAGTGATATTTTAGAGACAATTAATACAAGACCGCCACAAATTGTGGGTTCATTCTTTGACTTGATGTTGGCCAAATTATTTGAGCATCAGGAAGCATGGACAGTTATTGATGATGATCAATCGGAGGCAACAGCTGCAACATTTTCAAGCCAAATTACTGCAAAAAGCAGTGAAAGTATGCAAAGGGTATCTAGTGAAGGATATGGAGGAGAGTTTGAGAGAATGGCTGAATTTATTAATAATCATATGGGAAGCACTATAAACCAATCAGGGATTTTACTCGCTAATGGATTTACCAATTTGTATGCATCCATGTTAAATATAACGTGTATTTCAAGTCCTGGCTCAAAAATGGAAACATATGCGTCCCAAGAGACCCAAGGGACTCAAGAAACTGTAATGAGTGAAATTACTATGTCTTCTTTAAGTCGTTGCAGCACATATAAAAACGAAGAAATTGACGATATGACCTATAGTGCATTGACAAATACTTTTTCATCTTCCTTAAAACGTTTATTTGGCAAAGAGGGAGGACGACGCAGAAGAAAGAAAACAATGAAACGAAAATCCACGAAAAGAAGAAAAAACCAGAAAAAACACACTAGGAGACGCAAGAAGACACGTAGAATACATTAAATATTTTAGATTTTAATTTTAGATTTTAGATTTTAATTTTAGATTTTTGATTTTATATTTACAATAAATTACTGTGTATATAAAATTTTACATACCGAAACTGCTAAAATCATTTAATACTGGCATGGGTAAGAATTCGCTAGCTAATGCATTGTAATTCGGAACTTTTTTGCATTCAAAGGATGGCTCGGGGCATCTTGCACATGGAGGACAAGCCGGGCATGGTTCTTCTCTTGGGCAAGTAGTAGATGTAGGACAAGCAGGGCATACAGGAGGAACAACCTGTGATTTTAATATATATAAATCTTCTTGTCCAGGTGGAATTTGACTCGCAGGAATGCCTGGAGGCAATGTGTCATAATAATTTGCGCCAGGTGCTCCTATGCCAGGAGCATTGTAACCAGGTGGATTGCCAACGCCAGCAGCTCCAGGTGGATTATATCCGGGGCCTCCTACTCCAACTCCATTGTAGCCAGGAGCATTGTAACCAGGTGGATTGCCAGCACCAGCCGCGCCAGGTGGATTATATCCTGGTCCTCCTACGCCAGCAGCAGAACCATAGCTTGCACCGAGCGAATTATATCCTGGGGGGTTATAACCAGGACCTCCGACAGCTCCTGGCGCATTATAACCTGGGGTAGTGTATGCATTTGCGTCAAAAGGAGGATATTGATATCCAGTTGCACCATAATATTGTGTATCTGTAGTTTTTGCAGGATTATATATCGCATTACCTTCTGATGTATATGTACGAGTTCCATTAGATGTAGTAATTTGAATGGCTTGACGACCATCTTCGGTTACAACCACCGTGGCAGTTTCGCCATTGGGACCGTAAAATCTAGCGGCTTCACCTTCAAACCCTTCCACTGTTTCACTTTCAACCACAACGGTTTCGCTAGGTGGAACGCTTGTATAAATAATAGGAGTTGAGTCTATGGCAGACGTTACCTCAAGAGATTGCGTTCCATCTGTGGCCGTAATTACTTTAATTTCACCTCCGTCTGTTCCAGTAAATCTAGCTCCGGTTTGCAATTTTGATGAAGATCCGCTATAATGGTTGTAATCTTCATAATTTAAATTAGAAGTTTTTTTTCCATTTCTATTTCCATTTTTTGCATTTGTAGCACCTTTTTCATTTGTTCTTTTATTATTATTATTTTCAAGGCCTTCCATATTTGGAGTTCCTCCTAAAAATGCAGCTAAAAGAAGACCAAATAACAAAATTAGGAAAACAATTATTGCGTTAGAAATCATTGTATAATTTATACAGTGAAAAAAGTTTCAAATTAAATTGAAAAGAAAAAATAAGAATAATTGAAATCAACTATTCAAAAATGAAAGACGAAGTTGTTCAAGCTGTTATTATTGATGATTCGGACAATGAAGAAGAAATAATTATACCTAAACCTAAAAGAACTAGGACGAAACCGGCTCCCTTAAAAGCATTCAAAAATGAAGATGAAAATATATATGAAATTGGTGTAGATGAGGCGGGGCGTGGTCCGTTATTCGGTAGAGTTTATACGGCCGCGGTCATTTTACCTAAAGGTAGCAGTTTTGATCATTCTTTGATGAAAGACAGTAAAAAGTTTCATTCCAAAAAGAAAATTGAAGAAGTTGCAGAATATATTCAGCAAAATGCATTGGCATGGTATGTCAGTTATGAAGATGAAAAAGTAATAGATGAAATTAATATATTGCAAGCGACACAAAAGTCAATGCATACCTCTATTTTGGAGGCTAGAAAACAGATGATATCACGGCTAAAAAATGAAAATAAAAGTGAATATTTATTTCATTTGCTTATAGACGGGAATTATTTTAATCCTATTACGATTTTGAATAAAAAGTCAAACAAAATAGAATATATTCCTTATGACACGATTGAAGGCGGAGATAATAAATATGCCGCGATTGCAGCCGCATCTATTTTGGCCAAAGTTTATCGCGATAAATATATAGATGAATTATGTGAAGAACACCCAGAATTGGTAGAACATTATGGCATTGATAGTAACAAAGGGTATGGCGCCAAACGTCATTTAGATGGAATAAAAGAACACGGAATTACAATATGGCACCGGCGCAGTTTTGGAATTTGCAAGAGCTTTGCTTAAAGTTATATTTTCATATCAAGCTCAATAACATAATCAAACGATATAAATTTGTTTTCATTTGGGTAACCAATTGGGTTACATGCAAAAGGAATATCATATATTTTTTATAAGAAGGAGTATGAGTATGACCATATATCCATGCATCTATTTTTCCACTTTTCTCTCTAATCAAGTCATTCAGGTTGCAACAAAACCATTGATTATAAGGAGCAATCTTAGGAGTAATATATTTAGGATGTATTAAATCATAGGAAGGCATATGATGTGTTATGATAATGCAGTTGTCATTTTTTTCTAAAGCGTCATCTAAAAAATCAACGTTCAGCATATTTAAACGGTTGCATTTCATGTAGTCAAAATTGGGAATACAATATATATCATTTATTTCATACTCCGGTCTCGTAATTTTTGACCATAATGTCGTTCCTATAAAACATTGGTTTTCATAATATTCCCAACTATTGTTTACACCTTTTCTCATTTAAAACGCCCATTATAGACGCTAAAAAATAAGAAAAAAGGAAGTAATGGCGAATTTCACGCCTTACCATACTTATCTTCCTTAACGGAGTATCGTAGGTATTTATTCAGATTGTTCCCTAAAACATTTTGGTCTTCTTTTTCCTTGTTTTTCACATTGTAAAAGAAGTAAAATATTCTTGGAAGCATTTATGTCCCTATCCATACAACATAATTTACACTCGTTGGAACTACAACGGATTACGCTATGGTATTGAGACATTCTTGCTTTTCCTTTAGCATCGCTCATCTTTGATTTACATAATTTTTTATTTCTGTAAAGAGTTATTCGTTCAAAACAACTATTACATGTTTTGCTTGTTCCCCATTCATCTATTTCTACCACATCACAATATTTTTTCAACTCTTTCTTTAATTTTAGAATGGGTGTTGTTGGATGGTTCTTCACCAATCCGTGTTGCTGTGAATAATCACCAAAACCAACAAGTGTTTTTTTATTATTTGTTATTTTTTTACATATTTCATGTAATGATGCTTTGCTTCTGCAATAAGAAGTAAAATTTAATCCTCTAAAATTTTTATTACAATGAAATATGAAAAATGTATCTATATTGGGAAACACATATTCAAAATATCTCATCATTTTACTTGTATTGCTAACCTTGAAACTTGGAATGTTTTTCCACAATGCATAATGTTCCCATTCTTTATACCACACTTCTCTTTTCTTACATGCATAAATCATTTTACTATTGTGTCTATATTCCTTTGTAGAACCTTGCAATACATCACCATTGTCATTACATGAGGTGTATAAACTTCTGACTCCGGGGTCAATTCCCACATATTGTTCATAAACAACATTTTTAATGTCTTTTATTTTTATTTCTTTTGCTTTTGGTTTTTCCATGGTGATTACTCCACTCTTACCATCTGTGAAAATAGTGTAATGGAATGATTTTGTATGTGTCTCATATTTTTCAATATTGAAAAGGGATAACCAATATTCTCTTTTCTTTTCATCAAAATCTTTCAAATTAGGTTCTTTTGTTAAATAGGAAATAATGTCTTCCAAACAAGATGAGCAAATTTGTATATTGTCCATTGTAAATGAGTGTTTATTTGGTAATAAATTAAATATCCGGACACCCTTTAGATTTGTATGCTTTTCATATTCTTTCAAAATTTTATGATAAACTTTGATAAAATGTGATGAATATTTTAGAATATTGCTTTCAGTTGGTGTATATTTTAACCATTGTTTCATTGAAAGAATAAAATAGTTCTTACCATTATAGTTCTCATCATAAATATCCTTGCACCATTTGTAAATAATACTTTTTCTGGTTTCGCCCGTTTTTAATTCTAAATATTTTGAAAAGCGTTTATAAAAATTAAGTTTCAAATGGTTTTTTGTCATGGTTATTTGTTGTTTATTCAAATTATTTATCAAATTACCCATTTTGTCTCTAAAAGGAACATCGTTAATTAAATGAGAAAATTGTGAAAACGATTTATACATTTCATCTTCTGTATCAATTTTAGATTTTCTATTTTTCATAACAGAAACATAACTACATGCATTGTAAAAAAGATTTTGTGTAAGTTCAGGTAATTCTTTATTTTCTTCCAATAATCTTGTAAAGTGGAAATTTAATAACTTATATGATAAGAAACTGATTTTGTTAATGTTATACACTATCTCTTGAATTCCATGTTTCAAATAATTATTTTTACATAAACTATTCCATGTCATTTTGATACAGACAAAATCCGTATCTTTGTTAGTTTCCTTGCGTTTGGAAACATCGTCCCTCTTTTTCTTGACTTTGGGAACTTCCATTTATACATATACAAAAGAAAATAATTTCTAAATACTTTTATAAATTATTTAATTCCTAAATTTCTTGGTTATTTTGATTTTCTAATTCTTTTTGTTTCTTTTTTTCCTTTTGTTTCAAATAAGCATTTCTTCTGTATTGTTTAATTTTATCAGGGTTTTCCTCTGCAATTTTTTTCAGTCTTTCATTTGATTTTTTTATTAGTTCTTTTTTATTATTCTCGTAATATTCTTTTTGAGAATGTGAATATTTGTGTAGTTCTTTTTTTAAATTTTCATTTTCATCTTTTAATTCTTGAATTTCCTTAATTAATTGTTCCATTTAATACTTATATAAAAGTAATATTTTTATATAATTTTAACTATATAAAAATGGGCGTTTTAAATGAGAAAAGGTGTAAAAAGGATATGTTTTTAAATCGTTGAAAATAATCAGTCAAATATGCATTTGTTTCTTCCATGGTTTTTGTTTTACTATAATATTCGTGATTTCCTGCAATGACAAATGTTTTTTTGAAATTTTCACTTATAAAATTCATAAAAATATTGTAATTTTCTTGGTATGGATTTCCAATGTCTCCTGCTAATATACATATATCATCAAAACCAGGAGCAATTTTTTCAATAAAAGTAGATATTTTCTCTCGTGGAATAAATTCTAGATGTAAATCAGAAAAATATCTTAATCTTAGTTTCATTCTATTATACTAATTTATGACGAGATTTTATCTTTATTACATTTATTGTTCCATTTTGATTATTATTTCAATTCTATAAAAAATAAAATTGATATTTTTAATGCAACAAATAAAACAATAAATTAAAAACTTAAATAGATCAATAGAATAATAATATGCTTGTTTTGGTTTTTGACACAGAGACTACTGGCCTTCCAAAATCATCCATTGCGAATAAAAATACATTAGGATTCTGGCCGTACATTGTACAGTTTAGTTATGTTGTTTATGATACAAATACAAATGAAATAACCAAACTGAATGATTGGATCATCAAATTACCTGAAAACATAAATATCTCAGAAGATAGTACAAAAATCCATGGCATTACAAATGAAATGTCTCAAAAACGAGGCGTAGATATTTCAGTTGCATTAGAAGAATTCTTCGTGGATTTTTATAAATGTGCTGAAATAGTCGCGCATAATATGAATTTTGACTTTAACATGGTAAATGTTGAAATGATGCGAATGATGGAAAATAAAAATTTGGGTAATAAAACTGAAGTTCAAATGAACGAAGATCTTAATTATTTTAATAATTGTAAAAAATTTTATTGCACTATGCAGGAAACAATTGAATTTTGCAATATTGAAATGTTTGATAAAAAAGGAAGGAAGTATTTGAAATTTCCGCGATTATTAGAGTTATATCAAAAATTATTTAATGAAACGCCGAACAATTTACATAATTCTTTGAATGATACAGTCATTTGTTTGCGTTGTTTTATGAAATGGAAATATAATGTTGATATAGCCAAAAATAATAGCGACATTATGCGCTTTATAGATTTGAATCTAAAATAGAAAAATAGACTTGCATTGTAATATACGCACCCATCATAAAAACAAACGTATCCACAAATGTATCAATTAAATTACTATCGCCAGTAAGTTTCCATGGCTTAGCCATTCCAATAAACATTTGCCATAATTCCCAAATAGTATGAATAATAAATAAACTAAGATAATAAAAATGTATTGTTTTGTCTAAATATAAATAAATAGCACCTATTATTACACCTGAAAAGAAATGCATAAATGTCCAACCATTTATATAGAATGAGTTGTTTGGAGTTGTATAAATATAATAATCCAACATTTTTTTAATGGGTCCTGGTAAAAAGACATCTCCACTATTATACATTACTTTTTTCCAATTGATTGTCATAATAATATGTATATAAATAACATATATATTATTATTCAAAATGTATCAACTGAAAAAAAAGCACTAAGCCGAGCAACTTTCACAGATTTCATGTGTTTCCTTTGCTTCGGGCTCAATCGTAAATTGCTGCGCCCTATGCTTGGCTTTGCGTCTCAAATAATAAATTCCGGTCTTAAGACCTTTTTTCCAGGAATAAAGATGCATGGATGTTAAAATACTATACGTTGGGTCTTCTAGCCACAAATTGAGACTTTGGCTTTGGCAAATATATGCGCCTCTATCTGCCGACATATCAATCAAATGTCTCATAGGCATTTCCCACACAATCTTATATTTATTTCGCATATGTTCTGGTAACATCGTTAATTGCTGAATAGATCCTTTATTTGCAATAATATTATTTTTAATTTTCTCGTTCCATTGACCCATTTCAATGAGTTCTCTCATCAAATATTTATTTACGACAACAAATTCACCCGCAAGAGTTCTTCGGGTATAGAAATTACTCGTCAAAGGCTCAAAACATTCATTGAATCCCAAAATTTGTGATGTTGAAGCTGTTGGCATAGGGGCAAGCAAGAGAGAATTACGAAGTCCATAAGTAGTAATAGATTCTTTTAGAGAAGCCCAATCATAACGATTGCTTGGAACAATGGACCACATATCAAACTGGAGAATTCCTTTGGATGCGGGAGATCCAGGGAAAGAACTATAAGATCCACCATATGAATCCAACACGGTTTTCCAATTATAAATATTATTTTCCCACTTATTCATGTATTCCAATTTTTCAGTATGCTGCAAATTTTTCATTTTTTTATATCTTTCTAGGGCCAATTCATTGCTTTTGGTTAGAGCTGCATGGTAGATAGTTTCAAAAATAAGTTTATTTATTTCCTTTGCTTGTTCAGAATGATAAGGTATGTCAAGCATAATAAAAACATCCGCCAAACCTTGGATGCCGATGCCAATTGGGCGGTGCTTCATATTGCTTGTTAGCGTCTTTTCCGTAGGATAAAAATTAATATCAATAATTCTGTTTAAATTATTAGTCACAACTTGTGTCACGTAATGCAGTTTGTCATAATCAAACGTTTTATTTTTTTCATCCACAAAAGTTGGCAATCCAATGGAAGCCAAATTACACACCGCGGTTTCTTTATCGTCTGAGTATTCTATAATTTCGGAACACTGCCCTGTAATAATTCCGTTAAAAATCCCCATATGTCTTTTAGGTTCTGTGAAACAATATGTATCACAAAATTCATAATAGTCATCTACATATTTTACTCTTGCAGATTTATAAGATGGAATATTATTATTTATATTCGTCGGTTCATTATATCCAATCAATTCCATATTTATTTTTAAATCTTTAGCTTGAACCTCTTCAATAAATTTTTCTCCATCTTCGGCATAGGAATAAATATAAAATTTATGATAAGGAGTGCATCTTAATTTTCTTAAATTAACCATATTGCCTTCTGTTTCTATAGTAATTCTAATAATCTTTTGATTTTCACCCGTTTTTTTAATAGTTGTTTCACTCCATTCTTCACCATTCCAAACATTTATTGTTTGATTTTCTAAATTTTGAATTTCAATATGACCTTTGTCAGTTAATATAAGAGTTTCTGGTGCAACACAAAGGTTAGACGATTTAATCGTGCCAAGATTTTGCTGATTTGATTTTCTATTCGCAGCATCTTTATATAAAATATAAGGAGTACCGGTTTCCATCTGAGCGTCTAAAATTTTAAACCATAGATCACGTGCATTCATTGTTTTCCTAACCTTTCCGACACTCTCATAATTTTCATATAATTTTTTAAAATCATCCCCCCAAACATCCGCCAAACCCGGGCATTCATTTGGACACATTAGACTCCATTTTCCATTTTTCTCTACGCGTTCCATAAACAAATCAGATACCCACACCGCATAAAATAAATCTCGTGCCTTGAGCTCTTCATCTCCATGATTCTTCTTCATTTCTAGAAAGTCCTCAATGTCCGCATGCCATGGCTCTAAATAAATAGCAAATGAACCATTGCGTTTGCCTCCCTGATCAATGTAGCGAGAGGTATTATTAAAAACACGCAACATAGGAACGATACCTGTTCCAGTTCCATTTGTACCTTGTATATGAGAACCTTTAGCTCTTATATTATGTATGTGAAGACCAATGCCTCCCGCATATTTTGATATATGCGCACAATCCTTTAATGTATTAAAAATGCCTTCAATGCTATCTTCCTCCATTGCAATTAAATAACAGCTTGATAATTGCTGTCTTGGAGTTCCGGAATTAAAAAGGGTAGGGGTCGCATGGGTAAAATATTTGCAGGACATTAGGTCATATGTTTCCTTAATCAAGGTAAGTCTCTCTTCTTCGGATGTACCAGGAGTTTGACAATGTAGTCCAATAGAAACGCGCATCCACATATGTTGAATTCTCTCTAGTATCTTGTTTCCAATTCTCATTAAATATGCTTTTTCCAATGTTTTAAAACCAAAATAGTCAATTAGATAATCTCTATCATATACAATCATGCTATCTATTTTCTCTCTATGCATGGAGACAAATTCCCATAATTCTTCTGATACTAATGATTTTTCTTTTCCATGAAGATCCTTGAAAGAATGAAGCTTTTCAACTACCGTAAAAAAAGAAGCATCTGTATTTTTTTGGTGATTGGAAATAATGATACGCGAAGCTAATGTAGAATAATCTGGATGCATTGTAGAAAGTGTTGCGCATTCTTCTGCGGCGAACTCATCAATCTTTGTAGTAGATATCTTATCATAAAGCTGATCAATTACCTTCATAACAAGCGATGAATAGTTAATCTGGATTCCAACCTCTTGACCTAATGTTTTAATTCGTTTCAAAATTTTGTCAAACGATATTTCCTCTAGTTCTCCATTACGTTTTGTGACACGCATTTCATTTTTCGTATCCATTATTATTAGTACTATTTATTACGTTGCTTTTATATTGATTCTTTGAATTATTCAAAATTCAAAATTCAAAAATCAAATTCATAAATTGTTGAAACCAAACATACAAAATAATATATTCAGAATATATATGAATATATTTTACTTTTCTGTATTAACTTTATTAGCCTTATTAGTATTATTGCCTTTAACTAGCCACCTTATGGAAGGATTTTCTAATTATACTTTAGCGCAAGCTGACGGCGAATATCCTTTTGCCCAAACAAGCGTTTTGGTACAAGATGAATTCCCTCTGACAGGAAATAAAGGAGTTTCTGATGAAAGTGCTGGAAAAATGTGGTGGAGATATCCGGTGTTTGAAGTAGGTTCTTATGATCAAATAACAAATAATATTCGTTATTCAAACAATCCAGATGTTGGTCAGTGCATGCCCGCCGACGTATGTTTTGCTTTATATAAAGATCGCAAACATCCGTCCAACTATGTAAAACCATTGCCTCCTGTTAATCCGGATTGCGGAACCCGTGTTGGTTATTTTGCGACAGATGTGAATTTATTGCCATTTAGAACAGATACATCAAATATCTTATATTAAGTTTTCAAATAGAAAGGATGTAAAAAATAACTTAAAAACAATAACATATAATTGTAATAATTATGAATCCAAGTTATATAAAAGCAGACGGTAACACCCTTATCAATGAAAAATGTATAAGATGGGTAAGAAAAATGGACGAGTGTTTGGAAGTTTGCACAAAATCAACCGGATGCGGAACAAGATGGACCGGTATAAGTGATACAATTAGAATATGTAAGGTGAATAATCCAGATAGTTATGATAAACTTAATTTTTATTTTCAGGAAAATGAATAAGTAAATATATAAAAAATAATTATATATTTACAAATGAGATTAAATATTAAAAATAAAATATAATTTTGTAATATATGCCTTTTATTAGCTTTATTTACAAGGTTGGTAAAAATCCTAAAACTTATTATGGGAAATGTTGCTGCGATTATATTTCAGACGATCATGACGGGTTAGACAATGAAGTTAAATATATTTTGAAAGAAAGCCTCAATGAATATAGAAAACAAAAGAATATGCCAAAAATAAAGTCAAAAATTATGATTGGTGTATTATCCCTTTCATCCGACCCAATTGTCCCAACATTTTCAACAAATGATGAACCCGGATGCTTTGATTTTTACAAAAATTTTGAAGGAGAAATATATATAAATGGAAAAGTAATATAAATCTTATTCATTTTCTTGGTTTGAAACTGGATTTATTTTTGAAATATTCAATAAACATTTGCTTTCATTATTTAGAGAAATAGGTTGTTCTTTTTTTGCCTTTCTAACGGGCGCTCGGTGCTCATACCCAGAGACTCGCTCTTTTTCAATAATAGACCATACATTTTCCAATGTTCCGATGTTATTCTTAAACCATAATTTGTTTCTCAAAACAAGAACACAGCTTAAAATATCTAACTTCCAATAAATAAATTTCATATATGTATAATTATAAGGCTCATTCTGATATAAATTTAGATTGTCATCTTCCCATTTTGCAATATCGTCTTCACTGACAATATTGAGTGGTTTGTATAAATAAAAAGGTCGCCCTTCCTTTGTATGGAAATAGATAATAACACCTTTTCTTTTATCCTCTGCAGAAACACATAAATTATCGCTGTCCTGTTTGTGATCGCTTAAGAATGACTGATGATCAGGATATTCAACAAATTTGGTTTCCAAAAAGTCGCATTCATCTAGGTCACATACTTCCATTTGCAATTGCATTTGTACCCAATACTCCTTTTTAGGTATTCCATTGATTTCGCGATTTACAATATTTTTAATCTCCAACATACGACCATAACGATCAGAATTTGGATCAACGTTAATTCCGTCAGGAGAGGCACCTAAGAATTTATAGGTTTCATGTTGTATGCATCCAAAATCATCTACCTTTGTATGAAACGTATCTTCGTATATCATCACAGAGAGAGGCTCAAATTTTTGTCCCCAGTGAAAAGGCGTATTTACATTGACTACATTTATTATTTTGGTATCCTCCTCTGCAGTAATTTGTTTTGCCGGCTGACATTTTTCATAAATAAGCTCGTTTATTTTGGATTGAGATTCAAACGCCTTATATGCATTACTAGCAGTAATTAAATTATTGCGAAACTCATACCATTCATTGGTTCGTTGTGCAGGCTGGGGCTTATCCTTCAAAACGGCAATGCGATCCTTAATTTTCTCTCTTGCTGAATTAGGTTCGGTATTTTCTTCCTTTTCTTCCTTTTCAGGTTCTTCCTTATTTTCTTTTTTAAAGTAGTCAGAAATAGATCTTTCCGGATGAAACGTAGTTATGTATATGTTAAATGCGTCTTCTAAAATTTCTTTCATTTCGTCTTCTACAGTGTCGTTTTCAGCTATGTGATCTTCAAATTGCGAATAAAACATCTTAATTAATTCTTCTAATAGAATGTCATGAAAATCCGGTTCAGAAATGATGTGTGGGTTGCTTTCCATATATTCTTCCATTAAATGAAGGGCAGTTTCCACTAACGTCACCGTCGTATCTTCATCAAAAATACTAGGCGGATCTTCAAAAATGAGACTATCCGTAATATCTTCTAGTTCTTCTAAATCGTTAAAATACATATAATTATATAATACGAAGTTTTTATATGTATTTTTATTATGTTTCATTTTGTTCTGATTCGCCCTTTTCAGTTTCAGCATTTTTATTTTTAATGGACCCATTATTCTTTTTTTGAGCCAAAGATTTCAATGTAGAAACGCGCTTGGTCTCATTCTTAAGAGTGAAATTTTTGGATGTCTTATTGTAAAATAGTGATGGTATATCTTTAATAGTTCCGGTAGTTTTATCATATACAACATCTTTCACTCGTTGCAACCTCTTTCTATCAAGACAATCCTTCAAAAAATGTAATAGCTGTTTTTTTTCATCCTCATTCAAATTTTTTGATGTTTTGTATTGTTCCACAAATTCTATTATTTTCTGTGTTTTAATTGTTTTATTCAATTTTGACCAAGGCTCATTTATATTATTATTCTTTTCGTCTTCTAGGAATTTTTCCAAATTCGCCATATCATTATTCGTGTTTGTTTCTTTCAGCGGTTTTCCATTGAGTATCATAGTTTTATATTTAATATTTTTAAGTTCAATACACTCATTATTTAATACAGGTTGGGGTTCAGAAATATTTTCTGTCTTATTTTCCTCCATAATATACATATATATGACGAGATCAGTTTAACTTACTTTTTTAAATATTTATTTATTCTTATTTTTTTATATCAGTTCAACAAATAAATAATATAATCTTATACATCTTTATGGATACAGATGAAAATAAGCTTGTTGAAGAAAATAAAAAAATAATTATTCAAGGAACAACAAACCGATATCTAATAAAAAAGGCGACCAAGGTTCCCAAGGTTGAAAAAAAACGTATTGTTGCTGAGAAATGGGATTTAGATGAAGCATTTTTGGATTATGGGAGGCAACTTTCTCTCTTACATGAAATTAAAGATCATGAATACAAATCTTTTTCCAAAGAAAGCAAGGTTGTAATTTCAGAATTAGAGAGAAAAATAACAAGTTATAAATGCCAAGATGTAGAAAAGAAAATATTAGATACAAGTGTTTTGATTGACCTATCTCATATTGTGGATGCTTTGATTGCATGTGGGATGAAATGTTATTATTGCCATTGTGAAATGGATATATTATATCAAATGGTAAGAGAGAGTAGTCAATGGACGGTAGATAGGATAGACAATTCAAAAGGTCATAATAAAGATAATTATGTTTTGTCGTGTTTATCATGTAATTTAAAAAGAAGATGCAAATCTGCGGATAAGTTTTTATTTACAAAGCAATTGACTTTGATTAAAAAAGAATAAATTGTGTCTTTATATATAAATGAGCAAACAAAATCTAAGTGGTGGATACCCGCCAGGCAGAGGACCTAATCCTATTCGTGCTCTCCGTCGTCCTGCCTTTGTTGAAGCTCCACCTATGCCTCCTATATGGACCAAAGATGAAGATTGTGTCGGTCAAGAGGACCCTGTAACTTTGGATGTTATCCAAGAAGGTAAAGGTTTTCGGGTTCATTTAGTAGATGCAAATAATAACGTCATCACAAGATGTTACGATGCAGACATGTTGGCACAAATGCTAAGAAATCATATGCGCAATAATCCACGAATGCCTATGCGTGATCCTATGACACGAATTGAATTTAGTCTAAATGACGTAAGACGAATTAATGATTATATACGAGCTAATCCAAGAGGAGGAAAGAAAAGAAAGACGAGAAAAAATAGAAAAACTAAGAGAAGCAAAAGGGTAAATAAAAGAACAAATAAAAAGAGAAATACAAATCGTAGAATAAAGAAAATATAAAAATAAATAAATTACATTTATTTATTTATTTTTTAATCCTGCATAAGTCTAAGCATGGAATGGAAATGGAGCAAAGGCGAAGCATATGAACGTTCTAGAAGACCCTCCCCGGAATTTGTACAAGAGAGAAGAGATGTTTTAGAACATCAGCAAATATTTAGTGAAGCTCAAGAACAATCCGCATACACATCTGCATTAAATCATGATGAAAATACTTGGGATATGTTAAATCAAAGCATATACAATAATGGTTTCAGACAGAGCAATAAGAGAGAAGATTTAGATACAAAAATGGCAGATCGCGCCATGATCCAACAGCGAGGATTTAATCCTTTTTTGAGTGGATCCGATTACGTCAATGACATTTCAGTGAGCAATACATTTTTGCAACCAATGAATACATCACAAGATCGCATAAAGAATGAAAATGGGGCTTCTTAAGCTAAACTATTGACACACATGGAATAAAAGAGACGATTAATGAAGTAACCGACAAAATTATTCGCTAAAAACATAACCCAATTGAGAGCTAACATGCTTCTAATGCTTATTTTATTATAATTTGTAGCATAGGTGAAAATACCAATAAAAAGGGTTACAATAAAGGTTAGGCCAAAAATCATAGAAACAACATAAAAGAATGTGCAATACTTTTTGCTAACAAATGGGCTTAAATATTGATTCAAAACGTCCTCTACAAGCATATTTTATAAAATATATGTATATTTTTATTTTGTTTAATTTGTTTTGTGTTAATATTTTTTCAATGAAACAACTTAAATATTTTTGATTTAAAATACTTAAATGAGCCTAACAACAAATTATACAACGCAGAATGATTTATTGCTAAATAATCTGATGGATTTTTATAAAGATGAAGCGAATATTACCAAAATGCTGAAGATCATTACAGGAGAGACGAAGATTTCCTTAAGAATTGTGGATTGGTTTGCCACCAATTATGCGAAAAAATATTATACTCTCTATACTTTGGATGACAACAGACGATTTAAGGTTTATTTTGATTACAAGTTGAAATTGAAAGCTTACAGTAAGAAAAGATTTGATCCTTTCTGTCGCTGGGAGAGGATAAGCATACCATACAAGAACGGAACATTCATTGAAACAACGATCGGACAATTGAATTTTTTCAAATGGGCGATTGAAAATAAGGTCATACATTACATTGAAGAGAATTATGATGAGATTGAAAAGGACATGAATTGTCGTAACAGTACATCCAAAAGAAAAGAGATGAGTGTAGATAATTCAAAGACCCGAAAGAAACGTGAGGAGTTATCCGTGTCAGCGACCAAAAGCATCAAAAAGGAAGAGGTTGAGATCGTGGTGCAATTTCATTAATGTTCTGCTTTTAAAAACAAAAGCTTTCGCTTAACAAAATCTAAAACGATTTGCTTTTGATTTTAAAAGCAAAAGCTATTTTATAAATAATGACTTAAAAAGATAATCATTATTTATGTATAATGGAGATGGAAACTATAAATATAGTTGAGCTCATTGAAAAGAACCCGATAACAAAGTTATCAAATGATTACAATGTCAAAATATTGACAAAAATTAAAGAACAATTTACAGATTTTGAACAACAATTATTTTTATCCAGTTTTTATTGCTACATTAATTGTCATCCCACAAATGATTTTGTAATAGATTTAGATAAAATATGGAAATGGATGGGTTTTAATCAAAAATATAATGCAAAATGTATGATTGAAAAAAATTTTATTGAAGAAAAAGATTATAAAAAATTTCAACATAGTAGTTCAATGCATAACTTTGCTCATGAAGGTTCAGGAGCAAAAAAAGACACTAGAGGTGGTCATAATAAAGAAATAATTCTGTTAAATATTTATGCCTTCAAAAAATTTTGTTTAAAGGCAGGAACAAAAAAGGCTGATGAAATTCATGATTACTACATGAAACTAGAAGAAATAATTCAAACATCAATTAACGAAGAATGCATTGAATTAAAAAATTTGCTTGAAGAAAAAAATAAAGAATTAGAAAACGGAAAATCACAAACCGAAAAAGAAAAAGAGGAATTAAAAGAAAAAACATTGTTGGAACAGTTCCCAAATAATACGCAATGTATTTATATTGGATTAATTGATAATAAAACGCTTGGAAAACCTAACAGTAAAATGTATCATGAGACTATAATTAAATTTGGGCAAAGCAATAATTTAAATGAAAGAGTAAAGGCGCATAAAAAAACATATGAAAATTTCAGATTGTATAATGCTTACAAAGTAAAAAATAAGATTGAAATTGAGAATTGCATTAAAAAACATGCTACTTTGAAAAATCGTTTGCGAATTGTTACTATAGATGATATAGCTCACCGCGAATTAATTGCATTAGATGATGAAGAATTTACTATTGATAAAGTAGAACAATTAATCAAGGATATTATTAAAGAGAATGAATATAATATTGAAAATTATAATTTGCTACTGAAGAAAAATGATGAATTGCAAAATGAAATTTATAAATTAAAGGATGAAATAAAAGAACAAAATAAGTTATTGGAGAATTCAAATTTAATTTTAGCAAAATTTCAAGAAAAGAAAAAAATAAGCATTGAAAGAGCAAACAAACGATTGAAAGAAATTGCTGAGAATAACCCTGAAAAAATAAAAGAATATAGAAAAAAATCTTATGAAAAAAGAAAAAATAAAATATTAGAAGAAAATAACTTAAATGTTGAACAATTAGATACTATATAGTATTTAATGGTTAGATATAATAAAGAATTATTAGATAAATTTTGCAACGAAAATGATTTAGCATTAGAAAAATCATTTGATAATTTAAATCGCGAAACAATTATTGAAGGAAAATGTAAAACAAATGAGTGTTTTAATATTTTTTCAAAAACATTTAGAATTTTGCTAAGAACGAAAAACTTTTGTCACGAATGTTCAGTAATAAATGGAAAATTTAAAAGTATAAACACTAATATACAGAAATATGGGGTTGAAAGTCCTTTGCAAAATCAAGAAATTAAAAATAAAATGAAAACCACTAACATAAAAAAATATGGGGTAGAAAATCCTTTTCAAAATGAAGTCATTAAAAATAAAATAAAAACTACTAATATTAAAAAATATGGAGTAGAACATATATCACAAAATGAATTTTATTCTAATAAAAAAAAAGAAACTCTTATGACTAATTATGGGGTTGACAATCCAATGAAAAGTCAAGAAATAAAAAATAAATTAAAATTAACTAACTTAAAAATATATGGAGCAGAAAATCCTTTGCAGAATCAATATGTTAGAAATAAAATGATTGATGCAAATTTAAAAAAATATGGAACTAAATATACATTTCAAAATGAATCAGTTAAAGAAAAAATAAAAAAAACGCTTTTACAAAAATATGGTGTCGAAAATATATCTAAAATGCCAGAAATTAGAAAAAAAGCAGAGGAAACAATGTTACAAAGATATGGATTTAGAAATGCTTCCCAAAATCCTTATATTTCAGAAAAACAATTTGCGAACGCAAACAAAATATATACGTTTCCTTCTGGTAAGATAATACAAATACAAGGATACGAAAACATAGCATTAGATATATTAATTAAAAAATATGATGAGAGTGAAATCATTAATAGGCGAATTGATATGCCGAGTATATTTTTTGAATATAAAAAAATAAACAGACGATATTTTCCAGACATTTTTATTCCAAAAGACAATTTAATAATTGAAGTTAAAAGCACTTATACATATAAAAATCATCTAATTAAAAATATACTAAAAGCACACGCAGTTAGAAAATTGAATTATAACTATGAAATATGGATATTTGATAATAAACATAATCTAACAATCATTTGATATTCAGGTGTATCAAAAGAAGAACAATTCGCAGAACAACCTGTAATCAAAATTTGTTGTAAAAATGGAGAAAAAATGTGTTTCAAAAATATTGCGGAGGCTGCGAAAGATGCAAAGGTTTCCGCGCCAGCATTAAGAAGACGTATATTAACTGACGTTCATGTAAATAACTGTCATTGGGTATTTAATAAAAATGCGTGTCATTATAATTGAATTATTCACAATGTCTATATATAAGACATTGCGAATATCCATATTTTATTTTATGAAAGAGAGAAATAATAATAAAATCTATTTATTATTATTTAAAAATAAAAGATTAAATTTATAACAATATGGGGAATACAAAATCATCTTCGCAAAAAATTAATTTTGAAGATGTCCAATATGCAATAAAAAATCACGAAAATTATCTTCTGATAAACACATTGAACGAGAATATGCAAAATTGTCTCATAATAAATACAGTTCCAGCCGAAAATGAAGTCGCCATCATGAATAAGTTGCTATCGAATGGAAATAAAAATGTGAATATCATTGTTTATGGAATGAATGCAAATGACGAGAAAATATATGAAAAACAAACACAGTTATATTCTCTTGGATTTTTGAATGTTTATATTTACACCGGAGGCATGTTTGAATGGCTTTTGTTACAAGACATTTATGGCGTAAGCGAATTTCAAACTACAACGAAACAATTGGACATTTTAAAATACAAACCCGCGAAATGTTTTGGCATTGGTTTGCTGGAATATTAGCGTTACATTATTTACAAATCATATTTTTGTATAGCTAAATTGGATAGCTGATCGGCCTTACCATTTTTCTCTCTATAGATGTGATTGTAAATGATTTTGTCAAATGATTTTTCTAATTGTTTTGCAGCCATGTATAATTTTTTCAAATTCTCAGAATTAACCTTATAATCGCCGTTCATTTGTTTTATAACCAATTGGCTATCTCCTTCCACAATTAAATTTTTAATATTCAATTCAATTGCATTGGTTAATCCTAATATAAGACCATGATATTCTGCAACATTATTTGTTTCTTTTTCTCCCACAAAAGTGTAGCCAGACCACAATTCGGCGTCATTTTTATAAATAACCGCGCCTGCACCGGATACTCCTGGGTTGCCTTTGCTTGCACCATCAAACCTCATAACAAGGTCAATAGCAGGGAATATTTTTGCAGATTGTTGTGGTTGCATTTTTGCAATATATTTAATCATTATAATATTTTATTATGATTAAAAGTCTTTACATGGTTTTACAATATAAAAAACTAATAAAATATATAACTAAAAGGACATAAAAATATCTGCCAAATATATTATATTAACCAATATAAAGAAAATGTTCGCATTTTTAATACTTTTTTCTCTCTTCGTTGGACTTTTAAGGGCTGATACAGAATGTCCTTTTGTTAGTTCTTCCGGAGATCGTCGGAAATATAATGATCGTTTGCGTTTGATGCAATACAATGTAGAATGGCTTTTTATTGATTATTATAGCAATGCGGATTGTCCTGGAAACGGTTGTTCATGGAAAAATACGAGTGAAGCCAAAAAACACATGGAATATGTTATAGATGCTATTCATTCTTTAAATCCAGACATTATTAACTTTTGCGAAATAGAAGGTTGTGACGAATTGCAAATGATTAAAGATAATATTGGAGGCGATTATAATGGCTACTTAAAAAAAGGCACTGACAGCAGCACTGGGCAAAATGTCGGCATGCTTACACGTATTGACCCGAACATAAACCTGTATAGAACCGAGACTAAATTTTCATATCCCATTGCAGGTTCTAAATGTGGATATACTGGAAGCGGTTCTACTGGAGTGAGCAAGCATTATATTACGGAGTTTAAGATAAACAATTTCAATATTGCTTTTATATCCGCACATTTAATTGCCATTCCAACTGACCCTGCGAGATGCGCTCAGAGAGAAGCCCAAGCAACCATATTGCAAGGCGTTTTGAATGAATATTCAAAAAAAGATTTTGAGATGATTATACTTGGCGATTTTAACGATTATGATGGAGAAATATTAGATACAAATAGTAATCAGCCAAAATCTATTGTATTAGATATCTTGAAGGGACGCAATGGAGGCAATTACGAACTTTTTAGTGTCGCTGAGACGATTGTTAAAAATGAAAGGTATAGCGATTGGTGGGATTCAGACAACAATTGCAATACGGCATCCAAAAATGATTATTCTATGATAGATCATGTTTTGGTAACATCTGCATTACGACAAATTATCGTAAATACATTTATATATCATGGATATGACGAATATTGTGGAAAATATAATTCAGACCATTATCCAGTAGTTGTTGATTTTTATTTTGATTTATAGAATTTTTACCATATATTATTTATTTTTTAATTTTTCGCCGTGTTTTTCTCTTTCTTCTACCGCCTCTACGTGTTTTTTTCTTTTTAGGTTCATTTTCATTTTCTTGGGATGTCATATTTATTATAATTCCGTCAAAAATAGATTTGATAACACTTTCATCTAAACCAGTACTTTCTAATTTTGATTTAAATGTTTCCCAGTCGTTATTTAGAGCATAATTTCTCATTTCAGTGGCAGACATGGCACCTTCTGGTCGCGGCAATCCAATGATTTCCACATTTACAGGATAAAGATCGCGTTGGTTTTCTAGAAAAGTTTTAATCCAATCATAATCATGCATTCTATCCTGACCAACAATAAGTTTAATTTTTAGTCCTTCTCTCGGATAAGCATATAACTCCCCTAAAATATGACCGATACTTTTCATAATCGGATGCTTACCATATTCCGGGTTAACATAATCATCCATACAGATTATTTTAATTCGTACTCTTTTAATTTTATTCGCATTTGCAGGATCTGCTTCCATCATTTGTTTTTTTAATAAAGTTGTCATGCTGGGATGAATAATATCATTTGTTAAAAAAAATCGTTTATCATCGCATTTGAATGGATTCTTTTTTTTGTCTTTACTATGCGATAAAATAATATTTATTTGACTCAAATTTTCTTCCACTGCTTTATTAATCATATCTTTTATAAGAAGCAAATGCCCCGTGGTAGGAGGGTTCATTCTTCCAATTGTTAAAATAATAGTATCTTCATTATTTACTTCTTTATCATCCATACTATATTATTCAAATATATAATTTTCAATTTGTTCAATCCATTCTTGTAAAATTTGCGTATTATTATAAATATCTACATTTCCATTGATGATTAGCTGATTTTTGCAAACGCATTCACTATTTTTTGTATCAATCATTTTTGCATGATACATATGACAATTTTCTAAATACTCAATCGGTATTGACGATTCGCCTTGCCTGCATCTTTTTTCAATTCTTTCAAGACAAATATGTGGGTCCGCATTGACATAAATGACACCATGAATCGGGTAATCATTCGCAAAAGTTTCAAACCATTTCAAATAAATACGATAATCTACGAGTTCTATCATTCCATCATCAAATAACATTTTCGCGAAAACCAATTTGTCGGTGTAAAGGGACCGTTCTGTTATAATAATGGTATCTGGATTTTTTTCAATAGTTTCTTTGAGCAAAGCCAATCTTGAAATATATGCCATCATTTGAAAGGAAAATGAATATTTTTTTTGATCGGCATAAAATTTTTCCAAAATAGATTTGTCATTTTCATCACGTATTGTTTCCCATTCATCCACCGGTTCTTTCAAAAATACAATAGATTTATTAGACCTAAAGTGGGTTTTTAAATTTTTTAAGAGGGTTGATTTTCCAGACCCAATGTTGCCTTCAATAGAAATAATGATTGGTGCCATGTTTTAATTATTGTTTCTTTTTTATATTTGTTCATTTTTAATTTCAATTTTATTTAATTTTCCATAAAATAAAAAATTGATATTATTAAACTGGCTTAAAGAACTAAACAAAAATAAACAATGGATCTCAATCAACGAAAGCTTACCAAATCCGAATGGGACTCAATTGAGGTTCCCGTTTCCGAGCAAGAGAAAATGGTTTTAAACATGATTGTAAATGGTTACAATGATGTTAATATTCGTATAAACTTGCATAATTCTATTTTATCGTTTTTGAAAATAGAGTATTCTGAAAAAATGGAAGATCATATATATAATAAATATTTGAAGACGGATGTAGAAAAATTAGTAATGAAATTAAAAGTAATGTATCCTGATTTTAATATGGCGAAAATTGATGCTAGTGCAAAAATTAATTCCGCGGATAAAATTCGTCTAGATAGAAATGACGAAACCAGTATTCGGAAAGAGGACATTTACGAATTTGTTTTGCTTTATCATGCCGAAAAATTGCTTCATTATAAGAAAAACGACAATAATGTAAAATTTGCGTTCAATTATTACACCCTTTATATGCTAATGAAAAATAAAATAAATCATGTAAATCGCCATTTGAAAAGTTTTTGCAAGGAGATTATAGATAAATTTGCGAATGATATTGACCTATTGACAATTATTGAAAACGCGACTTCATTTATTGAGAAAAATGACAAGTTATTAAAATATGCGGACATGACGTTGTATTCGCATCAAAAAGAAATATTTACGATTTGCAAACAACCTAACCCGAAATTGATTTTATATATGGCGCCTACTGGAACGGGGAAAACACTTACTCCCCTAGCGTTGTCAGAAGGAAATAAGGTTATCTTTGTATGTGCAGCAAGACACGTTGGCTTGGCATTTGCACGTGCAGCCATTTCTATGAATAAAAAAATCGCGTTTGCGTTTGGTTGCGCGAGTGCAGATGATATTCGTCTTCATTTCTCCGCAGCGAAAGAATATACGAAGGACCGAAGAAGTGGAGGTATTAGAAAAGTGGATAATAGTGTAGGTGATGACGTAGAAATTATGATTTGCGACATAAAATCTTATTTACCTGCGATGTTTTATATGTTGGCGTTCAATCAAAGAGAGAAGATGATACTTTATTGGGATGAACCGACGATCACTATGGATTATGAAACGCATGAATTTCATGAACTTATCCGAGAAAATTGGACCAAAAACCTAATACCCAATGTTGTTTTGTCGTCTGCCACGCTTCCTAAATTGCATGAATTGACTGAAACCATCCCTGATTTCAGAAATAGATTCATGAACTCGGAAGTGCATAACATTGTTAGTCACGACTGCAAAAAATCTATACCAATCATCAATAAAGATGGATATGTTGTTTTGCCCCATTATTTATATCAGGAATATGATGATATGAAAAAGGTTGCAAAACATTGTAAAGAATATTTGACTTTATCCAGATATTTTGACTTGGAGGGAGTAGTGCAATTCATCACGTATGTTTTGAAAAATAAATATGTCACTGGTAAAATGCCTGTAGAGAGATATTTTGAAAGTATAGATGATATTACAATGACAAAAATAAAAGAGTATTATGTAAAACTGCTTGATAATGTAATAGAAGGAACATGGGGCGCCATTTATACTCATTTTAAGATTACGCGGAGACCACGCATTTTAGAAAATGACACGATTGATACAAAGGGAAATAAAATTTTTAAATCGCGCAGCATTGGACCAGGTGTAACTACAACTGCTGCTAATCCATTGGCAGGTAACCCAATCACCCGTTTGGCAAGTACTCCCGAAATTGTAAGCGGACCAGCAGGAACATCCGGTGTTTATGTCACAACGAAAGATGCATACACTTTAACCGATGGTCCAACTATATTTATTTCAGATGAAGTGGAGAAAATATCCAAGTTTTGCGTTCAGCAGGCGAATATTCCAACGTTGGTAATGGATGAGATTATGAAAAAGATAGACTATAACAATACGATCAATGAAAAATTGCAGAACATTGAAAACGATTTGGAGTGCGCTAAAGATAAATCAGAGAAAAATGTGAAGAATGCGGTATCTGGCGGAAGAACTAAATCTACTAAGGACATTCGTAAGTTTAACAGGGATGCAGGAGAAGAAGAAACCGCATCTGTAAAGTCGGAAATATCAAAACTCACAAACGAAATGAATATATTGCGTTCCATGATTAAATCGGCGACATTAAACGATGCGTTTGTTCCGAATAAGCCTCTGCATTTGAGTAAGTGGGCAGATGGTTTAGAGTCATCTCGTTCGTTTGCATCTGATATAGATGAACTAACTGTTAGCGAAATAATGGCATTGCATGGTATTGATAATAGTTGGAAAGTTTTGCTTATGATGGGTATTGGTGTATTTACAAATCATAAAAATATTACATATACGGAAATTATGAAAAAGTTGGCAGATACTCAAAAATTGTATATGATTATTGCAACGAGTGATTATATTTATGGCACCAATTATCAGTTCTGTCATGGATTTTTGAGCAAGGACTTGAATTTAACGCAGGAAAAAATTATTCAAGCCATGGGTAGAATAGGAAGAAATAATGTGCAACAAACTTATACAGTGCGTTTTAGAGATGACAATCAAATATTAAAATTATTTACATCGGAAACAGAGAAACCTGAAGTATTTAATATGAATAAATTGTTTAAGTCAAATGAGTAATTTGTATAAATAAATGATAATATAATTTATATTCAAAAAGATAAAAAAATAAATTTTTTTTATCTTTTACATTTTTTATTTAGTTAAAATTTTTTACAGAGCACGATCTTCAATGTCCCAATCATCATCACTATCATAATATGAAAATGGAGGTGGTGGTGTTCCTCTTTCTAGTTTTTCATTATTTTCATCCGGTACGATTATTGATAAATTATTCTTAATATTATTATTTTTTTTAATGCGAATATAAAACGCAATGCGTCCATAATAAATGTCATCTTGAAAATATTCATACAATGTATAATCCGAATTATTAAGTGCAGGTGCAAGTTCTGGATCGCGTCCATTTTCATTATTGTACTTTCCTGCTTGTACAATTTCTATTTCATCGGATTCGTTTATATTTAGAATATTTTTAGCGTTATCCTTTGCAAAAAGGATAAAATTAGTTATTGTTTGCTCAATATCTACCTGCAATTTAAATACAGTTGTAGAATAAGCGAGTTTAAAATCAATTTCAATGTTCTTCGGCATTTTGCGGATGTTTGGTTAATTTTATGAAAAGCATTTAAATCATTTCAATTTTTTAAAATAAAAATAAATTTAGCAAAAATACCACGTTTAAATTTCTGTAAAATTAATAATATTATTTCTTTATCATTAGTATCTACTATTTTCCAAAAAGGATTTTTTTTAATGTTAGCGTGAGAACCTATTTTTTTACTATGACCGTCATTAAATTCAATAACTGAATATTTATCTTCTATTTCTTTTTTAAAAATTTCAAAATCCATAATAAACCTATAATTATGTCTTGTTATTGCCATAAATTATTTTCAATTTTTTATATTAATTCATATTAAAATTTGTTAATATGAATTTTACTGTGTAAAATAAATAATAATATATGTAACCGTGCGTTTAATTGGAATAAGCACTCTTAATCCCAAAAGTTTCCTAATGGGGAGGACTGTATCTTAAGCCAGTTCTGGTTGATTAGACCATCATTACTGACCCATATCCGTTCAGTCTCTGACGCCCTACCATATCCTATCATAACGGATTTAGGTAGTAAGCATGCGGATTGCCCAATCTTTTTCATTATTACCATACCCGAGTTTATTACTCTCGGCCACATAATTCTTTCGTTATTATGCTTGGTAGAAAAAGCTCTAAGGGGTTTCCCGAACAACAAGATATGTCGCAATAGTCATAATAATAAATAACTATTACTAGCAGTTAGCCTGGGATTGCGAAACAAGTTTCGGCGACAGCTAAAATGGTTTTCTACAGCAAGAGGTCGCTTTGCTATAGCATACTGCTTTTCGGCCCTGATTAGACGAATTAAAATTCGCAGGTTAAGGCCGCCCATGCCGCTCATGATGCGGAGCACGTTGTAGTTGGTAGCATAGACACGCACCTTGGCAGTCTTGGTACCCTCAACGGTAGCGTTGGAGAGCACAAGCTGGAGTGTGGCGTTATCAATACGTGAGAAGTTGCACGTGCCTGATGGTTGGTGTTCCTCAGGGCGGAGAGCAAAGGAATACACATTGATACCCTCATCAGGGTTGCGAGTGTGGGCCTGGTAAGGCTGAACCCATGAGAAGTAAGAACCTTCACGCTCAGAGAAGCGATCCTGGCCGTTAAGCTGGAGCTTAGCAGTCACAACGGGGTTCTGGCCCCAGCAGTGCATGTCAAGAGAGGTCTCAGTGAGGACGAAGGTACCAGCATCAGAAACAGAGGAGTTCTGGTTGTGGGGACCCTGGGCACCGAGCTCAGCAATCACAGCGGGATCAAGACCAGCGGGGATGGGACGACCGGGGCCACCCATGTTAGTCTGGTTGTATGGGTTCTCAGGACCGTGCCAGTAGCCAGTGAAACCAGCAGAGATCTCAGCATCAAGAGCACCGGCATCATTGAAGAGACCGCGAGCATCAATGAAAGCACGAGAGTCAGCGGCGATGGACTGGGGACCACCGAAGGCATGGACGGCGTTGGGGAGAGCATCAATGGCATCAGTGTAGTTGAAGGGCTGAGCACCGAGCACCTTGAAGAGGAGAGCATCGCACACAAGGGAAGAGCAGTAATCCACGTTCTGATCAGGCTGCACAACCCAGATAAGCTCCTTCACGGGGTGGTTGAAGTTGAGCTTGATCTTGTTGGAGGATGAACCAACAGACTCGTCGCCAGTGAACTGGAGCTGAGTAATGAGGTACTCGTGGGGGTTCTGGGCCATTCTACGTCTCTCATCGGTATCAAGGAACACGTAATCCACATAGAGGGAAGCAGCAACAAGGGACTGATTGTAGGCAATGGTAGCAGGGACAGGGCGACCCACGGCATACTGGCCAGCAGCACCAGTGTAGGGGTTGGTGTTGCAGTTAAGGGTGGTCACAGCCCAGAGGCACTCATCAATAGGACGAATATCAAGGTTAATCTTGACCTCGTGGTACTGGAGAGCGATCAAAGGAAGGGCGAGACCAGGGTTGGTGCAGAACCAGAACTGGAGGGGCACGTAGAGGGTGGTCTCGGGAAGAGCGTTACGAGGAGCGCACACCTGGCGGGGAGCCTGGGAGTCGCAAGGACCATCAACATCAGAGAAGGAAGGATCGGTGATGAAGGTAAGCTGGGTGGTGTTACCAATCATCTTGAAGTAGCCGCGCTGCTGCTCAGAGGTCATAGTGAGCTGGTTCCAGATGTGCATCCAGTCACCATACTGACGGTCAATGCGCTGACCACCAATCTCAACCTCAACCTGAGCGATAAGTTGCTCACCAGGGTAATCTAACCAACGAGCATAGACACCAGTGTTCTCGTTGGCGGTGTAGTTGCCAAGACCCATAAGCTGGTTAATCTCGGGGAGAGTAACCTGGAGATAAGTGCGGTAAGCGAGATCACCATTTCTGCTGATCACACACTGCACACGGCGACCGAAGTCAGCCTGACCATTGAAAGTTTGCTCAATTGATTCAATAGCAAAGTTAGTATAGCGACGATAAGTCACTTTCCAGAAAGTAATTTGAGGATTACCTGTACATTTCCTCTACCTTATTTTTCAATAAGGATTAGACTATATCTTATGAAGAATTTACATATTTTTTTCCATAGCTAGTTTTTCATTTATTGCAAATTCTTCCGAAAACCATTTAGTCGTTGAACCTTCTTCTTTAAATTTTTCTAATCTTTCTACAATGTAATTTACTTGTTCTAAATCAATATTTTTTTTTGATGAATTATATTTTACTGTTACTGGCATTAAATTTGACCAATTCCAGCATAATAATTTCTCTTTTTCATCAGTTAAATCAAATTTACATACAGGTATAACATGATCAATAGACCAATATTTTCCATAATTGTCCCAGTTCATTTCTTCTGTAAAATTATACTCAAACCATTCCCTCAAATATTGGACATTGCACCCAATATAAGTCATAGTTGTGTCACTTTTTTCAAGAACATTTCTTAAACGAGCAGCGATTGATTTTTTCAATCTGTAATTTATATTTGTTTTACTTTCATTTTTACACCACTCATTTTTTTGTTCATTCAAAAAAATAGGATAACATGCCATACAAATTTTTTTCTTATAAAATTTTTTTAATTTTGCAAAATGTTTTAATGCCTTTTCTTCATTGCATTTTTCACACTTTACAAAAGTCGTGTTTCTTTTATTTTCTCTGGCATTAATTTTTCTTAGTTTATCCATTTCGTTAGCGCAAGCTTTACATGTATTTGAGTATGTTGTTTTATTACAATATTTTCTATATTGGGTTATTGATTTTTCGGAATTACATTTACTGCATATTTTTGTTTCATTTTCCATTTATTACATTTATATGCAAAATATTTATATTGTTTTTAGATTAGTCTTTAAAGAAGCTTGGATGCTCATTGCCCATTTATACAGACATTCATAAAATATCTATAACATCTTATTCGTTATTACTATACCCAAGTTTTTAATCTTGGCCACAACTTTTTCACAAAAATTGCTTAGTAGAATAAGCTTTAGGGGTTTCAAGCAGTTTGATTTTCTCACTAGGGGTTTTCAAATCAAATATATTTCATTTAATTTCCCTAATTAACGTCTGTGGTACATTTCTGTATCCACAAAGGGCTTTATGAATGTCTTATTTTTTCAACATTCCCCGACGTTTTTCTACCCTACAGGCTTTTAAGGTAAACATCTTGAGCGCCGTAAGCGACGAGTTGCATAAGACCGCCTCCCATTTTATAATAATGCTAAAGAAAAAAATTTTTATTATAACTTATTTAATTAATTAATTTCAGAATTATAATATCTGGAATTAATTCAGTATTTTACTCACATCCATATTCGTCTTCATAAATTTTATCAAATATGCATCTTCTAACACCTCTTTTTTATTTTCATGATTTTTGGTAAAAACATATGAATTATTTCTTTTTTTTATACTCCATCCATCTTCCAAAGCATTGTATAATAGCATCATTTTTTGGAACCTCAACGTATCTATTTTAAATTTATCATCTTCCACGTAGTTTTCCATATTAATATTGATGTCCATTTATTAAATTTAAAAAAGAAAACTATATATTTCTTTAAACTATTTGTTTTCCTAAATAAAGTAAAAAAGACAGAGTATAATATTTTATGTTTTTTCATTTTTTAATTTTTATCATTTTTTTAAATATTTTTTATTTTTTTACATCTTTGGATTGTTTCCACTTATAATATCTAGATACATGTTGTTCTTCATTTTCCAATGTTTTTAAGCTGCTCCGGGTAATCCCCCCTTCTGAATTAGAATAATAAACATATCTAATTTTATATCCTTTTTTAAGAGGTGCCGTTTGCATAGTTCTTATACAATTTGTACATGGCTTGCTATATTGTATTTTATTTGTTTTTGATAATCTTATTACCATGAGATCAATAATTTCAAGATTTTTTTTGAGTTTTAATGGCATTAAACGATTAATTGCATCTTCCTCCGCATGAACACCTGGATTTTTTCCATCAATATCCGCATAAGAATTCATTCCATAACTCAATACGCTAACCTTTTTCAAAGACCCCTTTCCCTTGTAAAATACATGAAATGTGATTATATTCTCCGCAGACACAGTTATGAATGTTTCTATTACCCTCCTCATAATCACATACATTTGCCGACGAAGGCAAACAAAAGCGCTTTATAAACATCTTATCAAGAAGCGAAAACATGTTGATGATTAATTGTAATTTATTTACAGATGTAATTTTTATATCAATTTTTTTATTATTTGCAAAATATTAATTACATGAATTTTAAATTAAACAAAAAATAGAATTAATATAAAAATAAAATTATGCCTAATTTTAAACCCAAAACAGCAAAAAAAATTAGGGTTAGTAAAAAAAACTCAACTACCTTAGATGGAAAACACAAAGAATTCATGAATGATTTTGCAAAAGATGAAATAAATCGTATTCCAGATCTTAAAGAAGAGAGAGAAGAATTACGTGAAAAATTAAAAACGCAATCAGATGATTTATCCATCGATCAAAAAATGGAAATAATGGATCAGATTAAAGAGATGACAAAAACAATCAAAGAGCTCAAAATTAAAAAGAAAGAATATTTGTTAGATAATTCAAAATATATATTTGATTATTTTGAAAATAAAAAAAATATTGCAAGCGGAACTACTGGCAATCCACAAGCCCAAAATAGTAAAACCAAATTAGTAAATAACTTTTTTAAAATTAAAGAGGATATTTCTTTAAACAATGTGTCAAATAATGCGGCAAATAATAATATTGTTCAAAAATATCTAACCAATATTGATGACACATTTTTGGATATTAATACTTTTGTATGCCAAGCAGATATTTGTCAGCATTGTCATAAGGGAGAATTAATTCCTATTGAAGATGAAGGTATATTGTTATGCAATGTGTGTGCAAGAAATGTCCCTTATTTAATTGAAAATGAAAAACCATCTTATAAAGAGCCACCCAAAGAGGTATGCTTTTATGCTTATAAAAGAATTAATCACTTTAAAGAAATTCTTGCTCAATTTCAAGGAAAAGAGACTACACAAATACCGCCAGATGTTATTGAAAATATTAAAATGCAAATTAAGAAGGAGAGAATTGAATTGCATCAAATTACGAGTGCAAAAACCAAAGAAATACTCAAGAAGCTCGGATATAATAAATATTATGAACATATATCTTTTATAAAGGATAAATTAGGCATAAAACCACCCATTATGAGACCAGAATTAGAAGAGACGTTATGCAATTTATTTATAGAGTTGCAAGCCCCTTATTCAAAATTTTGTCCGGACAATAGAGTTAATTTTTTGAATTACTATTATACCGCATACAAATTATGTGAATTGCTAGGAGAAACACAATATTTGCCTTTATTCCCGTTATTAAAAGATAGAGAGAAAAGAATGGAACAAGATAATATTTGGAAATGCATATGCGAAGAAATGGATTGGGAATTTATTCCGACAATTTAAAATTTTTACACCGATTTTTTTAAATTTGAAAACTTTCACCAAGTTATAAAAAACTCGCATTTTTAAAAAAAATGAAATGAAAATAAAATAAAACAATAAACATAAACAATTGCTATTATTAATATGTCTCTTAACATGGACGAATTCTTTAACAATAAACGCTTTTTGAATGCAATCAATAAGTTGCCCTATGGAAAAGAAAGAACATTAGAAATAATGAAGGAAATAAAAGAAAAAAGACCAGAATTGACAATTGATGTATTTATATGCATATTGCATAAACGAATTGACCGCACAGTTTCATCTATGGATATAGGAGGCGGCTTATATAAATGCTCTGTAGAATTATGGAACCAATATATTTTTGATAATTGTAAATGTGATTTTAGATTGTTAATAAGTTACGAAGATATATGCTTTTAATTTTATTAAAAATTACTATTTTCAATTACTTTGTGAAGATTATAGGTTTAATATTATGATATTTTATAATATGAAATATCACAATAGGTTCTCTAAGCATAATAATCAGTTGCTTCAACCAAACGTTTTATATTTTCCTCATCGGCTGCGGTGTGACCTGCCAAAGTAGGGAAAAACCGAGCATGTGGTAATGCTTGATGTAATCTATAAGCACTAACAAACGGACAAATCATGTCATATATTCCTTGTACAATTGTAGTAGGTATATGTTTAATTTTATCAATGTTTTTTTTGTCCAAAAAATAATTATGGGGCAAGAAACATTTTTTAGAAAAATAATAACGCTCAATGGCAGACGTCATTCTATATGATTTATCTTTTTTGTATTTTTTTAATAGCTCGCTAAGCGTTTTTCGTTTTAAATGTGAATTGCCATCTTCCCAAACAGTCCATGCTTTTAAGCACATATCTTTTTGTTTCTCTCCATAATCGCCTTTGAAGCATTTTGTGTATGCAGTCATATAATTTTTCTCAAACCTTGCCTTTTCTGGAAGTGTGTTCTCATAGTAATCCCATACTTCTGGATTATATCTTTCTAAACCGTGCGGTTCAGTCACCCAATCTACTTCTTCTTTCGTGCAGAAAAAGATACCTCTCAAGACTAGTTCGGTTACGCGGTCAGGATGAGTAAATGCATACGCTAACGAAAGTGTGGAACCCCATGATCCACCAAATACAAGCCATTTTTCAATTCCTAAATGTTCTCTTATCTTTTCAAAATCATCAATAAGGTTTTGCGTATTGTTCTCTCTTAACTCTGCACTAGGCTTACTTTTTCCTGCTCCACGTTGATCAACTACAACAATGTAATATTTTTTAGGGTTAAAAAAACGCGCGGACAAAGGACTTGTTCCGCCTCCAGGCCCACCATGAACAAATAGTGCGGGTTTTCCATTTTTATTTCCATATGTCCAAAATGAAATGGTATGCAATTTTGATACATTCATTTTATAATGTTTTAATGGTTTTATAGGTGGATACAAAAGAGTTTTTGCGTAGGGATCCTTTTTCGCTTTTCGCGTTAAGTTATGTTTTGGTTTCAGGGTTCTCTTTGTTTTTTTCATATGTTTTAATATAATTCAATATTATATTAAAAATTTACCTTAATATTTATGGTTTATAAGGGAACAATTTTAACATTGGAGTATTATATATTGAAAAATTAGGATCTGTGCAATTTCCGCCTATATTTTGACCACCCTTTTTCCATTTTCTCCCTCCCATTTGGCGTCTCCCTCCCATTTGTTTCTTATCAAATGCTAAATTTGGATTAAAATCCGCGCTACCTAACCGATCTATATTTCCTCCTAGTTTGATTCTCTTTATATTTCTCTTTGTTTTGCGATTTTGTTTTCGTCTCTTGATTTTACGCGTTCCCTTTCTCTTTTTCATTGTTTTTCTCTTCTTCATTCTTCTTCTCTTCCTCGTCTTCTTTCCTCCAAATGATATACTTTCATTGGTAGTTTCATTCAAATAAGAATCGTCTCTATCCCCATCTTCATCTAAAAACCCTTCGTCTAAATTCATCCAATCTTCTTCATCAAATGCAATGGAGTTTTCAGGAACTGTTTCGTCATCTTCATCTAAAACATTCATGCTCTCATTTAAATTATTATTATCACTCTCGCGGCTTATCATAGACACATCTCCAAAATCATTTTGCATACTAGCGTTTTGAACGGGTTCATCAAACAAGTCAAACTCAGACATGGCTTCATCTAAATCTTTAACATTGTCTGAATTTTTTACATCCTTTTTATTGTCTTCATCAAATAAATCAAATTCAGTCATAGCGACATCCAAATCTTTCACGGCATCTGTCTCATTTCTTCCTCCTAGAAAAACGTCAAGCGCACCAATGCCTATATCAGAATGATCTCTAATTTTATTGTTTTTCTTTCTAGAGTATCTTTTTGATTTTCTAATTCTTTTATAACTTTTTTTGCCCATAATAATATAATATTAGATTAATAATATTACATTAATGTTAAATTAATAATTTTTACATTCTATTATGCTTTATAAATGGAATTAAATACCAATTCCTGATAATTTAAGACCGATACCAAGACCAGTACCCTGTCTGGCACTCACACCCATGGAAGGAATATAGGTATCAAGAATGCTGAATGTGGCGGCAGCAGTTAAAGCAATGAGAATAATTTCCTCCATATTGAGGGAACGTTTAGGAATGGCATAAGCAGCGATGGCTACCATCAAACCCTCAACAAGATATTTGATTATTCTCTTAACAAGTTCTGCAATGTTAATTAAAGGCATGCTAAAATTATCACCAGGCATTATAATTATTAATAAGAAAAAAATAATATATTATGAGTAAAAAAACTTAAAATAATATCCTAAACTATTTAAAATGACTAGAAATAGAAATTCTCAAAAAACTCCTTCCCAGGAATCCCAATTTGAGAGAAAAATGAAAGATGGTAAGCCTAACCCAAAATATGTGGATTTGCTTGAGGAAGACAAGCCTATTGCCGGACAAAAATTTGTGTGTGTTTCTTTTGTTTCTCCTGAAAAAATCCTTAAGCAGAAGGAACACTTTTTCTTTGAGGAGTTCCTAAAGAAATGGGAGTTTTCAAAGTCTATGGAGAAGTTTGTTCAGTTTTTGAACTTTGTTTCTTATAAATATAACATTTCATTTGACGATTTGTCCAACGATTTTAAGGATTTTGTGAATGAAGAGAGAGAAAATCTCAAGAAATCAGGGATTGAAGATGATTATAAGACTTATTTGGACAATAATGAGGAGGAACTAGAGAAATCATTTGCCTTAGCGCATAATTTCCAGACATCTACGCGTGGTCTAAAAATTCGCGGATCTTACCCTACCATGGAGGAAGCCGAGCTTAGATGCAAAATGTTGCGTGAAATTGATCCCAATCATGATATTATGGTAGGTCCTGTTGGAATGTGGATGCCTTGGGATCCTGAAGCCTACAAGACGGGTCGTGTGGAATATATGGAAGAGGAACTCAATCAATTGATGAGTGAAAAGCAGAAGAATGAGGCGAATGCTAAGCAGGCCTTTGAGCAGCGCGTTAAGGAGACCAAACAGAAGGCGATTGAAGATAATATTAAGAATGCCGAAAAATCAGGTAATGTTCTAACACAGACCATTGATGATGAAGGCAATCTAGTAGGTCTTAACAATGCCAATACTCAGGAGTTCTCTCTTAAGAATAATCAGGAGACTATTTCTTCCGCAGATATTTGCGCTGAACTTTTTGAAGGCGAGAACATTGTCGTTGGTAAGTCAGATTATGGTCAGAGCCAGCTAATTAGCGGTCCTTTTGCTACAAAGAAAGATGAGTAACTAATTTAAACTAAAATAACTAAAAAATTGCTAAATATTTTAATAGAAAATTATGTAAAATATTTATCTTCTCATTTTTCTAGTTTTGTTTTTCACACTGCATTTGCAATCTAGAAATAGTCCAGGAATGAATTTTCCCATTTTGATCATCTCAATATGAGATTTGTTGAGTGGTTTTCTAGCGGACCCCACCTTTTTGCCTCTTGAATACTTGGTTACACTTTTGTATCCCTTACCATTTTTTATACTTACTTTACGGACAATTTTTTTGCCACCCATTTGATTCTTAACTTCTTTGTTTTCATAATCAAAATTTTCCATATATTATATTTTGAGATTTTTTATATTTTTCTGTATTTTAATAGCGCCTCAATATATAAATGGATGGACGCATTTTTGTAAGCCTTTTTCACATTCTTTTTGTGGGAATTTTATTTTTGTATGTTGGTTTAACGAGAGACAAAAACACTAAAATAATGTTCAACTTTCTACTTGGTTTAGGTATATTCATTATTTTGTATCATTGTTTTAAAGTATATAATTATCTTAGTGAAGGCAAACCAATATGGGTAAATCTTATTCATATCTTTATTGTAGGTCCATTAGTTGCATATATTGGTTACAATGGACAAAACACATCCAGAAAATACTTTGAATTATTATTGATGCTTGCATTTGCTTCCATTGGATATCATGGTTATTATTTAGTTCAGTCGCTTACTGCATAAAACATTTGTTAGCATATGCTAGATACCCAATTTTTTGTCAATACTGCCTTGACACTTTCTAACGCACCTTCGGTCCATCCTTGATTTCTACTAATCATTTCTCCAACTACAAGTATGCACTTTTCTGGATGTTGAGCCTTTTCTACAAAGTTCTCTCTATCTTTATACAGGGTTTTGTCTAAAGGAGTATAATAATGTGTTCCAACCGGCCAATAATAATCTTTAATGGCAGTCAAATGGAGAGAATTCGGTGGCATACCTAATGCCTTTTCCAACAAAGCACAATAAAATGCACGATTTGCAGGAGTATTTTCAAGATAATTTTTTAAAGCTATTGTATTTTTATTATCATTATAAGCAATCATATAAATGCCTTTGTTTGGATTCATAGGAATGATTCGCTGCAAAGGTCCGGGTAAAAAGGTAAAACCTTTCACATATTCTTTTAAAATTGGAATAGAAGCTGCATTAAATTTGCCATATAATCTCAAAAAAGGTTGCCCTTTAATTCCATTATATATGGGATACTCTGGTAATAATTTTTTCACACTACTTATGGTAGTTGCCAAAATTAATTTATTACAATAATATTTTACACCACTTTCGGTTTCAATCATAAATATATTGGGGCATCCATTTTGTTTGATTATTTTTGTGGCTCCACTTGAAAAACGGAAATGATCTTCCCCTATTTTTTCATAAAGTTTCATCACAAGTTTTCTCCATGGCACGTGAAATGCTTTCCAAGAAGAAGCATTGTCGTCCATCCCATAATAATAAAGAGTTTCTATAATATCTTCATTTTCGTAATCCGTATAACCAGCCGATAAAACAAAATTTTCATATTGTTTCTCTCCTAGTATGTCTTTGGCAAATTCAGAAAAGGTCACATTTTTATTGGGGTAGTTTCTGTATTTTTTTCTTAATAGTTCTATTGTTTTATTTACATCTATTGTATCAATAAGTTTTGAATGATTAAGTGCTATTTTATATTCATTCGCAGGTAAATTCATGTCAAGAAGCAATTTATGAAGTAATTTATCCTTACTTTTTCTGCCAATTCCGGCTCCGGTAACAACTTCTTCGCCATAAAACATTTCGTTGCTTGTGCGACCGCCGATCCATTTTTTTTTGAATTTTTCTAAAATTAGAAAAGACGTATTGGGTGACATTTTTTTGATATTATATGCGCTATATAAACCAGACATGCCACTTCCTACAATAATTATATCATAATATTTATCATTTGCAGATTGCATTATATATTATGATATAAAATAAAAATTATTATAACAAATATTTTATTACCACTTAGTCGTCTTCTTCACTGTTATTTTTGGGCCTCCCCCTCGTTTCTTAATAGCATTTGGATCATATTTTTCATCTTCATCATCTGATGGGATTCCTTTTGATAAATCCCAGAATTCTTTGGATCCAAGACGGAAATCGCCATGATTGTCGGCTTTGTACCAAAAAACCTGATCTTGAAGCTTGTTGGATTTGGAGTTATTATTGATAACCAAGCACTCATAATTTTCAGTGCAATTGTCCATTACTTGAGCGAAAGCGTCAAAGGTAGGAAACATTCCTGCATAGTTCTCATAAATACGCTTCCTATTCGCAATATAGTTCTCTCTAAGAATAAAAACATAATCTATATTCGTGCGAAGATTTGGCGGAATACCTAATGGATATTGCATTGTGATGATTAACATGATCTTCCAATGTCTCAATTATACCGTTTTTATTTAGACATTTCCTTCTAAAATCATTAAACCTATGCTTTTTCAATGGGCATAGCATTCTCTCGAATGGGTTTAGACTATATCTTAAGATATCATTGAAGTTGGCTAAACTTCTCAATCCCACGGGCATTTAGTCGTTGAACAATCATCATATCCTTACCATAACGGACTTAGATGACTTGCTGCGGGTTGTCTCTATTTTATACCTTTTTACTATACCTTATGTAATTAGCATAAGCCATTAATATATTTCTACATTAATTTAGTAGTATAAACCTTTCAAGATGTCTCCGCAATTTGGACGTGTCGCATATTTAATCGCTTAAATACACTAGCCATTCTTTTGAAATGACTTAGGCAAACATTTTACCATTCATAAAAAGCAATCGCATCATCTTATCACGTGCCCAGGTGTTATCATAAAGACAATCATCTAAAATAACAAATGCGCGCGGATCTATTGTACTGCGTTTATATTGTTCCATTTCCTTTTTGATCTGCTTCAAAACGGTCCTCTGGCGCTTCAAAATATTTTCAATAATCGCGACATTGTATTCATTATGGACGAATAATTTTGGCACCATTTTTCCATAAAAACCGTTTCCCTCTTCTGTTCCGGATATAACAGTTCCAATAGGAATGTCTTGCTGGTAATATAATAAGTCTCTCACCAAAAAGGATTTGCCTGTATCACGCTTTCCAATCAAGACAATGACTGGACCTTTGTTTTCATTTGGCTTGAAACTGATGGCCTTCATATCAAATTTTTTCAACTCTAATGTCATTATATTTTTAATCAATAAAAAAATGTTTTTTTAAACGTAAAAGAACCCTAAAATACTTATAGCTTTTTATAGAATGTCAAAATAATTTAGAAAAATAATTAGTTAAAACCATACATAATTTATATATTAATTACCTAATAATGATGGAGTTGAACTACCAAAAGAGGAAGAACGTAGAGCTTTTCAAAAATTTAGAAAATCCCAATTACTTAGGTCTATCTAATACCCAGAATTACATCCCCATTTATAAGAGATTTTTCTCATTAAATGAGACCAACTATAACAGCATTAATCTTAATCATAAATGGTATATTGCTTCCATTAAAGAGAACTATGCAGAAAATGAAAACTTATTGAATTGCAAGATTAAGCATATAACAAATGATACTTCTAAAAATGCAGATATTTTTTTCAAATTGGCTCCTTTATTAGATCCTTTTAAATACTTGATTGGAAAATATGACATAAATGATGAGAAATTATTTTTGTTGCCATCCTTAAACTCTGATGAAACTGACTGCAACCCTAAATTTGTAGAATTGAATAATTCTGCATATGTGGATAGTTTTTTTCTTTATTTGTCCAGTAATTTATTCTATCAACATAATTTTATTCACGGAATTAATTTTTATGGATCCTTTTTAGCTATTAAAAATAATTTCAAACTAAATATATATGATGATCTAGATTTTCTTATTAGCTCTGATTTTTTTAATAAGAGCAAAAACATTCTCTTTAAAGTAGATGATTATAGTCATATTTTTCAAAATGAAAGCGATAAAAAACCTCCCATTAAAATTGATTATAGCCAATCGTTAAAATCTAATGGTTCTATTCCATCTATTGAAAATGATATGTTTGAAGAAATTTTTGATGATGATAATAAATTCAATGAACCAGACGACAAACAAATGGGAAATAATTTACTTGAATTAGATGATGCCACTCTTACAACTGAAAATTTAAATTTCCATGACAAAGAGAATACAACAACTATACGTTCTTCCTCTACATGTTCTTCTAGAACTTCTCATACTTGCGAAGATGAAAATTCAGAAGAAAGTGATTGTGGTGAATGTGACAAAAATGAGAATGACAAGTGTCACAACGAAGAATGTGACAATGAAAACGATAATAGCAGCAGAGGTTCTCATTCAGAAAGTGAAGGATCTTATTATACTACAGATGATGAAATGTCCGATGATGATTTTGAAGAAGAATGTATTTTCGCTACTATTCCTAAGTTTCCTGTTCAAGTCATATGTATGGAAAATTGCGAAGATACATTTGACAATTTAATATTAAATAAAAATTTATCTCATGATGAATGGTTTTCTGCATTAATGCAAATAATTATGATTCTACTCACTTATCAAAAGGCCTTTTCTTTTACACATAATGACTTACACACCAACAATGTTATGTATAATAAAACTGATAAAAAATTTCTGTATTATTGCTATAATAAAACCATTTATAAGGTTCCTACATTTGGTAGAATTTTCAAAATTATAGATTTTGGACGCAGTATTTATAAATATGACGGCAAATTATTCTTCAGTGATAGTTTCAAAAATGGTGGCGATGCTGCAACACAATATAATACTGAACCTTTTTTTAACGATAAAAAACCAAGATTAGAGCCCAATTTTAGTTTTGACTTATGCCGTTTGGCTTGTTCTATTTTTGACTATGTAATAGAAGATTTAAGTGAAATTAAAAATTTAGATAAATGCAGTCCTATTCAACAGATCATTTTTGAGTGGTGTTTAGATGATAAAGGGCTTAATGTTTTATATAAAATGAATGGAGATGATAGATACCCTGACTTTAAACTTTATAAAATGATTGCGAGATGTGTTCATAATCATACTCCTGAAGCTCAACTTGAGAGAGAAGAGTTCAAAAAATACATATATTTAAAAACGGACATACCTAAGGATATTATAAATATTGATACTATGCCAGAGTATATTTAACAAATATTATGCGAGTAATAATACATTATTATTTTATAAAATAATAATATATGGATGAAAATATAGAATTAGACACTGATTATGGATTTATTATATTAAGACACGTAAATTCTGATCGGACAAATAAATATTGGAATAATTCAGTGAAATTATTAAGAAGTTTTTATCCTAATAAAAAAATAGTGATCATAGATGATAACAGTAAAAAAGAATTCTTACGCGCAGATAGTGAATACAAAAATATAGAAGTAATTCAATCTGAATTTCATGGAAGAGGAGAATTGCTACCTTATTATTATTTTTATAAAAATAAATTTTTTGATAATGCCATTATTTTACATGACAGTGTTTTTATTCACAAAAAACTACTCTTTGAAAAACTTATCGGTCTGAGAGTTTTGCCTATATGGAATTTTAACGCAGATAGTGACAATTTGTCAAATACATATCGTATATCTCGCTGTTTGACAAATTCATATGAATTGCATAAACAATTAAATACAGAAAAACATGTTTTAGGAATGTTTAAGACCAAATGGGTAGGATGTTTTGGTGTGCAAAGTTTTATTAACCATGATTTTTTGGTCCATTTACAAAATAAATATAAATTATTTAATATGTTGAATCATGTGAAATGTAGGCAAGATAGATGTTGTTTAGAGAGAATTTTAGGATGCATATTTTCATTAGAAGCCCCTAGAGTATTTATATTAAAATCCATGTTTGGAAACATTTTTAGTTATCAAAAATGGGGATATACTTTTGAACAATATCAAAATGACAGATCTCAGTTTCAATTACCAAAACCTGTTATTAAGATTTGGACTGGGAGATAAATCAGATTTGCATATTTTCAATAACATTTTCTTGAATCTCGTCTTGCTCTTCTTCTTCTTTTTGTTTAAAAATAAAAATTATATTAGATTTACAATAACAATAGAATAAGAATAGTAAGAAGAAAACAAATGCCAAGCCAAGTCCTATTATTAAATATAATGTTGCACCAGAAACAATATTATTATTATCATTTAATGAAATTATTATACCTGTTCTATTTTCCAATGTTGGTTCAAATGTCGGATTCATTGTTGGTTCAAATGTCGGATTCATTGTTGGTTCAAATGTCGGATTCATTGATGGTCTTGATGTTGGTCTTGATGTAGGTTCAAATGTCGGATTCATTGTCGGTTGCAATGTCGGTTGTAATGTCGGATTCATTGTTGGTTCAAATGTCGGATTCATTGTTGGTTCAAATGTCGGATTTATTGTAGGATTCATTGATGGTCTTGATGTTGGTCTTGATGTAGGTTCAAATGTCGGATTCATTGTCGGTTGCAATGTCGGTTGTAATGTCGGATTCATTGTTGGTCTTAATGTTGGTTCAAATGTCGGATTTATTGTAGGATTCATTGATGGTCTTGATGTTGGTCTTGATGTTGGTCTTGATGTTGGTCTTGATGTAGGTTCAAATGTCGGATTTATTGTAGGATTCATTGATGGACTTGATGTTGGTCTTGATGTAGGTTCAAATGTTGGACTCATTGTTGGTTGCAATGTTGGTTGCAATGTCGGTTCAAGTGTTGGTTCAAGCGTTGGCTCAAATGTTGGATTCATTGTTGGTTGTAATGTTGGATTCATTGTCGGTTGCAATGTTGGTTCAAGTGTTTGTTGTAATGTCGGATTCATTGTTGGACTTGATGTTGGATTAATTGTCGGTTCAATTGTTGGCTCAACTTTTGGTTGGAATGATGGTTCAAATGTTGGTATCATTGTAATAGGTCTTTTTTTACCTTTTATAATAATATTATGACATTCATATCCATTTATTCCAAATAAGATAAATAAATTTAATAGAATTATTTTGCAATGCATTATATTATATATAATATATTTTTTATATATTTATATAAAATATTTTGTTAATATATATGCATGGCATAGAAAGCATAAGAAATATTTTGAAATCAAAATTGCAATATGTAACTGACCATTTTGATGAACTAACCAATAAAGATAACCCTAATTTTGACCAAGCGATTACCGACGGAATATACAATAAACTTATTAGTTACAAATATCAAATAATTCATATTATGAATATGTCTGATTTTCCAAGTGAAGAGAGAAATAATTATGGAACTTTATTGAACGAATACAATAGAGTCATTAATGATTTAGGTCAATATATTTCTTCAACAAATGGCATTGGTGGAAGAAAAAGAACAAAAAAAGGCAGGAAACCGAGAAGAGTACCAAGAAAATACTAATTATTTTATATTACTGTTTGTGATATAAAATAATTGAAAACTAAAACTCTGGATTATCTACAAAAACGGGTGGTGCAGCACCTCCATCTATTTTTTTAATCCCATCCGATAACTGTTCCATAATAAAGTATCCAGAAACAACGCTAAAATAAACCACTAAGGCATCACGAATGAGAAGCTTCAATGGTTTGCTTTCTTTGTCTAAAAATCGCATTTCAATAAACTTCACTATCAAAAATATAATGGAAATAAAACCTGCTAACACAAAAATATTCTCCATATTAAGATACCTATTGACACTTTATTTTTTATTTTTACGCATTCTTATTTACTCTAAAACTTCAATTTCATCCAGTAATAGATCTGGCAACAAATTGATTTCTGGTTCTCCAATTACATGAACATCCAATTCACCCAATTCTGCCGGTTCTGATGAAATGTTCAACTTTCCACCTCCGCCTTCCTCTTCTTCCTCTTCCTCCTGTTGTTTTCTTTGCAGGTTACGAATGGCACTAATTTCTTCTAAACGTTCAATTGTTTTAGGTGCTTCTACATGATGAACTGCATTATTTTCATCCCTCACAAAATCGGTGTCATTAAAAGATAACTTGCTTTGGCTGGGTGTTTTAGAAATGGTCTCGTTATTTTGCTCACCACTTTGGCTACCACCACTTTGGATAGGCTCTTTATTTTCCATTTTTACTGGTTCATCTATGTATTGTTCCTTAACTTCCTCAATCACATCATCCTCCACGGTTTCATCCATATAAGCCTTCAAAATAGCTTCTACCGGAATGCTATCTCTCACAGTATTTAAAATACATTCTTGAACAATAACCTCTAATTCACGATTATGCTTTTGCATTTGAATGGGAGGAATATTTAATTCAAATAAATATACATTTTTATAAATCTTACGAGCAACATGGATATATACTTTATGAACAAAATCGTCCAATTTTGGAATGTTAATATCTATTTTCTTCTGTTTTTGACCTACACGCATTGCAGTTAGTATTTTCAATTGAATAATATGAACACATGTAATAAGGTCTTCTAAATAAGTGCAACCGCTTTTTTCTACTATCCTTTTTCTCTCATTTTCAATAATTTGAGGGTTCCATTTTGGAATGCGCGATACAAAGTTTTGAAAGGTCATTAGATATTTTTCATTTTCTCCATTCTCTTTGCATAATTTAACCGCTTCTTCTAAAATGGATTTATAACCGTCAATGATAAGAGGTGTCAAAATAGTAAGCAAACGAGCCCCCCATTCATTTTTTGATTCATGTAATGAACTTACGTTAAAATCATCCATAATTATATTTAACTTTAAATTATTTGTCTTTAAACTTATATTTTTAAAGTTAAAATTTTTTATTTCTTTTTACAAACCATTGAATCGTTTTCTTTATTCCACTTTCAATGTCTGTAAAAACCAACGATTTACCATGTTTATCATATAATTCTTGGAGTTTCTGATTTGATACGGTTTTTATAATTTGACCATCATCATAACTAGTATCAAAAACTAATCTATCTTCATAATTATATTCTTTTGCAATTATTTTTGCGATCTCTCTAATGCTTATATTGTCTTTTTCTGGAACCGATAAAATTGTATTGTGTTCATCTGAATTTGTCATTATGAACAATATATTTTCGGCTAAATCTTCTGAAAAAATAAATTGTCTTAAGGCTTTTCCACTCCCTCTTACTATAAAATCTATATTGTCTCTCTTTGCTATAAAGCATCTATGTATAAGCGCTGGCAAAACATGTGCATTTTCTAAATCAAAATTGTCATATGGTCCGTAAATATTTGTTGGCGTTACACATATAAAGTTTTTCCCAAAATTCTCCCGGTAAGCTCTGCAATGAACCTCTAACATTCGTTTTGCATATGCATATGTATAATTTGAGTTATGTGGTGCTCCATCATGTAACATATGCTCATGAATAGGATATTCTTTTATTTGATCTGGAAAAATACATGTAGATAAACATGCCACTAATTTTTCAACATTATATTCATAACAACATTTCACCACATTATAATTAATGGCAATATTTTTTTCAAACATTTCAACTTTATCATTCATATTCTTATATAAGCCACCTACACATGCAGCTAAATGAATTACATAACTAGGATTATGTTTTTTAAATATTTCTCTCGTTTGTTCTAGATCAGATAAATCCCCATCTTTCCTAGATAAAAAAATAAATTCAAACTCATGACACATTTCACTTTTTATTTTGATTGCATTGCCTACTAAGCCGCTTCCTCCAGTAACAATAACCTTCTTCCTATCGTTCATTTACATAAAACTAATATTTTCTAGTGATTGATCTAAACCCAATATCAAAAAATTCAAAATAAAAAACAATAACAATTTCTCATTTCTAATTTCTTTTCTTACTTTGTTAAATGCAGTTAGTAATTCATATTTTTTACTAATATCATTTTTTAAAATAGTATCTGTATTGTTCTCTATGAATTTGATTAAATCTATTCCGGAATACCCTTTCTCATATAATTTTGTAGAAAAATCTAAAATATCACTCGCTGCAGGTAGTTTTCCATTTTTTTCTCCAATTTTTTGCATTTCTTTTTTTAACCATTCATTCCGTTGTTTTTTAAAATCGTGTGTATGAAATGTTTGTGCAATATTGTATTGATATAAATTAATAATTTCTTCTTTTATCATAGGCTCAGGAACATATATTTCACAAAAACGTGATAATATAGGTTTTAATAAATTGTATTTATCTTCTACAACTAAGAAAAACCTTGTATTGTGACTGAATAACTCTATGCATCTTCTCAGAGCGGACTGAGCATCCATAGTAAGTTTATCAGCATTCAATAATATTATACTTTTGAACATATTTCCGCCATTTGAATTAATATGAGTTTTTGCAAAAAATTTCAAGTCTTCTCGTATAAATTTGATACCTTTTCCATGAGCGCAATTTACATATATGACAAAGTTTTTCAGTTTTTCTTTATTGTTGTCATAAATACTATCAATAAACTGTTTTACAATGGTCCGTTTCCCCGAACCCGTTGGACCATGAAAAATAATGTTCGGTATTTTTTGAATAGATTTAAAATAATTTAGTTTTTCTATTATATCTTTATGTATTTGTAATGACATTAAAAGTTACTATAATTATGGAGGTGTTTTTATATTTTAATAGAACGTAATTATTATAATATAAAAATTTATACAGCGGTTGTCAAAGAATGCGTGTATGGATTATTTCTGAATGCGGTAAGTATGTCAGGATTAATGCGTTCGCATCCAGCACATTCATTATAATATTGAGGTGTATTTATTTTTCCATATGTATTTACAGAGGGTGGGCTAGGGAAAACCGATCCTGGCGTTCCCATTCTTCCATCAAAACGATTCACATCTTGTCTTGAAATATTCACATTCATTTGCTGATTGAATATTTGGGTTCCTCCTTGATTCGCTCTATTTTGAATGGTAGATGATTTGATATCATTATTATGTTGTCTATAAGCCGCATCATAAATCATGCCACCTTGTGAAGTAGCCGCGCCACCGGGTGTGCCTATAGGCTGACAACTTGTAGTATCTCTCTGTGTTAAATCTGGAGCGGTGTAATTATTGACATAAATGCCATCCGATTGATTATTGATATTAAATGTTGGTGAATATAATGTAGTCTCTTTAATTGTTGTAGTTGTCGTATCATTAGGATTAATAACATAACTTTTAGGTACGGCGGTTCCTGCTTCGCCATATATGCGAGCATTATTGACCGTTTCTTCTTTTCTAGATGGTCTCAAAATATCCATTAAAGGTGCAATGACCGCACCAATTGCTCCGCCGAATCCACTCCTAAATATATCGGGTTGTTTTAATGTGGAACGGTTATTTTCATAATTTGTGTGACTTTTTAAATTGTTGTCACCATCTGTAATTGGACCACGACCTACGGCAGCTGAAACAGGAACATCACATGTCATAGATTGATGACGCTTGCTTGGCTCAAAATTTTCAGGAGCATAAGCTGCTTTACGATCAGCCGGCCCAGCGGGACCAGTATAATCCGTTACAATGTCATTGCGCCTAATGATTCCCATTTCTTGAATAGGCCTTAATGTTTCGCCTTTCTCGGCTCCTGTTGTAGTCAGCCAACGATCTTGTGTATTAATGAAAAAAGTATCGGGTCTTTGTTTCTCTACACGACCGATAACGCCTACATTTTTAATTGCAGATTGTGCTGGACCTTCGTGATTGATTAACTGATATTCCAATTTAGGATTTGTAGCAACTCTCATTTGATCTACAGTATAGGGTAACCATTTATCACGAGCCTCCATTCCAGAGTTATAACCACCTGTACCATTTACACTGTAACCTTTGTCTAAACCAGGACCAACCATCACAGTATCAAAGGGCTTTACATTATTATTTCTCATGCCCGGATTGACACGAGATTGGTAAAAATCACTATTA
>Ga0194129_10000824_pt1 | contig 56267 bp, 50 predicted proteins | sample TA2KigCa35mmetaG_FD_150862 | JGI IMG/M metagenome (GOLD analysis project Ga0194129, IMG submission 150862) | Freshwater microbial communities from Lake Tanganyika, Tanzania - TA2015038 Kigoma Deep Cast 35m | ecosystem: Environmental > Aquatic > Freshwater > Lake | place: Tanzania: Lake... | reverse complement strand
CTGGGTAAGAATTCGCCCAAAATAAATGCAACCATAGAGAGCCCAATAACCACCAAAAGCAGGGTTCCGCGTTTTCTAATGCTTCCTATTACAGCCATAATCGAATTACATTCAGATTTAAGGGCATGAATATACAATGAAAAATGCTTGCTGCATGAACAATTTTGGTTTTTTCTGTTCGATTCACCTTCGTTTCCTTAAATTACCCATCCCTTGGCTTGCTTAGGATTACATTTGGTCTATTTTTGGGCTATGTCTTGCTTATGGCTGGCTTCCGTTTAACTTAAAACCTAAATTCACCCAAGATTAATGGTCCAAAAGAAGGTTCAAATGTCTACCTTTGTCGAATGGTATCATTGCGGCAACAAAAGGTAGCACGTCTTTTACAAAAAGCTCTTGGGTCGTTTTTTTTAAGTGAGGGAAAATCGTTTAATCCTGGTGGCTTAACCAGCGTAACTCGGGTGCGTGTTTCTCCTGACCTTTCCATTGCTCGAATTTACTTGAGTATGCTTGGGCCAGGTTCGCCCAAAGAAATTTTAGAGGGCATGGATTCCGCATCTAGGAGTATTCGGTTTAAATTGGGTAAGGAGCTGGGGAAATCGTTGCGAATTGTTCCTGAACTGCATTTTTTTCACGACGATTCCGCCGAATATGCCCAACGCATCGATTCTTTGCTTCAGACCCTTGATAAACCAAAAGGTTTGGAAGGCAAACCATGAATAGATATACCCTATTTGCGCACAGTGCTTTGCTAAGGGCTTGGACTTTTGGCAAGGCAATAAATGCGGTTCAGGTTTTCTTGACCTACCACTTTAGCCGTTGGAGAAAGGTTCCAACCATGCTGGGCCTCCCATTTTCCGTTTCGGTCGAACCAACCACTTCATGCAATTTGCGTTGTCCGGAATGCCCCTCTGGACTTCGTTCGTTTACCAGACCTACAGGCATGTTAAGCCCCGATTTATTTGATGATTTTCTAAATCAAACCGAATCTCATTTGGTTTATCTTAACTTTTATTTTCAAGGGGAACCCTTTTTGCACCCTACGTTTTTAAATTTGGTAGAGTCCTGCGTTGGGCGTTCAATATTTACATCTACGAGTACAAATGCTCATTATTTGAATGTTCAAACGGCAGAGCGGGTAGTTCTCAGTGGATTGCATAGCCTTATTATTTCTATGGATGGCGCCAGCCAAGATGTATATGCCGCCTATCGGAAAGGAGGCTCCCTTCATAAGGTGCTTGAAGGAATAAAAAATGTGGCTGAAGCACGTAAGAGGTTGGGGAAAAGGAATCCTGAAATTGTTGTCCAAAACCTTTTGGTAAAACCAAATATCCATGAAAAGAATCAGGTGGAAAATTTGGCCAAATCATTGGGTGCCGATCGAGTGGTTTTTAAAACCGCGCAGGTTTACGATTTAAGTGCAGACCACCATTTGGTACCCGACGAAGCAAAGTACAGTAGGTACAAAAGAACAGACGAGGGAAAGTTAGAAATAAAAAATCCTTTGTTGAATCAATGCTGGAGGATGTGGAGCGGCTGCGTTGTTACCTGGGATGGCCGTATTGTTCCTTGCTGTTTTGATAAAGATGCAAGCCATCAAATGGGGAGCCTAAAAGAAAGTTCATTTGCCCGAATTTGGAATTCGGAACCCTACCAACAATTCAGGCAGGCCATTTTATTCTCGCGTTCCAAAATAGACATATGTAATAACTGCACCGAAGGAACAAAAGTTTGGGCTTGATTGTGTATTTTCGGCGTACCAATGGAAAGAGGTTTTTCAAGATATTTTAGCTTGTTAATGCAAAGGCTTAGGCACAGGTATCGAATTCAGGTGCTTGATGAACAAGATTTTGAAAACAAGCAAACGTTTCGGCTTTCTTTATTAAAGTTGATGGTTCTGTTAGGGGGGGCTTTGATGGGAATGGTCCTGCTGACAATTTACTTGGTGGCCTTTACTCCAATTCGGGAGTACATTCCTGGTTATGCCGACCCCCAAGTTCGTATTGAACTGCAAAATTTACTTTTTCAAACCGATTCGTTGCAAAAAGACTTAATTCAGAAAGAAATTCTTTTGGGTAATATTCAAGCCGTTTTGGCTGGTGCACCTTTGCCCAAGACCATTCCCAATATGCCCGACTCCAATTTAATCAACTACCTACCTAGCTATCAAAGATCAAAGGTTGATTCAACGTTTCGTGCTCAATTTGAATACGACGAGAAACAGGCCTACAGCGCCCTAGCAAAACAACCTAGGGATTTTCCTTCTGTTTTGTTTTTCCCGCCCTTCAAAGGAACCGTGGTTGATTCTTTCGACTTGGAAAAGGGACAATATGGAATAGGTCTGATGGCTTCAAAAAATGAGGTCGTAAGTGCGGTTTTGCCAGGATTGGTCGTTTTTTCAGATTGGACAATGGGTGGAGGTTACACCATAATTGTTCAGCATGACCATTTGCTGCTGTCTGTGTACCGCAACAATGGAGTTCTTTTAAAGCGAGTGGGCGACCCAGTGCTGGCTGCTGAACCTATTGCCTTGGTGGGTGGAGGTGTCGAGATTGACAATGAGCCCTTGTACTTTCAAATTTGGTATGGACAAACTCCTTTAAATCCCCAATCGATTATTCGCTTTTAATGGGACTCAAATCGCTGATTATTCTTCCGTTTGCTAGAATTTGGGCTAGCCGCATAAAGCAAAAATCAAAAAGAGCCATTCAATCTCAAGATTATTGGTTCAAGACCTTGGTAAAACGTGGGGCTTCGACCCAGTTTGGTAGAGACCATGGTTTAAAATCTACCATGGACTATGAACAATTCAAGGCTTCGGTTCCATTGACCGATTACGAAGGCTTGAATGGGTATGTGTCTAGAATCATCGCGGGCGAAGCCAATGTGCTTTGGCCTGGGTTGCCGTTGTACTTTGCCAAAACTTCTGGTACCACATCGGGCACCAAGTTTATTCCTATTACCCGAGACAGTTTGCCCTATCATGTTGGTTCGGCCCGCAATGCTGTTTTTTGTTATGTCGCAGAAACCAACGATGCTTCGGTTTTTGATGGACGTATGATTTTTCTGTCGGGCAGCCCCATCTTAGACTTTGTCGGTAAAATTAAGGCCGGGCGACTGAGTGGGATTGTAAACCACCATATTCCGGGTTTTGTAAAACGCAATCAACTGCCTAGTTGGGAGACCAACTGCATCGAGGATTGGGAGTTAAAATTAAAATCCATAATTAAAGAAACCAAAGAAGAAGATTTGTCTTTGATAGGGGGAATACCAAGCTGGGTTCAAATGTATTTTGAACAACTTTTGGAAGACACAAAAACCAATTCAATAAAGGAATTGTTTCCCAACCTTCAATTGTATGTATTTGGAGGAGTCAATTTTGAGCCCTACCGCGCTCGATTTATGGCCCTGTTGGGGCGAAATGTGAAAACCATTGAAACCTACCCAGCAAGTGAAGGTTTTATTGCCTTTCAAGATAGTCAAAGCGAAGACGGCTTATTGCTTCAAACAGATGTTGGCATTTTTTATGAGTTTGTGCCCTTGCGCGAACTCGGTAAGGAAAACCAACAAAGGATTCCCCTAGCTGATGTACAATTAAACGAGAATTATGCCATCATCCTAAATACCAATGCAGGGTTATGGGGGTATCTTATTGGAGATACCGTTCGTTTTGTTTCAATTAATCCTTACCGCATTAAAGTGACGGGCAGGACCAAGCATTTTATTTCTGCATTTGGAGAGCATGTAATAGGCGAGGAAGTTGAACAGGCCATGCGAATGGCCATTGATTTTTTCCAACTGCAGGTATTGGAATTTCATGTGGCCCCTCTTGTTCAGGCCGGTCAGTCAGAATTGCCCCGCCACCAGTGGTTTATTGAATTTCATACCCTGCCCGAAAATCTGGTGGAAATTCAATTTTATTTAGACGAACAAATGCAAAAGCAGAATGCATACTACCGAGATCTGATTCAGGGAAATATTCTGCAAAGCCTTGAAATTTGTCCTGTTAAGGTAGGTGGATTTCATGAATTTATGAGATCAGAAGGTAAATTGGGTGGACAAAATAAAGTGCCCAGATTGGCCGACAACCGTAAAATTGCCGATGCATTACCCATTCTTCCAGCCTAAACATCTACCTTTGCACCTTCAACTCGACCTTATCGTTAATATACATCATGGGCCTACTCATTCAAATTTCGCAATTTTTCCTTAGTCTCTCCCTTTTGATTGTTTTGCACGAGGGCGGGCATTATTTAGCCGCTCGCTTGTTTAAAACAAGGGTTGAAAAGTTTTACCTGTTTTTTGATTTCTTATTTCCTTTTCCAAATTTATTGAAGTTTTCATTGTTCAAATGGAAGAAGGGAGATACAGAATATGGACTTGGTTGGTTTCCGCTTGGGGGCTATGTGAAAATTGCAGGCATGATGGACGAATCGGACGATAAGGAAGCCTTAAAACAACCAGTCCAACCGTGGGAATACAGAGCAAAGCCGGCATGGCAGCGTTTGATAATAATCTTAGGGGGCATCATTGTAAACGTAATTGCAGGCTTTTTCATCTTCGCGATGGTATTTTGGACCTATGGTGAGGATCGAATGTCCCCTAAAAATATGCCTTATGGAATGCATTTTTCGGATTCTTCTTTATTAGACGAAGGGCTAAAGCAAGGGGATATCATTTATGCCATTGATGGGATAGAAATCGACAATTACACTTCCATTCCTCGGAATTTGCTTTTGGACGACGTTAAAACGATTTCAATTTTGCGAAATGGTTCCTCCTTAAACATTCAGATGACCCCCCTTTTCAAAAACAAACTTATTCGGGCCGCGGGTGCTGGTGGCATTTTGGAACCCGCCTTACCGCCCATTTTTGATAGCGTGGTTCCAGGTTTTCCAGCTGAAAAGGCCGGAATTGCCTCAGGGGATGTAATCTTGTCTATGGATTCCTTGCCAATCCAATCTTATCAGGATATTCAGGAGCGTTTAACAAAACCCAATCAAACCTATCTATTTGAAGTTAAACGTAGTTTGGATACTGTTTGGATTAGCATTACATGCAACGAAGAAGCTAAAATTGGAGTGTTGCCCCCCTTGGGAAAACGTCTGGAGGCCTTAGGGTATTCTACAACACATGTTGAATTCTCGTTCGCTGAATCATTCCCAGCAGGTATTGGGCTTGCCTACCGAACCATTGCAGACCAAGTCAAGCAATTTGGGTTAATCTTTAGACCTTCTACTGGTGCCTACAAGCAAGTTGGAGGCTTCAAGCGTTTTACTGAGCTGTTCCCTGAATATTGGAGTTGGCAGGCCTTTTGGAAATTGACGGCAATCATATCCTTGATTTTGGCCTTCATGAATTTTCTTCCTATCCCAATGTTGGACGGAGGGTATATGATTTTTATTCTTTTTGAAATGGTTACAGGCCGGCCTCCAGGTGAAAAATTTATGGAAAAGGCGAATACCATTGGTTTTGTGTTGATTTTGGCACTGTTGATTTATGCCAATTTAAATGACTTTATAAGGTAACCCGTTATGAATATCCACTTAGCACTTCAAACATTAGGTATCAATCCTGTCGCCAACATGGCGGCCTCAACCGGACAAAAAAATAGCCCGGGGAGGGCTGCCGAAATAAAAAGTACTAGCCCGGTTGACGGTAATTTCATTGGAAGTACGGGAACCGTTTCCGTTGAAGATTATGAGTTTGTGGTGAAGCAAGCCCAAGTTGGTTTTTCTGAATGGAGAACCTGGCCGGCTCCAAGAAGGGGAGAGGTGGTTCGGCAACTTGGAATGAAACTTCGAGGGCATAAGGAAGCCTTGGGGGCTCTTGTTTCGTACGAAATGGGAAAGAGTCTTCAAGAAGGGTTGGGCGAGGTCCAGGAAATGATTGACATTTGCGATTTTGCTGTGGGTTTGTCAAGGCAATTGTATGGTTTAACGATAGCCTCAGAACGCCCTTCCCACAGAATGATGGAGCAATGGCAGCCCTTGGGACCCGTTGGAATTATAACTGCTTTTAACTTCCCTGTTGCCGTTTGGGCTTGGAACACGGTAATTGCCTGGGTTTGTGGAGACACAACCATTTGGAAGCCTTCTGAGAAAACACCACTGTGTGGAATTGCCTGTCAAAACCTCGCCATACAGGTGTTTGCCGAGATGGGGGTTCCTGAAGGAGTATCATGCTTGGTTCAAGGCGGACGCGAAGTAGGGGAGTGGATGTCGAACGATTCTAGGCTTCCATTAATAAGTGCTACCGGCTCGGTAAGAATGGGCAAAGAGGTAGCCAAAACCGTGGCTGCTCGTTTGGGAAAGACGCTGCTTGAGTTAGGAGGCAACAATGCCCTTATTGTGAGTCAACATGCCAATTTAGACTTAGCAATTCGGGCAGTTGTTTTTGGAGCGGTAGGGACTGCGGGGCAACGCTGCACCTCAACCCGCAGGGTAATTGTTCATGAGCACGTTTTTGATTCATTTAAAAATCGGTTAATTAAAGCATATGGGCAGATTAAAATTGGGGACCCATTGAATCCCGAGAACCATATGGGGCCACTGATCGATAAGGATGCTGTTACCAGCTACCTTAAGGCGATTGAAATTGCAAAATCGGAGGGAGGCATCCCTATTGTCGAGGGTGGGGTATTGAGTGGAGAAGATTTTCAAAGCGGTTGCTATGTAAAACCCTGCATTATAGAAGTCGAGGGTGATTTTAAATGTACCCAAACCGAGACCTTTGCTCCCTTGCTGTACATTATGAAATATTCTACCCTTGATCAAGCCATTGAAATTCAAAATGGAGTTCCTCAGGGATTGTCTTCTGCCCTTTTCACTCAGCAATTACAAGAAGCAGAGCAATTCCTTTCATTTGCCGGATCTGATTGTGGTATTGCCAATGTAAATTTGGGTACCAGTGGGGCAGAAATAGGCGGTGCATTTGGCGGCGAAAAAGAAACGGGTGGTGGCAGAGAATCTGGTTCAGATGCCTGGAAGGCCTACATGAGAAGGCAAACCAACACCGTCAATTACGGAACCAGCATGCCACTTGCTCAGGGTATTCGGTTTGATTTCTAAATCAAGCCATAAAATCCTTTACCTTTGATTGGTTTTTAATCTGTCGCGTGCTTGAATAAAGCATGAGGAAAGTCCGGGCAGCAAATAGCCACTGTGCTTCTTAACAGGAAGGCGCCGCGAGGCGACGGAAAGTGCCACAGAAAATAAACATCCCAGCTTGCTGGGTTAAGGTGAAAATGTGAGGTAAGAGCTCACACTGCTTTTTGGAGACAAACGGTAGGGAAAACCCCACAGGCTGAAAAACCAAATAGGTAAAGTTTGAGGCCTGGCTTGGCCCAACACTTAGGTGTTAACTTTACGGGTAGGTTGAACGAGGTACATGGCAACGTGTATCCTAGATAAATGGCAGATCTTGACAGAACCCGGCTTATTAAAACCCAGCGTTGGCCCTTCGGGGCCAACGCTGTTTTAATAACTGCTCCATTTAATTTTGCAGCCCAACACCTTGCCTTTTTTCAGGCTACCTAAGAAAAAACAAATGTGTTCGGATTTTTTGATTTATTTAAAATAATTATACCTTTGCACCCCGCTGTATACAAGCCGATGTAGCTCAGCTGGCCAGAGCAGCTGATTTGTAATCAGCTGGTCGGGGGTTCGAATCCCTCCATCGGCTCTTTTTTTTGCTTGGGGAGATACTCAAGCGGTCAACGAGGACAGACTGTAAATCTGTTGCCAGCGGCTTCGTAGGTTCGAATCCTGCTCTCCCCACTATAATTTTTAGCAATGCTATTGCATTTGTTTGCAAATTTTCCTACTTTTGCAACCCGCTAGAAATTATTATAAGCGGGAGTAGCTCAGCTGGCTAGAGCATTAGCCTTCCAAGCTAAGGGTCGCGGGTTCGAATCCCGTCTCCCGCTCTAAAGTCCCTTGTGGCACGCGTTCTTTATGGAATTGCCGATGTAGCTCAGCTGGTAGAGCACTTCCATGGTAAGGAAGGGGTCAGGGGTTCAAGTCCCCTCATTGGCTCTGAATTATTAACCTTTTTTTCAACCGGTTCTAAATCTCTAAAAATGGCAAAAGAGAACTTCGCGCGGACGAAACCGCACCTTAACATTGGTACCATTGGTCACGTTGACCATGGAAAAACCACTTTGACAGCTGCTATTACTTCAGTATTGGCAGCCGATGGTCACACTCAGGCCCGTTCTTTCGATTCTATCGACAACGCTCCTGAAGAAAAAGAGCGTGGTATTACGATTAATACCAGCCACGTTGAGTACGAAACTGCAAACCGCCACTACGCCCACGTTGACTGTCCTGGTCACGCCGACTATGTGAAAAACATGGTTACCGGTGCCGCTCAAATGGACGGAGCTATTTTGGTCGTGGCCGCTACGGACGGTCCTATGCCTCAAACCCGCGAGCACATTCTGCTTGCTCGTCAGGTTGGTGTGCCCAAAATTGTGGTCTTTATGAATAAAGTGGATGCCGTTGACGATCCAGAACTACTTGAACTGGTGGAAATGGAAATCCGTGAGCTTTTAAGCTTCTATAATTTTGACGGCGATAATGCCCCTGTAATTCAAGGTTCTGCCCTAGGCGGTTTGAATGGAGATGAAAAATGGGTAGATACTGTTCGTCAACTTATGGCCGCAGTAGATGAGTACATTCCTGTTCCTCCACGTGATCGTGAAAAACCTTTCCTTATGCCTGTTGAAGACGTGTTCTCAATTACTGGTCGTGGAACCGTTGCAACCGGTCGTATTGAAACTGGTGTGATCAACTCTGGAGAAGAGGTGGAAATCATCGGTATGCAAGAAGACAAAATGAAGTCGGTTGTAACAGGTGTTGAAATGTTTCGCAAAATTCTTTCAACTGGAGAGGCAGGCGATAACGTTGGTCTTCTGTTGCGCGGTATCGACAAAAACAATATCCGCCGTGGAATGGTTATTGCTAAACCAGGCTCTATTACCCCTCACACTCAATTCAAAGCCGAAATCTACGTTTTGAAAAAAGAAGAGGGCGGACGCCACACTCCTTTCCAAAACCGCTACCGTCCTCAGTTCTACTTGAGAACTACCGACGTAACAGGTGAAATTAGCTTGGAAGCCGGTCGTGAAATGGTTATGCCTGGTGACAACGTTACCATCACCGTTTCTTTGATTGTTCCTGTTGCTATGGACAAAGGTCTTCGTTTTGCCATCCGTGAGGGTGGTAGAACTGTTGGTGCTGGTCAGGTAACTGAAATCATCAAGTAATTGAATCAATAAATTCGCCGATTGGTTCCTCTTTGAGGTTCCAATCGGTTTTTTACGGGTGTAGTTCAACGGTAGAATAGCGGTCTCCAAAACCGTTGATCTTGGTTCGAATCCAGGCACCCGTGCCACCAATAAAGCATAAATCGTGGGTCTACTATCTTACATACGAAACAGCTACGAGGAACTTAATACCAAAGTTTCTTGGCCTACTTGGTCTGAATTGCAAGGCAGTTCTGTGGTGGTATTGATTGCTTCTCTTTTGATCGCTCTAGTTGTGGGTGTCATGGATTTTGCCTTTAGCTTTTCCATGAGTACCATTTATGATTTTCTGTTTTAATTTTTAGAATAGATGGCCCTCACAGATACTTATAAACACTGGTACGTTGTTCGCGTTATTAGTGGCCAAGAAAAAAAGATTAAAGCACAAATTGAATTGGAAGTTCGTCGTGCGAATCTTCAAGATTATCTGTTGCAAGTTTTGATTCCCACTGAAAAGATATATCAAATCCGGAAAGGAAAGAAAATCTCTAAGGAGCAATCTTTGTATCCAGGCTATATGTTCGTTGAGGCTCTTCTTGTCGGAGAACTTCCTCACATTATTGATAATGTGAACGGAGTTATTTATTTCCTTGGCGAAAAGGGGGGGCGTCCTTCCCCATTGTCTTCGGCCGAGGTAAATAGAATGCTGGGGAAAGTCGATGAGTTAGCAGATTCAGATGCCGAAATCAATATTCCTTTTATTGTGGGTGAGGCTGTTAAAGTTATTGACGGTCCTTTCAACAATTTTTCGGGAGTAATTGAAGAAGTCAACGAAGACAAAAAGAAATTGAAAGTTTCTGTGAAAATTTTTGGACGCAAAACTCCCTTGGAGTTAAGTTATTTACAAGTTGAAAAAGAAGGTTGATACTAACTAATTATGGCAAAAGAGATAACAGGCTTTATTAAGCTGCAAGTTAAGGGTGGTCAAGCCAATCCCTCTCCACCTGTTGGCCCTGCTTTGGGCTCTAAAGGTGTTAACATCATGGAGTTTTGTAAGCAATTTAATGCTAGAACTCAAGATCAAACTGGCAAAATTTTACCCGTTGTAATTACGGTTTATGCCGATAAGTCCTTTGACTTTATTGTCAAAAGTCCCCCAGTTCCTATTCTTTTAATGGAGGCTACCAAACTCAAGGGAGGTTCCGCTGAACCCAACCGTAAAAAAGTAGGGTCGGTGAATTGGAATCAAGTTCGTGAGATTGCTGAAACCAAAATGAATGATTTGAATTGTTTTGAGGTTAGCAGTGCTATGCGTATGGTAGCCGGTACAGCTCGTTCTATGGGCATTACTGTGGATGGTGATTTTCCTGAAATGAATTAAGGTTGTAAATTATGGCACGAATAACTAAAAATATGAAAGCGGCGATGGCCAAAATTGATGCGGATAAATCGTACGCATTAGAAGAGGCTACGCAGCTTGTTAAAGACGTGGCTTTTGCCAAATTTGATTCTAGTGTTGACATTGCGGTACGATTGGGGGTAGACCCTAGGAAGGCCGATCAAATGGTACGCGGATCCGTGAAGCTTCCTCATGGTATTGGCAAAAGTGTACGGGTACTTGTTCTTTGTCCTCCCGAAAAAGAAGAGGAGGCAAAAGCTGCAGGTGCTGACATGGTTGGGCTTGACGATTACATCGAGAAAATCAAAGGTGGTTGGACCGATGTGGACGTTATTGTTACTATGCCCTCTGTTATGGGAAAAATTGGTGCTTTAGGTAGAATTCTCGGTCCTCGAGGTTTGATGCCTAACCCCAAAACCGGAACAGTTACCATGGAGGTTGGAAAGGCTGTTGAAGAAGTTAAGGCCGGTAAAATCGATTTCAAAGTCGATAAGTTTGGTATTGTTCATACCACCATTGGCCGTTCTTCCTTTGATGCGCAAAAGTTGTCGGAAAATGCCCGCGAGTTCCTTCAAACCATTTCTAAACTCAAACCTTCGTCGGCCAAAGGAACCTATGTGAAGAGTATTTTCCTCTCCTCAACAATGGGACCGGGTATCCGAATTGAAGCAAAAAATCTCGTAGGCTAACTTAATCCAAACGAAGGATGACCAAATCTGAAAAAAACCAGGCCATTGATTCGCTTCTGGATGTGTTGACTCAAAACAACATATTCTATTTAGCCGACACCTCTGGCATGACCGTGGCCCAAGCCAATGGTCTTCGCCGGCTGTGTTTTGCCAAAGGAATTTCCATTCAAGTAGTTAAAAATACCTTGCTTACCAAAGCCATGGAAAAGTCCGATAAGGATTTTTCTGAGATCTATGTGGCTTTAAAAGGTACCACTGCTCTTATGGTTTCTGATACCGGCAACGCACCTGCTAAATTGATTAAGGAGTTTTCTAAAAAATCCGATAAGCTCAAATTAAAAGGAGCCTATGTTGAAAGTGCCGTATTTCTCGGTGCAGATCAATTGGATAATTTGGTTAACATCAAATCCAGAGAAGAACTTATCGGCGATATTATCGGACTACTTCAATCTCCAGCTAAAAATGTTATTGGAGCTTTGCAAGGCAGTGCGGGTCAAAAAATCGCAGGTCTGGTTAAGGCACTTGAGGATCGTGCCGCTTAATTTCCTCATTTTAAATTTTAAAACAAACCTGTAAATCTAAAGTTATGGCAGAAATTAAGGAATTGGCTGAACAACTTGTTAGCCTTACCGTGAAAGAAGTCAATGAATTGGCTAAAATTCTGAAAGATGAATATGGCATTGAGCCAGCTGCTGCTGCCGTTGCCGTTGCTGCCGTTGGCGGCGGTGGTGATGCTCCAGCTGCTGAAGAAAAAACATCTTTTGATGTTATTCTTAAAAGTGCTGGTCAATCCAAATTGAATGTGGTTAAAACCGTTAAGGATTTGACCGGACTTGGTTTGAAAGAAGCCAAAGAGTTGGTAGACGCTGCTCCTAAGCCTGTTAAAGAAGGCGTTTCTAAAGAGGAAGCTGAGTCTATCAAAGCCGCTTTGACCGAAGCTGGTGCTGAGGTTGAGGTTAAATAAGTTTGGCGCTCTTGGCGCCTAAACCCCTTTACACTTTACCATGTTCGGTTTCCGAACATGGTAAAGTATTTGTCGTTTGACCCCGTTCTTTATTCTCTTGATTGTCTAATTTCGTGCTCATTATTAGCGATGGCAGCAACTAAAAAAACTTCTATTTCTCCTTTGGCTCCGGCAAGACACAATTTTGCCTCCATCCAAAATCAAGTGGATTATCCTGATTTTCTGGAAGTTCAACTTAAATCTTTCAAGGATTTTTTTCAACTTGAAACTACTCCTGAAAACCGCATCAATGAAGGCCTTTACGCTGTTTTTAGCGAAAATTTCCCCATTACCGATGCCCGAAATCAATTCGTTCTAGAATTCTTGGATTACTTCATAGATCCGCCACGGTATACCCTAGATGAATGCATCGAAAGAGGTTTAACCTACAGTGTTCCTCTTAAAGCCAAATTAAGGCTTTATTGCACCGACCCAGAACACGAAGATTTTGAAACCATCGTACAGGATGTTTATTTAGGTACCATCCCTTACATGACCCCCAAAGGGACTTTTGTTATTAATGGTGCTGAACGGGTTATTGTTTCTCAATTGCATAGGTCTCCAGGTGTTTTCTTTGGTCAAAGTCGACATGCCAACGGAACCAAATTGTATTCTGCCAGAATCATCCCCTTCAAAGGTTCTTGGATTGAGTTTGCTACCGATATCAATAGCGTTATGTACGCCTACATCGATCGGAAAAAGAAACTCCCCGTAACCACTCTTTTCCGCGCTATTGGTTTTGATTCTGATAAAGATATCCTTGAAATCTTCGATCTTGCTAATGAGGTTAAGGTAAACAAGGCAAATCTTAAAAAATCTGTTGGAAGAAAATTGGCTGCCAGAGTCCTTCGTGTTTGGTTTGAAGATTTCGCGGATGAAGATACTGGCGAGGTTACTTCAATTGAAAGGACCGATGTGGTTGTTGAACGCGAAGTCGTTTTAGAAGAAATTCACATCGATGCAATTTTAGAATCAGGCGCTAAGAGCATTATTCTTCACAAGGAAGACGGGAATTCAGCTGATTTTGGAATTATTTACAATACGCTTCAAAAAGATGAAACCAATTCTGAGCTTGAGGCGGTTGAAAAAATTTACAAGGTCCTAAGAAATGCAGATCCCCCTGATGAAGAAACGGCTAGAAGTGTTTTAGACAAGTTGTTCTTTAGCGATAAACGATACGATTTGGGCGAGGTAGGTCGTTTCCGTATTAACCGCAAATTAGAACTCAATATTTCTAGTGATGTTCGAGTTTTAACCAAGGAGGACATCATCGCTATCGTTAAGCAGCTTATTATGCTTATCAACAGCAAAGCCAATGTTGACGATATTGATCACCTTTCAAATCGCCGTGTTAGAACGGTGGGTGAACAACTTTACAATCAATTTGGTGTGGGCCTAGCACGCATGGCCAGAACCATTCGGGAAAGGATGAACGTTCGAGATAACGAGGTGTTTACTCCAACCGATTTGATTAATGCTAAAACGCTGGCCTCCGTTATAAATAGTTTTTTTGGTACAAATCAGCTTTCTCAGTTCATGGATCAAACCAATCCTTTGGCTGAGGTTACGCATAAACGCCGTTTGTCTGCTCTCGGTCCCGGTGGTCTTTCTAGAGAACGTGCAGGGTTTGAGGTTCGTGACGTTCACTACACCCACTATGGGCGATTGTGTACCATCGAAACCCCCGAGGGGCCAAATATCGGTCTAATTTCTTCTCTTTGTGTTTTCGCAAGGATTAATAAACTCGGTTTTATTGAGACGCCGTACCGCAAGGTTGAGGAGGGGCGAGTTTTGTTAAATGAGGATATTACTTATTTAAGCGCTGAAGAGGAAGAAGAAAGCATCATTGCTCAGGCCAATGCCATCCTCAACTCAAAAGGAGAATTTGTAAGCAACAAAATTAAGAGTCGATTTGAGGGAGATTTCCCTCTGGCTGAGCCTACTACCGTAAAATTGATGGACGTAGCACCCAACCAGATCGCCTCCATCGCTGCCTCTCTAATTCCATTTTTGGAGCACGATGATGCCAACCGGGCTCTGATGGGTTCAAACATGATGCGTCAAGCTGTTCCTCTTCTTCAGCCCCAGGCGCCAATCGTGGGTACCGGTCTTGAAGAAAGGGTAGCCCGCGATTCTCGTTTACTTCTTAATGCCGAGTTCGATGGGGTGGTTGAAGCGGTTGATGCCCGAAATATTTCAATCCGATACCAACGAACAGAGGAAGAGAAATTGGTAAGTTTTGACGACGATTTAGTGACCTACAATCTTATCAAGTTCCGTAAAACAAACCAAAACACTACGATTAATCTAAAACCAATCGTAAAAAAAGGCGATAGGGTAGTGCGTGGTCAGGTCCTTTGCGAAGGTTTTGGAACGGAAAATGGTGAGTTGGCTCTTGGACGAAATCTCTTGGTGGCATTTATGCCTTGGAAGGGATATAATTTCGAAGATGCCATTGTTATTTCTGAAAAAATTGTTCGGGATGATGTATTTACATCGTTGCACATCGATGAATTTATCATGGAAGTGCGCGATACTAAAATGGGGCATGAGGAACTGACAGCCGATATTCCAAACGTTTCTGAGGAAGCAACAAAAGATTTGGACGAAAATGGCATTATTCGCATTGGCGCGGAGGTGGTTCCTGGGGATATTCTAATTGGAAAAATTACTCCAAAAGGGGAATCAGATCCGACACCCGAAGAAAAACTGCTTCGTGCCATCTTTGGCGATAAAGCCGGAGACGTGAAGGACGCTTCAATGAAAGCCCCCCCCTCATTGTATGGTGTTGTGGTTGATCGAAAACTGTTTTCGAAAAGCATGAAGGATCGGCGTGCTAAAGCAGAAGATAAAAAGGAGTTGGATATTTTGGATAAGGAATACGAAAAAGAATTCCTTGCTCTGAAAGAGAAAATGGTTAATCGCCTTATGATTCTTCTAGAAGGCAAAGTTGCAAACGGTATTTACAATAGCGTTCGGGAAGAAGTCATTAAGAAGGGAACCAAATTCTCTAAGAAATCCTTTGTCGGAGTTGATTTTATTCATGTCAATCCTGAAAATTGGGTTAAAGATGAAGAGGTAAACCAAAAAATCAAGCAGCTTATTCACAACTACTCCATTAAGCACAATGATTTGTTTGGTGTATTCAAAAGGAAGAAATACAATATTACTGTAGGGGATGAATTGCCTTCAGGAATTATTCAGTTAGCTAAGGTCTATATCGCCAAAAAACGCAAACTTAAAGTTGGCGATAAGCTCGCTGGGCGTCATGGCAACAAAGGAATTGTAGCTAAAATTGTTCGCCCTGAAGATATGCCTTTCTTGGAAGACGGTACTCCTGTTGATATTGTTTTGAATCCTTTGGGCGTGCCCTCTCGTATGAATCTTGGACAAATTTACGAAACCATTTTAGCTTGGGCCGGATACAAATTGGGTAAAAAGTACGCCACTCCAATTTTTGATGGAGCCAGCATCGACGGTATCCAAACCGAAATCGCAGCAGCTGGTCTCCCAAGGCTTGGTAAAACACAATTGTTTGACGGAGGTACCGGTGAGAAATTTGATCAGCCTGCCACTGTTGGTATGATTTACATGATTAAATTAAGCCACATGGTTGATGATAAAATGCATGCCAGATCAATTGGCCCATACTCGCTCATTACTCAACAACCTTTGGGTGGTAAGGCTCAATTTGGAGGCCAACGTTTCGGTGAAATGGAGGTTTGGGCTCTTGAAGCTTTTGGTGCCTCGCATATTCTTCAAGAAATGTTGACCATAAAAAGCGACGACGTCATGGGACGCGCTAAAGCCTATGAAAGCATCGTTAAAGGTGACCCCTTACCTACACCAGGTATTCCTGAATCTTTCAATGTGCTTTTACATGAACTTCGTGGCCTTGGCCTCAAAATCGTTCTCGACTAATTTCGGATTATTTAACCAATAAGATAGTATAGTATGGCCTTTCAAACCGAAGCCAAAACTACCGGAGATTTCTCCAAAATAACAATTAGCCTAGCTTCTCCAGATTATATTTTGGAACAAAGCCGTGGTGAAGTTACCAAACCGGAAACCATTAATTATCGGACCTTTAAACCCGAACGAGATGGCCTTTTTTGCGAACGCATTTTTGGTCCAGTTAAAGACTGGCAATGCGCTTGTGGTAAGTACAAAGGTATCCGATACAAAGGGATCGTTTGCGATCGTTGTGGGGTAGAAGTTACCGAGAAGAAGGTGCGTAGGGAAAGAACCGGCCACATTATGTTGACCGTTCCCGTTGCACATATATGGTATTTCCGTTCGCTTCCCAACAAAATTGGTTTGCTTCTGGGGCTTCCAACTAAAAAATTAGAGGCCATTATCTACTATGAAAAATATGTAGTAATTCAGGCCGGTGCCAAAGCTGGAGAAATCAATGAATTGGATTTCCTATCCGAAGAAGAGTACTATCAGATTTTGGATACTCTACCCAAGGAAAATCAATACCTGGACGATAGCGACCCTAATAAATTTATTGCTAAAATGGGGGGTGATGCCCTTTATGATCTGCTCTCTCGAGTAGATTTTGATAGACTTGGTAAGGAACTAGAACGTCAGTCAAACGATACAAAATCTCAGCAACGGCGCCAAGAGGCTTTAAAGCGTCTCCAGGTTGTTGAATCTTTTAAGGATGCCAACTCAAGAATCGATAATCGTCCCGAATGGATGGTTATTAAAGTTATTCCGATAATCCCGCCTGATCTTCGACCTCTTGTTCCATTGGATGGTGGTCGTTTTGCTACTTCCGATTTGAACGATCTTTACCGCAGGGTCATTATCCGCAACAATCGTCTGAAAAGATTAATTGAAATCAAAGCCCCCGAGGTTATTCTTAGAAACGAAAAACGAATGCTTCAGGAAGCTGTTGATGCCCTTTTTGATAACAGTCGAAAGTCTTCAGCTGTAAAAACGGACTCAAACCGGGCACTTAAATCTCTTTCTGATTCTTTAAAAGGCAAGCAAGGTCGGTTCCGCCAAAACTTGTTGGGAAAACGCGTTGATTATTCTGCACGTTCTGTAATTGTGGTTGGTCCTGATTTGCAACTTCATGAGTGCGGACTGCCTAAAGACATGGCAGCTGAATTGTTCAAACCATTTATCATCAGAAAACTAATTCAGCGTGGGTTGGTTAAAACCGTTAAATCAGCCAAGAAAATGGTTGATAGGCGCGAGTCGGTTATTTGGGAAATTCTGGAATCCGTGCTTAAGGGCCATCCCGTACTGTTGAACCGCGCCCCAACCCTTCACCGTTTAGGTATCCAAGCTTTCCAGCCTAAACTTATTGAGGGAAAAGCGATTCAACTTCACCCTCTCGCTTGTACAGCTTTTAATGCTGACTTTGATGGAGACCAAATGGCCGTTCACGTTCCTCTAGGTAACACAGCCATTTTGGAAGCTCAAGTGTTGATGCTCGGAGCCCACAACATCATCAACCCAGCCAATGGGGCCCCAATCGCAGTTCCATCTCAAGATATGGTTCTTGGTCTCTACTACATTACAAAAGAGCGTAAAAACACCACCGAACATCTTATTAAAGGCGAAGGAATGGTTTTCTACTCTCCCCAAGAGGTAATTATTGCCTACAATGAGCGCAAGGTTGATCTTCATGCAGGAATTAAGGTGAAAGTGGATGTTCGCCAAGCCGACGGAAGCCTCAAAAATATGCTGACCGAAACCACTGTGGGTCGTGTACTTTTTAATCAGGTGGTTCCTAAGGAATATGGTTACATTAATCAATTGCTAACTAAAAAATCTCTTCGCGACATTATTGGTGATGTATTTAAGAAAACCAATTTATCGGTGGCCGCAAAGTTCCTTGACAGCATCAAAGAAATTGGTTTTGCCATGGCATTCCGCGGAGGCCTATCATTCCTCATCGATGATTTGGTCATTCCTGAAGAAAAGGCACTTTTGATTGAAAGCGCGCAGGAACAAGTAGAAGAGGTTTGGAGCAATTACAACATGGGCTTCATAACAAACACCGAACGCTACAATAAAATCATTGACATTTGGACGTCAACGAATATTTCGTTGACTCAAATCGTAATGAAGCAAATTAGCGAAGACAAACAAGGTTTTAACCCTGTTTACATGATGCTTCACTCGGGTGCCCGCGGATCACAAGAACAAATTCGCCAATTGTGTGGTATGCGTGGTTTGATGGCCAAGCCTCAAAAATCTGGAGATACTGGCGGCGAGATTATTGAAAACCCCATCTTGTCTAATTTTAAAGAGGGACTTTCTATTCTTGAGTACTTTATTTCAACCCACGGTGCCCGGAAAGGTCTTGCAGATACAGCACTTAAAACAGCAGATGCGGGATATTTGACCCGCCGTTTGGTTGATGTAGCTCAAGATGTCATCATTAATGAGGTGGATTGTGGAACCCTTCGTGGTCTTACTATGACAGCCCTAAAGGTGAACGACGAAGTCAAGGAATCTTTATATGAGCGAATTCTTGGACGGGTTGCTCTAGAAGATGTTATTCACCCTAATACAGGAGAGGTTATTATTAGAGCCGCTCAAGAAATTGACGAGAACCTAGCCTCTTTGGTCGAACATTCCCCGATTGAATCGGTAGATATCAGGTCTGTCTTGACCTGCGAAGCAAAACGCGGTGTATGCAGCAAATGCTACGGTCGCAACTTGGCTACGGGCAGGATGGTTCAACGTGGTGAGGCAGCTGGAGTTATTGCAGCTCAATCCATCGGTGAACCTGGAACCCAACTTACCCTTCGTACTTTCCACGTGGGCGGTGTAGCCGGTGGTAGCTCGGCTACCAATCGCCTCGTTGCCAAATACGACGGTATTCTTCAAATAGATGAATTGCGCTATGTCGAGGCAGCCAACGAAAGTTCCGGCGAAGCCGATTTAATCGTTATTGGTCGTACAGCCGAAATGCGCTTGATTGACTCAAATACCGGAATGGTTTTGACAACAGGCACCATTCCTTATGGCAGTACGTTGAAAACCATGGATGGTGCAAAGGTGAGCAAGGGAGATGTTGTTTGCGAATGGGATCCATGGAATGCAGTTATTATTTCAGAGTTTGACGGAAAAGTTGCTTTTGAAAATATTATCGAGGGATTAACCTACCGAGAAGAATTAGATGAACAAACTGGTTTCGTTGAAAAGGTGATTATTGATCGTCGCGACAAAACTCGGAACCCTACTATCAAAATCAAATCCAAAAAAGGAGAAGTTTTAAGGGAATACTCACTCCCAACCTCTGCCCACATTATGGTAAGCGATGGCGACCAATTAAAAGCAGGCCATATCCTTGTGAAAATCCCCCGTCAAGGTGGCAAAACAGGAGATATTACTGGCGGTCTACCTCGAGTAACCGAATTGTTTGAGGCAAGAAATCCTTCAAATCCTGCTGTTGTTTCTGAGGTAGATGGATTGGTTAGCTTTGGAGGCATTAAACGGGGCAACCGGGAAATTGAAATTCAACCTAAATCTGGAGAAAAGAAAACCTATTTGGTTTCTATGACCAAACACATTTTGGTTCAAGAAAACGATTACGTTAAAGCAGGACAGCCGCTTACCGATGGCGCTGTAACCCCTTCCGATATTCTTGCAATCAAAGGCCCAACCGCGGTTCAAGAATACTTGGTAAACGAAATTCAAGAGGTTTATCGGACCCAAGGTGTGAAAATCAATGATAAACACTTTGAAGTGATTGTACGTCAAATGATGAAAAAGGTTGAAATTATCGACCGTGGTGACACGACCCTTTTGGAAAATTCCCTGGTAAATAAAATGGAGTTTCAACAAAAGAATGATGCTATCTATGGCATGAAAAAGGTTGTAAACCCTGGAGATTCTACCGATTTCTTAGAAGACAACCTAATTTCAACTCGTCAGTTGCGTGATGAAAACTCCGCGCTGAAGCGCAAAGGCTTACGTCCAATTGAAGCAATTGATGCCCAAGCCGCGACGTCGAGGCCCGTTCTTCAGGGAATTACGCGTGCCTCGCTTCAAACCGATAGCTGGATTTCAGCTGCATCATTCCAAGAAACCACAAAGGTTTTGAACGAGGCTGCTGTAGCTGCAAAAATTGACTATTTGGATGGTCTGAAAGAAAACGTTATTGTTGGTCATTTAATCCCAGCAGGAACGGGCTTAAAGGAGTATAGAACTTCCGTTGTTTACAATCAGGAAGATTTTGAAAACCTCAAAAATTCTAATTCCGAAGAGCAAGAACTTTCTCGGACTAGGGGCACCACAATGGTCTAAGTTTTTTCTGCTTAATTTTTTAAGGCGATTGGATTCCAATCGCTTTTTTTTTGCGTCAACCGGGCTTTCAAGGGTTGTCCGCGGTGCCTTCTGGGCCGGGAAGATGGGCCAAAAGTAGCTCCAAAAGTCGCTCTTTTGAGCCTTCCCAGGCAGCCTGCAGGCCCCTTGCGGGCAACTCCGCTCAATCTCTGCCGCGGGCCGTGTCCCGAGAATTTACGCCACTACCAATAGAGCCGCATCCAAACCTTAAAGGCAGGATGGACCCCTCTAGGACTGTCCCTCTCTTTCCATCAAAATTCAGGAAACGTACATTTCATTTGTTTGGCCTGCTTCCTCATTCACAGTCCATACATTCTACCTTCCAATTTCCCTACCTGAAAATGGGATGATCTACCACTTCACCCCGTCTCATACCCGAAACTCCCGCCTCCCACCTCAACAAGGTTTCCCCTATTGATTTGGAAAGCAGTTCTGAGAACCCCTGTGAACCTTCGAATTGCCTTCCGGCTCTCCTAAAATTCACAATACACACTTCACAACTAAAAGAACCCTAAGTGTTCTTCGCCACCCCAAATACGTGACGAAGCATTTATTTTTTCATCGATGAACTACAAAAGTACGAAGGTCGTTTTCAATTGTCAAGGCTCGTTTTTATTTTTTTTGAATTTCGTGTAATATAGCCATTGTTTTTTGCCTAAAATGAGGGACTTAAGTTCTAGCGCGTAGCGGCCCAGATAGAGCAGGGTAGCGCGCACAAGAATGGCCTTTGTGCCCGCGAGCTGCGCAGGCGACTTCAGGAGCCAGCGCAAAGCCGCTGGGCACATGGCCGTTCTTGGTGTACTACCCGCGATAGCTGGAATAGCCGCCCCCAACCATTTTACGATGATTAGCCTTTTATCGTTTTCCGCCTGCTCGGAACGTATAACGAAGCTGAATTCGAAGGTCGTTTCTTGCGTCCCCTTCGATTTCTTCTGTTCCAGAACTGATAACCGAACGGTCGCTGTAGTACGTTTGCGACCAGCGAAACCATAGGGTTAGATTGGGGCGGACTTCCCATTTTATATTTAGGTAGGTCCGCATCCCGGTACCAGAGAATCCTGGGACGGTAAAACTGTATAAAACGTCATTTTCGTAGGCATAAACGCGAGCGTCTGAGCCTTGTGTACTAAACAAACCGATGCGACCTGAGAAATCTAAGGGCAATTTCAGCGGTTTAAAAATAAGGTCTTGGTACATCATGAAGCCCATTTCAAATGGTTTATCTGGACGGCTTACGGTTACCCATTCCAATCGGTTTCGCAACTGAATTTCTTTGCTAACCCTAACCGTAATATTCCAGCGGTAGTTTTGACGTTGATAATGAATGACTTCAGCCGGTCCGGTTTCGATACCTGTTGCGTTTTCTGGCCGATTTTGGTGCCTAAATCTTAGGTACATTTCTACGTTTCGGTTGGGAATGAATGAAGCTTGAACCAAGTATTCATATCCCCTTGAAGGGTAAGCGATGTTTGAGCGCAGCCAAGGGTAGGCAAATAGGTCTACATAGCCTTGCAGTTTCACTTTTTTGAATGGACTAGCTTCAAATCCAACATAAAGACCTTCTTCGTTTTGCGTTCCAAAGCGGTCTGAAACGGCGTTGGATTTAAGGTTTTGGTATTCTTTTGAAAAATTGCGGTAAAGAGCGGAAAAATTCAGGTTCGAGTGAAGGCTAATTTGCATGCCTTGAAGCATGGCTAATCCTCCGTTGTCGCTCATAGAGAACTCTCCAAATACATGCAGTTTACGAATAAGCCAGTCGTAATCAAGGCCTACATTGGTAAGTTGATCGCCGGCAAATCGGTATTTATTGTACAATTGGTCTGAAGGGCTAAAGGGGGTAGAAAATTGCGTGTGTACGGCGGTTGCGCCTAATTTAAAGGATTTAGCCCGATAGGTTAGATTGCCGCCCAAAACAGTTTCGTCTATGGTGTTTTTCTTTGAAAGTTCTGATGCAGTCCTATGTAGTCCGCTAAGTAAAAAAGAAGATACTTCTAGGGCTTCACCGGTAAGGGAATCCAATTCTCCAATGTTGCCATCGATGGGTTTATGCGATGCGAAACCGCTAATGTCTAAGTTTTTTAAGGCTTTGCTTAAAAAACCCAGGTTTGCGGTTGCGGCGATACCACGGTTAAATGTAAATTGGTTTGTGGCTGTATAGGCTCGTATTCCAGCGGCGTTTCGTTTTATGTTCATGGCATAGGCTGTTTTTCGAAATCCAATGCCGTTCCAAAGGGTTAAACCTTGGCCGAATTGAGTTTGAAAATCACCGATGACCAATGTTTTTATAGGGCCAAAATCCTTCAGCATCAAATGAGCGGAATAAAAGTCAAATCCTTGGGGTTGTGAGCCTCCGAACCATTCTTCACCTCGGTCTTTTTCAGCCGTGAAACCTATACTTATCCGGTCTTTGTATTTAAATCGATATCGGGTAAAAACTTGATAAGACGGGCCTAAGTAGTCGGGAAGGCTATCGCCTGGCTGAGTGATATAGCCCTGCTGCGGTTCTAAAACATCATAATACCGACCTATAATCTCGTGTTTGCCGTATTTAAGAACGTTTTTGAATTTAAGCGTTTGTTTTTGTTTTACGGGGGCAACGGTTAAAAAGGGCAGAAGGGAGTAGATTATTTCTTGGTCCCACCCTTTAATTAGGTTCACCTCATAAATGCTTAATAGGTCTCCATACAATCGGCGGTAGCTTGCCAGATTTTGTATTTGGAGTTCACTGAGCAAATGCAAACGCCTTAAATCTTCGGGTTTGGCATTATTTAGGTTTATGGGGTTGTCGTAGAAGAAACTTAGGTCTTCAACAAACTCTGTGTAATCAATTTCGGCATCGCTCTGTTCTGTAATTGTTTCAATCAGCCTTTCAATCAGGTTCTCTTTTTTGGGGTCGCCACTGACCGACTGTGCCCCTAGCGTTGGGGCAACCATGAATCCAATTAAAATGAAACACCACCGTGGGATAAACCTCATTTTCTGCGGCTTTTTGGTCGGTTAAACCGGTAGCTTAAAGAGGCCTGAGGACTAAATCCCAAAACTTGATGCCAAGATGAAGCGGCATCAAAAACAAAATCGCCTAGGTTTAGTCCCAAACCGAAGGCTGGCGAAATTGGATTGGAATTTAATCCTGCCCGTATGGATACTTTTTTGCTTGGTTTGTATTCTAAGCCTGCCCTGAAGGTTGGCTCGTACACCAAATCTTTTTCAATTTCAAGGCTTGCTTGTACCTTTTCGCTGAACGCATAGGCGGTTCCAAGTCGAAAAACGGTTGGAATTTTTTCGCGGTCGAAACTTGCCATCGAGGTCCGTGTCGGATTAAATACATGGGCACCTAGGGTCCAATTTTCTGCCAAATACAGCAACATCGATAATTCGCCTGTGGCGGTTAAGATCGATTCATAGCTTCCCCCTTGCTGAAAATAATGCAAGTTCAATTGAATTCCTGCCGAAAAGACCTTGCCAAATTTTTTTGCGAAGGTTAGGCCTAACTTGTTATCGTTAAAATTGGAGTAGCCAAATCTGTACAGGTTTATGCCAAGGGTGCCCCCCATTTTTTTGAAAGGCATTGCAAAGGCAACCCCTTGCGCGTTTAATTCTTGCATCAAAAATCTGTTCTCAAAAAAGGCTCCTACCTCCGGCGCCTCTAAAAAGGCCAAACCCGCTTGGTTGTTGTACGATGCCCATAAGTCTGACAACGCAACCGACGCGTGCCCTAAAGAGGCAGATTTAGCTCCTGAGGGGTAATTTTGACCTATGGCGAACATAGGAAGGAGGAAAAAAAACAAGATATGTCGAAGTTGGATGGTCATATCATTCAGAGTCGGTAGGTTAAATTGCCTCAGGGGGGAGGGGTTGTTGGTTTGGCCAGCGAGGAGCTTCCACCTTTGACAGCGTATTTAGAACCGAATCCCGTTGCTCAGCCAAATGATCCAATTGCTGCTTTTGAATTTCGGCATCGCCTACTCCCAAAATACGCAATGCCAAGAGAGCTGCATTTTTTGCGTTGTTGAGTCCGACCGTAGCAACAGGCACTCCTGCTGGCATTTGAAGAATACTAAGTATGGAGTCAACCCCATGTAAGGAATTCGACGATAAAATCGGAACTCCTATCACAGGTAGGGGGGTTAAACTGCCCAGCATTCCAGGTAAATGCGCCGCACCCCCTGCCCCGGCAATCAACACAGATAGCCCCCTTTCGTGGGCTCGGCTACCGTATTTCATTAACCGTTCCGGAGTTCGATGTGCAGATACAATGGTCATTTCAAAAGGTATTCCTGCTTGGTCCAACACGTCGGCAGCCGCCGACATAATGGGCATATCAGATGCACTTCCCATAACAATACCCACTCTCGCAGCTTGGTTCATATAGCAAATTTAAGATTTTGAGGGTAGCGACGAAATTCGCAAGGCTTTAGCAGGAATTTTTGATAGGCAGGCATGTAATTCCTCGGCTGTTTTTGCTACAATTGTCAAGTGCCCCATTTTACGGTGGGGCTTTGCCTTTTTCTTCCCATACAAATGAAGCTTGGCGAAGGGGATTTCAGCTACGTTCTGCCGCAATAAATCATCATCTGCAACCCCATCGGCATTCTCAGCTCCCAGAACATTTAACGTGGCTGAAAAGCCTATTGAGGATGTTTGGCCCAAGGGTAAACCACTTAAAATTCGAACGTATTGTTCAAACTGGCTGGTTACGGCCCCTTCAATGGTCCAATGTCCAGAATTGTGGGGCCTAGGAGCCATTTCATTAACTAGGAATTCGCCTGTGCTGCTTAGAAACATTTCTACAGCCAAAATACCTGTTGAATCTAATTTGTTGGCACAATCTAAGGCAACCTCAATTGCCCGTTGCCGAAATTCAGGGGTTAGGTTGCTGGGCGAAATCAAATGCTCAAGCATATGGGTTTCTGCATTAAATACCATTTCAACCGGTTCCCAAACCGCCGTTTCGCCATGTTCATTTCGGGCAACCAAAACTCCAATTTCTTTTTCTATTTCACAAACCGGCTCCACAACAAAAGGACCTTTCCAATCGGTTGGTATGTCTTCAAACGCATGGATTTTTTTTACCCCATACCCATCGTAGCCTCCTTGTGCTTTTTTAAGGATAAAAGGCCAGCCCGACTGTATTTCGCCCACCGTATTAAATACCTGAAAGGGAAGGGTAGGGATGCCCGTATCCCTTAAAAATGCTTTTTGCTTCGATTTGTCTTGAATGATGCTGAGAACATTTGGAGATGGTATGCACTTTTTCCCTTGACGTTGCAATTCTTCTAATCCCCGAATGCTCACGTCTTCAAACTCCAATCCTATAACATCGTATTCTAAACCAAAAGCAACCACGCTGTTGGTATCTTTCCAATCGCCAATGTGGAAACAGCCCATGAAAACGGAGCATGGTGCTTCTTCTGAAGGATCTAAAAACCGCAGTTGAATATTCAACGGCAAAGCAGCCTCTTGCATCATACGGCCAAGCTGCCCACCGCCCAATATTCCTATGTTGGGTCTAACTTTCATTTTGCAAAATTCGTTATAATTTGAACTAATTTGGCACTCGGGCGTAAACCCTATGTTATGAAAGTCATTTCTATGTGGTGGTCAAATAAAACGGGGCAGGTCGACGATGCCGAATTGATGGCCGGCGTACTCAAAAGGGACGCAGATGATTTCAGGTGTTTGTACGATCGACACAAACAATCCCTAATGTCGTTTTTACTGCGTATGCACCCCGGAGAATCTGAACTTGTTCAGGATTTGGCCCAAGAAACCTTTGCCAGGATTTGGGAAAAACCCCAACTGTTTAATCCAGAATACAAATTTAAAACCTGGTTGTTTACCATCGCTGCCAATTTAAGCAAGAGCGAATGGCGTAAAATGCAGGTTCGAGGAAAGGTTCATAGCCCAGGTTTGAAGGCCGAAGAGGTAAAAAAAGGCAGCCTGGATACGGCTCCCGATGTTCAAACCGATTTGAATCTGTTTAGTCAATCGTTGCAAGAGGCACTTTTAAAGCTAGATGAATCGCACCGAAACGTTTTTTTGTTGCGCTATCAACAAGAATTTAGCATCAAAGAAATTAGCGAGGTGCTTGAAGTTCCCGAGGGAACAGTTAAGTCCCGGCTATTTTACGCAGTGAAAAAATTGGGTGGTATGCTGAATCACCTTCAACCTATTTACCAATCCATGTAGTTATGGAACAAGAACCAAACATCCAAATCCCTTGGGAGTCTATCGAGCACTTGCTTAAAACCCACGATTGGAATTCTCTAAACCCGGAGCAACGCGAAACAATCCTGCCGTTTTTCAACGAGATTGAATACGCTCAAGCGCGTCAATTGCTGATTCAATCGGAAGCCCTTTTTTCGGAGGAGCGTTCAATACAGGTCGCCAAGAAACCTTTTTTAAGAAGATTGCCCTATGGCATTGCCGCAGCTGCCGCACTTGCTCTTTTGATTTCTTTGGGTTATTTAACCCTGCCCAACCAACCCCAGCAACTTGCCTACTCAAAGTCAGAGGACCGCACCCAGTTGGAAAGGTCAACCAACATGTCTTCCAACGAAAACAGCCATTCCGAGCAAATTAAACCGGGAATACCTATCCCTGTTCAAGAAGAATCGGCCCCTCAACTTGGAGAATCCAATCTGAAACCAAAGCGGGAAGTCGTAGTTGTTTCGAATTCTGAATTGGAAGAAATTCAAGAAGCAGAAATGGATGCCCTACCTAGTTCTGCGGGGGTTGCTTATGATCAAGGGATTCCTGAACCAACCCAGACCGAATCCATCTCCTCAAGAAAGTCCAGACGTGCTGAAGAATCTTCCCCAGCCTTGCCTAAAGGAATTCCGATGGTGCGCGACAGCATTTGGAAAAACGACACGCTTTGGCTGCTTATTAAAACACCTGCCGGTAAAGACTCTTTGTTGCCTGCATTTAATTCGAAAGGAAAGGTGTGGACGCGCCGTTAAACCTTTCAGCACTTTCATGCACCAATATGCATGAGCGACACTGAAATTATTCAGGCTTTTGAACAAAATCCAAATCGGGGCATGCGTGCCTTGATTTCGGTTTTCACCCCCTACCTATATGGTTTGGTTCGGCCCATGCTTGATTCGCACGAGGATACCGACGAAGTTTTGCAACTTGTTTTTATTCACGCTTGGAAAGGACTCCATCGGTTTCGGGCAGATTCGGCCCTGAAAACGTGGCTGCACCGCATTGCCGTTAGAACAGCATGGGATTTTATTAAAAAGCAAAGAGCCCATACCAAGCGTGCCATTGAAGGTCAAGCCGAGGCCAGCACCCACGATGCGCTAGCCAGCAACCCCCAGCTCTTGTTGCTACATGCTCTTTCGGAACTGCCTCTGAAACAGCGTTTGATTTTTGTGCTGCGCTATTTTGAAAATATGCCCTTTGCTGAACTATCGACGCTTACCCAAACCACCGAAGGGAATGTAAAAGCCCAATACCACCATGCTAAAACCAAATTGGAACAGTATTTTTTACTTCAACATTAAACCTTGCCCTATTTTTCCACACCAACCTATATTAAAGTATGAAATCCAAACCCCACATACCCACATTTTCTGCTGAAAATGCAATGCCACCAAACTATGCGCATGATTTGGTGGAGAGGGTTTTACTTCGACATGGCGCAAATCAACCCGTTTATTTTTATCAAAAACCCTACTCTTTTACCTTATTTGGCACCGCAGCAGCCATCTTTGTTCTGCTAGGGGCGTTCAACTTTTGGATGTTGATGGGCGAACAACCTCCGGTAGGGGAGGCAATTCCAAAACAGGTTGTTGAAGCGTACCTATGGAATGAGGAACACGTAACCGAAGCCGATTTGCTGTTGATTTTAACTGGCGAAGAGGCAGACGAAACCCTCAATTATGGCCTTGAATCAGACCCTTTCGTTTTTTAATAACCCCAAAACCAAACACCATGAACAAAATCCCGTTTTTATTGATGAGCGGCCTTGCCTTCATCAGCTCACTCTCCATTAGCGCACAACCTGCTCGTGCTAAAATGCAAGAACTAAAAGCCCAGAAACAGGCGTTTATTCAAAAGGAAGCCCAACTTACTGATGCCGAAATGAAGACCTGGCTGGGCATCCAGAAGGCGAATAGGCCCGAGAGAAGGGGAAACACATCCGAGGCCAACTTACCTAAACCAGAGCTGCAACGCTTGACCCAAACCTCGATCGAATCTATGACCGAAACTCAAGCCGAAGCTGTTTTAACGGAACGAATTTCAAAAGCAGAAAAAGCCATTGCGCTTCGTAAAGCTAGCATTGAAGCTGCACGGCAGCAACTGGGTGCCAAAAAAGTGCTGCGCATTCAACTGGCAGAAAAACAATGGAGGCGCGAATTGCTCAAGAAAATTAAGGAACAACGCGGAGAAATTCCCGACCAAGAGGATACCGACGACCTTAACTAAACCTGCTAGGGCTGGAAGAAATTCCAGCCCTTTTTCTTTTTTTGAAACCAAATGGATCAATCTTCGTAGTATATTTAACCCTCCCAGCCTTTCTGCTCAATTCCTTCCAAGATGAAATTGAAATTACTTTTTTTTGGGCTTTGCTCCTTTTTTTCTACCCTCGAAGCACAAACCTTCCCCACTGCCCTGCAAAACCGCATGCAGTTTGTGGTTGACAGCTCCCATTCAGCTCAGAACTTAAAGGGAGTTTCCGTCTGTGTGCTGCATCCTAACTACGGCTCTTTCAAAGCCGTAAGCGGCATTTCCCATGCCGGCCAACCCATTACCCCTCAATTGCAATTTGGAATTGGCAGCAACACCAAACTGTTTACAGCTGTTTTGTTGCTTAAATTGGCAGAAGCCAATCTCTTCCACCTAGATGATTCAATAGGCACATTTTTGCCCTCTTGGAACAACATTAATCCCCAAATTACCCTGCGTCAATTGCTCAATCACACCTCAGGCTTAGCCGATGTGTCCAGCGTTACAGGTTACCCAGACTCCATGATGAATAACCCCAATAGGTTCTATACTGCCTCCGAGCTTATGAGCTGGGTAGGCCCACCTTTGTTTGCCCCAGGCAGCGGATGGGGCTACTGCAACACAAATTACTTGCTGGCAGGTTTGGTGGCCGAAAGTGCGACTGGGCAATCCTTTTCTCAACTTCTTAGGCAAATGCTACTAAACCCGATAAACCTTGACAGCACATTTTTGGATCCCTACGAAACCTCAATCATTCCCATTGCTCATCCTTGGCAGGATGGACTCGACAACCACTCCGTGCCCCGAACTTCGGTCAACAGTGCCGCTTGGTCGGCAGGTGCCATGTACTCCACAGCCTACGAACTCGCGCAATGGTACGGCGCACTGATGAACCATCAGGTTCTTCAACCCAGCAGCTTTCAAGAAATGACCACATTCGTTGGCTCGGGCAATTATGGCATGGGGTTAGGCCGACAGGTTCGCAATGGCCGTACCCTTTGGTTCCATGGGGGAAGCATTTGGGGCGGATATACTTCAACCGCAATGTACGACACTGCCACAGGGATTACCGTTGTTGTTATGGTGAATCAATTAAATTCCTTTCCCCTCCAAATAGGCTTTGCCTTGATGGATGCTGCCGTTTCAGAGTACCTTGCTGGGCTTCACGCCCCAGCATTCCTCCCTTTTTATGCCTATCCAAATCCAGTTCAACATGAAGTTGCAATTGGACCTCATACCATTCTAAACTTGAGCTGGCGTCTGCTAAGTCAAGATGGAAAAACAATCAAGGAGGGCGCCTCGCCCACAATATCCGTTTCTGAATTGCCAGAAGGGACCTACTTTATTTGGCTTCAATCGGCCTTAGGATATTCTTGGTTCTCAATTCAAAAAAGGAATTAACATGCGATGAACTTCGCGGCAAATGGGCTCTCATGGGTTAAGATAGCTCCTGCCCATGAACCGATTTCTTTCCTCATAACGGATTTAACCTGCAGTTCCCTCCCCTGAAAACTCCCCCTACAACTCCGAAATTACCTTCCTGAAATACTCAGGCGATTCAGCAAGGCGGCTTCCATACCAACTAAAATACGTTCCATCAACCAAGATGCACTTGCTTGTTTTTGGCAGCAAGGCCTTGAACTCCTCGGCATGGGAATCCTTGAAAGGGTAGGGCTCCGATGACAGCAAAACCAAATCCGGTGCCAAGGCCCGAATGCCCTCTTCATCAAGTTCCGGGTACCTTCCCTCTAGGTCGGCCGCCACATTTTCAAAACCGCACCATTGCAGCATGTCGTCAATAAAGGTCTGCCTGCCGGCCACCATATACGGATTTCTCCAAATCAAATACAAGCAACGCTTTGGACTGCGAATAGGCTCAAGATCCCGAAAAGCAGTAGCAATTTTTTGGTTCAACTCTGCTGCCATCATGGAGCGCCGAGTCAAGGCTCCAAGCGCTTCAATCATCTTCAAGGCTTGTTCAAGGGTTTCAATGTCGCTGATCCACACCGGAAATCGGGTCTTTAGCTTCAACAGCATTTCCTGGGTGTTTTCTTCCTTATTCCCTATAATTAAATCGGGGTTTAGCAGCTCAATTGCCTTGAAATCCGGGTTTTTTGTGCCGCCTACCCTCACCTTTGTTTTATGCCATTCGGCCGGAAATTCGCAAAATTTGGTTATGCCAAGCACCTCTTTGTCCAGCGCCAAATCAGCCAGCAATTCCGTTATCGAGGGCACCAGCGATACAATACGCCGAGGCATTTCGGGTACTTCCACCAAATATCCAAGCTGGTCGGTTACCCGCATCGAATCAACCAATTAGTTGGGTAAGAACATCGGTGCGCGTCATGATGTGGTATTCTCCCATGCCATCTTTGACCAATACAGCGTGGGTTTCTTTCGAGAATTCTTTTCCCACCTGATTTAATTCGCAATCGGCTGAAATAACCGGAAAGGGCTTTTCCATGATGTCGGCGATGGGCGTGTTTTTCCCCTCCGGATTTTGGACTAAAAATCCAAACAGGCGGCTGTCGGTAAGGGCGCCAACTACCTCCGTTCCCTCAACCACGGGTACTTGCGAAATGCCTTGGGTTTGCATCAACTGAACCACTTCTGAAGCCTTCTGGTCTTTCGGAATACTAATGGCTTTTGCCAAAACCCCCGACACCAGCAAGTCTTTTACTGTTAATTGCTTTCGGTCTAAAAATCCGCGGTCGCGCATCCAATTGTCGTTGAACATTTTCCCTAAGTACCGAATGCCATGGTCATGAAAAATCACCACCACCACATCGCCTTCCTTCAATAAATGCTTAAGTTGAAGCAATCCCGCCACTGCGGCTCCGGCCGAATTGCCTGCAAAAATTCCTTCGTTTCGGGCAATTTCCCGGGTGTAAATGGCGGCGTCTTTGTCGCTCACCTTTTCAAATCGATCAATCAGCGAAAAATCTACATTCTCAGGCAAAAAATCCTCTCCAATGCCCTCGGTTATGTAAGGATATATTTCTTTTTTATCAAATTCCCCCGTTTCATGGTATTTTTTAAACACAGAACCATAGGTGTCTATGCCCCAAATCTGAACATTCGGATTCTTTTCTTTCAGATAGCGAGCCGTTCCTGAAATGGTACCTCCGGTACCCACACCCACCACCAAATGGGTGATTTTCCCTTCAGTTTGTTCCCAAATTTCGGGGCCAGTGCTTTCGTAATGCGCTTGCGAATTGCTCAGATTGTCGTATTGGTTTGGTTTATAGGCATTTGGAACTTCTGCCACCAATCGGCTCGATACAGAGTAGTACGAGCGGGGATCTTCAGGCTCAACGTTGGTTGGGCAAACAATAACCTCGGCACCCAGTGCGCGAAGGGCATCAATCTTTTCTTGCGATTGCTTATCGGTTGTGGTGAAAATGCATTTGTAGCCTTTTATTATCGCGGCAATGGCCAGGCCCATGCCCGTATTTCCGCTGGTACCTTCAATTATGGTTCCGCCGGGTTTCAGCAGCCCATTGGCTTCGGCATCTTCTATCATTTTCAGCGCCATTCGGTCTTTTATGCTGTTGCCGGGATTAAAGGTCTCGACCTTCGCCAGCACGGTGGCAGGCAGGCCTGCTACAACCTTGTTTAATTGTACCATCGGCGTATTTCCAATGGTTTCCAAAATAGTTTTACACCACATGAGCTTTCGTAAATGTTGTTGCCAAAGGTAACTAATTCCATCGACAGGCATCGGGAATGCGTTTCCAAACGCGTTCATGCATAGGCTTTTTGTTCCTGGGGCGGCTGCGGGCTTTCAGCGGTAGTCCTCGGCGCAGTGGGGGGCGGTGCTTGGGCCAAAGTAGCTTCCTGTGGTCGCTCTTTGGCCCCGGCCCCGCCAGCCCCACTGCCCCTGTGGGCTACCTGCTTCAATCCCTGCCGCGGGCCACACTCTGCGTTAATCCATTCAAATACCATAAATCCACTACCTTTACAGCATGGAAATTTGGGTTATTAATGGTCCCAATTTAAACTTGCTGGGCAGCCGCGAGCCTGAAAAGTATGGCTATACCACCTTGGCCCAATTGGAATCAGAATTGCAGGCCGCTTTCCCCGAAGTTCATTTTCGGTTTTTGCAATCCAACCACGAAGGGGAACTGATTGATTGGGTGCAGCAGGCTTCTCAGGCCCAGGCCCTTATAATCAATCCTGGTGGTTTTGCCCACAGTTCGGTCGCCTTGTCAGACGCCTTAACCGCCTGTACCACCTACAAGGTCGAAGTCCACATTACCCACATTTTTTCAAGGGAAGAATTTCGTAGGCAAAGCATCACCGCACTTGGCGTAAATGCCAGCATTGCCGGAGCCGGCACACAGGGCTATCATTTGGGCCTGCGTTTGGCCTTGCAAGCCTGCGGGCAGTGGCCTACGGTGAATGGAAAGTAACCTAGTTTTTGCTGCTGTGCAACTGAACAAAGGTCTTCCGCCCCTCCAAAAAATACCGCTTAACCAATAAGAACGGCGACAAAAAATCGGCCCGTTTCTGGGCTATGGCTTTTCTTTTTTTAAGGGTGCTGGGCAGCAAGGCATAAAAGGCCCAATGTGCTTTAACTACAGCCAAAATATGGGCAATTCCCCCTTTTTCCTTTAAAAACCGTAGGCTCCCTAATCCATCTAGAAATAAGCGAAAAGGTAAAATCAAGGCCAATCGGCCAGCGGGTAAATTCTTGGCCAACATAATCAGGTTGTTCCTGACATTCAAATAGGTTTTTTTAGGAGCACTCTGCGAAAGGGTGCCGCCCCCTACGTGGTAAACCACCGATTCTGGAACGGCAGCTAGCCGAAATCCCTGAGCCAACAAACGCCAACACAGGTCAATTTCCTCCATATGGGCGAAAAAATCCCCATCCAATCCTCCCGACTCTAAATACGCCTTGCGACGAATAAATAGGCAACAACCACTTGCCCAATGAATGTCGGTTATGGAATCGTACTGCCCAAGGTCTTCTTCGGTGGTATAAAATACCCGGCCCCTGCAGTATGGGAATCCTACAGCGTCAATGTACCCTCCGCTGGCACCCGCATATTCAAAAAAGTGGGGCTCGCGTTGGGCTTTTATTTTTGGTTGACACGCGGCATAATCCAAGTTGGATTCCATAAACGAAATCAAAGGTGGCAACCAAGGCGATTTTATTTCAACATCTGAATTGAGCAAAACCACGTAATCGGCTTCAATGCGCTCAATGGCTATGTTGTAGCCTTGAGCGAAACCATAATTTTTCCCCAAATCCAGCCATTTTGCCTGCCCTTGTTTTTCAACCACCTTAAAGGACTCATCGGTTGAGCCATTGTCGGCCACCCAAACGCTGGCCCAAGCTTGACTATGTTCTACAACACCAGCTAAGAACTCAGACAACCAATGTTGACCATTGTAATTCAATATGATAACCGCGACGCTGGGCCTTGGGTTTAGGTTCATCGGGGAGAATTGAATAAATCGTTGCTCCAATTTCCAAAGTGACGAATCGCTTGGTTTTGATCTATGTTAAAGGAGTTGTTTCGTTGGTAAATAAAAGCTTGCCATTGACGGTTGTTGATTTCACCACGGCAATCGGAATGAATTAAGGTGAAATCGTTGTTTAGATTGTTTGGATTGTAAAAAACAAACCGAACGTTCGACTGGGCTTTAATTTGATAGTACTGCCAAATTTCATAGGGATACGCCGAGGGTTCATTGTATTGTTTGTTTCGGGAATTTGGGGGGCCATATTTTAGCCAAATTCTACCCCGATCGGTTTCGTAACCACGCATGGCCGCCGTTCCAAATTCTTTGTCAATAGCTTTTAATAAGGCCACATATTTGCTCCATTCCTCCGCTGGATGTTTGGGGTATTTTCTAAACCAAAAACTCCAAATGAATTGCTTGATCAAATGGAGGTCCTCGGTGGCAGCAGCGTTTGTTGCAAATTGAATCTCTTCGCCCGACGACAATGGCCTTAAAAAACCCAGCATGGTTTTAAGGGTATCTAAATTTTGAATTGGCTCTAAAAAACTTCCCCGGTAATCCGTTTGATGTACGCTCTGCAAATCAATGGGTTGTTCTGGATTGTCTCTGAAGAAATAGCTTTTTGAAGAACCATAAACCTTTCCATTTTTATCGGAAAGTTGAGTTGTTAGCCAGTAATGTCCAGAGGATAGTTCTTTTAGATTCAGCGTTTGAATTCCAGGTACCACACGCCTTAGGTTCTCAATGCGCTTTCGTAGAGCAAATCCGGGTACCACGCTGGAATCGTTCGCATTTTCAACCCAAATGGTTTGGTAAAACACCATTCCACTGTCTAAATTTTCAATCGGAAAATAGCATTCTTGATACACTTTTAATTCAGGGCTTTCGTTTTCAATTGAGGCGTTTCCAAGAATAGGCATTATCTGGTACTTGCCTCTAAGCAGCATGGCATTTTGAATAGATGTTGAAATGGTTGAAATAAAAAAGGGCTTTGAACTCAAGGGGGCAGTAAGGCTCTCAATGTAAAGGGTGTCAAGGTATTTCAGGGTGTCAATGGTTTCGGCTCCAACGTCCAAAACCATGTATTCTAAAACGACGGTTCCCGTATCTATTTCAAGGCGTTCAATGTAAAATAAATCCTGTATTTGGTTGCTAGAACTATTTTTTTCGCTGCCCTCTTGAAATTCTTGGCCTAAATTGAACTTACTGTAATTTAAAACTCCGTTTGAACCATGGGCTATAATTGCACATTGAACCGAGGCTTTCCAGCGATTTTCAGCGTCTTGCTTGAATTGCAATGAATTGCCTTCCACCAAAAGCCATGATTCAATATAGGGTTTGCCTTGGTTCGAGTACATTACCTGATGCTGAATGGAAACATTCAGGCCGGCATTAAGATCTCTGGAATAAAAAAACATTACAGAGGCGAGAATGACTAAACGGGCGCTTGATTTGGGAAATTTGAATCGTGAAAAAAGCATGGCTAAAGGTACGATATAAGAATCGATTTTATATTCTTAAACCAGCAGACAGACTCAGCGGTTTCGCTCTACCCCTGCTACTTTCTGAATTTGAAGCAAACCGCCGGTTGATGGGGTTGATGCTGGGCTTAATACGAAGCGGTGATCTTCGTTCAATAAAAAAGCATCAACAAACCCGCCTAATTTAAAAATGTAGGATGGGTCTTCGGTTGGTATACCCAATACACCCTGCAGGTTGTATTGTTTTTTCAGGTTATGCAAATCGGTGTATTGGCAATCCAAGCAAATTGAAATCAAGTTGATTTTTCGCTTTTCGCGGGCAATAAAATCTGAAGCCGCTTTTACCTCTGCCACCGCTTCCGGACTTTTTAATGAAAAGAAGATTAGGTAATCGTGCAGTCCATTTTTTTTGCCAAATGGCTCAATACGTTGGCCCAATTCGTCTTTCAAAATAATGTCAGGAACCTGCTGGCCTGGTTTTAACCTTTGCAAATGATCAATGGCTTGCTGTGTAATACGCTGAAGAATAGGGTCTATTTGCTTGGGCCATGCCTGTTGAAAAAGGGCAATGAGTTTGGCCTCATCTAAAATTTTATCGCGCTGCCAATCCAACATACCCGTTACAATGAGCAGTTCTGCCGCTTCTCGGCCAGGTACCATTTCCAATTCCATAATGCGGTGAAATGCAGAATCGTAGTTTGGTTTTTCAACCAACCATTCGTAAAGCTTTGCCTCGGTTGGAAGTGTGGCCCATTTTTGAAGCATTCCCCGATACAGGTTTTTGAAGAAATCCATGTAATCAGGGTGGGAGTACAGCACCGGATAATTAAAAATATAGGTTCTGACCGCGGTTTTTTCACTCATTAGTCGAGTAGTTACGCGCAAATCTGCCATACGGTATTTTATCATGGCCTTTAAAAAGGGGGTCGCATACAGGGCCGTATCTTTTGCTAATGCCAATTCAAAGCTATCAACCACGGGCTTGTGTTGCCTTCTCATAAACACATCATAGTGGCGGTTTAAAAATTCACTGTAAGCCAATTCAAACCTTGAAATCGAGAACCAATTAAGGGTGGTATCGTTATCTTGTGTCATTCCGACCGAACCCGCATTGCGGCTGGGCAAAATAAGCCTGTAGGTTTTTCCAGCCTCCAAGTGCAAAGCCGTTTTGTCGCGCCCAATTTTTAGTCGGTAGGCTACCTGATTGCTAAGCCCCGCCGGAACGGTTAAATCAAAATGCCCCGTTGAGGTTGTACTGGTGGCTGCAAGCAATTTGGGTTCAGCAACCACCCAATCTTCCATTCCAAGCAGTTCGATTCGGGTGGATGGGAAAAAGGGAGCCTCCCCAATAATTTTAATTTCTTGAGCCTGCATTGAACCCAGCATAAGGAAAGCGAAAAACAAACGCATCATATTGAATGGGTAACGATGGGCAGGGTTAAAAAGTATGGCAACGTGGTTCAGTCAAAAAACCTCCAAAGGCGTTCATGTATAAAGGGGCGAACATTACCCCCATGCTTGTGTATCTCACGAACAATACTGCTGTTTATATGGGCAGCTCCGGTCGGCGAGGGGACAAAAATGGTTTCAATGTTGGGCAACAATGCCTTATTGGCCTCGGCTATCTGCCGCTCATACGCACTGTCTTTTTCGTCGCGGATGCCGCGAATCAAATAGCGAGCCCCAACTTCAGCGGCAGCATCGATGGTCATTCCCTCGTAAATCATCACGGTTATTGACGGCATGTCTTGAAACATTTCTTCCAACATTTCTTTGCGAAGGCTGGGCGACCAAGAATACGTTTTTTGACTGTTTTGACCTATTCCAATTACCAAGCGCGAAAAAAGCGGAATTACGGCTTGTACTATAGCAAAGTGGCCTTTGGTGGGCGGGTCAAAACTGCCAGGAAAAAAGCCGATGGGTTTTTGATCGATGCTCATTTTTATTCTTCATTACGAAAGTAGGAAAAATGAACATGGCCGTATTTTTTTGTTTTTTCCAAACCGGGCATCGTTGAAATTTGGGTTACCCAATTTGGGCCATGCTCTAAAACCAATACGCCCTCTTTTTTCAAAAGACCGTTTGAAATAAATTGCTCAGGTAGCTTAAGCGCTTCGTCTAAGGTATAGGGGGGATCTAAAAAAATAAGGTCAAATGCCATTTTTTGCCGAAAGGCAAACTCAAACACATCGGTTTGCAGCGCTTTCGTGTTGTTTAACTTCCACGTGTCTAATTGCCGCTGAATATGCTGAATGGATTTTTGGTTTTTATCTAGAAAATATACCTCCTTTGCCCCCCTCGACAGCATTTCAAATCCAATGGATCCTGTTCCAGCAAAGGCGTCCAAACACAAGGCATTGGTCCAATCCATCTGAGCCTGTAAAACATTGAACAACGATTCTTTCGCTCGGTCGGTGGTAGGCCTTATTTCTAAGCCCTTTGGCAAAGCCCAGGTTCGCCCTTTTAAAACACCGGCAATGATTCTCAAGGTTAATCTCGCCAGCTACCGTTGGTGGTTGGTTCGGTCATCGAACCTACCTGAATTAAGGAATCCATGCTGAATTTCCCAAACTCCAACAGCAAGTCTTCCAAGAAAATTCCATAATTGGTTGATGCAGCAAAAACAGGTACCTGAAGCCCTTCTGGAGTTTCAATTTTACCCGCTTCAATCAAAAACTCTTCTCCTGTAGGTTTCTTGGTTGAAGGATCCATTGCGAAAGGTACATACCGAAGGGAGTCAATAGGAAAGGTTTCAATGTATTTTAAACCAAGCACAGGAACCCAAAGGCTGTCAATTTTTACCCTTCCTTGAGCAACCGCTAAGGTGTCATCAACATTTCCCTCAACCTTAACGACCAATGTTTTTCCGTTCTTCAAAAATTCGATAAGGTCTTTGAAATTGTCGGCAAATTCTCCTTTAACTTCTTTGTAGGCCAACTGAGCCTCTCGAATTTTCATTAATTTGTTTTTAACTATGTTTTCGCGTTCAATCTTGATTTCTTCAAATCGAATGCTTTTGCGTATGCTAAGAATTATTCCCCCCATCACCACCAAACCGGGAATAAAAATAAGTGCAGCGTATTTTCTTACCCAAGCCATGGTTAATTTTCCGGTAACCAGCAATGCCCAAACCATAGAACACGAAACCATGAAAAAGCCTGAAAGCACATACCATACGGATTGTGGTTTGCTTGGATTAATGCCGGTTAACAACATAATTAAGCCTGCCAGAGTAAACAATCCCGGAAGAAGAAGCTTTGAAATCCAGTATGAAATATTTTTCATGGTCGTTTTTTTGCTTGGCAAATCTAATAAAAAGAATGAACCGTAGGTGGCTTTATTGTCTTAACGGGGTTTAATTAACAAGGCCTTTGCGGCCCGGATAAAGCAGGGTAGCGCGCAAAGGGTAAGGGCCAAGCTGCGTTTGATGGCAGAGCGACTTTAGGAGCTACTGCCAACAAACTGCAGCTGCCCCTTGCCCTGCGTACTACCCGCGATAGCCGGAATAGCCGCCCTAAAAACAACTCAACTAAACTTTTTTTTTCGCACTAAAAATTCCTTCATTGGCGTATCTTCGTGCCCATGAGCATTGGCATCGGACATGTTTACTTTGCGGCGATTTTTGCCGTCGTTTTTCTAGGCTTTACCGGCTGGCTGTACTGGAAAGATTTGAAAGATATTCGTTCGCAATACAAGCAATTAACTGGGCTTGCCGTGTTTTTGATTCTTGGTGTTGCCCTGCTGCTCATTATTAAGCACTTTTCCATTCATTCCTAACATTTTATGAATCCACGGTGGATTTTGGCCATGGTATTTTTGGCCTTTTGGATATTTTCAGAGCTGTATTTGTTCCGTCTTTTACGGCATTGGCCTAGCCCTTCTTTTCGATGGTTGTTTGCGCTGCTGTGGTTTGGGCTGCCTGTTTTGTTGCTGGGTATGACCCTGCTTCGATCGGTGCTGCCCAGCGTCGTTTCTCTCTGGGCCGCCAACCTTTTGTTCGTTGTTTTGGTTTCAAAAATTGTTGCCTTCATTCTGGTTGGCAGTATCAACTTGTTTTATTTGGTTTCTACACCCGCAGCCGATGTGCAGGGCCTCGTTCATAGCCGTAGGGAATTTCTGCGCCAAACCTTTGCTGTGGCAGCAGCCTTACCGTTTTTTACTTTTCTGTACGGATTGGTGCGTACGGCCTCAGATTTTCAAGTGGTTCGGCAGCGTTTGCGCCTACCCGGTTTTCCAAAAAAGCTGGGAGTGTTGAAGGTGGTTCAAATTTCAGATATCCATACAGGCTCTATTTTGCAGCGCAGTACCATGCAGAAAATGGTAGATGCGGTGATGGCCGAACAGGCAGACCTGATTTTATTTACCGGCGACCTGGTGAACAATACCAGCGATGAGGTATTGCCTTTTATTTCAATACTTGGACAATTGTCTGCGCCTTTGGGCGTTTATTCGGTGCTGGGAAACCACGATTATGGGGATTATTATCGCTGGGACGATGCGGAGTCAAAACAGGCAAATTTGCAGGCCATGTACGATGCGCATGCAAAAATGGGCTGGAATCTACTGTTGAATTCTAATGTTAAAATTGCGGAATCCGAAGGGCAATCTTTTTACCTGGCAGGGGGCGAAAACTGGGGCGCGCATTTGAATTTTAAGCGGTATGGCGATTTGGCGAAAACCCTGAATGGCATTCCCGAAGAGGCCTGTGTGGTGTTGATGTCGCACGACCCCTCTCATTGGGAGGCAGAAATTTTGGAAACCAAACGGGTAGGGTTAACCTTGTCGGGGCATACCCATGGATTTCAGTTTGGGGTGGAAATACCGGGTTTTAAGTGGAGCCCCTCTCAATACGTTTACAAGCAGTGGGCGGGATTGTACTCGAACAACGGCCAATACCTGTACGTTAACCGCGGAACAGGCTGCATTGGGTACAGCGGGCGGGTGGGAATCCGCCCCGAAATTTCAGTGTTTGAATTGACGGGGTTGGAAGGTTGATTTTAGCTTTGTTTAAAACGCTAAGAGCCCACAAGTAGCGGAATGGAGCGTGTCAACGATTTTAATAAGGCGTTTTGTAGCGTTGTGCGTTCAATTGTAGGTAGCTGCATTTCCATTTTTCATCTGCGTTACGAAAACCACAGGATGCAAAATAAACCCAATAAACCTAGAATCAAAGCCATCCATTCGCTTGGCTTCGGCCGTTCATGAAACAACATAACCCCTGCCAAAGAGGTTAGGGCAATTACCCCCATATTATTAACAGGAAAAAAGGTAGAGCCCGACAGAAATTTAGATTGCAAGGTGCTTAATAAAAAGAAGAGCGAGCCATAATTAATAAGGCCTAAAACCAAGCCCAATCCCCAAATAGACGGTTTATTCAGTTCCTTTATTTCTTTGCGGGATTGAAATAAAGCGGTTGCCGAAGCAAATCCGAAAATAAAGGTGAATAGAGCCTCTTTGTGTTCGGGCAAAACCCATTGTGGGCGTCCGTGCAGGGCAATTAAGGTGTCAACCAAACCGGTAGAAAGGAAAACGGTTAAGGGTAAAATCCAAGATTTCGAGGTTTGCCGGGTGCTAAAAAAGGGAAGCAGCACCGAGGCTAATACCAATCCAATACCAACCCATTGAAGAGGTTTTGGCCATTCCCCAAACAAAAAACTAAAAGCTAAAATGGGCCAAACCATACTGAGCTTAGAGGCCGTGGCGGTCGAGCCTACTCCTGCCGTATTGGTTGAATGGGCAATCACCTGAAAAACCACCATAAATAAGAAACCCAGCAAGGCCGAACTAAGCATCCACCATTCGGCTTGGGGCCAATCTTTGGTTATTAGCAAGCTGAACGCAAAAGACACTACATAATTGACAAAAAGTACAGGAGCCATGGCAAGTCCTCTTTGCCCGGCTATGCGAAATAGGATGAAAATTAGAGAATAACAAGCGATACTGCCTAAAAGCCAGGTCATGAATTTTATTTTTTTGGATGGTAAATGTAAACGATATCGCTTCCGATGGGAATTGAATCAACGAGTTGGGCGTTATCTGGAAGCGTGGGGGCTGCAATGTCGCCAGGGTGCTGGGGGTTCTGGCTTACTATGCGGTGTATTTCGTCCCACAATCCCATTTCAATAAACTGGGTTTGGGTTTTTGGGCCTCCTTCCACCAATAGGGAGTTCCCCGCATATTCAATGATTTCAGGCCAAGCGTCCTTTAAAGAAGCATGAACGATTTCTTTAAATTCCAGATTTGTCTGGAATAAGAAGGTTTGCTCTGGTGAAGGTCTTTTCCACCAAACCAAAACCTTGGGCGAATTCCCTGTAAAATTCCTGAGGTTTAGTTTGGGGTTGTCGGCCAAAATGGTTCCCCCACCCACCAAAATAGCCTGGTGTTCGGCCCGCAACCGATGTCCATACACCAAGGCTGCCTGCCCTGAAATGATCAAACGAGATTGGGGCTTGGCTTGGCTTTGTCCTACTTTTCCCTCAAGGGTTTCGGCCCATTTAAGCGTTACAAAAGGTCGGTGGCATTCCCGTTGGGTAAAATAATGCCGGTTTAACCATCGGTTTTCCCTGTCTAAACATCCCGACAAAACCTCTATGCCAGAATCAGAAAGCCGCTTTATGCCCTTGCCTGCAACGCGAATGTCGGGGTCGGTTGAGCCAATGACAATGCGTTTTGGCCGCAATCGAATCAAAAGGTCGGAGCAAGGGGGTGTTTTGCCATGGTGGTTGCATGGTTCAAGGGAAACATAAATGGTGCCTTCATTAAATGTGCTGGGCTGACCTGCTTTTTTCCAAGCATCAACCTCGGCATGGTCAGCACCAAATTTTTTATGGAAACCTTCCGAAATGATTTCATCGCCCTTCAGCCAAACCGAGCCCACCATAGGATTATCGCCAACCTGGTATTTTCCTTTTTCGGCAAGGTTTAAGCACCGTTTCATGTGCAAGATGTCCTTGGCCGACCAACCACGTCCGGTGAATTCCATGTTCAAAAGTAAACTTCTTTAGCGTGCTGTGGCGGATTCCATTGGAGTATATTTGCGCAATATTTCATTATAGTATGTCACGGTTTACCTTTTTGTTTGCATTTCTTTTTCATGGAATCCTGCTTTTCGCGAATTCGGCCGATTCGGCAGCTGCAAATGACAGCTTACGGATCAAGTACTTGTTGTCGAGTGATTTTTCGGTTTCAGCAGGTAATTTATCGTCCATCAACACCGTTAATCAAGGCAAATTGAATTTTGAAAAAAGAGTCTTTGCCTTGAAAAATGTGGTGCAATACAGGTACGGAATCATTGATACGATTACCAACGCCAATGAATTTACGGCAAATACTTCATTGTCTTTGTTTCCCCAAAAGCGGGTTTCAGGGTTTGTCAATGGTGGCTTTGAATCTTCTTTGCTTAGGGCATTTCAAGCAAGGGCCTTAAGTGGGGCCGGAGTTAGCTTTAGGGTGTTTAATAAAGAAAAAAATAAGCTTGAACCCTTTGTCAATTTGTCCTATGAATTTACCCTATTTAACGATTCGATTGTGGTTGAAAACCTCAAGCGGCTCGATTTGCAAACGGTGGGTATGGTGGTTGGCTGGACGGGGAACCATAAGTTTTTTAAAAACGATGTGGCTGTGGTTCATGCCGCAAAGTTTCAGCAATCCTTGATTAATACCTCTAACTTTCGCTTCGATAGCAATTTGAGTATTACCGTGCCTATCTTTACTGTTTTCTCGTTCCGCACCGGTACTCAAATTACCTACGAAAACATTGTAATAAGTACCCGAAGAAATCTTGATTTCCTTTGGACTTTTGGAGTTTCTATGAGCAATTTTTAACCTGAAATTATCGATTGAATGGAGTTAGAGGAGTTTAAAGATGATTTAATTCAGTCAGGGTATTCTCAGGAAGAAGCCCAGACTTTAATCAGGTATATCGGCGAAGATTTTCCTCAGGCCACTAAGGAAGAACTTCAAGGTTTGATTCGACGTCTGATTGCCCAAGAACCTTACGCTTATATAGCAGGGTATCAGCCCTTCTTGAATTTAAAGATTAAGGTAAATTCGAATGTTCTTATTCCTAGGCCCGAGACCGAAGAGTTAATCCAATTCATTCTTAAAGCCAACAGGGGGCCAGCCTCATTAAATGCCTTGGATTTGGGAACAGGAAGTGGGTGCATAGCTTTAGCCTTAAAGGCGTCTAGACCACAGTGGAAAGTGCATGCTATCGACCTGTATGAATCGGCTTTAAATGTGGCCAGAACCAATTCAAGTCAGTTGAACCTGCCCGTTGATTTTTATTTGTTTTCAATGGAGAATGCAGACAGGTGGCGGGGAGAAGAAATGAGTTTAATGGTTTCTAATCCGCCCTATGTTCCCAAAGAACTGGCGCCGAATTTGGATGTTAGAGTTAGGGATTTTGAGCCTGCCTCAGCACTTTTTAGCCCTGAAAATCAGCCCTTGCATTATTATACTTGCATTTTAAAGTGGGTTAAACTTCATTTAAAATCTTCGGGTTGGTTGTGGTTGGAAACCGATGCAGAAGGGCATGAATCGACCCGGCAATTGTTGATAGGAAGTGCTATCTTTAAGCAGGTAGAATCCCTGATTGATTTTAGAGGGAATCCACGGTTTTTAAAGGCGCAAAAAAAATGAATCTATTTGATTTTTCAGCAGAACGGGAAGAAATGAACCGCCTGTGCGAAGAAATTGAAGCACACAACCGCCGGTATTATTTAGAAGATGCTCCCCTAATTTCAGACAGGGAATTTGATGCCCTTTTAAACCGTTTGCTAGAATTAGAACGCCTGTATCCAGAATGGAAAAGAGCTGATTCACCAAGCCAACGGGTTGGGGGAGGGTTGACAGAACGCTTTCAAACCGTACCTCATAAGCGCCCTATGCTCAGCCTCGATAATACCTACGACGAAGCGGACTTAAGTGCCTTTTTTTCAAGAACCGAAAAGGCCCTAGGCTTAATTCCTGAACTGGTCTGCGAGCCCAAAATAGATGGGGTGGCCATTTCCTTAACCTATCAAAATGGATTGCTGGTTCAGGCTCTTACTAGAGGAAATGGAACCGAGGGCGATGATGTTACCTTAAATGTTAAAACCATCCGAAGCATTCCACTTAGGTTGTTAGCTTCAGATATTCCAGAAGAACTTGAGGTGCGGGGCGAAATCTATTTGCCAAAGGGGGCTTTTGAACGGTTAAACCGTACCCTAGAACAACAGCTGTTGGAAAAGGGAATCCCGCCTCAGGATATTCAAGAACAATTGTATAAAAACCCCCGGAACACCGCTTCAGGCACCCTTAAACTTCAAGATTCGGCCGAGGTGGCGCGCCGGGGCTTAGATGCCTTTGTTTATTTCTGGGCCTCAGACAATGGTCGTAGCCCAAGCCATTCAGAAAACCTGAATCGATTGGGTAGCTGGGGTTTTCCAATCCCGCCCTTCATTAAAATAGCCATATGCCTAGAAGATGTGATTTCACACGCTCACACCATTGAAAGCCAAAGGTCAAAATTGCCCTTTGATATTGATGGTATGGTGCTTAAAGTCAATGGGTTGAGCCAGCAAGATGAATTGGGTTTTACAGCAAAATCGCCTCGTTGGGCCATAGCCTATAAATTTGAAGCTGAACAGGCCTTTACTCGATTGCTGAGCATTGAACTGCAGGTAGGTAGAACTGGAGCGGTAACCCCGGTGGCCAACCTGGCCCCTGTTTTACTCGCAGGAACTACCGTAAAACGAGCTTCAATTCATAATGCCGATTTTATTCGTGAACTCGATTTAAGGCCTGGCGATTTGGTTCGGGTGGAAAAGGGGGGCGATATCATTCCAAAAATAACGGCCAACGACCTGTCTCAGCGCCCCACGAACTCCCAGCCTTTTCATTTTCCTGAAACCTGCCCCGAATGCCACTCGGAATTGCGGCAAAATCCAGGCGAGGCAATTCGGTATTGCAGCAACCAAAGTAGCTGCCCACCCCAATTGCTGGGCAAACTATGCCATTTCGTGGGCCGCAAAGCAATGGATATTCAGGCACTTGGTGAAAAGACCCTTGACCTGTTTATGAAGGAACTGGGTGTTTGTCAAATTTCAGATCTATATCAACTGCAACCCAACGTAATTCTTGCTCTAGAAGGGTTTCAGGAGAAATCGGTAAGCAACATTATTCAAGGTCTCGAACAAAGCAAGCAAGTACCTTTTGATCGGGTGCTGTTTGCTCTGGGCATTCGACATGTTGGCGAAACGGTAGCAAAAACCCTTGCAAGGCACTTCGGAAGCATAGATAATATGGCCCAAGCTTCAGAACAAGATTTCATTGAGGTCGAAGAAATTGGAGCCGTCATTGCTCAATCGCTCCTTGCGTTTTTTGCCGACCCTGTACAGCAACAGGAACTCATAAAATTAAAGGAAGCGGGCTTGCAATTTAGCCTAGATCCAAGCAGCATGAAGGTGCACCAAGGACCTTTATCTGGCATGCAGGTGGTTGTTTCTGGTAGTTTTAGCCGCTGGAGCAGAGACGAAATCACCCGGATTGTGGAGGAATTGGGAGCAAAATCAACCGGTTCCGTTAGCTCCAAAACCAACCTAGTATTGGCCGGCGAAGCGATGGGGCCCGCCAAAAGAGCCAAGGCCGAGGCCTTGGGCATACCCATTCTTTCTGAACAAGAATTTATCCAACAATTCCTTAGCTAGATTTCTGCCATGCATCGGTCTTTTAACCAGCCACAGGAAATCCAGATTCTTGTTGTTCAAAGCCAAAAATCCGATGCCTTGAAAACGGCCTATGTCCCAAGCGAGCAGGAACTTCAGTTCGTTGTTCGTGCGGAATCCCTACCTGAACTGTTTTCGCTTAGGTTTCTTTCTAAGTCAAACCTAAATTCAGGTTTGCCGTCTTCGCCCAGAACCATTTACGTTCGTATTCGGCTTTGGCAACGCCTGCTTCGTCAAGTTCCAACTGAATTCAAGTTGGCATTACAGCATGTAAAAAATCCCAATGAACTGCTTTTTCTTGGCTCGTCCATTCCTAGGTATATTCTGCAGTATTTGGGCAAGCGTTATCCCGATGCCTTTACGTGCCAAGTATCAAATACCGGCACTATTTCCCGCGGACTGATTTTACTTCAGGAAGGTAGCGTTTCTCCGGTTCATGCATTGCAACAACTGCAGGCATGGAGGGCAAAGCACCAGTTCTAATTGTTTTGATTCGGGGGCGTTTAGGCAACTCTTCTTTAACATGCTTTCCTCCAACAAAACTATAGCGTTGGCTAAGCCTAAAGGCCATAGATTGAATCGTGGTTACCCGAGCCAACAATTCAGGTTTGTAGGCAGGATGAATTTCATGACGTTGGTCCAAAATTTCTTCCAGTGCCAGCCAAAGGTACCACAGCCCAACCTCTACCTCTATGCCCGATCGAGCTTTCAGAAGATTCCCTTGAACAATCATAAGTTCTTCCACCAAATGCGGGGGCAAGTTTGACTCGATAGATGAAATTTCCATCCCAAGCCAGCGGATTTCTGCTCCAAGAGCGATTGCAATGTTTCCCATACCCAAATGTAGCAAGGGCCCTTTCGTTTATCCGTTTGTTAAACGTTTAATAAACGTTTAACAAACGGATAATTTCTGCAGGCCCCGTCTGCAAAGGGATAGCTCGAGCCTAACAGAAGGCAAATTTGATCGTTTTTTTTAGTGGGTAGATTTTTTAGTTTGTAAAATGGCCTGGATTTCAGGAGTAGATGCCCGAATGCCGGGGACTTTTTCATCGGACTTGTTTTGACTCCTTAGGTCGCCTTCGCTCCCCGCGAAGCCCTCAATGCCTCTCTTGCGGTGTTCTTGGCTTAATCCCTGCCGCCTTTCCTTTTAATTCTTAGCTCCATTCCTGCTGATTAATGCAATCAGGTTTAGCCTTGCTCTTCTTTGCGTTTTTCTAGTATGTAATCCGGTCCAAAACTGAGCTTTTTCGCCAGCGGACTGCTCGGAGAAATAACCCGCCAAAATGGACAAGTGGGTTCATTCGATATTCCCTCCCGAAACCGCTCAAAGTGGGCTTCAGCCAAAATGCGTAAAAAAATACCGGTGGTTAAAGGACAGGTCCAATCGGCCCCATGAATTTGTGCCAAATCGTTGCGAAGCGTAGGTACATCAATCCAAACTCCTCTAGGAATTTGAGTTATGTACGCTTCAATTTCGGCTGGCGTCGATATGTACATCAGGCTTCCCCCTGGCATACCCATCATGGGTTTATCTACCCGTTTTAGCTGAGCTGAATACGGTTTTGCGAATTTAGCTTGCCAGGAATGCGGCTTGGCCATGTTTACCGAATAAAGCCTTTTTCTATTTTTAATGAACAACCCAAGGCAAGTGGTAATGTCGTTCGGCAGTTTGCACGCGAACCACATAAAGACCTGCCGACCATTGGCCTTGAATCTGAACTTCAGATTGCCCCGATTCAATAGAAATGAGCTTAAGCAGCCTTCCCCTTCCATCGTACACGCCCACCTGTTGAACCGAAGCATCGGTAAAGGCTAGGCGCACCTGCCCGCCCGTGCTGGGGTTGGGGTACAAAGAAAATCCGGCCGACTCCCAGTCGTTCAAGCCCAAAACCACCAAGTCCAATTTGCTGCTGTCGCTGCCGCATAGGTTTTCTACCACTAGGGTTACAGGGTATGTTCCTACAGGAAGGGTTGTATTTGCAATGGAGTCGCAGCAAATTGGGGCATTGTTCCCAATCCACCAGGTATAATTGCCAATACCAGAGCCACTGCCATCTAAGGTTACATTGCCACCCATTCCCTGACTGCTGCTAAACGCTGCATTTGGCTGGTCAATCACCATTACTTGACGCGAAACGGTGGCCATACTATCGTGGCCTTGAACTTGCAATTGGATGGTTTGCATACCTGTTTGCTGAAATACAACTGCAGGGGGAGTTTCGCCGGCATGCGAAGATGGATTTGCATTCAAACCAAATTGCCATTGCCATTGGCCAAAAATACCATCGCCCCCAACTTGTATGGAGCTCGCTTGATTTAAACACAGCGTGTCGCCAACCTGAATTCCAGGGTTAAAATCTGAAACCCTTAATAAATCAAGGGCAGGATCGCCTAGGCCATTGCTTCCTGTAATACCTCGGTACCGAATTAATATGGGCTCACCGATAAAATCGACGAGCGATAGGGTATCTGTTTGCCAATCTTGAATGCCCTGATTGTAGCTGCCAAAACCGGTATGCCATAGGCCCCGAGCAAAAATATCCATGTGGATTTTCGCATCGTTTGCCGAATCCAAATGGTAGGCCAGCATGGTGTACGGGCGAATGGCTTGGCTTAAATCCAAACAAGGCGATTCTAAAATTCCTGTTTGGTTGTTGCAGTTGTAGTTGTATAAGTAAGCGTAACGTCCATTCGGATTGCCAACCGAAAAATCTTGAACAGGTCCGGTGCCAGCCGTTGGCGTATTGCCCGACCAAACCAGCCAGTTTATGTCGTCGCCCTGACCATTTTGAAGGTTGCTGCTGCCATTTATAAGATTGCAGGTTGCTGTGCCGCATGCAGGCAAAGGCAAGCAAAACGTTTGAGATTCAAAATCTTCTCTCCAGGGTAAGGCATAGGCAGGCTGTCCATCCCAACTAAATGTAAGGTAGATGGTATCGTTGAATCCTATATTATCAAGGGTGTCGCTATGCCAAATACTAAGTAAATGAGGCCCTGTTCCTGTTGCTATAGATGCCAAAGGACTGCTAAATACGAACAGGGTATCTTGCTGATATCCCAAAAAGTCCAAGGTGTCTGTAATGGTTTGTCCATTCACCGACATATGGATGGGTACATTAACAAAATCGGTCCAGGTTCTGTTTCTGATTTTTACGGATGGCCCTTGCTGGTTAAAGCAAGATGGAGTAGTTGGGGCAAAAGGGAAAACAACTTCTTCCATAGCCAAATCGTAAATAGGCGTGCAAGGACCCCAGCCAGGATTCTGCCGAATGGCTCTGGCACGTGTACCTACTGCCTCATTGGCCCCTCTTGCGCGCACACTAAACCAATTTACCTGAGCTGTATTTACAGGTGCTATGGTGAAGCGCGTCCCGTTGGTTGTTCCAACAGAATCCATGTAAAGTTGCCCTAACATAAAAACATCATAGGCGGTTGCACCGGCCAACGGATTCCATTTTAGCTGCACCGAATAAGGGCAAATGGTATCAAAACTTAAGCCCGTCGGAATCCCAATAATGGAGAAGGGTGCCAAGCCCATGTCGTTTAAACTACCTCGGGAAACCCGAACCCTGGCTTTTCCAGTAAGTACATTGGGTACAGTCCAAGTATAATTCCGCGTTGTACTTGCTGTGGTTGCAATGCTGGTCCAAGTGCTTCCGTCGTTGGTTGAATATTCAAGGGTAAAACCCCCTGTCGGCCCATAATAATCCCAATAAATGTTTTCTTGGGTTCCGGGACTAAATCCTTCGCCACCAGCTGGATACACCACAACCAACTCTTCTTGGAGCATTTCCCAAACCACATGAAAATCTTGGGGCCCTTCGGGCACTGCGTATCCACTAACGGTGATGGTATAGGTTCCCGCTACGGGGGTCAACAAGGTTACTTGCTCCATGTTGTTTAATGAATCGCGGCTGCGCGTGGCGTTTTGATTTAAGGTGGTACTGTTGGGGGCGGGATTCAACACCCACGGTTGCCATGAAACTCCATTGGGGTCGGTCACCGTCATATCTAAATCGTTCACCAAAGCCCGGGCCGACAATACCTGACCGGGTTTGTCTTGCCAATAAGCCATTACCCGAATCTCGCGCATATTGGCAGGCACCTGAATGGTAAAGGTTCTGGTTTGAGCTTGGTCTAATGAATCGTAGGCGTACCAGTTGTTTTGCATGGCACGGTAAGCCCTTCTTAGGTTTACCCGGCCATATCCATGCCTGAAATCTGGGCCAGGATTCCCCAAATCTTCCGCCGTATTCATCAACAATCCTTTTAGCAATCCGCCATTGGGCAATTGTTGGTTGTTGAGTTTACGGTATCCTTCCTGCAGAACGGCCAAAGCGCCTGCTACACCCGGACAAGCCATGGACGTTCCTGTTTGTGAAGCGTATTGGGTACCATTGTCGAAAGTGCTGTACACATCAGTCCCGACAGCACAAAAGTCAGGTTTAATGCGACCATCTTTGGCTGGACCGCGACTGCTAGATCCCGCTAAAGCATCGGTTTTTAAAAGGTTTCCAACAGCAATTACATTTTTACCCTGCTTTTGCCCCCCCGTAATGTTGCCCCAATTCGATCCTGCCCCATAGCCACAATTGCTGGTGCCGCTGTTTCCCGCTGAAAAAACATGCAGTAAACTGGTATGGGTTCTTGACGTTTGGTCAAGGTATTGGGCCAATGAGGTGTATCCGGCATTGCATCCATCGCTGTACGAGGACGAGGTCAATACTATGGTATCTTGGGTGTACGAAGCAGGAAAGGAGAAAAACCCAACTCCTGAATTTGGGTCGGTAGTGTAATCGTACACTGTTAGGTGAGCCCCCGTGGCATTCCCCGTGGCACGAGGCTCTAAATTTCCCGCGCCCATGATTATCCCTGCACAATGGTCTCCATGGCTACCCTGATTGGTGGTACATAAATCGTTGGTTCGGTTGTGAAAATCTATGTGCGGAGCCAAAGCTCCATCGTCGTTCATGATTACATTTACCCCTTTTCCTGTAAGCCTTGAGCCAGGATTTAAGGCCGACAACCTCAAATAGTGGGTTCGATGGTTGGCCGAGCCCTCGCGGTTTTCGGGTTCTCCCTTTTCATCGGGAAAGGAAATCAATTGAATCCATTCAGGCAAAGGAGATGGCAATTTACCCTGAGGCAGCAAGGCCACATAGCCTAAATCGTAGGGCATTTTTTTAAGCAGTTTTCCACCCAGTTTGACCAATTCCTGCTCTACAAAAGATTGGTTTAAACCAGCAAAGGGCTGAACAATATACATTAAACCGCCCGCCGCTGCCTGAGCCGATGTAGGCGGATTTAAAGGGTCTAAGCCCAGAGCCATTCTCCAGCGATCTTGAAATTCAAGCATTCCTTTTACACCCATTTCACGTAGCTCTACAGAACTTAGGTCCCGGCTCAAACTAACTCCATAGCTGTTTTTAGGATAGTAAGCACTGTAAACGATTCCTTTTGATTCCCACGATTCCCGTTCGGCTTTTGAAATACTCCGGTCAAATTGCAAAATGTATCTGCCCTTTTTCCAGGTTTGATTGCCTTCTGCATTCAGATTCTCGGCAATGGGTTCTGTTCCCGTTTCTAGCAAGGTCTGGGCAAAAGCAGGTTGCCAAATGAAGCAGGCGGCAAAGGCAAACAGTAATGGACAAATTCGTTTCATGGGTAAAATTATGGGTTCAAAGTACAAAGATTTTTCTGCTCAGGCTCGTTCTTTTGTACTCTTTAACAGAGCCTTCAACCCAAATACCCAAACTGGGAATGTCGGCAATTCCCTTGAACATTTTCCAACAATCTAAAAACAACGCTGAAAGGTCAGGTCCCTTTTAGGCATGGGTGCTACGGCCTTGATTTAGGTTTGCCTTTACAAACCCAATTACATCCAATCAAAGTACCTGTTCGGCAAACGGGTTTTTAATCCAAACCAAATCCAAGGACTGGCTGTTGACCATTGGCTGTTGGTTTGCGAGCGGTGCAGCATGCCCAATTCCACGCGCAATCCACTGGCTGGATTCACCAAGTACGAGGCCGTGGTCTCTACAAAAACAAATTCGGTGGTTAGGCCCTGACCCACGTAATTTCCATAGGATCCAATACCGTCGGGCCCATCAATGGTTCCGCCCCAGGGGGCGCTGTCGTCCAGTTCAAAAATGTTCCCGCCATAGTGGATTCCGTCGCCGGGGTCAAGTCCTTTTTTGGCATAGCTTAACCTGCCCCGAAAAGCAAACCGTCCTTTGGTGTATTCAAGGCCCGCATTGATTTCCCAAAAGTTCGATCCCATGGGGTGGGCTAGGGGTTGGTTGTAGTGTCCATAATTGCTGGCCACCGATTTAAAGTGGCTGTACATATAAGGGCGAACGAAATTAAATTCCGAACGCAAATGCAGATTCTTTAACCCAAAGGCATCGAAATACTTCAACCCTGCCTGAAAGGCCTGCTTGTTGGCTCTCCAGCCGGGACTTGGTTTGCCCAGCATGGCGCTCAGATTGAACTCATCCAACACCACCTGCCCATAAAATTGATAATGCTTCAAAAAATTCCAGCGCAGGTTCAACCCAAGCAGGGCGTTGTCTTCCGAGCCCAGGCCAAATTCCACGGGCCGATAAAAAATAACGGGATTCAGATAGTTGAAATCGAATCCTCGGCTGTTGCCCAGCGAATCCACCCCGCCCCTCCAAATAATGGTTTCAAACAAACCAATTTCCAATCCGTCTGCGGGTTGAAAAATCAAGTAGTGAAAGGTTCCAAACTTTTTATTCTGAATTCCATCGGCTCCGCCCGATTGCATAAGGGGGCTTAAATCGGTGAATTCGGCCCAAAGGTTTACGTACTTAAATTTCCAAATTTCGGTTTCAATTTTAAAATAGGGATAGTTGAACCCAGCATCCGATAAAATATGCGAACGGTATCCATCGCCAATAAAATGCTTTCCATGGCCCAGCTCGAAGCCAATAAATTCGGTAGGCTGATACCGCACATATCCGGTAGCAAAGGCAAAATCGTGTCCGTTGGTACCAAACGGTTTTGGCCGGCCCATGCCGGGTGTTACCCGGGCTGAATCAACAAATCGCTGAACGAATCCGGCAAAAACAGCTTGATTTTCATAAAATTCGGTGTAAAACGAAACTTTCGAGCCCAAATTTCCCCGGGCCGTTAGTCCGCGGGTGTTGTTCCAGGTGCGGCGCGCTCCGTTGTCAGAAACGCCCACGGTAAAGTCAAAAGCCGGATTTATTTCCAGGGCAAAATTTTTGGCATACACCCGAATCAAATCTTCTGAAAACAGCTTTCTTCCCACCAAACTGCGAGCGAACCTCCATTTTAGTGGGGCCGGTGCAATGGCCGAATCCAACGAAACCACAGGCTGAATGGCCGAAGTACGGTAGGGTTTCATTGAAGTGGCCAGGCCCATGCCTTTCCGCGTCATTTCGCGTTCGTAGCGCAGCTGGTTAAAATGGTCGAACGGAACGTGGTAATGCTGCGCCAGCAAGGCATTCAGGCTCAGCATCAGGACAAGAGAAAGGGCAGTGCGCAATACCATAGGTTGAATTTCTGCTCAAAGATACAAAGGTCGGGCACTTAGCAAGGCTCGGCGGCCGCTGCCCTTTGCAAATGTGCTGTTTTTTTAAGGGGCGGCAGCCGGGCTTTCAGCGCTAGTCCGCGGTTGCCGGGGGCTGGCCCAGCGGGCTTGCGGTGGCTCCTAAAGTCGCCTCCGCGCCTCGCGGGCCAGTCCCCGCCAACCTTGCGGGCTAGCCGCTTCAATCCCTGCCGCGGGCGGGGTAATATCGAAAATTGCTTTGCTGGGCTAAGAGCGTGTTTATCTTGTGTCTGAATTTTACACAGGTCTTGGTTAAGCTTAATCCCTATCGGTTTTTTTAAAGCTAAGGAACCACGGTAAATTCAACGACTGAAATGCTGTTCACATTTTGTCCTGCCGCCAAGGTACTGCCCGCCGGCATCCAAAGCGGAAGTTTTTGCTCCCATACACCATAGGTTACAGCGTTGTAACCGCCGTTAGAAGACCTTGTTGCGCGCACGGTCATTGCATTGCCATCGATTACAAGCTGGTCGTTTTGATTGCCACCCATAATGTTTGTTGGAGCCGCACTATATAAAATGGATTCCACCTTCCAAACTTTGTTGGCTGGTACCGTTTGGGTTGTTGTAACGAACAATACCCGACTAAACTGAAGTGTTTGGCCTTGCAATTTATTCGTAATTGGTAATGCTAAGACCGTCAATAGAAGAAATAAATGACGCATAAGCAAGGGATTTGTTATAGCCTATTTTTAAGGAACAATAGTAAACTCAATGACAGAAATTCGGAACGTATTCGAAGAGGCCGCTAAGGTTGTACCGGCTGGCAGCCAAATGGGTTGGTTAAAGCTAGACAAGGTAGTCCCATAATTATTCCAGCCCGAAACAGCGGTTGTATGATTATTTATACTTATTCTAGGGGTATTTGAGCTGCTGTTAAACAATGTTTGCCCATCGGGAATCACAGCTTCCACCTTCCAAACCTTGTTTGCAGGCACCGTTTGTACGGTTGAGATTAGCAACACTTGGCTAAATTGGAGAGTTTGGCTCTGCAGCTTACTGGCAACAGGAAAAACGAAGGCAACTAAAAGAAGAAATAAATGACGCATAAGCAAAGGATTTATTACAGAATTATTTAAGGAAGAACAGTAAACTCGATGACGGAAATGTTAATTACGTTTGCGCCTGCCGCCAAGGTTGTACCTGCAGGCAGCCACATGGGGAAGGGGTGGTTATGTAGTGTGTAGTTTGTAGATCCAACAATACTCGTATTTGAATTGACCACTATTTGGTGGTAAAGGTTTGCTCCTGAGTTGTTTTGCGTGTAGCTTTCAACTTTCCAAACCTTGTTTGCAGGCACCGTTTGTACGGTTGAGATAAGCAAAACCTGGCTAAATTGAAGAGTTTGGCTCTGCAGCTTACTGGCAACTGGAAAAACGAAGGCAACTAACAGAAGAAATAAATGACGCATAGGCAAAGGATTTATAACAGAATTATTTAAGGGAGAACAGTAAACTCGATAACTGAAATGCTGCTTATGTTTTGCCCTGCCGCTATGGTGGTTCCTGCCGGAATCCAAGCAGGAAGTGGCATATAAGACATTCCAGCATCACTTCGAGTCTGGCCGATATAACACGAAACATTGTCGATGGTTATAAAGGCGGTCGAATGATTGTTACCTACATTGAAATTCTGAGAAGGGAAAAATGACTCAATCTTCCAGACCTTATTTGCAGGCACCGTTTGGGTTGTAGAAACCAACAATACTCGGCTAAATTGAAGGGTTTGGCTGTTTGCCTTATTTGCGAATTGGAGAAGGGTGGCAAAAAAAACTAGAATCAACGAAGTGCGCATTTTTAATGATTTTATCAAAAATACCAATTAAGGACCAAGGAAATTTTACTGAATATTAAATTTTGTCCGTTTCCGAACGAATCACTTCAAATTATGCCTTTATCTATGCCGCT
>Ga0194129_10000819_pt1:22500-56384 | contig 56384 bp, 56 predicted proteins | sample TA2KigCa35mmetaG_FD_150862 | JGI IMG/M metagenome (GOLD analysis project Ga0194129, IMG submission 150862) | Freshwater microbial communities from Lake Tanganyika, Tanzania - TA2015038 Kigoma Deep Cast 35m | ecosystem: Environmental > Aquatic > Freshwater > Lake | place: Tanzania... | reverse complement strand
ATTTAGCTAGGGTTGAATTAAAGTGCCCTTGATGGAGAAAAAATGAAATTTTATCTTGGAGTTGATATAGGAACCTTTGAGTCAAAAGGAATGCTCGTTGATGAAAACGGCAGAAGTTTGGCGCAGGCTGTACGTCGTCATGAATTATTAGTTCCAGAGGCAGGCTTTGCCGAACATCGTTCTGATGAAGATTGGTGGGGTGACTTTGTTTATATAACGAAAAAATTACTCTACGAAACAAAGATAGAGGCTAAGGACATTAGAGCAATCGGTACTAGCGGAATTGGCCCTTGTTTATTGCCTTTAGATCAAAATTATAAACCACTTTCGAATGCCATCTTATATGGAGTTGATAGTCGTTCATCACAAGAAATCTTGGATATGAATAATCAAATTGGTGAACAAAAAATTTATAAATTTTGTGGAAATAGCTTATCAACACAATCAGTCGGTCCAAAAATATTGTGGCTCAAACGAAATAGACCGGAAATCTACCATAAAACTTCATATATACTCAACTCTACTTCATTTTTAGTATTCAAATTAACAGGTCAAATAACAATTGATCACTACTCAGCAGCTAATTATGCTCCCTTTTATGATATAGAAAATCACAAGTGGTCGTCTGAACTCTTCAGTGATTTAATTAAGCCTGAACAATTACCAAAATTATTGTGGAGCGATGAAATCGCCGGATATGTAACAAAAAGCGCTTCGGATGAAACAGGACTATCAATTGGTACGCCAGTTATAACCGGCACTATTGACGCCGCCTCAGAAGCCTTAAGTGTTGGAGTACGTCAACCGGGCGATCTTATGATGATGTATGGATCATCAATCTTTACCATAGTTATATCTTCTAAACGTCACTATAATCAAAATCTCTGGTATGCACCTTGGCTATTTAAAGGCGAGCATTCTGCGATGGCAGGACACCCTACAGCTGGAACACTTTCACACTGGTTTCGAAGCGAGTTAGCACGTGAACTGGAACCTTCTTTAGCACACATTGAACTATCAAAAGAAGCTATGACATCTCCACCAGGAGCATTAGGACTTTTATTTTTACCATATTTTTCAGGAGCCTTATCACCATTCTACAATCCTAACGCAAAGGGTGCTTTTTTTGGACTTGATCTTACTCATAAGCGTTCAGACATGATAAGGTCTGTGTTTGAGGGAATTGCCTTTGCAACAAGAGCAATTTTCGAAGCCTACTGTGCCGCTAATATACCAATCAATCAGATACATGCAGTAGGCGGCGGAACTAAAAACAAAGTTTGGTCGCAAGCGACGTCAGACATCTTAAATATCACACAAATAGTTAGAAGAATTAGCTTTGGAGCATCTTACGGAGACGCTTATTTGGCCGGCCGTGCGATTGGCGATTTTCCGGCTAACATTATTGATTTATGGAATCCTGTTGAAAGTTCCATAACAGCAAATCATATGTTAAAAAAAACTTACGACGAGAAATATAAAAAATTTATTGAATTATATAATATTACCGCAAAATTTCATTAAATGTATCATATTTCATAATTAGCTCTCATATTTCAACGAATTAATAGTTCAAAATTTAGATCTTTTCACGTTCAAATTTATTTCGAGGTAGCGTCGTTCAGCTTCTGTTAAAACCAGACCTAACTTCGTCCGACGCCAGAGAATGTCATCTACTGTCTTTACCCATTCATTTTCGATAAGATAGTCGATCTCTCGCATAGTCAATGTACCGCCGAAATGTTGACCGAGATCTGCCATTGATTTTGCCGATCCAAGAATTTTACGGGCGCATGTGCGGTAAAGACGCAAAAGTCGCGTAAGATACGCGCGATCAAATTGAGGATAGTCCGCCAACAATCCGTCAACCAATGCCACAAAACCAGTTTCAGGAAAATCTCCGCTCGGAAGACAATCTTGCGCCGTCCGCCCAATATGGGCTGAAAGTGAAGGAAAATACGGCTTCAGCCTATCAAGGACGGCTTCAGCTAGACGCCGAACGCGGGCCAAAAAAAGCAAAAACGGCGCTCCATGAGGCGGAACGCCGTTCGGTAAAGGTGGTTGCGGGGGCCCGCAATCCCCGAGAGTTTCAATTATTTTGCCCGATCTAATATCAGTATTGATTAAATCAATAGAGCTCAAAGCTGCTGCCCTCGTCGCAAAGTTTGACTTAATTGGCAGCATCCCGAAAAGTCATAAATCTGTCATAGGCGATGCCTAGGTCGTTCGTATCGGAGCGTGCTGTGTTCCGTGGTCCGGTGTTCTGCCTTGTTGGGCGCGGCCGCTGGGATCGACCCTAAAATCCCCTTGTTGGAGATTATCCCATGAATTTGAAGACAATTTTGGCTGCTGGCCTTGTGGCTGCGGTTTCTTTTACGGGCGCTATGGCGAAGGACGTGTCGGGTGCTGGCGCGACATTCCCGGCTCCGATTTACCTGAAATGGGCCGATGCTTATAAAAAGGCGACCGGCGCTGCGGTGAACTATCAGGGCGTTGGCTCGGGCGCTGGCCGCAAGCAGATTGAAGCCCGCACGGTGACTTTTGCCGGTTCAGACATCCCGCAAAAGGGTGAATGGCTTGATCAGCGCGGCCTCGTGCAATGGCCGATGGTGATGGGCGGCATTGTGCCGATCGTCAATCTCGAAGGCATTGGCTCATCAGATCTCGTTCTCGATGGCCAGACCCTTGGCGACATCTATACCGGCAAGATCAAGCGTTGGAATGATGCGGCTTTGACCGCGCTCAACCCGAAGGCCAAGCTTCCTGATCTTCCGATCATCGTGATCCGCCGTTCAGACGGTTCGGGCACGACCTACAATTTCACATACTATCTCTCGGCTGTGAATGAAGACTTCAAAAAGAAGATCGGCACGGGCGAAGCGGTTGAGTGGCCTGTCGGCATCGGCGGCAAGGGCAATGATGGCGTAGCCAACAATGTCATGCAGACCAAGGGTTCGATTGGTTATGTTGAGCTTGCTTTCGCAATCCAGAACGGCCTTGCTTACACCGACATGATCAATGCGGCTGGCAAGCGCGTGAAGCCGAAATTTGAAAGCTTCCAGGCAGCCGCACAAAATGCTGATTGGGCCAAGGCTGATCATTTCAACCTCGTTCTCGCCAATCAGCCAGGCGCCAGCGCATGGCCGATGACGGTTGCGACCTTCATCCTGATGCCAACAGAGCCTGAAGATGGCGAAGCTGCTGCGGCCGCTCTCAAATTCTTCGACTGGGCCTATGCGAATGGCGATCAAATGGCGACGGAACTCGATTATATCCCGATGCCTGACTCGGTTGTCTCAAAGGTCAAGTCGTCGGTCTGGTCGCAGATCAAGAAGTAATCAGATAGTTAAATTTAATCGGGGTCGGATCATCGACCCCGATTTTTTAATATCACTGATAAAAAAGCAATGAATCCGCTTATCATTATTCAGACACCCGGATTTCTATTGAATTAAAAATGACTGGAAGTGATGCTATAATTCTAAATGTTCGAACGGTTTTTCTTTCAGACTTTCACCTTGGAACACGTGGGTGTCAGGCAGAACTAATATTAGATTTTCTTAAATCTGTCGAAGCAGATACCTATTACCTTATTGGTGATATTGTAGACGGGTGGAGACTAAAAGAAAATTGGTTTTGGCCGCAGTCTCATAATGATGTAATCCAGAAAATACTTAGAAAAGTACGCAAGGGTTCACGCGTCGTTTATCTACCAGGGAACCATGATGAATTTCTCAGAGACTATCTAGGAAGCACCTTTGGTGGTATTGAATTAGTCGATGAGATAACTCACATCGGCTCAGATGGAGTTAAATACCTGGTGTTGCATGGCGATAAGTTTGACATAGTCGTTCGGCACGCTCGCTGGCTCGCTCATTTGGGCGATTGGGCATATGACATCGCGTTAGTAATTAATACAGTTGTCGGTAAATTTAGACGACGCTTTGGGATGTCATATTGGTCTCTCGCAGGCTGGGGAAAAACGAAAGTAAAATCTGCTCTCAATTTTGTAACGTCTTTCGAAGAGGCAGTTATTAATGATGCAAAGCGTCTAAGACTTGACGGCGTAATCTGTGGTCACATTCATACGCCCAGCATGAAAACAATTGACGAAATCAAATATGTCAATACTGGAGATTGGGTTGATAGTTGTTCTGCGTTAATCGAACATCATAATGGTCAATTGGAAATCATCTATTGGCATGAAATAAGAAATAAAAAATAGTAATAACATCTGCCAAATCAGCTTATGCTAATTTTTAGAAGTAGCCAGCCTCATTTCATCAGTGATTTTTATATTTTTCAATGAATTCCCGCGCACTCAGATATCTAAAATCCGATAAGGCTTGATGAAGTCGCTCATGTGACCATTCCCACCACGCAAGGCGTTCTAATCCTTCAATCACCTCATCCGGAAAGCGCTGCCTAATCGGCTTGGCGGGCGTTCCCGCGACAATCATATAGGGCTCGACATCTTTAGTTACGACCGCTCCTGCCGCAATCACTGCACCATTTCCAATCAAGCGCCCTGGAAGAATAACTGCACCATGCCCAATCCAAGCATCGTGACCGATGGCGACAGCATGTTTGCGTCTCCATTCAAAAAACTCATTGTCGTCTTCTTCACCATCAAAATAGGCGCTTGAACGATAGGTGAAATGCGATTGCGAGACGCGATGCATCGGATGATTGCCGGGATTTATGCGCGTCATCGCCGCAATCGAACAAAATTTTCCGATCGTCGTATAAATGACTTGACTATCATTGACGACGTAAGAGTAATCGCCGAGGGTCGATTCAACAAAAGAAGTGCGTTCTCCAACTTCTGTGTAGCGTCCTAATGTTGATCGTGAAACTTTGGCCGTCGGATGAATGAAAGGTACTACACTTAGTTTTTCTTGTGCCATGATTGATCAAGCCTCACCAATTACTGATAAGCAAAAAAAAGGTGCATTAGTTCTCGTTGTTGGACCGTCGGGAAGCGGCAAAGACACGCTTATTAATCTCGCGCGGGCGCAGCTTGCTGATGAAGCGCGTTTTATCTTCCCACGCCGTGTTATTACGCGGATTGCCCAGATTGATGCGGAGGACCACGACACGCTGACGCCAGAAGATTTTGTCGCTCAGAGAGACGTCGGCCAATTTGCCTTGCATTGGGGGGCTCATGGTCTCTTCTATGGCGTAACCAAGGAGAGTCTTTCGCCTGTCTTGAGGGGAGCAACCGCAATCATCAATGTCTCGCGCAGCGTGATCGGCAACGCGGAAGCTCTTGATGCCCGTATCACTGTCCTCTCCATCAAATGTCGACCGGAGCTTTTGGCAAAGCGGATTGCTGGACGCGGTCGTGAAAGCGCCGATGAGATCCTCCTCCGCTTGAAACGAGACGCCCCCATCACGATCAAAACGGCGCGTCTCATAGACATAATCAATGAGACAGATCCGCTTGATGTGATCGCTGAAATGGTCGAAGCCATCCGCACGGCATAAAGTCATACGAAGTCCGCGGAATGAATGATCCGAAAACGCTCTTGAGGACTTTCCTGGCGAAACACACACAGCCGATTAATTTGGATTTCTGAGTTGCCGACTTCTCTATCAAACAGAGACCGAAGACATTGTAACACCGGCTCGCGATCTTCGATATGAAGCGCGTTTGTTAATGTCATATGGAACCGAAATTCCTCATGCACATAGGGATATCCATAGAGATCGAGATAGGCGATTTGGCGATCCGTCAGGGGAGATTGCAGACGACGCTTCCGATCCTCTGGAGATAGAGTCTTTCTAAAATGATCAAAATGATTGACGATTTCGGATGCTAGAGCGTTGATCTGCTCCGCAAATGACGTCGGCTTTAATGCGATAAAGGGACCAATATTGGCCACTTTCACGGGAAGAGAGAAGGCACGCGTCACTTTTGCAAAATTATCAACCGTACGGAGCAATGTCTTTTCATCCCCGCTTTCAATAAGGTGAAAAGGTGCTTTCAACGTAGCATGAAAGCCATATTTTCTTGGCTCCGTCGTGAGAGAAGGCCAACTCGTTAGAAACTCGCCTAAGGCGTCTGGATGATCAACGCTCTCGCCACTAACGGCATCATAGCCGAGAATTTTTGAGCCAAACGACCATAAGGCCGATGACGCTTCTGGCGCATAATAAAGAGCGTAACGGGGAGAAATTTCAGACATATTCAGAATATTCTAGCACCCTGCGACCATACTGTTTTCACGATTGGCGAATTATCGTAAACTTTGAAACGCAAAATATCTGCCCGTGATCCTATTTTCAAACGGCCGCGATCTTTAATGCCGACCATGTCGGCAATCTTCCACGTAACCATTCCCATAGTTTGGCTCAGAGGAATCATAAAATCGGCGGTTAACTTGACAACCGCCTGTAAAAGGCTCGACGGAACATAGTCTGATGACAGCCCATCAAGCAGCCCCAAAGTGGCCAAATGAGAGGCCGACACGCCACCAGAATGCGAACCCCCGCGTACAACATTGGGCGCTCCCAAAATTGTAGCGAGTCCATGTTTGCGCGCGGCGGTAGCCGCTTCAACCGTTGTTGGAAATTCGGAGATGACAGCGCCTGCTTCACGACCGAGAATTACATCATCTTCCGTCGTATCATCATGCGTCGCTATTGGAATTTTGCGGGAGCCAAACATTGCAACGATAATTGGCCAATTCTTTTCGAAATTCTTCGGGCCAATATCCATGCGCAATGCCACATCGGCGTCATGCTGCTCTTCGGTTTTTTCGCCTGATCCAAGATTATACCGTTTCAAATCTTCAAGATTACGCCACTGTCTCTTTCCGGGCGTGTGATCCATGAGTGAGACGAGCTTAATCAGTGGATGGGACGCATAGGGCTCGACATCAGAAATCAATTCATCGCCCGTCAATTCACAACGGATATGAATCGCATGATCAATGCGAAACAGTTTGCGATCTTGACCTTCGGCAACAGCATCGATCACTTTTGCAAAAATCTCGCGACGATAATCTTTTTGACCATAGATCGAGCCTGCACAAATCGAATCATAAACTGTTGTTACGCCGGCGGCGGCCATTTGCGCATCATGAGCCAAAGCCGCAGCGAGTCCATTCGGCCAAAATACCCCAGGCCGAGGAACGAAATGTTTTTCCATATTGTCGGTATGCATTTCTACGATACCAGGTGCCACGAAATCTCCGCCAACATCGATCGCTGCTGGCAATGACGATAAGCCCGTATCAATTGATGTCACAGCGCGTTCGGTGAACGTAATCGTCCCTTTGATGACTTTATCTTCAAGAATAATGTTGGCATTGGTCAAGATCGTTTCGGTTGTCATTTCATGCTGCCTTCTTGAATTGCGTAAGATCGAGACGTCTCGTAGCCACGCGATCGCGTACGTCTTCATCATGAAAGATTCCGATGATAGCAGCGCCTGCCTCGCGCGCTTCGCTAATTAAATCGACAACGACGTCACGATTTTTAGCATCAAGCGAGGCAGTGGGCTCATCGAGGAGGAAAATGGGTGCAGGATCAACGAAGCATCTTGCAATGTTTACGCGCTGCTGTTCACCACCCGAGAATGTTGCCGGAGCCAAATTCCACAAACGCTCCGCAAGATTGAGCCTAAACAAGAGATCCTTTGCCTTATGCGTTGCCGTTGCATCATCGACACCCCGAGCAAGAAGCGGATCTTTCACGATGTCGAGAGTTGTGACGCGCGGAATGACACGTAAAAACTGGCTCACATAACGTATTGTTTTCCGTCGAACGGCAAGAATTGTGCGCGGCGTGGTCGTAGCAAGATCAATATAGCGATCATTATGCATAACCAGAATTTTTCCACCACTCGGTTTGTAATTTCCGTAAAGAATACGGAGTAAGGACGTTTTTCCAACACCTGATTCACCATGAAGAATGAGAGCTTCTTTAGCCTCAACCTCAAAATCCACGTCAGAGAACACAGGCAAGCGAATACCGCCTTGGTTATGCATGACAAAATGTTTTTGCAGCGCATGCACTTTGATCATGGCGGGCATGGATGATCCAATCCTTATTGTGAATTTCTCATCAACCGATTTTGTGACAGTCTGACGACAATCATGCTGCGAGCACGGCAGAGGTTAAGAGTTGTGTGTAGGCATGATGGGGATCATCAAGCACTTGATCTGTGAGGCCGTGTTCAACAACCATACCGTCCTTCATGACCATCAATCGATCGGTCAGGAGACGCGCGACCGCAAGATCATGCGTGACAATGATCGCCGCAATCCCAAGGTCGCGCACAAGAACCCGTAAAAGATCTAAGAGACGCGCCTGAACCGAAACATCGAGGCCGCCTGTAGGTTCATCCATAAAAACAAGTTTTGGTTCGGGAACCAACACGCGAGCGAGCTGTAATCGTTGTTGCATACCGCCAGAGAAATGCCGTGGATAATCATCCACGCGATTGGTTTCAATCTCGACACGCGAGAGCCAGTCAAGAGCCGCCGTTCGGATCTTGCCATAATGCCGGTCACCGCGATCCATGAGTCGTTCACCGATATTGCCACCAGCGGAAACATCCATTCGCAATCCATCACGTGGATTTTGATGAACGATTCCCCATTTTGTGCGCATGAGTTGGCGGCGTCGCGGTTCTGGAATGTCGAAGAGATTTAACGGCGCACCATCGAAGTTAAGTGTAATTACGCCCGAAGTCGGTCGATCTTGTCCTGCTAAACATCGCAAGAGAGTTGATTTGCCCGATCCCGATTCCCCAACAATACCGAGCACCTCACCCGGCCAGAGTGAGAAATTGACCTCCCGACATCCGACACGTTCGCCATAAAGCCGCGTAACATCAGATGCTGTCAGAATCGGCGCGCTATCATCACGAGCATGCAAGTCTTCAATGTACAAATCTTCAATCGCGTTCATCACGGCGTCTCTTCGGAGTTATCATTGATAAAGGCTTGGTCTTTTGCCCAATTCATTTGCGGACCGACATGACCTTCATCTCGGCGAGTCTCGCAATAGGAACTGTCCGAGCATACGAACATACGGCCGCCGCGGTCATCCGTAATCACTTCATCAAGATATGAATCGCGTGCACCGCAGAGTGCACAGGGTTCTTTCCATTTTTGGATCTCAAATGGATAATCATCGAAATCGAGGCTTTTTACCTTTGTAAAAGGCGGAATTGCATAAATCCGCTTTTCACGTCCGGCACCAAAAAGCTGGAGCGCAGGCAATTGATCCATTTTCGGATTATCAAATTTCGGAATCGGTGTTGGTGACATCACATAGCGATTATTGACCATCACCGGATAGGAATAACTCGTCGCAACGCGGCCGTAGCGAGCAATATCTTCATAAAGCCGGACATGCATGGCGCCATATTCAGACCATGCATGCATTTTTCTTGTTTCAACTTCCGATGACTCGATTTTCCGTAATGGTTCAGGCTGCGGCACCTGATAGACAAGAATTTGTCCTTCGTTCAGAGGTTGCTCTGGGATACGGTGGCGCGTTTGAATAATGGACGCTTCTGTTGTTGTCTCCGTCGTCTTCACGCCAGCAACTCTTGCAAAAAACCGTCTGATCGAAACGGCGTTTGTTGTATCATCCGCGCCTTGATCGATGACTTTGAGTGTGTCGTGAGGGCCGATCAGAGCGGCGGTGATTTGAATACCGCCCGTACCCCAGCCGCGCGCCAAAGGCATTTCACGCGAACCAAACGGAACCTGATAGCCGGGTATCGCGACGGCTTTCAAAAGCGCGCGACGAATCATCCGCTTTGTCTGTTCGTCGAGATAGCCAAAATTATAATCTGTATCGATTGTCTGCTGGCTCATGCCGCCTCTCCCGTTTTTTCTGTGTGAGAGGATGCGTGACGCTCTTCAAATTCCTGCCGGATTTTTCTGATCAATTCGAGCTCACCTTGAAAATCGACATAATGCGGTAACTTCAGATGTTCGACGAACCCTGCCGCTTCAACATTGTCACTGTGATAGAGAACAAATTCTTCATCTTGTGCGGGGTAATCGACGCCTTCACCGAACTCGCGATTCTTAAGTGAACGATCCAATATCGCCATGGACATCGATTTACGTTCGGAATGGCCGAAGACCAGTCCATAACCGCGTGTAAATTGCGGGGGCTTATCTTTTGAACCCTGAAACTGATTAACCATCTGGCACTCAGTTACAGTGATATCGCCAAGATCAATCTCAAAACCGAGCTCTTCAGGCTTGAAACGGACAGGCACTTCACCGAGGCGAATTTCACCCGCAAAGGGATGATTGCCGCCGAAGCCACGTTGAACGGAATAGGCAAGACCCAACAAAAATCCTTCATCTCCGCGCGCAAGCGTTTGCAAACGCGTGTCACGCTCGGCCGGAAATTGAATAGGATCGCGTGTTAAATCAAAAGGCGCAGGATCACCCTCCGGTGATAGCTCTGCCTCCATCAACCCTTCATCACCGAGAATGTCGGGAACACGCGGCATAGATTGATCAAGTGGAGAAGAAGCTACTGGCGCTTCAACGGCATCGCTCTTCTCTGCCATTAGAGCAAAATCGAAAAGACGATGCGTGTAATCATAAGTTGGACCAAGAATTTGTCCGCCTGGCAAATCCTTATAAGTGGCCGAGATGCGTCGGCGTATGGCCATCTCGCTTGTTTCAATCGGAAGGGATGAGCCAAATCGCGGAAGCGTTGTGCGATAGGCGCGAACAAGAAACGCGGCTTCAATCGAGTCACCCTGCGCTTGTTTTAGAGCAAGTGCCGCGAGCCCCGGATCATAGAGCGAACCTTCATTCATCACGCGCGCTGTGGCGAGTTTCATCTGCTCGCTGATTTGTGCGACGGATAATTCAGGAACTGACGGATCGCCGCGTCGCTCTTCGGCAATGAGATCATGCGTAGCGAGAATGGCGGCTTCTCCGCCCTTAACGGCAACATACATTAGGCCACCTCCTCGCTGCTAATGGAGCGCGGGAGCGCTAAAAACTTTTCACCTGCTACAAGGATCACATCACATCCCAATGGGAACTGTGCATTGTTTTCACGGAGAATTTTCCAAAACCCGTCGTAAAGACCCTGCGGCGCAATCAACCGATCCGTTTCAATACCAGGGCCGGTTAGTCGGATGGGGCGACCTCCCTCAAGCGAAGAACAAATCACAATCACTGTGGCCGAAAGATCAGGATAACGATCATCGCCCAACGGAAAATCCGTCAATGTTGGAAATGATAATTGTCCGGCGATCACGGCAAACCGCGCTTCACGATGTGATGGAGCCATGGGCGCGCCCGTGTGAAACGCCAACCAAGATCGGATATCTTCAAATTCCGCACTCAGCCAAACAGGTGTGTCATAATCAACAAGCGTCAAGAGACAGGCTGCGGCGGCGCGTGGTAAGGATTCAGGCGTTCCACAAATCAAATCATTAACATGTTTAATAGTTCCCGGATGAGACATCGCATCAATCATGTCGCGAAATATGGTCTGGGAACCCAAGATGGGATCGGAAAAGCCCGGCGTCAGGGGTGCAACCGACATTATCCCTCTCCCCGAACAAGGGTGAAGAAGTTCACTTTGGTCGCCCCCGCTTTGCGGGATCGTAATATTTTCTCGGCATTATGTTTTGCCTCAATTTGTTTCAATTGAGACAGGATCGAGGCCTTTCTATCGGCTTTGTCCGTTTGTAACAGAGCATCAATGAGCGCAGCCTGTTCAGCCTTTGTCTTGTCTCGTCCTAACGCATAAGCGAAACCCAATTCACCAGACTTCAACTGGACGACGCATCGCGTCATTGTCGCTTCACCAAAATTAAAACGGCGCCCTGCCCCGCCAGCGCGAGCTTCCACCATGATCGTACCAATTTCCGGGCGTTTGATGATTTGGTAAGCGTCACGAGCAGGCAAATGAGCAGAGACTGTTTTGAGATCCTCGCGCGTTGCTCTTGCTAAGATACCCATCCACCATTGACGTTCGGAATAATCTCTGCCGTCGCCTGATGACCCTTCACTCGCGGAAGCTTGAGCGGATGTTGTCATCTTTATTTCGTCCTTGAAGGCGTAACTGTAACCGTAGTGTCACATAAATTGGTCTATACATTTCCCGTGACGCTTTCGTGACAAAAAGGGAGCAAGTCGTATGGTGTTTCAGGAAAATGCTACGACAGCATGGCGCCGAATAGCTGACGAATTAGCGGAAACAATCCGCACTGGCACATATGAGTTAGGATCCGGGCTACCCACGACAATCGAAATCGCGACACAATACAATGTGCATCGTCATACTGCGAGCAAAGCACTGCATTATCTCAGGGAACAAGGGCTTGTATCGGTCGAACAAGGACGAGGATCATTTGTTCGTGGTGTTCGATATCCCTATCGTCTGAGTGAAAAAGTAAGCTTTCGCCAAAATTTCGCCGAGACGGGCTTACCCGTTACAAGTCGACTTCTTGAAGTTTTAACAATCGCCATTCCCTCAACGGTTGCCCAATCTCTTCAGATTTCGGTGAATAGTTCCGTTTGGCGGATTGTCTTACTGAATAGTCTCGACGGGAGAGCGATTTCCCTTTCGATTCACTATCTTCCAGCACAGAAATTTCCTGATTTTGTGCATAAATTGAAGGATAGTGATAATTCTATCAGCAAAGCCTTTGAAGGCTGCGGTGTCGTCTCCTATCAACGGAAGTCGACAAAAATTTCAGCGCGCATTGCTACCGACGAGGAATATCTTCGCTTGGAATTGAGCGAAGGTGATCCGGTCATCACAACGGAAGGCATTGATATCGACGATTCACTTGTTCCAATCCAAGTCGTCGAAACCTCATTCAACCCAAACAGAATTCAGTTCATTGTAGATTGAAATTTATCGACCCTGTTGACCGATAATGGTCATTCGTAATTTCGCTGAAATCCAGTCAATAAGCGAGACTGTTACGAGAACAAGTATGATGATGAACGACGTCTGCCGCCATTCAAGAGTGCGGATCGTTTCGGTCAGATAAAGACCGATCCCGCCAGCGCCGACAATCCCAATAATTGTTGCTGATCGCGTATTTGATTCGAAAAAATAAAGAACCTGACTCGCAATCACAGGGATAACTTGCGGCAAAATTCCAAAGCGCAACGCGTGAAGCTTTGATCCCCCGGATGCTTTCACACCTTCAACGGGTTTATTGTCGGCGGCCTCAATCGCTTCAGAAAAGAGCTTACCAAAAGATCCAAAATCAGCGGTGATAATCGCGAGCACACCGGCAAAGGGACCCAAGCCAACCACACCAATCCATATCAATGCCCAAATCAGAGTATCGACACCACGGATCGTATCGAGAAATCGACGAATGGCAAAATGAAACACCGAATTGGAAACAATATTTCGTGCCGCCAGCAATCCAAAAGGGAAGGCGAGGATGGCCGCAACGAGCGTACCTAAAAACGCCATCGACAATGTCTCAATCAAACCATGAAGAAATACAAGAGCGAGATGGAGACTCCCAGGATCCGGCGGCAGCATCAACCCCACAATCCAGCCAAATTTTCCAACGCCGCTCACGATTCGATCAAAAGAAACGCCGACCGAGTACCAGCCAAAAATATAAAGCACGATACCTGCAGAAAGGCCCATCAAAGCAAATTTATGCCTTGACCAAAAATTTTGAAAAAATTGAGGATATTTTTTTGCGAAATCGGGATCGCCTACCGCATCGCCAAAAAGAGAGTGACCGGTCATCGTTCAAGTTTCCCGATAAAAGAGTGGCGTATCTTTTCAGTCACAGAATCAATCACCATGACCGTAACGATGATGAGAAGCAAAACGGCACTCACATCCGAATAATAAAATTTACGAATATACTCGATGAGTGTTTGACCTATGCCCCCGGCGCCAACAAAACCCATAACGGCCGCGCCACGAACATTAACCTCAAATCGAAGTAATGTGTAACTGGTAAAATTTGATAATACCTGTGGCACTGCGCCAAATCGGACTTGATGAAACCAAGAGCCTCCTGCGGCTCTCACACCTTCAACCGGTTTAGAGTCAATATTCTCAATGATTTCTGAGAAGAGTTTCCCGAGTGCGCCGGCAGTATGAAGGGTCAGCGCCAAAACGCCGGGCAGCGGCCCTAAGCCAAAGCTCACAACAAAGATCAAAGCGAAAACAATTTCGGGTACGGTTCGTAAAAATTCCAAAAAACGCCGAGATACAAGGCGTGACCATTGTGAGACCGCCATATTGGCACTTGAAAGAAAACCGAGGCAAAAAGCGATGAGGGCACCGGTAATTGTCCCCACATAGGCAATCAAGAGCGTTTCACCGAGTTGTCTTAGCCATTTATTAAGACCCCAGAACCATTCGGCAAGATCACCAAAGAAATTTTGAAAGCTCAGCTTTGGCGTGATTTCATAAAAATAAGTTGGAAAGCGCCAGATATTGCGAATAAATTTTTGTGCATTGACTTCCGAACCATAGAACGACGCGATGATCAAAATCATCAAAATCACTAAGCCCAAAAAGACCATGCGATTTTTCTGCGCAAGCGCACGATTGTAGCCATCATTCAGATGATCAAATTGTTCTTTTGTAATCTGATGAACAGCGCGCGACATGAATAAAATTTCTTCAAAGAAATGGGGCGGCCTTATGACCGCCCCGCTTAAATCAGATTACGAGCTCTTTTTCTTCAATTCGTCAACGAAAGTGATGAGCTCAACAACGCCTTTATAGGCATCATGCGAAGTCGCTTCATAAGACTGATATTTGCCATCATAAGCCTTATCGAAGGCCGCACGATCATTGGTGTAAGCGTTCAAGAACGCATCACGAATGGCCGCTTTTGCATCTTCAGGAAGTGAATTAAGATAGGCAATCGGCGAATTCACGATTTGGGCAGATTTGAAGATGATGCGATAATCATCATATTTCGCGATGCCCTTGGTTTGCATTTTCATCAAAGTTGATGAGTTTTCGTTATCCCAAGCATTGAAGGCAGCTTCAACTGTGCCTTGCTGCAAGGCGAGCACAGAATTTTCATGGGTGCCGGAATAGACGACCTTCGAGAAGAACTTATCAGGGTCGAGGCCCATTTTGTTCATCTCAAAACGCGGAACATTGTTGCCCGATGTCGAATTCGGATCGACGAAAGCAACTGGCTTATCCTTGAGATCCTCGAGCTTCTTATAGGGTGAATCTTTCTTTACATAAAGAACCGAGTGATAACCTTTGATGCCGCCATTTACGACTTCCATCGCGAAAGGCGTGACATCGGCACCGACTTTATAGGCGCGCGCGTAAGATGCAGGTCCATAAAGCGCAATATGGATATTACCGGCCTTTTGACCTTCGATCACCGCCGCATAGTCATTAACAATACGCAGCGTGACTTTCACACCCAATTTCTTGGACAAATAGTCCATCATGGGCTGCCACCGATTATTTGTTTCGGCTGCATTTTCGGCAGGGACGAGAGCAAATGTCAGTTCAGGAATTTGTGTTTTCCAGTCTGCGGCATGGGCGGCAACGGTCGCGCCAAAAGCAAAGACCGAAGCGGCTGCGGTCAGGACAAGTCTACGGGTGAACATAGAGGCAGTCTCCAAAAGATGGTGATCAGGGGGGTGAGAAAAACCTGAAAAACGCGTGCGCGTCCTTCATACCTTCATGCGAAAGCGGTCAACGCATTGGGAAGTGCTGCTTTCGATGAATTCGTTTCAATGACATCTTGGGCTTCGATGCCATAAAGATCGCGCGCAATATCGTCGGTAAGCGCGTCAGGAACATTATCAAAAACTACGCGGCCATGCGCCATTCCGATCAACCGCTCGCAATAAGTGCGCGCGAGATCGAGTGAATGAAGATTACAGATGACCGTGATGCCGAAGTGGCGATTGATCCGCAGAAGTGAATCCATAACGATTTTTGTATTGCGCGGATCAAGCGAGGCGATCGGTTCGTCGGCAAGAATAATATCTGGCTCTTGGACTAACGCGCGGCAGATCGCGACGCGTTGCTGTTGACCACCTGATAATTGATCGGCGCGTTGCGCCGCCAAAGACGCCATGTCGAATTGTTCGAGCGCAGCGAGAGCAATCGCTTTATCGTTATCGCCCCAATATTTCAGCAAAGACGCCCAGCCTGTGCTGGCGAGGCGCCCCATCATCACATTTGTCAAAACATCAAGACGACCGGCGAGATTAAATTGCTGAAAGATCATCGCACAGCGGCGACGCCATTCTCGCAAATCAGCACCCTCAAGTTTCGTAACATCCGTTCCGTTAAAAAGGATACGACCTTCGCTCGGTTCGTTCAGCCGATTGATCATTCGCAAAAGCGTTGATTTACCGGCTCCAGAGCGCCCGATCACACCAATAAAGCTTCCCTTATTGATGGTCAGTGAAACCGAATTCACTGCAGCATTTTCACCGAAATATTTCGAGACATTGTTTAACTCGAGCATGGACGGTCTCCTCATGAAAAGGTTAACCGCGTTTAAGATCAATGAATGACAGTCACATGACAGGGTGTGGATTGGTTTTTCGGACCGTGCCGCGACCCGTCTTCGCGTGACTTTTCGGTGGCCTTGGCTTGAGCTTAAAAATTTGTTAATAGTTTTTCCCGCGGGGCCTCTCCCACATCTCGTCCCTTAAGGGACACGGGGAGGTCGGGGAGCGCATGATAAGCATATCTATCGAACAAGCTATTGAAATTCATGCGAAATCCGCAATTTCGCTCGGCGGAAATCGGGCCGAGAAATCGACCCGTGAGCGGGCCGAACATTGCAAAACCCGTGGCGACACCGGTGGCTATGAGACCTGGACGAAGGTTGCCGATACAATCCGCACACTTAAACAGTCTGGATACAAATCAAGCCGAAATTTTCGCTGAACGGTGATGCTTTAAGAGAATCGCCACCGTTACCACAGGGTTGAGGCCGCCCGTTGCGGCCACTCTGTGTCATAGTCTTTGCCGCCAATTTGCCCTTTACTCAAATTCGAAAGTATTTGGCCGGCTGTGGGCAAGAGCGATGGATCAATATGGTGCGCCGGATTCCAAAGATCCGATCTCACAATCGCCCGCGCACATTGGAAATAAATCGCATCGACATGAATGATGATGACGCTCCGCGGCGCATGTCCGTGAACGGCGAAGGACGAACAAAGTGTCGGATCACCATCAAGCTCGGCGCGGCCATTAATCCGTAACGCATTGCCTGATCCGGGAATGAGAAACATTAATGCCACGCGCGGATCGCGAATTATATTTTTGAGCGAATCCGCGCGATTATTGCCTCGCCGGTCGGGCATCATCAGCGTCTTGTCATCGACGATTCTTACGAGCTCCCCCTTCCGGTCGCCACGAGGCGAACAATCAAGGCCCTCCGGACCAACAGTGGCGAGAGCCGCAAAGGGGGAAGCTTCAATCATTCGACGATACTCATCGTTGATATAATTAATTTCTTTGACGAGAGACGTATCGCCTGGAAGTCCGTAAAGCGCTTCAAGCGCGGCCAGCGTTTTGATCTTTGTTGTCATCCGGAAAAACCTCGTATTCTTCATCTTCCATAATATGACCGTTAAATGACAGAAATAAAACGGCGAGTCATAAAGACCCGCCGTTCAGCCGATATGGGAACTTTTCTCTCGAGCGTTATTTTTGCTTTACGATCACAGGTTCAATCGTAAAAACACTCGCAGAAGTCGGATCAACCGATACTTTTACCCAATGGATTGACGGGCTGCCGAATGTTTGAAGTCGGGTTAAATTTGGCAGGAGCGTGGTCGGCGAATAAAGCGGCTTATCAAGCTTGAAGAAATGCGTGTCGCCATGAACAATCAAGACTTGGCCTGAATAGGTCTCGGTTTCAGCGACAAGTTTACCAAGGAAATTCGTGTATCCACTTGAACCGGGATTATCGCGCTCGTTAACATCTTCAGTTTCGGGCAGATCGAAGCCCGGATCACCTTGCCAAACAAGCACAATGCCCGGCGCCTTTGTGTCGCGTGCTAGTTTAAAGGCATCGGCCATCCAAGCAATATTTGCCGCGTCCCGCTCTTCATATTCTCTGTTTCCAGCGGCGCAATTTTCTGGAGTGCGGGCACTCTTATTCGTGCATTCTTTATCATCGAGCACTTTATTATTATTGGAGCCCGGAATATTCAGACCAACAAAAATGATACCTTCTTTGACGAAGCGGGTGTTCTCGACAAATTTCTCGCCCGGCTTTGCCTGATGATCAAGAGGCATGGTCGTTTGGCCAAAACTGTTTGGCGAAGTAAACATCGTCTTGCGAATATAAGAGAGACGTTCAAGATTGTCATAGCCGCCATTATTTGTACGGTGACAGTCTGTCCATTCATTGTCACCCGGAATGTAAACAGTCGGCTTTTTGAGCGTATTGAACATCTTAACCGCATCGGCATAGACATCATCGGTACATTTCGAGCTACCATCCTTGATATCACCATCATAAATCGAAAAGGCGATGTCTGACGCATTGATGCTGTCGAGTATCGCTGGCATTTTATCTTGGTCTTTGGCCTTGGCGTAAGGCATGTCACCCCAAAGGCCAAAGGTGAATTTTGTCTCAGCATGAGCACAGTTCAGACCGACGCCAAAGACCACGGCTGCAAGAGCCCATGATTTAAATGAAATTTGAGTGAAGCGAAGCATTGAGAATCCTCTCACAAGCTAAGAAAGCGATGATGAATATGATCACCCAAAAAGCCCTATGAGAGTTAAATGACAGATTTTTGACGAACAGTTCTCAAACAATATCAAGACGTTTAAGAAGTCTGTAGGCAAGAAAACTTGAAAGACAAATCAGGCCCAACACAAACCAAAAACCACTTTGAGTCTCGAGAAAAGGCAGATCTTTTACATTCATCCCGAAGATACCTGATATCAAAGTTGGAGGCATCAAGAGAGCCGTGAGAACGGATATAATTCGTAAATTATCATTGATTGCAGCATTGGTTTTTGCCGCCATTTCATCTTGCAAAAGCCGCGCGCGATCTTGCACAAGCACGGCATCATGATCGAGCGCCTCAAGCTCGCGGATCAAAGTCCCGGCTACTTCCTCAAAATGTTCAGGTAGCGCCATTTGCAGTTTTTCAAAGCGCGCAAGAGACAATCGCATGGCCAGAAAATGTCGATGAAGACGGGCCGATGTTCGGCGAATGGGTGCCAGCAAGATGCGATCATCATTGATCTCGGGCTGCAGCACACGATCTTCAATATCGTCTAGCGTATCCGATAGAGTGGCGAGCTCCTTAGCCGCCGCCTGCGCGAATTGGGTAAAAATCAATTCCAAAAGTTCAAGCGGACTCTCTGGCGAATGTCCGTAATTGAATTGCCGCCGTACACGATCGGTTGAATATAAGGCATGGCGACGAACACTGATAAAGATTCTCTTATTCAACGCAAAAAAGAGTTTGCCAGTCTCATTTGTCCGTCCAGAAAGATCTCGTTCAAAATCAGCCAAGGCGCCATAGATTGTTTCGCCTTCAATATCAAAACGCAATCCGCCATCTTGGTCAATCAGGCTTTCAATCGCATCCTCAGGTAGAAAACGGCATGAACGGATTAAAGGACGGGCCTGTTCGTGAGCCGACGTTAAATGAAGCCAATACCAAGCGGTCTCGTCCCTCTCAATGCTGCTGATGTTAAATTGTTCAATCGGTTGCAGCGCTTCGCCAGGCACAAAGCGAAACGCCCACAGAAGCCCGTTGGTCGGCTCCGGAGCCGAACTCGCCGCCAATTCCACCATCGTTGTGCCCCTGACCCACGATAATGCACTCAGAAGCCATTGCTAATTCGCTCTAAATGCAGATTAAACGCGTCTTGAGCCTTCATGCCGACGATGTCAATAATGCATTTATCCCAAACGTTGCCCCGAGTGTGGGTCAAAAAAGTGAAGATCATTTTGATCAATCGCGAACCGATGATGTTCGCTCTCGCCTAAATTTTTATCGCCATCGATCGAAATGATGATTTTCTGTTCACCAAAAAATCCATGCACATGACGTGAGGCGCCAAGATCTTCGACATAGTCGATCTTGAATTTAATGCCCTCGCCCCCTTCTTCGAGAGAGCCGCTTTCCGCGCGAAATCCCATAATCACTTCAGCAGGTAGTTTTTTGGGATGAGTGCTTCGATCAAGTGCCATAACCTGCCCTTCCGCGTTCATAAAAGAATGGCTGACAGAGTCGTAGCGTCCCTTGACCAAATTAAATCCCGGCGAGCCTACAAAATCCGCAACGAAAAGAGAGGCTGGTTTGCGATAAATGTCTTGAGGCTTGGCGATTTGTTCAATCTTTCCTTCATTCATCACCACGATCCGATCAGCCAAAGTCATGGCCTCGATTTGGTCATGCGTTACGAAAAGCGAGGTTGTCCCCAATCTTTGGTGGAGACGACGGATTTCGCCTCGCATTGAGATTCTTAATTTGGCGTCGAGATTCGAAAGCGGCTCGTCATATAAAAACACGGCCGGCTCACGGATCATCGCGCGTCCCATCGCAACCCGTTGCCTTTGACCCCCGGAGAGTTGAGACGGCTTACGCTCAAGAAATTCAGTAAGGCCCAATGTTTGGGCAACATTTTGAATTTTTTTATCTCGGTCAGCTTTTGATAGGCCAGAAACTTTAAGGGCGTATCCTATATTTTCAGCGACATTCATATGCGGATAGAGGGCATAATTTTGGAATACCATGGCACATCCGCGTTCTCGCGGTTCAAGGTCATTCACGATCCTGTTATCGATCAAGATCGAACCTGCGGTGATCACCTCTAGACCCGCGACCATTCTTAACAAGGTGGATTTACCACAGCCCGAGGGGCCAAGAATCACAACAAATTCGCCCCGCTCGACAGCAAGATCGACGCCCTTCACGACATGGCTTTGACCATATTTCTTCTCAACTTTTTTTATTTCGAGCGACGCCATGGATCTATCCTTTATTTTTCTGTCGCGATTAAACCGCGAATAAAGTGACGTTGCATCAAGGCAACAACGATAAGAGGCGGTAACATCACGATCAAACAACCCGCCATTGCTACATTCCAATCGGGCGTTCCGCCGCCGTTGGTAGAGACAGTCGGCGCTAATAATTTCAATTCAACAACGGCCGTTGTGCCAAAGCCGGCGCGGTCAGGTGTTGCGAGCAAGGGCCATAAATATTGGTTCCATGCATAGAGAAACATAATCGTGAATAAGGCAGCCATATTGGCGCGAGAGAGAGGCACTAGAAATTCTGTTAGAAATCTGAAGGGACCAGCTCCATCCATCCGTGCTGCTTCAAGAAGCTCGTCGGGAACGGTGAGAAAAAATTGTCTGTAAAGAAATGTACCTGTCGCTGTCGCAATCAACGGAAGAATCAAACCCGTGTAAGAATTAAGAAGATTCCATTCAAGCGCAATACGAAGGCCGAGGATATGCTCGACAAGATCCGTTAATCCGACGAAATCAAAGACGGATTGAAAAGGCCAGAACGCATTGGCCGCGACGGCATAAGTCGGAACGATGCGCACTTCGAGAGGCAACATCAGCGTGATAAAGATGAGCCAAAAAATCAACACGCGTCCGGGAAAGCGAAAATATACAAGTCCGAAAGCAGTAATTGCCGACATCACAACTTTACCGCTGGCTACACCAATTGACATCACAAGACTGTTGAACAATCGCCCCCCAAGATGTCCGCGTTCCCATGCAGCAACGAGATTCTCGAAAAAATGGGTGCCCGGAATAAGATGAATTTCCGGAATATTGATCTCGCGAATGGAAAGGCTCGCGCCAACAAAAACCATCCATAGAGGCAACAGAACCATTAACGCACCAAAAATGAGCACCGCATAAGTCACGCAATTAAGGTAGGGTGATTTTTCGATCATGATTTGGCTCACGAATAATGAACGCGTTTTTCAATAAAACGGAATTGGAAAAAAGTGAGCGCCATCATGATAAACATCAAGACAATGGACTGGGCAGCTGCACCTGAATAATCAAGACCACGAAAGCCGTCGAAATAAATTTTATAAACCATAAATTCGGTAGCCTTTGCCGGACCCCCATCCGTCATAACATCGACGATGCCGAAAGAATCTTGAAAGCTATCTGTAATGCTGATCACGATCAAAAAGAAAATTGTCGGTGTGATCAAAGGGATTTGTATATCGCGTGCGCGACGTAATACACCGGCACCATCAAGTGCTGAGGCTTCTATCACTGAGCGCGGGATCGCCTGCAAAGCGGCTAGAAAGAAGATAAAGCAAAGCCCTGCATATTTCCAAGAATAACAAAAAATCACCATCGCCATCGCGTGATAGCCATTCTGCGTCGGGTTCCAAAATTCAGGATGAGATTTTGCGATCAGCGAGAAGATGCCGGCCTCCGGCGCAAAGATAAACCGGAATGCCAAAGCCGCAGCCGGAGCCACTACCGCATAGGGCCACACATAAAGAGTTTGAAACGCTTTATGAAATTTCAATCCGCGATCACAGGCGAGCGCCAAAAGAAGGCCAGAGCCCATGGATATCGCCGTTGCGGCGAAGGCAAAAACTAAGCTTCGTGAGATTGAGGCCCAATAAGCACGATCAGCAAAAACTTGCCGGAAATTATCAAAGCCAACCCATTCGTTGCCCCCGCCCCAAGGTCGCTCCAATGTGAAAGCCCAGTAAAGCGCCGCACCCGTCGGCCAATAGAAAAAAGTGAAGACAAGTAAGATTTGCGGCAACACAAAAAGTATGCCGAGCCAGAGTTTCGAGAATGTTGCCCGCTTTTCCATTAAATTTGATTACCTGAAAAGAAGCGGGTGCGCTTTCACGCACCCGCCAGTCAGTGAGGGAAATTAGGGCAATTGTTTGCCCGCATAGGTCTTTTCAAATTTGCGGAGAACAGCGTTCGAGCGCTCAACAGCGGCGTTGATGCCATCATCGACCGACACTTTATTCGCGAAGATCTCGGTTAATGCATCACGCATTTCTTTGCGGATTTGTACAAAGCCTCCAAGACGAATACCGCGTGTGTTTTCTGTCACCGCTGACGCATTCAAGGATGCGATAGCGAGTTCACGACCCTTATAAGGAGCTTTGTCATAGAAGCCTTGCGACTTCATATATTCAAAGCCTGCGTCTTCATATATTCAAAGCCTGATTTCGTGACCGGAATATAGCCTGTCCGTGTTGACCAGAACAAAGCAGACTCAGGCTTTGCAATAAAATTAAAGAACGCCGCAGCACCTTTATATTCGTCTGCGCTTTTACCTTGAAGAGTCCACAAGGATGCACCACCGACAAGAGAATTCTTCCGCTCGGTTCCTGCATAGACCGGAAGGAAGGCGACGTCCCATTTCATATCAGGCTTTTGAGTTTTACCGACGGTGCCGTGATCCGCGATGGATGAGAGCATCACTTGGCAATCACCATTCGAGAAGGCCTGAACGATAGTCGCCCCCGTATCGGGTGTCTTGATCTTCACAAGACCATCGTCATAGGCCTTCTTCAAATCTTTCACAATCTGAACAAATTTGCCTTTGTTGACGATGAATTCGGTATCGAGACCTTGATAGCCATTACCCTTTGTGGCGATCGGAATGTTATGGGTTGCCGAGAATTGTTCCATGATTGGCCATGTGTCATAATTCCACGCCATCGGACATTCATAGCCAGCGGATTTCAGTGCTTTCAACGACTCGATAACATCTTCCCATGTCTTCGGTGCTTCTGTCTTTCCAATTTTTGCGAATGCGTCTTTATTCCAGTAGAACATGGCTGTTGACGAGTTGAATGGGAACGAATTCAACACACCTTTTGAATCAGCGTAATAATTCGAAATCGCTGGAACATAGTCACTCCAGTCAATCTTATAGCCATTATCAGCCATCAATTTTCCGGCAGGAACATAGGCTTCCGAGAGAAGAAGATCCAATGTACCAGCATCAAAGATTTGAACGATGGTTGGGTTCTTCTTAGCGCGATAGGCGGCAATCGCATTTTGCAACGCGTTATCATAAGAACCTTGCGAGGTGCAGACGATTTCATAATCTTTTTGCGATTCATTGAAGCGCTTGCACACTTCTCCGACTGCATCGCCGAGATCGCCCGTCAACCCGTGCCACATATCGAATTTTACCGGATCGGCATGTGCAACAGTTAAACCTGCTAGCAGGATGGTACCTGCCGCAAATAGAGTTTTGAATTTCATCATCCGCTCCATGACTTGCTGGATTAAAGACTCGCTAGATTTTAGCCATGGTGTGCTACTCATTCGCGATGACAATTCTTCGAAGATTGGATGTCAGTTTCATGACTGTGGATGATTCAAGAGCTTTAATCTTGCAGCACTGATGTCACAGGCGCGTCATGAAAAATATATTAAGTCGCCTGCAAACCGGACCAATCAGTATGTCGTTTCAGCCTATAATAATTTCGCATTTGATGAATGACTTTACGCCTCTTCCGCGTGAGGCCATAGATATCGCCCTCTCAGGAGAAGCAACACAGGAACGTCATGACGAGGCGCTAACCCTGATACCGGCATTCGGGGCGCTTGAATATCAATTGCCAAAAAATACTCCCCCGTTCAGAGCGAGAGATACTTTCCGTATTTCTGTCTTTTCATGGAATGCTGAGCGCCTGAAATATGCGCGCCCCTCGCAAGCACTCTTGGGGTCTGTTTTGCCGGATATCGCTTTATTAACCGAAGTTGATATTGGTATGGCACGCTCAGGCAATCGACATACGTTGCGAGACCTCTCTAACGCGCTTGATTATGGTTATGTTTACGCGCTTGAATTCGCTGAGTTGGGCTTAGGCGATGATCGTGAAATTGAATGGCATAAGGGCCAAACTAATCACTATGGATATCATGGTAATGCGATTTTAAGTCGTTGGCCCCTTTCCGAATGTTTTGCTGTTCGCCTTGATGAGGGCGCTCACTGGTTTATTGGTTTCGAACAAGGCGATCAAAGACGAATTGGCTTTCGTAATGCCGTAGGCGCACGTACGATCATTCACGATCAAGCTTTGTGGTGCGTCGCTGCGCATTTTGAAAACCGCACAACGCCCGACATTCGGGCAGATCAAGCGCGGCGATTGATAGCTACGATCGATATGAAGGCTAGTTGTGAACCCGTTATCATTGGCGGCGATTTCAACACGTCAGCTCTGCCAACGGATCAACATGCATTTGAAGATATTTTCAAGGACCCAAGCTCACTTGAACCCATGTTTGCCGTGTTTCGTGATGCCGGTTTTTCTTGGACAGAGGCTAACACAAAAGAACCTACATGCCGAATGAGACCGGATGGCACGCCAGAACCACCCTTCACGCGCATCGATTGGTTCTTCACGCGCGGCTTCGACGCGGATGAGGCTGCCACCTTGCCCGCCGTTGATACGGAGGGACAAGCAATATCCGATCACGAAGCATTGCGTGTCACGCTCACATTATCTCAAAAACAGGATACACAGTGATGTCATCTCATATGCATTCAAAGCCGATTGTTGGCGCTGCTCTCACGATTGAAAGCTTTAAACTATATCGCGATTGGATTTTTGAAAAAAATCGTGACCTTGAATTGCAAGATTTTTGCTTTGCCGAAATTCTAAGCGGCGATTGGTCGGGCCTCGTATCGGAATATAAATCACTTCTTAAAGGCTACACTGGGCGAATGGGGATTCACGGTCCATTTTGGGGACTCGATATCGCCAATGAGGATCCTGACATCCGGGTTCTCGTTGAAAAACGCATGATGCAAGGCCTCAATGTGGTCGAAGCGCTTGGCGCGTCACATATGGTGATTCATTCGCCGCTCACAACTTGGGATCACAATAATCTCGCTTATAATCCCGGTGGCCGCGACAAGCTTATCGATCGCACTCATGCCACCTTATCTCGCGTTGTTGCGCGCGCTGAGCAACTGGGCTGCGTTTTAGTGATTGAAAATATCGAAGATCTAGATCCGTCATTCCGCTCTGAACTGGTTGACTCTTTTGAAAGCGAAGCGGTTGCAGTTTCAATCGATACAGGACACGCGAACTATGCTCATTGGTCAAATGGCGGGCCGCCAGTTGACTACTATATTCATGAGGCTGCAGAGCGCCTTGCACATATTCATTTACAAGATACCGATGGACACGCGGATCGTCATTGGGCGCCGGGCGAAGGAAACATCTCTTGGCATGAAATTTTTCGCGCGTTGGGGTATTATGACTCACAACCTCGCCTTATTCTCGAATTGCGTGATCATTCAAAGGTAAAAACGGGAGCCGATTATTTATTCAATCTTGGACTTGTTGAATAAAGTCTGTGGTAGCGCATGGGCGGGGTAAGGATGAAATTTGAATATATCGATATAAAGCGATAGCGCTTCCCGTAGAATATTGACGCCGATTTACTGATTGTCATCAAAACGCAATATGAATCCGCTTAAGGCGGATCTGAAACAGTCAAATCATATCTATATTAAGAGGCTTCATGCGCGTCTTGATCGTTACTGATGCGTGGCGACCGCAAGTGAATGGCGTTGTACGCACGCTTGAACAACTAAAGATCGACGCTGAACGGTTGGGCGTAACGATCGATTTCATTACTCCCTCCGAATACTCCTCGACGCCCTTGCCCGGCTACCCAGAAATTCGGCTTGCTCTCACATCGCCCCAAGTCATTTGTGATGCGATTGAAGCGCATAATCCTGATGCGCTTCATATTGCCACTGAAGGACCTCTAGGCTGGATGGCACGTCATGCGGCCATACGTATGGAGCGCTCTTTCACAACCTGCTATCACACACGGTATCCGCAATATGTGGCCGCACGCTATCCCGTGCCTCCTTCGATAACTTATGGCGTTCTTAGATACTTTCATAATGCGGCTGTTACCACGATGGTCGCAACCGATGGATTAGGCAAAGAATTGATTGATCAGGGTTTTCGATCTTGCTCCTTGTGGTCTCGGGGCGTTGATGCCGATTTATTTCGCCCCTTGCCTGAGGCGCCGGATAGTCATCCTCGTCCTATATTTCTTTGCGTCTCGCGTTTGGCCGTTGAAAAAAATCTAGATCGCTTTTTGTCGCTCAAATTGCCAGGTACCAAGGTCATGGTTGGAGGTGGCCCAGATCGCGCGCGTCTTGAAGCGACCTATAAGGATGTGATTTTCACTGGTGCACTTTATGGCGATGCGCTTGCGGCAGCCTATGCGTCGGCGGATGTTTTTGTGTTCCCAAGTCTCACGGAAACTTTCGGCAATGTCCTGCTCGAATCGCTCGCATGTGGGACGCCGGTCGCAACCTTCCCGACTGAAGGGCTAGTGCCTGCAATTATTGACGCTAAAGTGGGCGTCTCCCATCATGATCTTAGAAAGGCGGCCATCGCCGCCCTTTCGATCAAGCGTACATCATGCAGAGCGTTTGCGCTTTTATACTCCCATGCGGCATCGGCACAGCAATTCATAAACAATGTGAGTATGGCTAGTCGTTCGCGCCTATCTTGTGCTGCGTGAATTTGTTGACCTTTCGACTGTCATCATCTTGTCATTAAAATCATGTGACAGATACATGATGGAACCAACTCGCTTCTCATATTCCGAACCCACTCAGCCTCTTCTGCAACAGCTCACGATTCGAGCGGTTGAACATCTTACGGGCCAACCCAAATTGAAACGGCTTTATGAATTCAATCAGGCGCATCCTGTTGAAAATGAAAGCTTTTGGGAGGCAGCGATTCGGCTGCTCAATCTTCAGATTGAGATTGATCAGCCAGGGCTTAATGCAATTCCAAAATCCGGACCTTTGGTGGTTGTTGCAAACCATCCCTATGGTGTCTTGGATGGAATGGCGATTTGCTGGTTGATGGAAAAAGTTCGCAAGGATTTTTTGGTTCTGACGCATGCCGCCTTGTTGCGCGCGCCGGAAGCTCGCCCCTATCTGTTGCCCGTCGATTTTTCAGGAACTGCGGAAGCAACAGAGTCAAATCTCAAAACGCGCAATAAAGCGCGTAGACATCTTGATCGGGGCGGCGCTATTGTGGTTTTTCCTGCAGGTGCCATCTCAACTTCACCCGATCGTCTGGGACAAAAACCGGCAACCGACCTTCCATGGCAACCCTTTACGGCACAACTCATTCAACGCTCCCGCGCTCATGTTGTGCCCATTTATTTTCACGGTCAGAATAGCCGTGTTTTTCAAATAGCGAGCCATATCAGTTCGACCCTACGCCTCGCTCTTATCTTCAAAGAAGTGAATGATCGTATTGGTTCAAAATTGCGCGTATCAATCGGCGCACCTGTTTCACCTGATGTTATTGCAAGCCTAGGCAATCGTTCGGAGCTATTGGAATATTTAAGGCGTAAAACCTATGGGCTCGCTCATATGGATGAACATGGTTCCTATCATCGACATATAGCGAAGGCCGCACCCAATCCCCAGTTTTTGCCATCAGCCGCACCGAATTGACCTTCAAACCCAAAAAAGAACTCCATTTTGATAGAACCGGTGCTAGGTTGACAAATTTCTATACTTCGACAATTATCGACATATGGAGCTTGAAAAGGCAGTACTATCTCTCGCAGCCCTCGCCCAGTCGACGAGGCTAGAGACCTTTCGTCTTTTGGTCAGCAAAGAGCCTCATGGGGTTGCCGCAGGTGAAATTGCACGATCATTGGCTGTCCCTCACAACACATTGTCGTCCCATCTCTCAATCCTTACCCACGCGGGTCTGATTTCATCAACGCGGCATAGTCGTACAATCATTTATCGCGCCAATCTGGAAGCATTCAGCGAGTTAGCTCGATATTTATTGAAGGATTGTTGTGGCGGTCGACCAGAAGTATGCGCGCCCCTCATTGCCGATCTGAATTCGTGTTGTTCAAACTTGGAGACATCGTGTGTCTGAGAAAATTTACAATGTCCTTTTTCTCTGTACGGGTAACACGGCCCGCTCAATACTTGCTGAAGGCATTTTAGCACGTGATGGCCATGATAAATTTAGAGCCTATTCAGCAGGTAGTCAGCCAAAGGGCATCGTGAACCCATTCGCAATCAAAGTTCTCCAAAATTTTGGTTATTCCACCGAAGGACTGAGCTCTAAAAGTTGGGACGTCTTTGCATCGTCTGATGCGCCCAAAATGGATTTTGTATTTACTGTCTGTGACAATGCAGCAGGCGAAGCCTGCCCATTATGGCCCGGTCAGCCTATGACAGCCCATTGGGGAATTGCAGATCCCGCTTCAATCGAAGGGACCGATCTCGATAAAGAACGCGCCTTTATTGAAGCCTTTCGCTTTATGCGAAACAGAATTCAAGCATTTATTTCACTTCCCATGTCTGCGATTGATAAGATGGCACTAAAACAAGAGCTATCGACAATCGGTTTGATGGAAGGCGCAACGAAATAATGAATACAAGACCTCTTTTGCGTCGACTAACAGCAGAATTCGTTGGGTCTTCGTTTTTACTCATGACCGTTGTTGGCTCCGGAATCATGGGTGAAAAACTTTCAGGAGGAAATCTAGCTCTCGCCCTTCTTGGAAATACAATTCCGACGGGTGCAATTCTTATTGTTCTTATCCTCATTATGGGGCCAATTTCTGGAGCTCATTTCAATCCGATTGTGAGCCTCTGTTTTGCTTTTCGAAAGGAACTAAATACCATTGAATTAATATCATATATTGCAGCACAAATGGTCGGTTCGATTGTTGGTGTACTTCTTGCGCATGGAATGTTTGATCTTGAACTTATTCAACTATCAGAAACTACGCGAGCAGGTGGCGCTCAATTCCTATCAGAAATCATCGCAAGTACTGGTCTCATTCTAACTATCTTTGGCTGTATTAAATCAGCACCGAATGCAGTATCTTATGCTGTTGGCTTATACATCACTGCGGCATATTGGTTCACCGCTTCAACATCATTCGCAAATCCAGCCGTTACGATTGCACGATCAATTACAAATACTTTTTCAGGCATTTCAGTCGAAAATATATTTTCTTTCATAGTCGCTCAATTTATCGGAACAATCATCGGTTATATCTTGTCAAAAGAAATTTTCTTTCTTGATAGTGAGAAAAAGGAATTAGCTACCTAATTTTCACTATCTCTTTTCGATGGTCAAACATCATGGATTTGAAGACAAAAGAGATTGAATTTTTCGATCGTGAAAGAATTTGGAATATTCTGCGAAAGCAAAGGCCGAAATTGATTCAAGAAAAATCGGATAGATTTTTTAATGACTTATCCGATGCTTTATCAGAATATCGAAGATCAAGTATAGACAAGACAACATACAGAGATACGAGCGAAGCGCTTCGTGATCTTTTCAAGATGATCGAACGTCCCAAGACGCCAATTGATAAAATTCGTAAAAAATTTAAGCTACTTCCCGAAATTGCTCGCGAAGAAGTATTGCGACGGGCTATATGGCGCTTTCCTGAATTACTCGGCCAGTCTCTCAGCCAATGGAATGATCTTTGTGCATGGATTGATCAGATCGAAGACCATAAAGTGATTGAAACTGTTCCGCTCTTGATTGCGACCGGTCGAACTTGGTCTGAAGGCCAAATCAGAATGAATGGGAAGAAATCGGCTCCTCATATAGAGCCGCTGATACTTGGCCGTTTTCGGCGATTTCACCCGCTCGACACTATCAACGAAGGGGCTGATGTGGCCAATGCACACAAAATGCCGAAACAACCCAGCCCAAAGGGCGGTCGTCCGAAGAATTTCGCTATCGACAATTTCCTGAGCAATTTTTGTCTAATTTGGTTCGAGGCAACAGGGCACACACCTAAGCGCATAAAAGGGCATAAAACGCCCTTTATCGAAGCCGCAGAGATTGCACTAGAGCTCGCAGGTATATTGAAATCAGAGCCTCATCTGAAGCGACTTATGTCGTCTTTAGAAAATGCCCGCTCACGGGAAAGTAATGTTCCTTGGGATAGATAATATTAAAGCGACAATAGACCCTGCTGACTTGAAATTAGCAACTATTTAATGTCGACGGAGTAAGACGCTCCCAGCAACCGCTGTTACCGGATTTTTGCCGTTACGCTGGCAAAATGCAGCCCATACAGTGGGCATGACAACAAACAATCCAACAGGCCGATCAGCACCCTTGATTTCCTCAACTGCAGGTGGGGACTCCCGCTTACCGAAGGGTGCCACTGGCAGCCCAACCAATCAGGCATCCATTCCATCGCAAAACTCCCTTAAGGGGCCTCACCCATCTCTACGCGCGATTGCCCGTCTTTTAGGCCGGCAAGCGGGACAGTTCTTTGCCGAAAACCGGCTCAGAGGGCTCGGCGGCGTGGAGCTTTATCGCCTCCAAAGGGAAGCCCAACAAATGCAAAAATTAATCAATGGCGAGCCTCCACTATCGGATACCGAATCTTGGAATGAAGATCGAAAAAACTCAACTAAAACAGCTGATTAACTATCACAGGATTAATTATCCGTTACTAAGTTGACTTGCAATCTTAATACGGATGATTTACATATCTTCGTAGCAATATCATGCCCGTAGGAGGGCAAAAATGAGCCGAAAAAAGCCAAAAAACGCGGAGGCCTCGGCCTATTTGACCGTTCTTGAGGCTCCTCTAGATCCCATTTGGGTTACGAGGCTCGACCAGATCAATGATCGGCGGCTTCGCTCTCATTTGCGACGCGTGGCGTCCTACTGCTCCGCCAATAGCATTAGGCCAGAGCAGGTGAACGACAGTGTTATTTCTCAATTTGCCGATGTTGTTGCAAAATCAGGGCTGCCACGACCAAAACAAATTGTGAGGGACGCCTTAAAATCCTGGAACACCCAAGTCCTGAGCATTCGCCAATGGCCGCAGGTTGTTCTAACCCTAATAAAGAGCCAAAAAATTGTAGGTGTTCCATTTGATCAACTTCCCTTCTCCTTCCGGCAAGATACGGAGAGTTTTCTAACCGTGATTGGGGCCACCTCGCTCTTCGAGGCGCAGACCCGCAAACCACTGAATGAAAGAAGTCAAAAGGACCGAAAACAAAAAATAGCCCAGTTAGTTGGGATCTTTGTTCAAGCGGGAGGCAACTTAAGCGCTATCAAATACCTTAGAGACCTTGTTACCCCTGACGCGATGCGACGGATCCTAGAGCATATGTGGAATAAGGGTCTTGGCGAAAGAAACGGGCACAATCACAATCGTGCACGACTTTTGCGGATCATCGCTCAGCATCACGCCAAAATTTCCCCCACAGAATTGGAGCCGTTCAGAGAAGCCGAACGAAGATTTCGACCTAAAAACGAAGGATTAACTCCGAAGAACCGGACAAAGCTTAGACCTTTTCTTGATGACGGGCCGTGCCGCGTCATCGTTGGTCTTCCCTCTAAAATAACAAGAACGATCAATAGAACCATGCCGACGGTCATGGATGCTGTCCGCGTCCAAAGCGCCCTTGCCGTTGCAATACTTTTAAATGCGCCGATGAGAATAAGAAATCTTTCTTCGCTCGAATTTCATCGTCATGTTGACCAAATTGATCCTCATAATATCCATCTTGTTATCAAAGATAGCGAAACAAAAAATGATCAAGATCTTGATTATCCATTGGGGAAAACTGCGATCACTATCCTTGATTTGTACAAACAAGTTTATCGACCCCTGTTGGTTAAAAACGCTCAAGATAAGGATGAATTGTTTATCTCTTGGAACGGCGTCAGAAAAACAGAGGTCACTCTCAGCGTCCAATTGAAAAAATTCATCCATGAAGAAACGGGATACGAACTAAGTCCTCACACCTTTAGACACCTCGTTGGATTGATATTTTTGAAACGATACCCGGGGGAATATGAAACAGTCAGAAAATTGCTTGGTCACAAAGATATCCGAACGACAATAAAATTCTATACCGGCCTAGAGATTCAGGATGCCTTTGTACGTCTCGATAACATCATGGATAAACTTGGTGAGCCCATCGATGACAACTGAAAATCTCCATTACCGACCTCATTCATTAGCCATCGACCTATGGCCGGAATTTTATCAAACATCCTGGAAAGCTGCGCTTGAAAAAATGACCCTTTTTGAAAAGCCGGGCCTTGCATCTAATTGGCGAAAGCACACCATCCGAAAAAATCTATCTGGTTTTGGAATAGCGCTTCATTTTCAAATGACACGCGGCAGCATGAGTCTTGATGAATTTTATAGCTTTAGACCGGAAGAGCTTTTTACACCAAAGTCCGTTTTGCTCTACTATGAAGAACTCTTGAAAATAAACTCGCTTTCGACCATTCGCAACCGGCTTCAAGAGCTTTATGACGTATTGCTTGTCATTACACCCTATCTACAAAAGTCAGCTTGGACTTGGCTTAAGAATGCTTGGAAAAATATTCGTCGTATTGCAAAAACTGTCCGTATCAAGCTTCCCCGAATCAAAGAGGCTAGAAAAATTGAAGCTCTTGGCCTTCGCCTTATGCGTGAAGCTGAAAGGTCAGAAACCCGAAATTATCGAAAAAAGATCGGACTGACAAAACTTCAGGCTGCACAAAAATATCGTGATGGTTTTGCAATTGCTCTTCTGATTCGTCGCCCATTTCGAATAAAAAATTTCTATTCATTAGAGATCAATAAAAACATATTTTTCGAAAATGGTACCGTTTCCTTCAGTTTTGAAGGCATCGAGATGAAAAATGATATCCCTGTAGACATACCGTTCCCACCAAACCTAGTCTCTCATCTTCAACGTTATTTATCTTATTACCGCCCAATTCTTCTTACCGCTTCCATCAGATCATCCGGTGAGAATACAAAAGCATTATGGATTTCTGGTTATGGTAAGGGAATTTCTGAAGACAGATTTCGAAAAATGATATGCCAAAGAACCGAGAACGAATTTGGAGTGAAAATAACGCCTCACTATTTTAGGGACTCCGAT
>Ga0194129_10000819_pt1:0-15000 | contig 56384 bp, 56 predicted proteins | sample TA2KigCa35mmetaG_FD_150862 | JGI IMG/M metagenome (GOLD analysis project Ga0194129, IMG submission 150862) | Freshwater microbial communities from Lake Tanganyika, Tanzania - TA2015038 Kigoma Deep Cast 35m | ecosystem: Environmental > Aquatic > Freshwater > Lake | place: Tanzania: Lake... | reverse complement strand
GGCGATGCCGTGTGTGGGGCGTATATAGTCGGGGGGCTTTTTCCCTGTCAACTGAGAAAGTCGAAATTTTTTGCAAAAGATTCATGAGCCATCCCTAATCTATTATAATTTATAGGGAATTACCTCCATTTTCGATGGGATGAGTGACGGTGATCATGCCACAAGAGGTGGCTTTTGACTGGACCTTTGCCCTCGCCCTGCCGTATTCCTACGGAGAAGAACGTCCGGGACGACAAAGAGGACTAGGCTTTTGACAGATATTACGGCCGTTCCGGCGCCGGTTCGAAAAACATTATTATCGGACCGCAAGATCCGACTGCTTGCGCGCCGTGGCGACCGGACAGGCGATCACCTGCCGCCGCTCGATGACCGTTTTCGTCCAGATGACTTCGCGCCGCCGCGCGTCAATCTGCGCTGGTTGATTGGCGCGATCCTCACCGCCTTTGCAGGCGCCAGTTTGATTGGTTCTGCGATCATCTACTCGCTCGAACGCAATACGGGCGGCATCGTGAAGCCTGATATTCTGCCACTTACAAAGCTTGGCGATAACGCGCTTTCGGGAACAACACTCTCAAAAGGCGATCGTCTAGTTGCGAATGAATTGATTTCAGCGCGCCAGAGCTTCAAAGCACCGACTCCTGTGAAAATGGGCGATCAAGAAATTATCAAACTTCAACCCTATGTGCGTGTTTCAACCAATCTTGTTCTCGCGCCAATCGGTTACGCCAATGATGTGCCGAATTTTGATCCTCTCAAAATATTTGCTGGCGCGGATAACGCTGAAATTCCAAAACTTGAAATCAGAGCTGCCGATAATGATCCGGACGTCTCATTAAAACGTCGCGCTCTGAACAGTGTAAGCTTCGCGACAAACTCAACATTATCTCTGAGTGATGCGCAAATTGAATCGCAAGTAGAAGAAGCGCGACAAGCCGCGATCAATCTCGGCCGCGCCATGCCCACAACATTTGGTGATCAGCAATTTTTGACACGCACATTACCGCTTGCCTCCGGTTCATCAACAACTGAAAGCATCGATACGGCTTTCTCGAATATTCAAATCAGCGTTGTTCCGGAGAATGTTACTGATATCGCGAAGAAGCCACCGAAGCCGACAGTCGTGCAATCAACAAGCGATGAGCGCATCGTCAATCTCAAAAGAAGCAATCAGATCGATCGCATTCTCATGGCCAATCGTGTGGCGCGCCCTATTGCAACTGAAGCCGCCAAAATAATCTATCAGCAAATCAAAGACACGCCGATCAAGGACGGTCAGAAACTGCGCATCCTGCTCTCGGTGCCGCCCAATCCGAAAAGTGAGCCCCGTTTGCTGCGCGTAATGCTTTATGATGCCGATCAAATCACCGCGATCACAGCGATCAATGATCAAGGTGTTTTCGTTGCGGTTGCACCGCCCTCATCGGAAGGGATTGTCGGCGCCGAAGAGCAACCCGATGAGGCTCCCGTAGAGACCAATAAATTCACGCTCTACAATAGTCTTTATGAAACCGCGTTAAAGAATGACATTCCCAAACCGATCATCGAACAGTTGATCCGCATTTATTTCTATGACGTCGATCTTCAGCGGAAAGTCACAGGCGGCGATTCATTTGAGGTCTTCTATGCTGAAGATGAGGAGCGCGCGGATCGTTTTGAAGTCCTTTACGCCGCATTGTCTGTATCTGGCATCACAAAACGTTATTATCGTTATCGCGCGCCAGATGATAACAGCCTCGATTATTTTGATGAGCAAGGAAAATCAAACCGGCGCTTCCTGATGCGCAAACCGATCACCGAGGGTATTTTCCGTTCAGGCTTTGGTATGCGTTATCATCCGATTTTGAAAGTTGAACGACTACACTCGGGCGTTGACTGGGCCAATGCAGTGGGCACACCCATTCTCGCGGCTGGTGATGGTGTGGTGACATGGGCTGACTGGGACACCGGCTATGGTCGCCATATCGAAATTCAACATGCCTATGATTTCGTGACGACGTACTCGCATCTTTCGGCTTTTGCTAGAGGCATAACGGGAGGCGTGCGCGTTCGCCAAGGACAAGTGATTGGATATCTCGGAAGCTCCGGCCTATCAACAGGCCCTCATCTTCATTATGAGGTTCTCGTCAAAGGTGAATTCAAAGACCCGATGGCGATCAAATTGCCGCGTAATAAAGAGTTAAATAACAGCGAGACTGCCTTGTTCAAACAACAACAAGACATCATTAACGACATCATGTCGAAAGCGCCGGGCGCAGTGCGTGTTGCGAACAAATCCGCTCAACCCTGATTGCCCATTATGACATCGCTCTTGGCTCTAATTCCGATCGTGTTGCCAATTTTCGGCTTGATCGGAATTGGCTTTCTTGCGCGCATCAGCAATCTTATTGGCGACCGCACAGGCGATGGCCTTTCTGATTATGTGTTCACTATCGCCGTTCCCTGCCTTATTTTCAAAACGCTGAATGCGACGGGAATTCCAAGCGAACAACCATGGGGCTATTGGTTCGCAGTTTTTTGGTGGAACGGCGATTGTCTGGGCAATCACGATGCTGTTTGGGCGTTCTATTTTCAACTTACCTTCTTCCGAGAATGTGGTGGCTGGCTTTACAGGCGCACAATCGAATACGGTGCTTGTCGGCGTGCCCTTAATTTTGAAAGCCTATGCCGACGAAGGAGCGATCCCGCTTTTTCTTTTAATTGCTGTGCATCTCCCCATCATGTTTACGGCTGCGACCCTCTTGATTGAAGGCAATAAATCGCATTTTGCGATTGTCTTTCGACAATTGATAACCCATCCGATTTTACTCTCTATTTTGTTTTCAGCGACTTTCCACTTGTCGGGATGGCCTGTCCCCTCTTTGTTGAAATCTCTTATTGAAGCGATAGCCGCGTCAGCCCTGCCCTGCGCTTTGATTGCAATGGGTATTGCACTCAAACGCTATGGTGTTCAGGGGCGGATTTCACTCGCAACCACCGTCACATTTTTCAAATTAATCATTCATCCGAGCCTTGTCTATGTGCTAGCCTTTCGTGTCTTTCCTGTCCCGCCTGTATGGGTCGGTGTTGCTGTGCTCTTTGCAGCAGCGCCTTCAGGCATCAACGCCTATCTTTTAGCCGAACGCTATAAAACGGGCGTGCAATTGTCCTCGAGCGGCATTGCGCTTTCAACAGCGCTCTCAATCTTTTCCATTCTGATTTGGCTTGCCGTACTTGGCATTAAGCAACTGCGATTCATCACGCAAAGCCGAGCAGTTTTTTGATCTCTTCGGCTGTCACGCCTTCATCCCGTAAATCACGTAACGCTCGCGAACCGTGGCTCTTTGCTAATTTTTCCCCTTCATCATCCATAATCAGGTGATGATGCCGATAACGCGGTGTGGGAAGATCAAGAAGCTTCTGTAGAATACGATGTATTGAAGTTGATGCAAAGAGATCGGCACCCCGAATGACATCCGTAATGCCTTGCCGCGCGTCATCCATCACAACACTCAAGTGATAACTTGTTTTGACATCTTTACGCGCAATCACCGCGTCACCCCATGGATCGAGAGACGCGAGAATTCGTGAAGGCACTTCACCTTCATGATATTCATCAAATGAAAGATCATTCAGAATAATGGCTTCCAAGGCTTCAGATTTAAGCCGCATCACATGGCGATCGCCTTTTCCAATGCGTGCTTGGCGCTCATCTTCGGAGAGATGGCGACAGGTGCCGGGATAAAGCGGGCTACCATCAGGATCTTGTGCGCCCTTCGCATCGCGCGTGATTTCAGCGCGTGAGCAAAAACAGGGATAAAGCCATCCGGCTTCATCAAGCCGCGTCACCGCGTCGGCATAAAGGGGTAAATGTTCCGATTGACGTAATACAGGCGTTTCCCATTCGAGGCCCAGCCATTTAAGATCTTCATAGATTGCATCTTCATAATGAGTGAGCGAACGCAGAGGATCGATGTCGTCGATCCGCAAGAGGAAGCGTCCGCCGTCGTGCTTGGCGCGGTGAAAATTCAACAACGCGGAATAGGCATGACCGAGATGAAGAAGACCATTCGGCGATGGCGCAAAGCGATAAAGGGGTTGCGTCCCAGACTCATTCATTTCATCATCATGGCTGAAAATTCTTGCGTTGTCATTGATCTCTTTATCGCCTCGAGTCTCTTTGGATGAATCCTCTTATCGTTGATCATGATGACGCGCTCGATTTCGGTCTGCATGCGGTTATTGAACTCGACCCGAAACTCGCGCCGCTCTTGGACTATGCGGGTCGCCCCAGTTTAAGAAAGCAACCACCGGGCTTTCCGGGCCTTGTCGGCATCATCATCTCGCAACAAGTCTCGACCGCCAGTGCGAATTCGATTTTCGCCCGCGTCAGCACGCATTTCGGCGACATCACGCCCGCGCGTTTTCTCGAAAGCGATGATGAGACTCTGAAATCACTCGGCCTCTCCTCGCCCAAGATACGAAGCCTGCGCGCCACCGCTCATGCCGTGGCCCATAATCATCTGCCTTTGCATGAGCTTCACACCTATGAAGCGGAGGAGGCGATTGCGGCGTTCACATTGGTCAAAGGCATCGGGCCATGGACGGCCAACATCTATCTCCTTTTTTGTTTGGGCCACGCAGACGCGTTTCCTGCCGGCGATCTCGCGCTGCAAGAAGCCGCGCGGATGGGTTTTCGCATGCGCGCGCGGCCTGATACGGCAAAGCTTGAAAAACTCGCACGGCGATGGCGGCCCTATCGCGGAGTCGCGGCGAAACTGCTTTGGGCTTATTACGGAGCTATGAAGGCCAAGCGTGAAGCCAAATCTTCATAAAACCAAAGCCCGCCGGAATATGAGATCATGACAAAAATTGACGGACCTCGCCTCGCCCCAAGATCCGGCAAAGCCGATGCTTTGGTTGTGTTTCTCCATGGCTATGGCGCGGATGGCCGCGATCTCATCGATCTTGGGCAGCAATGGCAGAATTGGCTCCCGAATGCGGCTTTTGTTTCCCCTCATGCGCCCGAGCCTTGTGGCATGTCGCCGATGGGTCGGCAATGGTTTCCTTTAACGATGCGCGATCCGTCTGAGCGCTGGCGTGGCGTTGTCGGCGCGCGACCAACACTCGATGCGTTTCTTGATGAAGAACTCGAAAAGCATCGTCTCACGCCTGATCGCTTGGCGCTTGTGGGATTTAGCCAAGGCACGATGATGGCGCTGCATGTTGGCCTTCGTCGCGCGATCTCGCCTGCGGCGATTCTGGGATTTTCCGGCGTGTTGGTCGGCCCTGAACATCTTGAAGAAGCAACAGGTAAACCAAAAATTCTGCTCGTGCATGGCGACCGCGATGAAGTCATTCCGCTTGATGCGCTCTTCATGTCAACGGATGCGCTCGGCAAAGCCGAAATCCCGTGCCAATGGCATCTCTCTTTCGGCATCGGCCACGGCATTGATGGCGGCGGTATACGCCACGGCGGCTTGTTTCTCGCCCAGTCGCTTTATGGCCGCACGCCGGACTAGGTGACCGTCACAGCGGCTTTCGGTGCAGTTGAAACAATCGCGACACCGAAGAGAACAATCAGGCCGCCTGCAATTTCGCGCGGGCCCAAAGTCTCGCCAAGAAACACAACGGATAACAAGGCAGCAAAGACGGGCATCAAATAACCTATCATCGCCGCTTTCGTGGGACCTTGTTGACGAATGAGATACATAAAAATTGTAATCGGCATCGCGGTTGAAAAAATACTCAGCGCAAGCGCCGCAGGCCAATCAACAAGTATTGGTCCGTAGACATTTATACCGCCGAGACCCAATGCCAGAACTGTTGCCACAAGGCCTGAAACAACTTGTTGACCTAACGCCATACGTGCAGGCTCAACATGCGGAATGAATTTCGCGTAAACATTCCCGAGCGCATAACAAAGCGATACGATCACCATCGCAAGTGACCCGATCAAAGTCGAACCATTGGCAGAAAACGCAGCAGGTCCAATCAGTAGCGTTATACCGACAAGGCCAATCAACACGCCACCCAAGCGGCGCAAGGTCAATTTCTCATCGACAAAAGCGATATGTGAGAGAACGGCTACCATCAAAGGGCCAGAGGCTTGAATCATCGCGCTCGGTCCTGCGGCGGCGTGTTCAAGCGCGAAAGCGGTAAGCACATTCGGCAACCAGCCATTGAGCGTGCCGAGAGCCAACCACGGTACGAATTCTCTGCGAGATGGCAGTGGCGAATGACCGCGCAAAGAAAACCACAAACTCAAAATCAAAGCCGCGAGCGCGGCGCGCGTTGATGCAATCGCAAAGGGATCAACTTTATCCGCCAAGAGTTTCATGAAGATAAAACCGCTCGACCACATGAGCGAACATGAAAAAAGTTGAACCACATAAAGCTGCCGCTCGATTTTGATCATGATCACGCCCCGAGCAGATCAAGGAGCGCAGAAATCAAGGGTTCATCAGCAGGCGGCATCGGATAATCGCGCAAGGTGCCAGGCTTCACCCATTTGAGCGCAGCATGTTCGCGCGCTTCAACAAGCCCTTCCCAACGCCTGCAAATATAAAGCGGCATCAAAAGATGAAAATCATCATAGGCATGACTTGCAAAAGTTAGTGGTGCCAAACAGGGCTCTTTTACTATGATGCCAAGCTCTTCATGCAACTCACGAATAAGAGTCTCTTCGGGATGTTCACCCGCCTCGACTTTGCCGCCCGGAAATTCCCAGAGCCCCGCCATGCCTTTGCCTTCAGGGCGTTTAGCAATCAAAACGCGGCGATCCGCATCAATAAGTGCACAGGCAACAACGAGCAAAAGTTTCACAACAGAGAGTCCAGAACAGATGCTTTACCGCGCGCGCACTCTAGCGAAAGCGCACGCCGGAGCAAGGAGAAGGATGTCGATTGGAGCCGGGTTTACCGGCAATTAATCTTTTTCGGAAAGAAGTTGTTGATCTTGTTATTCACTGATTTGGTCGGAACGCTCTGGCCATCGAGCCTGAGGCCGACACATTTTCATGTTTCTTTCGAAGTGTTTCTCCGAAATCCGCGGCTCGCGGCCGGCGCGTTTCGCCACCGTGTCCCTCCTCGCGCTGACCGCGCTCGTCTCGGCTGTCGAATCAGGTGGCAACGCGATTGCCAATGGTGAATCACGCACAATCTCAATTTATCATACGCACACGGGTGAAAGCCTCACGGTTGAATATAAGCGCAATGGCAGCTTCGACCGCGACGCACTTGAGAAGTTGAATTGGCTCTTGCGCGATTGGCGCCGCGATGAACCCACCAGTATGGATCCGCGCCTCTTTGACATTGTGTGGGAAGCGCAACGCAGCGTCGGCTCAACGGAACCGATCAATGTGGTCTCCGCCTATCGCTCACCGCAATCCAATGCGATGTTGCGCCGTCAATCCAAAGCGGTTGCAAAAAACTCGCAGCATATGCTCGGCAAAGCGATGGACTTCTATTTGACCGATGCGAATATCACCGATCTTCGCGAAATCAGCATGCGGATGCAACGCGGTGGTGTGGGCTATTATCCCAATGCTTATACGCCTTTCGTGCATCTTGATACCGGCAGCGTGCGCCATTGGCCGCGTATGTCGCATGATGAATTGGCGCGTCTCTTCCCGGATGGAAAAACCGTTCACATTCCGTCAGACGGAAGGCCGCTTGAGCGTTACGCAGAAGCCGAACAAGAAATTCTCGCCAATGGCGGAACTGTGCTCGGCACATCGTTTGCAGATGCAGGCGATGGTTCCACCTCATCGAAGCCAAAGAGCCTCTGGGCCTTTTTGTTTGGCGGTGGCAATGCGGAAGAAGATGAGAGCGAAATCGTCGCGCAAAAGCCGGTCTCGCGCGTGGCTTTGGCTAAACCCTCAGTTGCTGCTGATGACGAAACACCCGATACGCCAGAAGCTGCCATCACCCGCAAACCCACACAAACAAAACCCGCTGCGGTTGCGGTGTTGCCACCGCTCTCCTCGTTCAAATCTGCGAAAGCCGCGCCAAAAGCCCCGATGCCTCTCGCGCGTCCCGGCAGCAAACCGCTCTTGGCGCTCAGCAATGGTGGGTCCCAACTCGTTTGGCAGACGGGGGCTCAGCCGCTCTCTAAGGGAAAAGGCGCGCCGTCACCAGCCAGTGTTGCGGGTCGAGGCCCTGCTCTGATCGGACCTGTGGCCGATGTGCCGCTACCGCCATTACGTGAAAAAGCCGGACGTGTGGCTGCGCTCTCGAATGATGACGGGCCGGCGACAACGGCGAGCATCGGTGCGCCGAAGACAAAAGGCGCTCTTCAGCCATTGATAACGGCACCGCAAAACGCGCCCACAATTGCGCTCGCTTACGCACCGATGTCGGACACCTCCGCACCACCAAAAGCGGCGCCGCGCGCTAAAAACACCGAACGGCCCAAAGTTACAAAACCCCTAAATCAAAAACCTAATCAGACTGCAAACACTAAAGTGAAAACGCTTTCCAAAGAAGCGATCGCGGCCGCACAATTGCCGGCAAGCTCGTCAACAACGCGCTTCTCCATGGCCGATGATCCGGCACCGCTCCAAGGGCGTTTCTCAACAAAGGCTATCGCGGTGTGCTCAGCGAAAATCGTCGCGGCTGGTCAGGCCTGCATCCCTAACGCTTCGAGATAAAGCTCCATAATCGCCTCTTCCTCTTTGCGTTCCGCATGATCCTTGCGGCGTAAAGTGACGATTTTGCGCATGATCTTGGTGTCAAAACCGTTGGCCTTCGCCTCTGAGTAGACGTCGCGAATATCACCTGCGAGCGCAGCCTTTTCTTCCTCAAGCCGCTCAATGCGCTCGATAAAGGCTTTGAGTTCTTCGCCTGATACCGAATTTGACATGAGTACCTCGCCTGACATTTAAGATGGAAGAAAAGGAGGGCTTTCCTGTCGGCCATCGGCCTGCCGCGGTCAAGCGCAGGCGTCTCGGGATCTCACAGGCCTGTGGATGATCGAAAATCCTCGCGATGAAGCGGATCAAGCAAAAGGGCTTGGAGCAGCGCTGCAAGCCGATGGCCCCAAGCGCGGGCCGCCTCCGGCGCTGCAATCAAATCTTGTCGAATTTCAATGAGCGTATTTGAAAATCCATGCGCCAATGCGTGCCGGTCAATTACATCGCCTTTCAAGGCACCATTGTAAGGCTCATTATCACCCACAACGAGCGCGGGATCAGAACGCAAAGCTCCAATCAGAGCTTCAGACAACCGCCCGTCTTTGGCCCATAGAATGCCTGCGTGCCAGGGACGGGGCTTTCCCCGCCATACAGGCGTGAAGGAATGCATGGATATGATAATCGGCCTGACACCGGCTTCAAGCGACGCTGAAATCGCGGCTTTGATCGCGCGATCATAGGGGCGGTAAAAATGGCGAATGCGGCGGTCGATTTCGATCTGATCGATGTTTTTGTTTCCGGGGATCACCGCGCCATCCGACAAGCGCATCACCAAGGTCGGATCATCCTCGCCTCGATTAGGATCAATCAAAAGCCGTGAAAAATTGGTGAGCAGTGCAGGTGCGCCAAGCGTCTTGGCAATCGCCTCGGTCATCGCTGCCGCGCCAATATCATAGCCGATATGTCGCTCAAGCTCGGCGCGCGGCAGGCCCAGATCGCGATATTCAGGCGGAATCTCGTTTGAGGCGTGATCGCATAAAACGAGGATTCCTGTGGCCGGATCACCCGGAATCTCTGTCACAGGATGATCGGGGGCGTTTTCAGGCGTCAGGGCGTCGAAGATTTCGGTCATCAGATGTTAGGAATGGAGGTCGAGCCCCAAAAATTTTGTCGCGAGCATATAGTCATGCCATAGAAAACAATCATTCAACAGAAAGCACAACCAACAGTATGAGTTCGCCCACGACTTCTGACGCGCTCGCCGCGCGCCAACGCCCCGCCATTGATCTTATTGGTCTCGTCGCCCTTGTTTTAGGGGCTTGTGCGATGGGCATCTCGCCGCTTTTTGTGCGCTTCGCATCGGATGCGGGTGTGCCGGCTTTCGCCTCCGCCTTCTGGCGTGTGGCGTTGGCTTTACCGATCCTTTGGCTTTGGGCTGTCATTGAAGAAAAACGTGCGGGCCAAGGCACCCGTCCGACCATGAACCGCGCGATCCTTCTCGCAGGATGTCTCTTTGCTGGCGATCTTCTTCTCTGGCACATCGCCATTTTGAACACGACAATTGCGAACGCTACATTCTTAGGAACAACAACGCCGATTTGGGTCGTCTTGGTCTCCTGGCTTGTCTATCGCGAAAAAATTCCCGCCGCTGTGCCTCTCGGAATCATTTTCTGCGTTCTCGGTGGTTTTGCGTTGATTGGTCGTTCGGTCGAACTTGATCCCAGCCATGTGAAGGGCGATCTCTTCGCGGTCGGAACGGCGGTGTTCTTCGGTCTTTATTTCTTTGCCGTTCAGTCAACGCGCAAATATGCAGGGGCCGCGCGCGCAACTTTCGGCATGTCGCTGATCGCCGCACCCATCATTCTTGTTTTTGCGCTCATGAATGGCGATGTGCTGCTACCTGGAAAATCATCGGGCTATAGCGCGCTGTTCGCCCTTGCAATCATCAGCCATACGGGTGGGCAAGGTCTTCTCGCCATCGCGCTCGGAAGGCTCCCGACCGTGTTCACCTCTTTCGTGATCTTCATTGAGGCCTTTGCGGCCGCGCTTGCGGGCTGGCTCTATCTGAATGAGGCGCTATCGGGGCTGCAATTGCTCGGAGGCGCGGCCATTCTCGCCGGAATCTGGATCGCACGCCCCAAAAACGCCAAAAGCTCACCCGCAATAAATGATGACTTGTCGAAAGCCTCGTGACCCAGTGATGAAATGAACAAGCATTTTGCGATTTCAATCTGCCTTGCCGTTACGATGGCTACATCAGGACTAGCTTCGGCGCCGGCCTTCGCGGATTTGCGCTTATGCAACACAACGACGAGCCGCGTTGGCATTGCAATCGGCTACAAGGCCGCTGAAGCGTGGCGCAGCGAGGGATGGTGGAATGTTAAACCAGGCGCATGTGAAACGCTGCTCAATGGTAATTTATCGTCACGCTTTGTTTATATTTTTGCGCAAGATTATGATCGCGGCGGCGAATGGAGCGGAACGTCCTATCTTTGCACACAAGACCGACAATTTACCATTGATGGGGTAGAGAATTGTCTTGCGCGCGGTTATGACAGAATGAAATTTTTTGAAGTAGATACGGGCGAGCAGAAAAACTGGACGGTGCAATTGACCGATCCGGCGAAATCAGCCCCGAAATAAGAGAGCAAGAACAGATGAGACGTATGCGGCGGGTCAAAATCATCGCCACTCTGGGACCGGCTTCAATTTCAAACAATATGATCCAGAAACTATTTCTGGCGGGTGCCGATGTGTTTCGCATCAATATGAGCCATGCGTCACATGATAGTATGCGTCAGCAAGTCTCGATTATCCGCGAGGTCGAAAGCAAAGTTGGCCGTCCGATCGGCATCATGGTCGATTTACAGGGCCCCAAATTGCGCCTTGATGTTTTTACTGATAACGCCGTTATGCTTGAGAAGGGACAGAAATTTATTCTCGATGCCGTAAAACAACCCGGCAATATCGAGCGCGTTCACCTTCCCCATCCCGAAATTCTCGCATCCCTTGAACCCGGTCATGTGATTTTGATTGACGACGGCAAAGTACGCTTGCGTGTCGTTGAAGCCACAAAAACTCGTGCGGTCACCATCGTTGAAGTTGCAGGCAAAGCCTCAAATCGCAAGGGCGTAAGCCTGCCCGATACAACCATTCCCGTGTCGGCGATGACCGACAAAGATCGCTCGGATCTGGAAGCTTCGCTTGAAGCGGGAATCGACTGGATCGCCGTGTCTTTCGTTCAACGTCCTGAAGATGTTGCAGAAGTCAAAAAAATTGCGCGCGGTCGTGCGCTTGTACTTTCTAAAATCGAAAAGCCACAAGCGATCACACGGCTTAATGAAATCATCGAATTGTCCGACGCTTTGATGGTGGCGCGCGGTGATCTCGGTGTCGAATTGCCGATGGAAAAAGTGCCCGGTTTGCAAAAACGCATCACACGGAGCGCACGGCGCATGGGCAAGCCTGTGGTGATCGCAACGCAAATGCTCGAATCCATGATCACGTCGCCAGTGCCAACACGTGCTGAAGTTTCGGACGTGGCAACGGCTGTTTTTGATGGCGCAGATGCGATCATGCTTTCAGCTGAATCGGCTGCTGGCCAATATCCGGAAGAAGCGGTTTCAACGATGAACCGCGTTGCAGAGGAAGTGGAGAGCGATCCGATCTATCGCTCAATCATCAACAATCAACGCGCGAAGGCTGAAGCCACGGGCGCTGATGCGATTGCGATGGCAACACACGATATTGCTGCAACACTCGATTTGAAGGCGATTATTGCCTGGACCACATCGGGTGCAACTGGTCTTCGTATCGCACGTGAAAGACCTGAAGCACCCGTATTGACTTTAACGCCAAATGTTTCTGCAGCACGACGTTTGGCGATTGCGTGGGGCATTCATGCACTCGTCACAGAAGACGCGCATGATGTCGATGATATGGCGACGCGCGCGGCAGAACTTGCGGCCTCCGAAGGCTTTGCGAAATCTGCAGAACGCGTGATCATTGTTGCGGGCGTTCCATTTGGCACACCAGGCGCCACCAATATGGTGCGTATTGCTTATGCGCCTTGAGTTTGAATAAAATTAGAGAGCGGTCTCGCCTTTTTCCTCGTCGATTTTTTTAATCGTAAGGCGAGCGCTCTCCATCATTGGATATATTGCCAAAACTTTTTCATAAGTCTCACGCGCATGAACCAAATCTCCACGCATGAGCAGTATGAATCCTAGGCCAGATAGCGCTCCAAAATGACGTGGTTCGCGTTTCAACGTTTCCGCAATATCGGAAATTGATCGATTATAATCATCCATCAGAAAAAATACGGTCGCACGCCGGTTCCAACCTTCAGAAAAATCGGGTTCACGCGCGATCACACGATCAAGCAATTCAATCGCTACCGGAAAATCCTGTTTTGAAATGGCAATCGCTGCGCGCTCCATAAGCAGATCGGTTGTCGGACTTGAAGACCGCACCCAAAGCGCTTGAATGCGCCCTTCAATGCGTGCAGCGATCTCTGCTGAAGGCGCTTCATAAAGTTCAGAAAAAAGCGCGTTAAGTTGTTCTTCGCGCGTTTCCGCTTTCAGCGGCGCAATAAGAATAAAGAATGCAAGACATGCGAAAAGAAAATCAAAAGCGCGCCTTTGGTTTGCTCCCGTCATAAAAGTACGCCAATTGATGAGACCTGTTCACCCATCATGTCTTCGCCCTTCTTTGCGGCTCTTTGACGCGGACCAAAACGTTCCTCGGACGGTGTGCGTCCAAAATGTTCACTGTAACATTTCGAGAAATGCGAAGCAGAGACAAAACCACAAGCGAGCGCCACCGAGAGGATCGACATACTCGTTTGCAATAAGAGATGACGCGCGCGCGCAAGGCGAAGGCCGAGATAATATCGCGTCGGCGCTTGGCCAATATATTTTTGAAATAATCTTTCAAGCTGACGCGCAGAGAATCCAACCCGATCTGCCAATTCGCTGCACGACAACGGCTCTTCGATATTTTGTTCCATCGTCGCGACAACAGCGAGAACGCGTTGGTTGGCAACCCCCAAACGGGCGCGCAATTCCATGCGCTGTCGTTCATTGGCATTACGCATCCGGTGATGAATAAGTTCATCCGTTACTGCGGCCGCTACTTCTTGCCCGCAGCGGGCATTAATCATCGAGAGCATCATATCAATCGCCGCCGTTCCGCCCGCGCATGTGAAGCGATTACGATCAATTTCATAAAGTTCGTCGGTCACTTCGAGACCCGGAAATTCCTCGCGCAGCGATTCGTGATTTTCCCAATGGATCGTGCATCGATAACCATCAAGCAATCCAGCCCGCAGCGGGCATTAATCATCGAGAGCATCATATCAATCGCCGCCGTTCCGCCCGCGCATGTGAAGCGATTACGATCGATTTCATAAAGTTCGTCGGTCACTTCGAGACCCGGAAATTCCTCGCGCAGCGATTCGTGATTTTCCCAGTGGATCGTGCATCGATAACCATCAAGCAATCCAGCTTTTGCCAATACGTAAGAGCCCGTGCACACCGCACCGATTGAGACGCCGTAAAAAGCGAGGCGGCGCAATTTGGCGATCAATTGCGAATGGTCTTGGCGCTGAATATCCAGCCCGCCGCACACAACAACATTCGGCATCGGACCAATATCGGCAATGCTGCCATCGGCTTCAAGACGAATGCCATTCGAGGCCTGCACGGGCCCGCCATCGATTGTGTAAATTTTCCAATCATAGAGCTGCTGATGCGATACACGATTTGCGAGCCGCAAGGGCTCGATCAGTGAGGTGAAAGCGATCATCGAAAAATCGGGAACCAAGACCAAGCCGAGGGTCTGGGTAATTCCTTGTCCCTTTTCGCCCGATTGTGTCATACGCGCCTCCACCCTTTTCTTATCTAGGGTCAGAACCTACTCATTTCGGTGAAGGCGGTTGAATCAAAATGCACGAGATTGAGGAGCAAGCCTGCAGTAAACCATCCGGTTTTCAAAGGCTTGCGACATAGAGATCGTGCATTTTCATCCAATCCTTTAGGACATGAGAAGGATGGCAAACTGGTTTGTCGAAAGGTTCAACCGTGCCCCCAGCACGCTTTTCACCTTTCTCCTGCCACTTTATCCATCCTTCTCATGCCGTTTCATCGAAATGAGTAGGTCTTGACCCTAGTCGGATTTAGGCAAAGTTCAGGCGGTAAGGCAATAATTATCTTGAACCCGGTGTCGGGTTCGCTAGTTCAATGTCGTCTGGAAGCCACCAATATGTATAGCGATAGGCTTCGCGAAATCCGAAATTCCGATAAAGCCGCCGCGCAGTGTCGTTTTTTGTCTCGACCTGAAGATAGGCGTTACTTGCACCGGCCTTACGCCCCCATGCCATGATGGCGCTGACA
>Ga0194129_10000812_pt1 | contig 56558 bp, 61 predicted proteins | sample TA2KigCa35mmetaG_FD_150862 | JGI IMG/M metagenome (GOLD analysis project Ga0194129, IMG submission 150862) | Freshwater microbial communities from Lake Tanganyika, Tanzania - TA2015038 Kigoma Deep Cast 35m | ecosystem: Environmental > Aquatic > Freshwater > Lake | place: Tanzania: Lake... | reverse complement strand
TCACGCGCCTGCGCCACTTGCAGCTCGCTCGTGCTGTGCACGATGCGCGTCCTGTTGATTCTCCAGATATCGAGGCGCCGCGGCGTGTACCTGACGAACCTGGGGCCAATTTTTAAGAATACAGGCCCACCGCCAACACTGCGCATCTTGTCCAGTGTTTTCTTGGCGATGGGCGTACCCTTGCCGGTGAGGTAGTCGGCGGCAGCGCGTGTATCGAACTTGGGCGTGTCGTCGTCCGATAGGTCATCATCGAACGGAGTGTTGGCGGGCGTGGTGAGCATTTGACCCTCGTTTCGATGCCGCGTTGTTCGCGGCGAGGGTTATCTGATCATCACGTTTCTGGCGTTGTCATCAAACTGCGATGGAATGATGGTCGGCTTTTGCACGGACCATCTTTCCCGGATCGGCTGCTCAATCCTTCGCGAGTCGCTTTGCCACGTCTCTGACTGCGCGCACTAACGCCTCTGGCCTGGGTGTCAGATCGCCGATGGCGAGCACTTCGCCCACGAGATCGATAGGCCGCAGTCCGCCCTTGCTCGTTGCCGTGAAGGGGCGAGCGTTGCCCCGCGCGTCACGCCCGGCCCATCGCTGCCACTCCTCGCCGATCACTTCACAGAGCCGGTGGAGATCGGGAACAGCGGGCGGGTTCAGTTCCTGTGTTTCCGCGCCGGCCAGCCCGGTAGCGACGAAGGTCTTGCGTCGAGCGAGCCGCAGCGATTGAAGTAACGCCCGCTTGCTTGTTTCCGCCCCTGCCACTGCTTTGCCCATCCACCTAGATGCGTATTTGTCGCCCTCGACTTCCTCGATGGCTGCCAGCAGCTCATCAAGAGCGCCGCGTAGGCGATGGATCTTCTCCCGCGACCCCGTGAGGTTGCCGCGCTTCTCATTCTTCTGAGCAGCAGACCAGAGAAGCGCCATACCAATCCTGGCCGCAGCGGCCGACAGTTCCTCAGGCGACGCCGCAGGGAAGTATGGCTTCAGCGTCCCCAAGAGTGCAGCCCTGTAGGTGCGATCAACAAAGTCGTCTGCATCGCGAGCCACGCTGCCCAACGTCGGCTTAATTGGCCCGCCATGCGTGCGCCCGCGCTCAAGGGCGACTGGCTCCGCCGCAGCTAGCCGGTAGGGCTCTCGCTCAACGACTCCGGCTCGAATCAAATCATCAACAAGATCGCTGTAGTAGTGCGGCTCGGCTATCCACACGCGGCGATGCTTTCGCTTGAGAGCAAGCAGCGCCGTGCGCGCCGCTTCGCGCCCGCATCGCTTGCCAAAGTCCATGACGCACGCGCCGGGGCCGTCAACAACTTCGGAATACACAACCTCTTCACCCGCTCGACCACGCGTGAGCGTTGTTGGCTTCAGCCGCAGTGTGTTCCGAGTCAACGTCATCGCACCACCGCATCGGTGCACCGCAGTGAGGGTTGCTGTGGCGGCGGGGTGCGGTCCTCGTGTTCGCCCGGCCAAGGGCTAGCCAAAGCGATGGGAGAATCTATCACGGCACGGACCGGCGCTCGCTCAGCCTTGTCACGCTGGCGTCCGCTTCGCCCGCCATCGCGCGAGCAATGGTAGAGGCGACCCGATCGGCAGCGGCCAGGAGCACGTCGTCAACGTTGTGAGCGTAACGCGACGTCATGGACGAGCGCGCATGCCCGAGCAGTCCGGCTATCGCAGCCTCGCTCAGCCCCAGCGTGTTGGCCGTTGTCGCGAACGAGTGGCGCAACGTGTGCAAGGTCACGCCCTTGAGCTTCGCCCTCTCCGCAACGCGCGCCCAGGCCTTCGGCAAGCCCTGATAGGGCCGGCCTTCATTGCCAGTGGCGAACACTACATCGCTCTTGGGATGACGCGTCAGTTCGCTCAGCAAGTCGACGGCGGGGCGCCCGAGTGGGCGAATACTGAACCCCTCCTTTGTGGCTGCGAGCCGCAGTTGGCTGCCCTCAAGGTCAACCTCTGCCCACGTCAGGTCTACAACCTCGCTGCGTCGGGCGCCTGTGAGCGCCAAGAGGCGGATTGCGTTGAGCGCATGCATGTTCTCGCCTGCGGCCATGCTCGCTTGCAGGGCGGCGCCGAGCTGCCGATAGCCTGCGATCGACAGGAACGCCGTGCGGCGCTCATCGGCCGGCCGCTCCACACCCCTCACGGGATTGTCGGTTCGCAGCCCCTGACGGACGGCAAACGTGAAGATTCCGCCCAGCAGGCCGACAGTGCGGGCAGCCGTGCCGCGCCCGCCTGTCACCCGCGCGACGCCCTTCGGCTTTGTCTTGATCGTCGCCCGGGTCTTGCCCGCCTGCACCGCAGCCAGGAAGCGCGTTACGTCGAGCGGGGTGACATCGGCCACCGCCAGCTTGCCCAGCAGCGGCTTGATATGGCGCTCGATCCGTCCGCGATCGGTCGCCAGTGTCGTGTCGGACTTCGGCCGCTTGCGCTTGCCGAGCACCAGTCCCTGCGCGGCTGCCTCCAGGTACTGATCACAGAATTTCGCCAAGGTGATCTTGCCGCGCTCAGCGTTGCGGGTGGCCGAGGGATCTTCACCCGCAGCCACTCGGCCGAGCTGCACTGTTGCCCACTGACGAGCCTGCTCAGGCGTTACCGTGCCCACCTTCCCCAACGCCAGCTTGCGCGTACGGCCGGCGGCGTTGCGATACTGCACAATCCAAGTCTTGACGCCCGAGGGCTTCACACGCAGCCCGAATCGCCGCAGGTCGTCGTCCCAGAGGATCACGTCGCGCTCTGTTGGGCGCACGCTATCCACGAAGCGTTTGGTCAACTTCGGCATGTCACCCTCCGCTTGGGCGGCCCCTGCACGCCGTTGTCCGGGGAAGCACGGGGGAAGCGGGCGGCGGGAAACTCTGGAAAACTCGCGCCCCGTCCGCCAAACTCTAGAAAGCCTGTTTTTGCTGCATTTTCGGGCTTCTGTCCATTCCAGCACACTGCGGAAAAGTGCGGCAACGGGTTATCCACTGCCCTCCGAAGGCAGAGGTCGTGAGTTCGAATCTCGCCGGGTCCGCCATATAAATCAGCAAGTCAGACATGTCGTCTTCGCCGGACCTCTGCATGGAAGGGGCGGCGACGCAGACCTGCGCCTTTGCGATCTTGCCGGCGTCCGCTCGAAAGACCAGGGGACCGCTTCGGCCCCGCGGCGTCTCGCGGCGGCCGACCGAGGAGGAAGCCATGACAGACAACAACGATCTCCTGGTGCGACGCGAGGATGGCGTCCTCGTTCTAACCTTCAATCGGCCGCAGCACCGCAATGCGCTGACCCAGGAGATGCAGGTCAGGCTCGCCGAGGAGCTCGCGGCGGCAGAGCTCGATCGCGAGATCGGCTGCGTGCTGCTGACCGGCGCGGGCGGCGCGTTCACCGCCGGCGGCGATGTGAAGAACATGGCGCGCGGTCACGCCGCCGGGCAGCCGATCGATCAATTGCGGCGCATGGAGGCGCAACGCCAGTCGCAGCGGCGCACATCGCTGCGCTTGTTCGAGATGGGCAAGCCCACGCTCGCCGCCTTGCCCGGCCCGGCGGCCGGCGCCGGCTTCTCGCTGGCCCTGGCCTGCGACATGCGCATCGCCGCGGACACGGCGATCATGAGCAGCGCCTTCGTCAAGATCGGCCTGTCGGGAGATTACGGCGGCACCTACCTGCTGACGCAGCTCGTCGGCCCGGCGAAGGCGCGTGAGATCTACCTGCTGGGCGATCGCATCGACATGCGCGAGGCGCTGCGACTTGGCCTGGTGAACTGGGTCGTGCCGGCCGCGGAGCTCGAGGCCAAATCGATGGAGATCGCCAAACGCCTGGCGTCCGGCCCGCGCCTGGCGCATCGCGCGCTGAAAGACAACCTCAATCGCGCAATGACGGGCAGCTTCGCCGAATGTCTCGACAACGAGAGCGCCAACCTCATGCATCTGCGCGACACGGAGGACCACAAGGAGGCCGCCCGCGCCTTCACCGAGAAGCGCACGCCGAAATTCGTCGGACGCTGATATCGACAAGGAGGCGCACGTGGACTCGCACAGCGATCGAGGCGGAGCCCTCGCCGGGCTGAAGGTCGTGGAGTTCGCCGGCGTCGGGCCGACGCCGATGGGCACCATGCTGTTGGCCGACATGGGCGCGGAGGTGGTGACGATCGACCGCACCGAGCCGATCGATCTGGGCAGCCCCAAGACGCCGGGCTTCGACCTGCTGCGCCGCAATCGCCTGGTCGTGAAGATGCACCTCAAGAACAAGGCGGCGCAGGCCTGCGCGCTCGATCTGGTGTCGAAAGCCGACGTGCTGATCGAGGGCTTCCGCCCCGGCGTGATGGAGCGCATGGGACTCGGCCCGGATGTCTGCCACGCGCGCAATCCCGGCCTGATCTACGCGCGCATGACCGGCTGGGGCCAGACCGGACCGCTGGCCGACCGTGCCGGCCACGACCTCAACTACATCGCGCTCACCGGCGCGCTGCACGCGATCGGTCGCGAAGGCGCGCCACCGACGCCGCCCCTGAGCCTGGTCGGCGATTTCGGCGGCGGCGGCCTGTATATGGCTGTCGGCGTGCTCGCCGCCCTGCATGCGCGCCAGCGCACGGGCGCGGGACAGGTCATCGACATCGCCATGGTCGACGGCGCGCTGTCGCTGATGACGTCGTTCTACGGTGGCTACGCATCGGGACGCCTGAATCTGCGGCGCGGCACGAATGTGGTCGATGGTGGCGCGCCCTACTACGACGTCTATGAATGCGCCGACGGCGAGTACGTCGCCTTGGCGCCGATCGAGCAGCGCTTCCGGCGCGAGATGTACGAGAAGCTCGGGCTCGATCCCGAGGCGTTCGCCGGCAAGGACTCATCGGCGGATCGTCACACCGTCAAGCCGAAGCTGGCCGCGATCTTCCGGCAGAAGACCCGCGCCGAGTGGTGCGCGGTCTTCGAAGGCAGCGACGCGTGCTTCGCGCCGGTCCTGTCGGTGGCGGAGACCGCCGCACATTCGCATCACGTCGAGCGCGGCTCGCTGCCGGTCATCGACGGCGTCGTGCAGCCTGCGCCGGCGCCACGTTTCCTCGGCACGCCGTCGCCCACGCCGCGCCCGCCGCGGCGCGAGGGCACCGATACCGATACGGTTCTGCCGCGCTGGGGTATCGATGCGGCGACGATGCAAAGGCTGAAGGCGGCAAAGGCGCTGCTGTAGGAGAATCGAGAATGCTCGCCCATTCGCACTACGCCGACATCGCCGTCTCGCTGAGCGACCGCGTGGGCGTGATCGAGATGCGACGGCCACCCGACAACTTCTTCGATCGCGCCCTGATCATCCAGCTGCGCGACGCCTTCGAGACCTTCGATCGCGACGAGGAATGCCGCGCGCTGGTGCTCTGTGCCGAGGGCAAGAATTTCTGCGCCGGCGCCAACTTCGCCGCCGATGGCCGCGCCACGGAAGGCGGTGTGGTCCGTCGCCAGCAGGCCGGCTCGACCAACCTCTACAAGGAGGCCGTGCGCCTGTTCCGCATCGGCAAGCCCGTCGTCGGGGCGATCCAGGGCGCGGCGGTCGGTGGCGGGCTGGGACTGGCGCTGGTGCCCGACTTCCGCGTGACCTGCGCCGAGGGCCGCTTCTGCGCCAACTTCACCCGCCTGGGCACGCATCCCGGCTTCGGCCTGACGGTGACCCTGCCGCGGTTGATCGGCACGCAGGCGGCGGAGATGATGTTCTATACCGGCGATCGCATCCCCGGTGACCAGGCCGTGCGGATGGGCCTCGCCGATCTGCTGGTACCGCTCGCCGAAGTGCGCAGCGCTGCGATCGCGCTGGCGACGCGCATCGCGCAATCCGCGCCGCTGGCGGTCAAGGCGACGCGCGCCACGATGCGCCGCGGCCTCGCCGACGCAGTGGAAGCGGCGACCGACCACGAATTCGTCGAGCAGGACTGGCTGTTCCGTACCGACGATTTCCGCGAGGGCGTGCGCGCGATGGCCGCTCGCACCCTGCCGGATTTCAAGGCACGCTGAGCCCACGGGCTGGCGACCACGTCCAAGGGCCGTTCGAGTCGCGCGAAGTCCGCGCGACCGCGGATCACACGACGCCGGCCGGCGCACCGGTCATCCCGATCATTCGATCGGCGGATGCTTGCCGTCGGTTCCCGTTGCCTTCTCCCACGCCCGCGCCACCTGGAACAGAAGCGCCTCGTCGAAGTAACGGCCGACGAACTGGACCGACAGTGGCAGCCCGTTCGCGGACAGGCCCGCCATCATGGCGATCGCCGGGTGGCCGGTGACGTTGAACGGTACGCGCGCCTGGCGCGGGTAGGTGCGCTCGATATCGGCCGGGTTGTCGATGCGGCAGGCAGGATCCATCGAGCTGGCGCACAGCAGCACATCGACGTCGCGCAACGCCTCCTCGACGCGGGCGATCATGCTCGTACGCAGGCGCTGCGCCTCGACGTAGTCGCCCGCCGCCATGAAGGCGCCCGCCAGCAGGCGGCGCCGCGCCAGCTGACCGTAGTCGCCCGGCCGTTCGCGCAGCCACGGTGCATGGATGGCCCAGGCCTCGCTTTGCAGGATGATTCGATTGACGTCGCGGAACGCGCCCAAAGCCGGCAGGGTGACGTCGCGCAAGTCAGCGCCTTCTTCCTGCAAACAGCGCGCCACCTGCTCCAGCGCCGCCGTCACCGCCGGATCGGCCGGCTGGTCCGTCTCGTGGAAATGTCGCACGAATCCCACGCGCAGGCCGCGCACGCCGCGGTCGAGCCGCGCGGCGTAGCGGCCGGGCACGCCTGCCGCGCTGCCCGGATCCAGCGGATCGTGGCCGGCGATGGCCTCCAGCATCAAGGCGTTGTCCGCCACCGTGCGCGTCATCGGCCCGACATGGTCGAGCGTGAAGGATAACGGAAAGACGCCGCGCCGCGAGACCAGCCCGTAGGTCGGCTTCAACCCGACGATGCCGCAGCAACTCGCCGGATTGCGCACGCTGCCGCCGGTGTCGGAGCCCAGCGCCATCGGAAAGAGACCGGCCGCGACGCCGGCGCCCGAGCCCGACGACGAGCCGCCCGGGTGATGATCGCGGTTCCACGGATTGCGCGCCGGCGGCCAAGGCAAATCGAAGCTTGGCCCTCCGATGGCGAATTCGTGGGTCGAGAGCTTGCCCAGCACGATGGCGCCGGCCTGGCGTAGCTTGGCGACGCAGACCGCGTCCGCTTTGGCGATGTTGCCCCGCAGAATCTTCGAATGGCAGGTCGTCGGCAGGCCGGCGACGTCGATGATGTCCTTGATGCCGACCGGCACGCCGTGCAGCGGGCCGCGCGGACGGCCGGCCATGATCTCGGCCTCGGCTGCCCGCGCCGCGGCCAGCGCGGCTTCCCCATCGAGCTGGATGAAGACGTTGAGCCTGGGGTCGAGCCGCCAGATGCGCTGCAGCAGCGCCTGCATCAGCTCGACGGGCGAGAGCGTCCGGGCGGCGATCGCCGCCGCCGCCTGCGTGGCCGACAGGAAATGCAGGTCGGTCACAGGCCGCTTCCGGCGCGCATCGGCGGCCATGGCTCGGCACGCTGATCGTCCAGCGGCTTCATGTTCGCCGCCGCCTCGGCGGCCTGTTTGGCCGCGGCGGCAAGATCATCGGGAAACTCCAACTGCGCCTTCTGTAGGCCAGCGCGACGCGCCAGTACGTCAATCTCCGCCTTGTCCATCGCTTCGCTCCTTGCCGCAAAAAGCCAAGCACGCTTTGCACCGTTTCGTCCATTGGCGATCGACGTGGCAAGCCTGACTCGCGGCCGGGTCTATTGGGGCCGGCTGTCGGCGTGCAGCTGGTCGGCCAAATGCAGGCTCTCCTCCGGCGCCGCCACATCGCCGCTGAATGGCCCGATCCGCCGCGTGGATTCGCCCTGCGGCGGCCCGACCTTCACGACATCGACGCCCAGGCCCGCGAGCACCCGGCCGGCATACTCGCCCTTCTCGTCCGCAAGCTCGAGCACGCGCACGCCGGCGAAATAGGCGCCGTCGTCGCGGCTTGTGCCAGCCATGTCTCGATCTCCCCGACCTTCGATTGTCCGAACTGCCGCCCCCGTCGCGGTCCAGCGACAAGTGGTTGCGCAGGCATGGCAGCGTCACGCGGCCGCCGAAACCCGGTGCATCGATCTCCCGAGGCCCGAGCGGCATGGCCGTCGAAGTCCCGCCGGCTCCGCCAGCGATCCTTGCTTGTTGTATCCGTAGCTCAGCGAGGTCGCGGCCGGGGCGACGCGCCGGTCGTTCGTCGGCGCGCGACGACGCGTTGGATCAAAGGAAACAGCGCGAAGACCAGCTGCGCGGCGAGGCCGAGCCGCGCGCCCGTTGTCTGGTAGGCCGCGAGATGCTGCGCCACCGTTCGGCCAAGGCCGAGCACCGAGACGGCCAGCTCGCCAACCATGAGCAGCGCGAAAGCGAACCCGCCCATCGCGAGACGCTCGGCCACGCGCGGCGGCACCGCGCAGCGGCGCACGAGCCAGGCGCACGCGATCCACGACAGCGCGAGCATGACAGGAAGCTCGATCAGGACGGCGTTGGTATCGCCCAGACGCGGGATGACGAGCGTCACGCGGATCGCGCCGAGCGCGAAGCCGATCGCGAAAACCAGCAAGAAGTAGAAGAGTCCGGCGCGAAGCGACGTCGCCATCTCACCCTCCTTCCTGGTACGGATACCACCCAAGACCAGGCGCCCGCTTAATGTAGATCAATGACCACCTCGCAGCGCCAAGGGACCGTGGCTTGCGTAGGAGAGTCCGAACATGCCCCTGAATAGACGCATGGCGCTGCTCGGCAGCGGCGGTACCCTGCTTGCCGGCTCGGGCGCCGCGGCGATCAGCTTTCTTCGTATGGGCTCGAGCGACGGCTACGCCGCCACGGTCGCCGCGTCGCGCGCCGCGCTGGGCGCGGATCCGGATCTGAAGGAGTTGGTGCGCTTCGCCACGCTCGCCGCCAACGGCCACAACACGCAGCCGTGGCGCTTCCGCCTGTCGCAGGGCCGCATCGACATCCTGCCCGATTTCACCCGCCGCACGCCGGTGGTCGATCCGGACGACCACCATTTGTATGCGAGCCTCGGCTGCGCTGCGGAGAACTTGGCACTGGCGGGCGCGGCCAGCGGGCGGCGCGGCACGCCGCGTTTCGACGATAGCGGCGACGGTTCCATCGCATTTGAATTCGGCCCTGGCCCGAGCCAGCCGTCGACGCTGTCGCACGCGATCCCGCGACGCCAATCGACGCGCATGGATTACGACGGCAGGGCCGTCGGCGCCGAAGACCTGCGCGCGCTCGCGACCGCGGCCGCGGTACCCGGCGTCGATGTGGTGCTCCTCACCGATCGCCCGCGGCTCGACCGAATGCGCGACCTCATCGTCGCGGGAAACGACGCACAAATGGCCGACGCCGCTTTCCTGCGCGAGCTGAAGGACTGGATCCGCTTCAATCCGCGCGACGCCTTGGCCAGGGGCGACGGGCTCTACGGTCCCTGCAGCGGCAACCCGGCGCTGCCAGCATGGCTCGGACCCTTCATGTTCGACCTGGCTTTCAAAGCCAAAGCGGAGCGCGAGAAGATCGCGCGCCAAGTGCAATCGTCCGCCGGCGTCGCCGTCTTCGTCGCCGCCGTTTCAGACCGCGATCACTGGGTGCGGGCGGGCCGGGCTTGCCAACGCTTCGCGCTGCAAGCGACGGCGCTGGGACTGAAACTCGCCTTCCTGAACCAGCCGACCGAAGTGCCGCGCCTGCGGCCCGAACTCGCCGCGCTCGTCGGCCTGCCCGGGCGGCGGCCCAACATCGTCATGCGCTTCGGCTACGGCCCGACGATGCCGATGTCACCGCGCCGGCCGATCGACGCGGTACTGATCTAGGCCAGCGGGCGCGATAGCGAATCGGCCGGCGTGGCCCTATGCTGCGGCGCATGAACCACGAGGTCGCGCATGATCGTCGAGCAAATCTGGACTGGTAACGCCTATCGCAACTTCAACTACCTGATCGCCTGCCCTGAGACCGGCGAGGCGCTGGCGATCGATCCGCTCGATCACGCCAAGTGCCTGGCCAAGGCGAAGGAGAAGGGCTGGAGCATCACCCAGATCCTCAACACGCACGAGCACGGCGACCATACCGGCGGCAATCAGCAAGTGGTCGCTGCCACCGGCGCCAAGGTGCTGGCGCACAAGAACGCCAAGAGCCGCATCCCCGGCATGGATCGCGGGCTGGGCGCTGGCGATGTCATCAAGGTCGGCCGTACGGTTGAGCTGGAGTGCATGGACACGCCGGGCCACACCATGTGCCATATCTGCCTGCGCAGCCACGGCGATCGGCCAGCGCTGTTCTGCGGCGACACGCTGTTCAACGCTGGCGCCGGCAATTGCCACAACGGTGGTCATCCCAACGAGCTCTACAACACCTTCGCCGACCAGCTCGACAAGCTGCCGGAGAGCACGCTGATCTACCCGGGCCACGACTACATCGCCAACAACCTTGCCTTCACCCTCGACCGCGAGCCCGACAACGCCAAGGCGAAGGAATTGCTGCCAGCGATGAAGGCGCAGGATCCCAGCAACCCGCTGGTCACCACGCTCAAGCTCGAGCGCGAGATCAACACCTTCTTCCGGCTGAGCAGCCCGACGGTGATCGCCCGCCTGCGCGAGGCTTTCTCCGACCTGCCCGACAATCCCGACCGCAAGACGGTATTCGTCAAGCTGCGCGAGCTCAGGAACAAGTGGTGAGGCGTTAGCTGTTACCTTCCCCCGACAGCGGGGGAAGGTCTTTGCGCGCTCTACAGACTCGGCAGGTTGAGACCCTTCTCGCGCGCGCAGGCGATGGCGTCCTCGTAGCCGGCGTCGGCGTGGCGCATGACGCCGGTGGCGGGATCGTTCCACAGCACCCGCTCGACGCGCCGCGCCGCCTCCGGCGTGCCGTCGCAGACGATTACCATGCCGGCGTGCTGCGAGAAGCCCATGCCGACGCCGCCGCCATGGTGCAGCGACACCCAGGTCGCGCCCGCGGCGCAGTTGAGCAGCGCGTTGAGCAGCGGCCAGTCCGACACCGCGTCGGTGCCGTCCTTCATGGCCTCGGTCTCGCGGTTGGGGCTGGCGACCGACCCCGAGTCGAGATGGTCGCGGCCGATCACGATCGGCGCCTTGAGTTCGCCGCTGGCCACCATCTCGTTGAAGGCGAGACCCAGGCGGTGTCGATCGCCCAGCCCGACCCAGCAGATGCGCGCCGGCAGGCCCTGGAACTTGATGCGCTCCTTCGCCATATCGAGCCAGCGATGCAGATGGGCGTTGTCGGGTAGCAGCTCCTTCACCTTGGCGTCGGTGCGATAAATGTCCTCGGGATCGCCCGACAAAGCGGCCCAGCGGAACGGCCCGACGCCGCGGCAGAACAGCGGCCGAATGTAGGCCGGCACGAAACCCGGGAAGCTGAAGGCGTCGTCGACGCCCTCCTCCAGCGCCATCTGCCGGATGTTGTTGCCGTAGTCGACCGTCGGCACGCCGAGCTTGTGGAAGTCCAGCATCGCGCGCACATGCCCGGCCATCGATCGCTTCGCGGCCTTGGCGACGGCCGCGGGATCGCTGGCGCGCCGCGCCTCCCAATCGGCGAGTGTCCAGCCCTGGGGCAGGTAGCCGTTCACCGGATCATGCGCCGAGGTCTGGTCGGTCAGGCAGTCCGGCCGCACGCCACGGCGCAGCAGCTCGGGCAGGATATCGGCGGCATTGCCGAGCAGCGCCACCGACACGGGCTTCTTCTCGGCGGTCGACCGGCCGATGATCGCCAGCGCATCGTCGAGATCCTTGGCCTGGACGTCGACATAGCCGGTGCGCAGGCGGAACTCGATGCTGCTGGGCCGGCACTCGATCGCCAGGCACGACGCGCCGGCCATCGTCGCGGCCAGCGGCTGCGCGCCGCCCATGCCGCCCAGGCCGGCGGTCAGGATCCAGCGGCCGGCGAGGCTGCCGCCGTAGTGCTGGCGCGCCATCTCGACGAAGGTCTCGTAGGTGCCCTGCACGATGCCCTGGCTGCCGATGTAGATCCACGAGCCGGCCGTCATCTGGCCGTACATCATCAGGCCCTTGCGATCGAGCTCGTTGAAATGCTCCCAATTCGCCCAGCGCGGCACGAGGTTGGAGTTGGCGATCAGCACGCGCGGCGCGTCGGCGTGGGTGCGGAAGACACCGACCGGCTTGCCCGACTGGACCAGCAAGGTCTCGTCGGCCTCCAGCTTGCGCAGCGCCGCGACGATGCGATCGAACGCGCCCCAGTCGCGCGCCGCTCGGCCGATGCCGCCATAGACCACGAGCTCGCCGGGCTTCTCGGCGACATCGGGGTCGAGATTGTTCATCAGCATGCGCAGCGGCGCCTCGGTCAGCCAGCTCTTGGCGCTGAGATCGCTACCGCGCGGCGCGCGCACGACGCGGGCGTTGTCGATGCGGGTCATGGGAGCTCCTGTGGATCGAGCGGGGGCAACAAGCCGGCGCCGACGGCGCGCACTAGCGCGCCTTCGGTAACCAGCGCAGTGGCGGCCTGCATGTCGGGATGGAAGTGGCGGTCGTCCTCGAGATGCGGCACGCGCGCACGCAGCAGGTCGCGCGCCGCCTCGAGCGGCGGGCTCGAGGTCAGCGGACGATGGAAGTCGCAGCCCTGCGCGGCGGCCAGCAACTCGATGCCGACCACCGACGCGGCGTTGGCCGCCATGTCGAGCAGACGGCGCGCGCCATGCGCGGCCATCGAGACGTGGTCTTCCTGGTTGGCCGAGGTGGGAATCGAATCGACGCTGGCGGGATAGGCGCGCTGCTTGTTCTCCGACACCAGCGCCGCCGCCGTCACCTGCGGAATCATAAATCCCGAGTTCAGCCCGGGCCGCGGCGTGAGGAAGGCGGGCAGGCCCGACAGCGCTGGATCGACCAGCATGGCGATGCGCCGCTCGGCGAGCGAACCGATCTCGCAGATCGCCAGCGCGATGATGTCGGCAGCGAAAGCCACCGGCTCGGCGTGGAAGTTGCCGCCCGACAGCGCCTCCATCGTATCGCTGAAGATCAGCGGGTTGTCGGTGACGCCATTGGCCTCGGTTTCGAGCGTCGCCGCTGCCTGGCGCAGGATGTCGAGCGCCGCGCCCATCACCTGGGGCTGGCAACGCAGGCAATAGGGATCCTGGATGCGCTCGTCGCCCACGAGGTGCGAGGCGCGGATCGCCGAGCCGGTCATCAGGCGACGCAAGGAGTCCGCAGCGTCGATCTGACCGCGATGGCGACGCAGGCGATGGATGCGCGGATCGAATGGCGCGTCCGAGCCGCGCGCCGCGTCGGTCGACAGTGCGCCGGTGATCAGCGCAGAGCCGAAGACAGTTTCGGCCTCGAACAGCCCGGCGAGCGCATAGGCTGTCGAGAACTGCGTGCCGTTGAGCAGCGCCAGGCCCTCCTTAGGTCCCAGGCGCAACGGCGCGAGCCCCGCGCGCGCCAGCGCCTCCTGCGCCGGCACCACGACGCCGTCGACGACGAAAGCGCCGACGCCGATCATCGCCGCGCTCATATGCGCCAGCGGCGCCAGATCGCCCGACGCGCCAACAGAACCCTGGCACGGCACGACGGGCGTCAGCCCCTTGGCGAGCAGCGCTTCGAGCAGCCGCGCCGTCTCCTCGCGCACGCCCGAGGCGCCCTGCGCGAGGCTGGCGAGCTTCAGCGCCATCATCAGGCGCGCGACGGCCACCGGCATCGGCGCGCCGACGCCAGCGGCGTGCGACAGCACGATGTTGCGCTGCAGGGCCTCGAGATCGGCGGCCTCGATGCGCACGCTGGCGAGCTTTCCGAAGCCTGTGTTGACGCCGTAGACCGGCGCGCCCCTGGCGACGATAGCCGACACCGTGCGCGCCGACAGCGCGATGGCGCCGAAAGCGGCGGGCGCGAGCGACACCGACGCGCCGCGATAGATCGAGCGCCAGTCGGCCAACGCGACCGCGCCGGGCGACAAGACGATATCGGCCATCCGTGCCTCCTTGCCCATGACCTATATTATGTCTATACATAATCCCATGTCCAGTCCCTCTCTTCACCAGCGGATTCTCGGCGACATCGAGGGCCGTATTCTTTCGGGAGCCCTGGCGCCCGGCACGCGCATCCCGACCGAGCAGGAGCTCGCGGCGGCGTATGGCTGCTCGCGCATGACCGTCAGCAAGGTGCTCTCGATGTTGGCCAATGCCGGTCTCGTCGAACGCCGCCGAAAGGCCGGCACCTTCGTGCGCCAGCCGAGCTCGCAGGCCGCGATCCTCGAGATCCACGACATCAAGGCCGAGGTGCTGGCGCTCGGACAGACCTATCGTTACGAGACGACGCGCCGTGCGACGCGACACGGCGATGCCGACTTCCCGGGCGGCCGAGGCGGCGGGCGCGTACTTGAAGTCACCGGTCGGCATTTCGCGGGACGCAAGGTGTTCTGCCTCGAGGCGCGCCGGATCAATCTCAAGGCGGTGCCGCACGCCGAGGCAGAGGCGTTCGTCGACGTGTCGCCCGGCCGCTGGCTGCTCGACACCGTGCCGTGGACGGAGGCCGAGCATCGCATCCACGCCATCGGCGCCACCGCGGCCGAAGCGCGTGCCCTTGGCGTCGATGTCGGCATGCCCTGTCTCGTCGTCGAGCGCCGCACATGGCGCGGCAAGACACCGATCACGGCGGTTCGCCTGCTCTATCCCGGCGACGCCCATCGGCTCGTCGCCCACTTCAAGCCGTTGGGCAGGTGAGGCCTTCGACGCGGATTTCCTCCAGATTTCACGTTCGTTCGCGGCTGGCAGGCATAGGCTTCCCTCGGCAACAACCGGGAGGACACACCATGACGCAGCAGCAGACCCGCCGCAGCGTGGTCACAGCCCTGGGAGCGGCCGCCCTCGCGGCGCCCGCCATCGCAAGGGCGCAAACGCCGCCGACACCCGCGCCCGCTGTCGCCGCGCCCGCCACCACCATCACCAACCCGCCGCGCGATTTCGGCCCCGGCGGCGCGCCGACGACCTATTTCCGCGACCCCGACATGATCACCGTCGATCCGGCGTTCAACGGCATCACCCAGCCCAACGCCGCGATCATGCGGCTATGGACCGGCGCGCTGTGGTCGGAAGGTCCGGCGTGGAACGCACAGGGTCGCTATCTGCTGTGGAGCGACATCCCCAATAACCGCCAGATGCGCTGGCTGGAGGACGACGGTCATGTCAGCGTCTTCCGCCTGCCCTCGAACAACAGCAACGGCAACAGCTTCGACTTCCAGGGCCGTCAGCTCTGCTGCGAGCACCTGACGCGCCGCGTCGTGCGCTACGAGCTCGACGGCTCGGTCACGGTGCTGGCCGACAACTATCAGGGCAAGCGGCTGAACTCGCCCAACGACATCGTGGCTCATCCCGACGGCAGCTACTGGTTCACCGATCCGCCGTATGGCGGTCAGCTCTACGAGGGCACGCCCGATACGCCGGGCGGACCGAGCAACCTGCGCGGCAGGCTGAAGCCCACTTTGGGCCAGCCGCCGGGCATGGGCTCGATGCGCCGCGAGCTGCCGACCAATTGCTATCGCATCGATCCCGGTGGCCGCATCGATCTGGTGATTACCGAGGAGCAGGTGCCCGATCCCAACGGTCTGTGCTTCTCACCCGACTACACCAAGCTCTATGTCGCCAGCACCGGCAAAGGACCGGGCGACACCGGCCCGGGCGGCAAGGGCGACATCCACGTCTTCGACGTCGGCGCCGACAACAAGCCGAGCGGCGGCAAGCTGTTCAGCGACTGCGTGGTCGACGGCATCAAGTGCGGCCCCGACGGGCTGCGCTGCGACGTCGACGGCAATGTCTGGTGCTCGAGCAATGCCGGCCGCAATCTCGGCTATAGCGGTGTCGTCGTGCGCGCGCCCGACGGCAAGCTGCTGGGCCGCATCCGCCTGCCCGAGGTCTGCGGCAACATCTGTTTCGGCGGACCCAAGCGCAATCGGCTGTTCATGGCGGCGAGCCAGTCGCTCTACGCCGTCTATGTCGGCACGCAAGGCGCCGCGCCGGGCTAAAGCACTCCCGTCATCCTGGGCGCAGCGAGAGGATCCAGGAAATTGCCTAGATCCCTCGCTGCGCTCGGGATGACAGCGTGTCTGTTCGATCGAACAGCACGCCAGCGGCGGCTTGACTCTACTCGACGGCGGATTGAGGCTCGCGCCAGCACGGCGAGTTCAACGCGCCGGCGGGCAGGGAGAGCGCTCATGACACGCGAGATCACCAGGCGCGACACGCTGATCGGCTTCACCGCCGGCATGGGCCTGATCGCGGTATCGGGCGCGAGCCTGGCGCAGGGCGCGCGCTTCAAGGAAGCGCCGATGCTGGCGGAGCGTGTGAAGGCCGGCGGCCTGCCGCCGGTCGAGCAGCGCCTGCCGAAGAACCCGCTGGTGGTGCCCACGGTCGAGCGTGTCGGCGAGTATGGCGGCACCTGGCGGCGCGCCTTCCTAGGTCCGGCCGACGCCAACAACTACGTGCGCGTGGTCTACGACGCGCTGTTCCGCTTCTCGCCCGACGGCGCCAAGATCGAGCCCAAGATCGCCGCCGGCGCCGAGCCGTCGGCCGACTTCAAGAGCTGGACGATCAAGCTGCGCGAGGGCGCGCGCTGGTCCGATGGCGCGCCGTTCACGGCGGACGACATCCTGTTCTGGTACACCGACGTGCTGCTCAACAAGGAGCTGACGCCGAACCTGCCGGGCTGGATCCGCAACGGCGATGGATCAGCGGCCAAGGTCGAGAAGGTCGACGCCGCGACGGTGCGCTTCACCTACGACAAGCCGGCGACCTTGTTCCTGACCGCGGTGGCCAACCAGGATGGCGCCGATCGCACGTATGCGATGTTCCTGCCGGCGCACTACCTCAAGAAGTTCCACCCCGCGCACGCGCAGAAGGCCGACATCGACAAGGCGGTGCAGGCGGCGGGCTTCAAGACATGGGTCGAGCTGTTTGCCAATCGCAACGCGCCGCCGGAGAACCCGGAGCGTCCGACCATGGCCGCCTGGGTGCCGGCGACCCGCGCCAGCGATCCGGTCTTCACGCTCAGGCGCAACCCCTACTTCATCGGCGTCGACAGCGCGGGCAACCAGTTGCCCTATCTCGACGAGGTACGCTTCACCTATTTCGCCGACGCCCAGGCGCTCAACCTCGCCGCCATCGCCGGCAATTTCGACATGCAGGAACGCCACATCAACATGACCAACTATCCGGTGCTCAAAGAGCAGGAGCGCACCGGGAAGTACCGGGTCATCGCCTGGCCGACCTTCGGCGGTGCCGATGCGGTGATCGCCATCAACTCGACCTACACGGCCGATCCCGTGATGGGCAAGGTGATGGCGATGCGCGACTTCCGCGTCGCGCTGTCGCTCGCCATCAACCGCGACCAGATCAAGGAGAGCGTCTTCCTCGGCCTGGGCGAGGCGCGCCAGGGCGTGCCCGCGCCGTGGCATCCCTACTATCCCGGCGACGAGCACGCGAAGAAGTTCACCCAGTTCGATCGCGCCGAGGCCAACAAGCTGCTCGACAAGATCGGGCTCGACAAGAAGGACGCGGCGGGCATCCGCCTGCTGCCCAACGGCAAGCCGGCGACCATCGAGATCAGCGTCGTGCCGGCCTTCGGCGCGTGGCCCGACGTGGCGCTGCTGGTGTCGAAGGACTGGGAGGCCGTCGGCGTCAAGGCCATCGTGCAGATCCGCGAGCGCGCGCTGCACTTCAAGATGAACGAGAACAACGAGCTGATGGCCGAGGTGTGGAACGAGGACACCAGCGCCTTCCCCTACACCGGCAACGCCAAGGCCGATCCGCGCAACGCGCCGATCCTGACCATCGGCCCGCTGTGGCGCCGCTGGTTCGCTACCCAGGGCAAGGAGGGCATGGAGCCGCCGCCGGAGATCAAGCGCATCGTCGAGATCGTCGATCGCGCGCGCACCGTCGGACCGGACGAGCAGGTCAAGCTGTCGCAGGAACTCTATCGCATCTGGGCCGATCAGCTCTACGAGATCGGCACGATCGGGCTGACGCCGATGGTGCAGGGCGTGGTGGTCACCAACGTCAAGTTCCGCAACGTGCCGACGACCCTGGGCAACGACTGGCCGCTGCGCAGCCCCGGCAACGCCAGGACCGAGCAGTTTTTCCTCGCCAAGTGATGCGTTCACCATTTCCCTTCTCCCCGCGAAGGCGGGGAGAAGGAAGACGCAGGCGGACCTGATGGCCCTCTACATCCTCCAGCGGCTGATGCTCCTGCCGCTGTTGATGCTGGTCTATTCCTTCGTCATCTTCGTCATCATCCAGGCGCCGCCGGGTGATTTCCTGACGGCCTATGTGGCGACCTTGGCGTCGTCCGGCTCCTCGATGTCGGCCGAGCAGGTCGAGGCGCTGCGCCAGCAGTACGGCCTCGATCAACCGATGATCGTGCAGTACTGGCTGTGGCTGAAGCATCTGTTCAAGGGCGATTTCGGCCTGTCGCTCGAGTACCAGCGGCCCAACGCCGATCTGATCGGCGAGCAGCTCGGGCTGACCCTCGCGCTGGCGCTGTTCTCATTCGTGCTGACCTGGGCGCTGGCGATCCCCGCCGGCATCTACTCCGCGACCCATCCCCGCTCGCTGATCGACCACGCGCTGACGGTGATCAACTATATCGGCGTAGCGACGCCGAACTTCATGCTGGCGCTGATCCTGATGTGGGGCGCCTTCGCCTACTTCGACATCAGCGTCACCGGCCTGTTCTCGCCCGAGTACGCCGACGCGCCGTGGAGCGTCGCCCGCGTGCTCGATCTGCTCGCCCACATCTGGCTGCCGGCGCTGGTGCTGGGCATCGCCGGCACCGCGCGGCTCAGCCGCATCATGCGCGCCAACCTGCTCGACGAGCTCAACAAGCCCTATGTCGTAACGGCGCGCGCCAAGGGCATGAAGGAGTGGCGCCTGGTGCTGCGCTATCCCGTCCGCCTCGCTTTCAACCCGCTGATCAGCACCATCGGCTGGTACCTGCCGGCGCTGTTCTCGGGCAGCCTGATCGTGGCGACGGTGATGAACCTGCCCAATATCGGCCCGCTGCTGCTGCGCGCGCTGGTGAACCAGGACATGTACCTCGCCGGCGGCATCCTGCTGATCTACTCCTTCCTCACCGTGCTGGGCACCTTGCTGTCGGACATCCTGCTGGCGCTGGTCGATCCGCGCATCCGCGTGGAGTCCTAGGATGGCCGACGTCGCTGGCGTCAAGGCCGAGGACCGCATCGCCGTCGCGTCGAACTGGCGGCTGGTGTGGTGGCGCTTCCGCCGCCATCACCTGGCGATGGTCAGCGCCGGGCTGCTGATCTTCCTCTACCTCATCGTGCTCGCGCCCGACTTCTTCTCGACCCAGGACCCAGAGCGCACCGACGCGCGCCAGGCCTTCATCCCGGTGCAGACGGTGCGCTTGTTCGACGACGGCAAGCTCTCGCCCTGGGTGCCGGCCATCGTCGGCAAGCGCAATCCCGTGACCCTGCGCATGGAGTGGACGGTCGATCAGCAGCGCAAGGTACCGGTAAAGTTCTTCGCCTCGGGCTACCGTTACAAGGTGCTCGGCCTATTCACGAGCGACCTGCATCTGCTGGTGCCGGCCGATCCGCAGCAGCGCGTCTTCCTGCTTGGCTCCGACCGACTCGGCCGCGATCAGTGGTCGCGTATCATGCACGGCACGCAGACATCGATGACCGTAGGCCTGGTCGCGGTGCTCTTGAGCGTCATCCTCGGCGTGCTGCTGGGCGGCATCTCCGGCTATGTCGGCGGCAAGACGGACTCGGTAATCCAGCGCCTGATCGAACTGCTGCAATCGGTGCCGACGATTCCCATCTGGCTGGCGCTGTCGGCAGCGCTGCCGCGCGACTGGACGCCGATCCAGGTGTTCTTCGCCATCACCGTGATTCTTTCGCTGGTCGGCTGGACGACTCTGGGGCGGGAAGTGCGCGGACGCTTCCTCGCCCTGCGCGAGGAGGATTTCGTGCTTGCCGCACGGCTGGCCGGCTGCTCCCGCATGCGCATCATCGTGCGCCACATGGTGCCGACCTTCACCAGCCACATCATCGCCACCAGTTCGCTGGCGATCCCGGTCATGATCATCAACGAGACATCACTGTCGTTCCTCGGCCTGGGCATCCGCCCGCCGGCGATCAGCTGGGGCGTGTTGCTGCAGGAGGCGCAAAACATCCAGACCCTGGCGCTGGCACCCTGGCTGCTGATTCCAGGCCTGGTCGTCATCGTGGCAGTGCTGGCCTTCAACCTCGTGGGAGACGGGCTGCGTGACGCCGCCGACCCCTATGGCCACTGAGCCGCTGCTTCAGGTGCGCGACCTGCGCGTGTCTTTCGCGCTCGACGATGGTCTGGTGCGCGCCGTCGACGGCACCAGCTTCGACGTCATGCCCGGCCAGGTGCTGGGCGTGGTCGGCGAGAGCGGCTGCGGCAAGAGCGTGACCATGCGCGCCATCCTGCAGCTGGTCGACCGGCCCGGCCGCATCACATCAGGCGAGATCCGCTTCCGCCGCGACGGCGAGATGGTCGACATCGCCCGCCTGCCGCCGCGCGGCGCCGTGATGCGCGACATCCGCGGCGGCGAGATCGCGCTGATCCCGCAGGAACCGATGGCCGCCTTTAGCCCGGTGCACACGGTCGGCGAACAGATCGTCGAGGCCATCCTGCTGCACAGCCATCGCTGGGGCGAGAAGAAGCTCGGCCGCCGCGACGCGCGCGACATCACCGTCGGGCTGTTCCGCGATGTCGGCATCTCCATGCCGGAGCAGCGTGTCGACGCCTATTCCTGGCAGCTCTCCGGCGGCCTGCGCCAGCGCGCGATGATCGCCATGGCGCTGTCGTGCAAGCCGCGCCTGCTGATCGCCGACGAACCGACGACCGCGATCGACGTCACCACCCAGGCACAGGTGCTGGGACTGCTGCGCGAGCTGCAGGCGAAGTACGACACCGCCATCATCTTCATCACCCACGATCTGGGCGTGATCGCGCAGATGGCGAGCTATGTCGTGGTGATGTATCTCGGCCGCGTCATGGAACAGGGCCCGGTCGACGACATTTTCCACGCGCCCAAGCATCCCTACACCCGCGCCCTGTTGCGCTCGATCCCCGGCCTGTCGGGACAGACCCGCGTCGCTCTGCCGGTGATCAGCGGCGCCCTGCCCCATCCCTTCAACCGGCCGGCCGGCTGCCCGTTCCATCCGCGTTGCCCCGACGCGATGGAGCGCTGCGCGGCGGCCGTGCCGCGCCTGCTGCCAGTGACACCCAACCAGCTCGCCAGCTGCTTCCTGCACCACGACGAGGCGGAGCTGCCATGAACGAGGCCGCCGCCCAGCCGTTGCTCGAGGTGCGCGGCCTCAGAAAGTTCTTCCCGATCAGCAAGGGCTTCCTGCGCCGCGTCGTCGGCCATGTGCGCGCCGTCGACGGCGTCGACTTCACCGTCAAGGAGGGCGAGACCTTGGGCCTGGTCGGCGAAAGCGGCTGCGGCAAGACCACGGCCTCGCGCTGCATCCTGCGCGCCATCGACCCGACCGACGGGGAGATCCTCTACCGCACGCGCGATGGCCGCACGGTCGATCTCGCGCGCCTGCCGCCCGGCGAGCTGCGACCGCTGCGCGCCGAGATCCAGATGATCTTCCAGGATCCCTTCGGCTCGCTCAATCCGCGCATGACCTTGCTCGACAATGTCGGCGAGCCGCTGCTGGTCAACGGCGTGACCAGCCGCACCGAGCGCACCGAGCGCGTCGCCGAGCTGCTGCGCCTCGTCGGCCTGCGGCCGGAATTCATGCACCGCTTCCCGCACGCCTTCAGCGGCGGCCAGCGCCAGCGCATCGGCATCGCCCGCGCGCTTGCCACCAATCCGCGCCTCGTCGTCGCTGACGAACCGGTCTCGGCGCTGGACGTCTCGGTGCAGGCGCAGGTGCTCAACCTGCTGCTTGAGCTGCAGGCGCGGCTGAAGCTCACCTTCCTGTTCGTGGCACACGATCTGTCGGTGGTGCGTCACATCTCCGATCGCATCGCGGTCATGTATGTCGGCCAGCTCGTCGAGCTGGCACCGACCGACGCGCTGTTCGGCCAGCCCCGGCATCCCTACACCGCCGCCCTGATGCGCGCCGTGCCGGTGGCCGATCCGCGCGTGCGTGGCCAGGACGGTATCCTCGGCGGCGAGGTGCCGAGTCCCGCCGCGCCGCCGTCAGGTTGCTACTTCCACCCGCGCTGCCGCTTCGCGCAGGATCGCTGCCGTGCCGAGGCGCCCGCGCTCCGCGAAGTCGCACCCGGCCATTTCAGCCGCTGCCACTTCGCTGGCGATCTCACACTCTGACGTCAAGGCGCTGCGCTCTATACTGTGTCCATAGGACATCAAGGAGAGCCAGCGATGCGCGTCGGCGTTTTCTACTTTCCCACGGACTATGGCATCCACACCGCTGAGCTGGCGCGGGCGCTCGAGGATCGTGGCTTCGACTCGCTGTTCGTCTGCGAGCACACGCATATCCCGGTCAGCCGCCGCACGCCCTTCCCCGGCGGCGGCGAGCTGCCCAAGCGCTACATCCACACGCACGACCCGTTCGTCGCCCTGTCCTTCGCCGCGGCGGCGACCCGCACGCTGCTGCTCGGCACCGGCGTCGCCCTGATCCCGCAACGTGATCCCATCATCACCGCCAAGAGCGTCGCCAGCCTCGACCACATGTCGAACGGACGTTTCATCTTCGGCATCGGCGGCGGCTGGAACGTCGATGAGATGGAGAATCACGGCGCGCGCCACGCGACGCGCTTCAAGCTGATGCGCGAACGCGTGCTGGCGATGAAGGAGATGTGGACCAAGGACGAGGCCTCGTTCCACGGCGAGATGGTCAACTTCGATCCGCTGTGGTGCTACCCCAAGCCGAAGCAGAAGCCGTACCCACCGATCCTGCTGGGCGGCGAGAGCGACCACACTCTGCGACGCGTCGTCGAGTTCTGCGATGGCTGGTTCCCGCGCCCGCGCGGGTTCGTCGCCAAGGAAGGCGTCGCGCGGCTGAAGGCCATGGCCGAGAAGATGGGGCGCGACTTCTCGACCTTGTCGATCACTGTCTTCGCGGCGCCGAACGACGCCGCGGCGCTGGCCGACTACGCGGAACACGGCATCCAGCGCGCGCTGCTGGCGGTACCCGACCTCGATCGCGACGGCATCCTGAAGGCGCTCGACAAGCTGGCGCCGCTGGCGGCGGCGCACAAGTCCTGAACGTTGCGAGCGGAGCGCCCGGGGGTATGCTGCACGCCTGTACCAACTCCTGATCGGAAGGAAGCCATCATGATCGACCTGCACTACTGGCCAACGCCCAATGGCAAGAAGGTCACGATCCTGCTCGAGGAATGCGGCCTGCCCTACAAGATCGTCCCGGTGAATATCGGCCGCGGCGACCAGTTCACCGACGAATTCCTGGAGATGAACCCCAACCATCGCATGCCTGTGATGGTCGACCACGCGCCCAAGGATGGCGGCAAGCCGCTGGTGGTCTTCGAGTCCGGTGCGATCATGATGTACATCGCCGAGAAGGCGGGGAAGTTCTACCCGCAGGATCTGCGCACTCGCTACGACGTGAACCAGTGGCTGATCTGGCAGATGGCCAACCAGGGTCCGAAGTCGGGCGAGTGCGGGCATTTCCGCCGCGTCGACCAGGCCAAGGACGGCGACCAGAGCTACGCCATCCGCCGCTTCACCGACGAGGTCAACCGGCTCTACGGCGTGCTCAACAACCGGCTCTACAAGCATCGGTACCTGGCCGGCGACCAATACACGATCGCCGATATGATCTGCTATCCGTGGACCATCAACTGGAAGTTTCAGGGGCAGGACATCGAGGAGTTCCCCTACTTCAAGCGCTGGTACGAGGAACTGGGCGCACGGCCGGCGGTGCAGAAGGGCATGGCGGTGGGCGCCGACCTCTCGGTCGACAACGCCAAGTTGCCGCCCGAGGAGCAGGCCCGTCGAGCCAAGCTGCTCTACAACCAGCGCGCCCGGCCGGTGAAAGTCGCTTAGAGCCTCGCCAACGCTGTTGCGCTTGCTCGCCGCCAGTCCCAAATTGGAGAGTTGAGACTATCGTATAACTTGTGGAAAACATCTTGCTTGCAACCTGACAAAGCCATGTCAGGATGCGCCACGCTTTCGATTTGGTCGTGACTCTCCTCGAGCGGTTTCGATAGCGACATGCGGACGCCGGGCCCCCGACCGGCGTCCGTTTCCGTTTCAAGCTCGTGCAACGGTGCCCGAAGGGCGGATGGGGGATGCCGAAGACGGACACCGAACTCGTCGAGACATCGCCCGCGGAGCCGTCGGCGGCCCCTGATCGGCGCGCTACTGGCGCACCACGTCGAGCACGGCCTGGCGCAGCTCGTCGGCCATCTTGGCGACCTCGGTGCGGCCGTCGCCGCTCGGGAACGACGGCCCGACCATGGCGAAGACGTAGTGGCTGGCGCCGTCGGCCATCGGCACCACCATGTAGCGCGCCTCGGTCGTGCGCAGCGAGGCCTCGCAGGTGGTGAACAGGCGCGCGACACGCTGCGAGCGTGGGTCTGCCGTCGTGCCCGAATCGAAGCGTCCGCCGGCGCAGGCGCGGCGGTCGGCGGCGATGATGGTGCCGGCGATGGCCGAAGCGCTCAGCCCGCTTTGTGCCGGCACGATGTCCAGCGCCCCGGTCAGAAGGTCGGAGCGCCACGTCAGGTCGGCGCGCGCCGATTGCGCGAGATCGCGGTCGATCGCCTCGCGTTCGCTCATCGGCCGGAACCCCTGCATGGCCGGCGTGGCGAGGATCGCCGACAGGGTGCGCGCGGCCTCGACGCGCTGTTGCGCCGTGCTCTCCGGCCACAGCCGTCGCGGGTTGGCCGGCGGAGGCGCCGATGACGGAGTCGGCTGGGCCGAAGGCTGCGTCGGCCGCGGATTCGCCGGCTGCGGCGTCGTGATCGGTCCCGGGCGATCCGTCCCCGGTTGCGGTGGGCGCGGCTGCGCCGGAGCGGACGCCAGCTGGGTTCGCGTGCAGTTGATCAGCACGGTCAGCGCCGCGTTGGTGCCCAGCAGGCTGAACTGAAAGCGATCGTTACCCGTCACCATGGTCAGCTGATTGCCGCGGCGGAACAGGTCGAACAGGGTGGTCTGCGCCGGCAGCTCGGCGATGAAGAACTGACGGTTGACCGCCTTGGCCTGCACCGCGCCGGCGCTGACGCCGTCCACGCTCAGCGAGACCGTGTAGGTCTGGTTGAGGTTGAGATTCCAGCTCGTGTTGCTCCAGCCGATCCGCCACGTGTAGTTCTCGGAGATGGCGAAGAACATCGAGATGCCGCTCTGATACGCCGTGCTCATGGCACAATGCGAGAAGCGGCCGGTGTTGTCGTTGGTGTAGGCGGCACCCTTCCAGTTGCCGCTCTGAAACTGCGTGCCGTTGATCAGCTCGGCGCGCGCGGCGACACCGATCATCAACGCCGCGGCGAACGCCAGGGCCCCGAACAGACGCATTGTGGTTCCGTCAAACGCGCAAAGGTCTCCGACATACTGTACCCGCGGCGGCCGCCGGCTTCAACGAATCAGGCGCCGAAGCGCGGCGTAAAGCTCTCGCCCTTGTGATCGACGCGACAGACGAACGGCGCGCCGAAATGCGCCGGCATCAGCAGCGCGCCAGACCCGGCGCAATCCTCCAGCACCTGGCGGCGGCTCTTGCGGGCGTTGACCTGGTCGGCGCAGGCGAAGCTGTTCCACTCCGGGTGATAGACCTGGATGGCGTGGTGCAGGATGTCGCCGCAGAACAACGCCTTCTGGCCGCGCGAGGCGAGGTTGATCGCCACCGTGCCGGGCGTATGACCCGGCCTCGGGTCGAGCGAGAGGTGCTCGTCGACCGTGTGCGCACCCTCGACCATCTGCGACAGCCGCGCCTCGACGACCGGCAGGACGCTGTCGCGGAACGAGCCTTGGTTGACCGGGCCGGTGGCCGGATCGCTGTCGAGCTTGAGGTAGTGATCGTAGTCGGCGCGGCTGAAGACGTACTTGGCGTTGGGGAAGGTCGGCACCCAGCGTCCGTTCTCCAGCCGCGTGTTCCAGCCGACATGGTCCATGTGCAGGTGGGTGCACATCACGATATCGACCTGTTCCGGCTTCACGCCCGCCGCCGCCAGGCGCTCCAGATAGGGCGTGTTCATCATGTCCCACATCTTGCGCAGCGGGCGCGGCTTGTGGTTGCCGACGCAGCCATCGATCAGGATGCGCTTGCCGCCCACGGTGATCAGCCAGCTGTGCACGCTGAGCTTGATCATGCCGCTCTTGGGGTCGAAGTGGTTGGGCAGCATCCAGTCGCGGTGCTTCTCGACGATCTCCGGCCGCCAGTCGGCGAAGAACCTGGCCGCGTCGAAGTTCGGCTCGTAGGTTTCCTCGATGCGCGTGACCGTCGCATCGCCGATCTTCACCGCGTCCATTGCGCCCCTCCCATGCGTGATGCTCGTTGCCTCGATCCTAGCGCGTCCCGGCGGCCGCGATACACTGTCTTGAGAATCAACGAGGGAGAGCGCCCATGCCGTTGCCGGCAGATGTCGATACCACCAGCCCGAAATATCTCCGAGACAAGTACGCGATCGTCGGCGTCGGCGAGACGACCTACACCCGCGGCTCCGGCATCACGACGCGCGCGCTGGGTACCTGGGCGGTGCGCAACGCCATCGCCGACGCCGGCCTGAAGCCCTCCGACATCGACGGCATGCTGTCCTACCAGTCCGGCGATTCGACCTTCGGGCCGTTCATCGCCGGCGATCTCGGCATTCGGCTCAACTTCTACATGGACGTCTTCGGCGGCGGCTCCTCGACCGAGGCGCTGTGCGGCATGGCGATCGGCCTGATCGAGGCCGGCATGTGCAAGACCGTCGTGATCTTCCGCGCCATGAACGGCTTCTCGCAGGTCCGCATCGGCGGCACCGGCGCGCGCGCCGCCGCACCGGTCCAGGGCGACATGCTGCACGGCCGCGCCTATGGCTGGCAGAGCGCCGGGCAGATGTTCAGCCTGAGCTTCATGCGCCACATGCACGATTACGGCACGACGCCAGCGCAGGTCGCCGCCGTGAAGGCGATCCACAGCGAGCACGCCGGCAACAACCCCAAGGCCTATTACAAGGAGCGCGTGACGGTCGAAGACGTGCTCAACAGCCGCATGATCTGCAAGCCGCTGCACCTGCTCGACTGCTGCGTCGAGACCGACAACGGCACGGCGATCATCATCACCTCGGCCGACCGCGCCAAGGATTGCAAGCACACGCCGGTGTTGATCAGGGGCGTTGTCGGCCGCTGCAACAAGCCGCGTATGGACATGCACTATCAGTGTGGCCCGATCTCCACCGTGGCTGGCCACTACGCCAAGGACATCCTGTGGCCCAACGCCGGCGTCGGCCCCGAGGACGTCGACATTACCGGCTCCTACGACGCCTTCACCTTCACCACCATGCTGCAGCTCGAGGACTACGGCTTCTGCAAGAAGGGCGAGGGCGGGTACTACGTCAGCGACGGCACCATGCGGCTGGGTGGCAGGCGGCCCAACAACACCAGCGGCGGCCATCTCTGCGAGGGCTATACGCACGGCGTGAACATGGTGGTCGAAAACGTGCGGCAGCTGCGCCACGACGTCGATGACTCATGTCCCATCGGGCCTGACGGCAAGCGCCAGCATACCTACGACTACCGGCCCGGCGGCTGCCGCCAGGTGAAGAACGTCGAGGTCAGCGCCAATCTCGGCTGGGCGATGCCCGGCACGGGCTCGGCGATGGTCATGCGCCGCGGCGCCTGAGGGAGGACACGCACATGGCTGTTTCCGCCACCTATCTCGGCATGCCGCTGGAGATCAACGATCTCGACCTCGAGAACCTCGCATACTTCAAGTATTGCGCGGCGCACGACTTCCACCTGCAGCGCTGCGATTCCTGCGGGCTGCTGCGCTATCCGCCGACCACCGGCTGCCCGTTCTGCGGCCACGCCAAGTCGACCTGGACGCGGGTCGAGGGCAAGGGCGCGGTGCACTCCTACTCCGAGGTGCACCACGCCATCCAGCCGGCGTTCAAGCAGTTCACGCCCTATCTGATCCTGCTGGTCGACCTCGACACGCAGAAGGGAAAGCCGACCGAGCATCATGCGCTGCGCGTCGTCGGCAATCTCGCGATGCCTGATGGCAAGCTGGCCCCGCTGGACATGGTCAAGCGCGTCGGCATCGGCAGCCGCATGCGCATGGTCTTCGCCGACGTGGCGCCCGGCCTGTCAATCCCGCACTGGACGATCGACGAGGCGGCGCAACAGCCGGCGAAGCCGTGGCGCTATCCCGAATAGTGGCCTATGCCACGCCGGCCGGCACACGCAGCGGGATGCGCAAATAGCGCGTCCCGTTGGCGTCGGCCGGCGGCAGCCGACCGGCGCGGATGTTGACCTGGATCGACGGCAGCAGCAGGACTGGCGCCGCCAGCGTCGCGTCGCGCCGCTTGCGCATCGCCACGAACGCATCCTGATCGACGCCGTCGCGCACATGGACGTTGGCGCGCCGTTGCTCAGCCACGGTCGTCTCCCAGGCATAGGCGTCGCGCCCCGGCGCCTTGTAGTCGTGGCACATGAACAGGCGGGTCTCCGGCGGCAGTGACAGCAATCGCCGGATCGACGCGTACAGCGTCGCCGCGTCACCACCAGGGAAGTCAGCGCGCGCCGTGCCGTAGTCGGGCATGAAGATCGTGTCGCCGACGAAGACGGCGTCGCCCACGCGATAGGCGACATCCGCCGGCGTGTGGCCGGGCAAATGCATCACCTCGATCTGCAGACCACCCAGCTTCAGCCGCTCGCCGTCGCGCAGCAGGCGATCGAACTCCCGTCCCTCGCCGCCGACATCGACGGCGTTGAACACCGGCGCGAAGATGCGCTGCACGTCGCGGATGTGCTCGCCGATCGCGATGGCGGCGCCGGTGCGCGCCTTCAGGTACTGCGCGGCGCTCAAGTGATCTGCATGGGCATGGGTCTCGAGGATCCAGTCGACCCGGTGGCCGCGTTCGGCGATCCGCGTGAGAAGCCTGTCGGCGGAACCGGTCGATACTTTGCCGGCGCGATGGTCGTAGTCGAGGACCGGGTCGACGATCGCGGCCCGGCCGGCGGCCGGATCGGCAACCAGATAGCTGACGGTAAACGTCGCCTCGTCGAAGAAAGCCTCGATGTCGGGTTGGGGCGTCATCTGTTGTGCCTCCAGGGTGGTTACTTGACATATGTATTAGTCTTGACTAAATTAGCAATACCTAAAATGACGGAAATAACAATGGCGACGGCAACAACCCGCATCGACACGAAGGCGCTGGAAGGCAGAGCCGCCGAGGTCGCCGACATCTTGCGCGCGTTGGCCAACGATCGGCGCCTGCTGATCCTGTGCCGGCTCGTGGAGGACGGCGAAGCGACGGTCGGCGCCCTGGCGAAGGACGTGAGCCTGTCGCAATCGGCCCTCTCCCAGCACCTCGCCCGCATGCGCGACGAGGGCATCGTCACTTTCCGCCGCGAGTCGCAGACGATCTGGTACCGGATCGCCGATCCTCGCATCGGCACGTTGCTGTCGACGCTGCACCGACTCTATTGCCGCGACTGAACCCCTCACTCGAAAGGATCGACCATGACACTTCCCACCATCGACCCGCGGGCGGCCAAACAACTCATCGACCAGGGCGCGATCCTCGTCGACATCCGCGAGCTCGACGAGCATAGGCGCGAACGTGTGCCGGGCGCGCGGCACGAGGCGCTGTCGCGACTGGCGACGATCGACGCTGGCGGCGCTCAGGCGCTCATCTTCCACTGCCGGTCCGGCGCGCGTACCCAGGCCAACGCGCAGCGACTGGCCGAGGCCGCGATCTGCGACGCCTACATCCTCGAAGGCGGCATCGAGGCGTGGAAGAAGGCCGGGCTACCGGTGGCGGCCGACCGCTCCCAGCCGATCGAGATCATGCGCCAGGTCCAGATCACGGCTGGCAGCCTGGTGGTGCTCGGCGTGATCTTGGCCGTGACCGTGGCGCCCGCCTTCATCGCCCTGTCCGCCTTCGTCGGCGCCGGCCTCGTGTTCGCGGGCGTCAGCGGCTGGTGCGGCATGGCCAAGCTGCTGGCCGTGATGCCTTGGAACCGGGCGGCGAAGGCCGCCGCGGCATGATCGCGGCGTTCGCCCCGGCGGCGCTGGCGCTCGGCTCCGGCGTCGTCATCGGCATCGTCCTCGCGCTCATCGGCGGCGGCGGGTCGATCCTCGCCGTGCCCTTGCTCGTCTATCTCGTCGGCATGCCCTCGACCCACGCCGCGGTCGGCACCGCCGCGCTGGCCGTCGCCGCCAATGCCGCCGTCGGTCTCGGGCTGCACGCCCGACGCACGCGCATCCACTGGCCCTGCGCGACGGTGTTCAGCGTCGCGGGCGTCGGCGGTGCGCTGCTCGGCGCCGCCGTCGGCAAGGCGACCGACGGCCAGAAGCTGCTGGCGCTCTTCGGCCTTGTCATGATCGTGGTCGGCGCGCTGATGCTGCGATCCAAGCGGGCCGGCGGCGACGATGTCTGGCTGACGCGCGAAAGCGCGCCGCGCTTGGTGCCGCGCCTCGTCGGCCTGGGCGCCGGGGTCGGCGCGCTGTCCGGCTTTTTCGGAATCGGCGGCGGCTTCCTGATCGTGCCGGGGCTGATGATGGCGACGGGCATGAGCCTGCAGGCCGCGACCAGCGCCTCTCTCATCGCCGTCGCCGCCTTCGGGCTGGCCTCGGCGTCGAGCTACGCCTGGTCCGGCCTGATCGACTGGCCCACCGCCGGCCTGCTGATCGCCGGCGGCGCGGTCGGCGCGCTGCTGGGCGCCCGCGCCAACGCGTTGCTCGCGCGCCACAAGACGATCCTGACCCGGCTGTTCGCGGGCTTCGTGATCGCCGCGGGCCTCTATGTCAGCGCTCGAGGTCTCCTCACGCTCTACGGCTGATCCCGGTTCAGGCGATGCCGCCGTCGACCTGGATGTTCGATCCCGTCGTGAACGACGAGGCGTCGCTCGCCAGGTAGAGCGCGGCGGTGACGATCTCCTCCGGCTGGCCGCTGCGCTTGAGCGCGGCGGTGGCGTTCTTCTTGTGCTCCTCGGGCCAGGCGTCGGCGATGTCGGTGAGGAAGCGGCCGGGCGAGATGGTGTTGACCCGCACCTTGGGGCCGAACTCGAAAGCGAAGCCCACGGTCATCGCGTTCAGCCCGGCCTTGGCGCCGGCATAGGGGATGATCTGCGGTCGCGGACGCAGCGCGCCCACGCTGCTGACGTTGATGATGCAGCCGCCGTCGCCCTTGACCATGCGGCTGCCGACCAGCGCATTGAGGCGGAACGGGCCCTTGAAGTTCAGCGAGATCACTCGGTCGAAGAGCTGCTCGCTGGTCTCGACCGAGGACGGCGCGATCGGCGAGGAGCCGGCGTTGCACACGAGGATGTCGATCTTGCCGAAGGCGGCGTAGGCCGCGTCGACCAGCCCGTCGAGCTCTTCCCAGCGCGCCACGTTGCAGGCATAGGGCAGCGCGCGGCGGCCCATCGCCCTGACCTCGGCGGCGACCTTCTCGCAGGAGTCCAGCTTGCGGCTGGTGATCACCACGTCGGCGCCGCGTTGGGCGAAGGCCAGCACCATCTGCCGGCCCATGCCGCGGCTGCCGCCGGTGACCAGCGCCACCTTGCCGGTGAAATCGAACGGGTCATTCTTCACGTTTCGCTCCCTTGTGCGCGGCCGTCGGTGGAGTACCCTAGCACCACCGCCAACACCCGCGTTTCGCCGGGAGGAAACCATGGCCTACACGCTCGAGGAATTCTGCCGCGACGCGCACCAGGCGCTGAAGAGCACACCCGGCCGCGACGGTCGCGAGACGGTGCGCGTGCTGCTGGAGAAGCTGCTGACCAACAAGGCGTTCGTCGAGAAGGCGGTGGGGCCCGACGCTCCCAAGGGCCGCACGACGCTCTACGAGGACAAGGAACTGGGCTTCGTCGTGCTTGGCCACGTCAACAACGGCGCACACAAATCGCCGCCGCACGATCATGGGCCCTCGTGGGCGGTCTACGGCCAGGCGGTCAAGCACACCGACATGACGGTCTGGCGCCGCCTCGACAAGGGCGATGGCGCCGGCCCGGCGGAGCTGGAGGCGGTGAAGACCTATCGCCTCGAACCCGGTCACGCCGGCTGCTACGACGTGGGCGACATCCACTCGATCGACTATCCCGACGGCTCGCGTTTCGTGCGCGTTACCGGCCGCGACCTCGACTATGTGCAGCGGCTGAAGTTCGATCTGGCGCAGAAGAAGGCGCTGGTGATCGAGAGCGCCTCGGCCTCGGGCTGAAATTCTTGGGGATGCCGGCGGTCGCCGCCGCGTAGAACGGGTATCAACGGGGGACAGACAATGCGCTGGATTCACCTAATCGCCGCCGCCACGCTGGCCGCGGCCGTCGCCACCACCGCCGCCGCGCAGACCAGCGCGACGCCGCCGGCCAAGCCCGCCGCCGCACCCGCTTCGACGGGGCAGCCCGCCGACACGGTGTCGCCGAAAATCGACCTCGACGACGCGATGCAGAATAAGCGGCAGCACATGCCCTGTAAGAAGGGCAAGGATTCCGACTGCAAATAGCCGGTCATTTCAGCTCCTGGCTGATCAGCGCCCGGAGTCAGGCATAGGCGAGCGGATGCCACCGGCTAGCACTTGAAGGCCTGCCGAATTTCATCCGCCAGCGCTTCGGCAAACTTGCGTGTGCTAAGTCTGCGCGGCGCGTCGTGGCGGGTGCCGGAGACGGTGGACAGGGCGACGGAGTACGTGTTCTCGCTCTCCATCGCTTCGTGCTCGACGACCTCGATGCGGCTGATATCGGCTGGCAGGAACACGAGCCGGCGCGACGCGAAGGGATTGCGCCGTTCGATCTCGATCCGGCCGGGCGCGATTGTCCAGGTATCCGACCAGCCAGTCAGCCCGCCGATGATCGCCGGAATGCCGAATGTGCAGGCACCGAGGATGATGAGCAGAAAGAACGGGCTGGTTATGTTGGGTGGCCAGACGCCGCGCCATAGTTCCCAAACCGGCAGGCCGATCACGCCAAGGCCCAGGGCGACGACGATCACGCGAATCCAGGAGGGTGCCGTCGTCTCAATTCTCATTGGCGCCATGTCTCAGACGGACCATGGTCGCACGGGCGACGCCCGCGCAAGACCCAGCCGGCCCAAGACGCCGTGCGCAGCCACAACCGCCGTCGCGAAGGTCGCCTGCAGCAGGTAGCCGCCGGTGGGAGCCTCCCAGTCGAGCATCTCGCCGGCGACGAACACGCCGGGAAGACGCTTGAGCATCAGCGAGTCGTCGACCTCTTGGCGCGCGATGCCGCCGGCGGTTGAGATCGCCCGCTCGATCGGCCGCGCCGCGACGACGATCACCGGCGCGCTCTTGATCCGCGCCGCCAGCTCAGCCGGCGTCGATCCGAAGCGGCTCTCGCGCAAGAGCGCCACAGCGGCGGGCGACAGGCCGATACGACGCAAGGTGGTCGACAGCGAGCGCGCGCCGCGCGGCTCCGCCAGCCGGCGGCGGATGTCGGCCTCGTCGAGGTCAGGCATCAGGTCGACGCCAACCACGGCTCGGCCATCGCGCAGGATCGCCTCGCGCAAGGCCGCCGACAGCGCGTAGACGGCGCCGCCTTCCAGCCCATGCGCGGTGATCATAGCCTCGCCGCGCACCCGCTGGTCGCCGAACGACAGCGCGATGCGCTTGAGCGGTTGGCCGGCGAAGCGTTCGCGGAGGTGATCGCTCCAGTCGACCTCGAAGCCGCAATTCGCCGGGCGCAGCGCGCTGACGGCGACGCCGCGCTCCCGCAGGATGTCGACCCACGATCCATCGGATCCGAGCCGTGGCCATGACGCGCCACCCAGTGCCAGCAGAGTCGCGTCGGCGCCGATGTCACCCCAGCCGACCCAGCGGTGGCGCGTCTCGATCCGCACGCCCAGCGATTCGAGCCGGCGCAGCCAGGCGCGCAGCAGCGGCGAGGCCTTGAAGCTCTTCGGAAACACGCGCCCACTCGAGCCAACAAAGGTCTCCTCGCCCAAGGATGCGCACCAGGCGCACAGCGCCGAAGGCGGAAAGGCGTCGAGCATCGGCGTCAGCCACCCGCACGCCTCGCCATAGCGCGACAGGAATGCCGCGCGCGGCTCGCTGTGGGTGAGGTTCAGCCCGCCGCGGCCGGCCATCAGCAGCTTGCGGCCGACCGTGGGCATGCGCTCGTAAACCGTCACGGCGCAGCCGGCGCCGGCCAGCACCTCGGCGGCCATCAGCCCGGCCGGGCCGCCGCCGATCACCGCGACGATTGGCTTCATGATGGAGGCTTCATGCTGGCGCGCCCCGTCGCGCTGCGATTAGGATGCGCCGCGTCCTGGAGGGAGATATCGCATGAAGACCCGCGCCGCCGTCGCGCTCGAGCCGAAGAAGCCGTTGGTGATCGAGACCGTCGACCTCGAGGGGCCGCGCGCCGGCGAGGTACTGGTCGAGATCAAGGCCACGGGCATCTGCCACACCGACGAGTTCACCTGGTCGGGCGCCGATCCCGAAGGGCTGTTCCCGGCGATCCTCGGCCACGAGGGCGCCGGCATCGTCGTCGATGTCGGGCCAAGCGTGACGTCGCTGAAGAAGGGCGATCATGTCATCCCGCTCTACACGCCCGAATGCCGGCAGTGCAAATCGTGCCTGTCGGGCAAGACCAACCTTTGCACCGCGATCCGCGCCACGCAGGGCCAGGGCGTGATGCCGGACGGCTCGAGCCGCTTCTCGCTCGGCGGCAAGAAGGTCTTTCACTACATGGGCTGCTCGACCTTCGCCAACCATACGGTGCTGCCAGAGATCGCGTTGGCGAAGATTCGCGAGGACGCGCCCTTCGACAAGGTCTGCTACATCGGCTGCGGCGTCACGACAGGCATCGGCGCGGTGATCAACACGGCCAAGGTCGAGCCCGGCGCCAATGTCGTAATCTTCGGCCTGGGTGGCATCGGGCTGAACGTCATCCAGGGCGCCCGGCTGGCCGGCGCCAACAAGATCATCGGCGTCGACATCAACTCGGCGCGCAAGCCGCTCGCCGAGAAATTCGGCATGACGCACTTCGTCAATCCCAAGGAAGTCCAGGGCGATCTCGTGCCCTATCTCGTGTCGCTGACCGACGGTGGCGCCGACTACAGCTTCGAGTGCATCGGCAATGTCGAGGTGATGCGCCAGGCGCTGGAATGCTGCCACCGCGGCTGGGGCGTGTCGGTGATCATCGGCGTCGCCGGCGCCGGCCAGGAGATCAAGACGCGGCCGTTCCAGCTGGTCACCGGCCGTGTCTGGAAGGGAACCGCCTTCGGCGGCGCCAAGGGCCGCCGCGACGTGCCGAAGATCGTCGACTGGTACATGGACGGCAAGATCAACATCGACGACCTGATCACCCACACCCTGCCGCTGGAGCGCATCAACGACGGCTTCGACCTGATGCACCGGGGAGAGTCGATCAGGAGCGTGGTGGTCTACTAGCTCAACTACCTTCCTTGCTGGCGGTGGAAGGCTAAGAGGCGACGCTAGAAGGGGGGACTGACCGGAAAGTCGTTCGGTCGCGCGCCGAGATAGGCGACGCCAGCGTGATAGTAGAGAGTCGCCGGCAGCGCGGCCTTGTCGAGCATGAAGTGTTTGCTCGCGACGACGAAGCTGGGCGTTCCGAAAGTCCCGTCCGAGACCTTGAGCTGTTTGGCAAGCTTAACGCCAGCTTGGATCGCATACCCCGCCTCTTTGACCTGGACGATGAACGAGTAGTTCTGCGATAGCTTGAGGAACTCAGGATGGCAGTCCTCACAGGGCGCCTGATCCTGCTCGAATGCGTAAGTGGTGGTTGGCGACTTGCCTTGCATCGCCTTCCAGCCCTGCATCTCGGCATGAGTCCCCTTTCCCATGTTTTGCCAGGAGCCGATCTTCTTCCATCCCATGTTGTCCGGCGTTGGAACATAGCCCGTGGTGGTCGCCATGGATGCCCTCCCGCAGTCCGGTGAACCAAGAGAAATACAACTGCATCATCGCGGCCCTATCCAGACGCGGCAACACATTCTGATTTCATGGATCGGGAACAAACCGCCGAAGAGAATGGGCCGGCTCTCGCCGGCCCTTCCCGTATCAACCCTTCACGCACACCACCTGGCGCAGGGTGTGCACGATGTCGACCAGGCCGGCCTGCGCCGCCATGACGGCGTCGATGTCCTTGTAGGCGCCGGGCGTCTCGTCGATCACCTCGGCGTCCTTGCGGCACTCGACGCCGGCGGTCGCCGCGGCGTGGTCCTCCAGGGTGAAGCGACGCTTCGCCTCGGCGCGCGACATCGCCCGCCCCGCGCCGTGCGAGCACGACATGAAGCTGTCGCGGTTGCCCTTGCCGCGCACGATGTAGGAGCGCGCGCCCATGCTGCCGGGGATGATGCCGAGCTCACCCTCCTTGGCCGAGACGGCGCCCTTGCGCGTCAGCCACAGCTCCTTGCCGAAGTGCCGCTCCTTCGACACGTAGTTGTGGTGGCAGTTCACCGCCATCGCCGTGCCGTCGACCGGCCGACCGAGCGCCTCGCCGATGGCGCGCAAGGTCGCCGCCATCATCAGCTCGCGGTTCGTCCGGGCGAATTTCTGCGCCCAGTTCAGCGCCTTCAGGTAGGGCCCGAAATGCTCCGAACCGTCGGGGATGTAGGCGAGATCCTGGTCCGGCAGGTTGATGAACCAGCGCCGCATGTCCTCCTTCGCCAGCTCGATGAAGAGCTGGCCGATGGCGTTGCCGATGCCGCGCGAGCCCGAGTGCAGCATGACCCACACACGATCGCTCTCGTCGAGGCAGACCTCGATGAAGTGGTTGCCGGTGCCCAGGGTGCCGGCGTGCGAGGGCATGCGCCTGGCCGCGCGGCCCAGCGCCGGACGGGTCTCGACGACCTTATCCAGGCCCTCGCGCAGCTCGGCGATCGCCTCGACCACCTGCGGCGGCGGGTTGCCACGCCAGGTGCCGAGGTCGTTCTCGCGGCCGTTGTCGGTGCGGCCATGCGGCACCGCGGCCTCGATGGCCGTGCGCACGCCGATCAGCGAGTCCGGCAGATCGGACGCCGTCAGGTTGGTCAGCGACGCGCACATGCCGCAACCGATGTCGACACCGACCGCCGCGGGCACGATGGCGCCGCTGGTCGGGATCACGCTGCCGACGGTGGCGCCCATGCCCCAATGGACGTCGGGCATCGCCGCGACATGCGGCCCGACGAAGGGCAGCGACGCCACGTTTCGCAGCTGCTTCGCCGCGGCGTCCTCGACGGTCACGCCACGGGTCCACATCTTGATCGGCTTGTGCGCGTCCTCGGCGAGGACGTCGTAGGTCCGCTCGCTCATCTCAGCCTCCAGGGGGCGCGGCTTGTACGCCTCGGGAGGTGGTTCGTCAAATTGCTCCGTCACTCCCGCTCGCGGCGGAGCGAAGACAGGCGCGCTCAATGGAAGATGCGCTCGGTTTCGATGTTCTTCGCGCTCTTGCGCACGAGGGAAAGGATCGCGCGGTGGTCCGACACCGCCTGCGATCCCGCTAGCGGCTTGCCGCCGGCGGCGGTTAGGCGGACCGCGTCGATCGCCGGCCGCACGTCGCGCTCCGGCTCGTAGCCGTCGACCAGCGCCGCTGGCAGGATCAATCGCGTCTTGGCCCGCTTCATCATCGCACCATGCGGAATGATGCGATTTGCCGGTCATCGGCACGACCCTTATCCTCGCCGGGCAGGGTGGAACCAATCGCCACGGAGACGGCCATGCAGCCGGTGTTCGATCTGTCCTCGGTGCATCGCTTCAAGCATGCCGGTGCCATCGACGCCGACGGCCACGTGCTGGAGCCGGGCGATCTGTGGGACACCTACATAGAGGCGCGCTATCGCGACCGGGCGTTGCGCATCAAGCGCGACAGCGACGGCCTGGAGTATCTCGAGGTCGGTGGCCAGCCCTCGAAAATGACACGCAACGGCTATCCCGCCACCTTGGGCCGCATGGGCCAGAAGGAGCTCGACGCCTTCAAGCCGCATCCCGACAAGACCTACGCCGCCAACATGCCGTTCGGCGCCTGCGACGCCGACCAGCGCCTGCAGCTGCTGCAGGCGGAGAACCTGGACAAGGCGATCCTCTATCCGACCCTGGGCATCCTGTGGGAGGCCGAGCTCGACGACGCCGAGCTGTCTCAGGCCTATTGCCGCGCCTACAACCGCTGGATCGCCGATTTCTGCCGCCCCTCGAAGGGTCGATTGGTGCCGATCGCGCATCTGTCGCTAGGCGATCCGCAGGCCGCCGCCGCAGAACTGGAGCGCGCGGTGAAAGACGGCTGCCGCGGCGCTTTCGTCGTGCCCTTCACCTGGACACGCAAGGCGCATGGCGATCCGGTGCACGATCCGGTCTACGCCAAGGCCGTCGAGCTCGATGTGCCGATCGCGATCCATCCCTCCTTCGAGCCCTTCCGCCTGCGCGGCCAGCGCTTCGAGGATCAGCACCGCATGTCGTTGCTGGCCTCGGTGTCGGCCGGCAATGGCGTACGCGAGGCCTTCACCACCTTCCTCCAATTCGCCACCTTCGATCGCTTCCCCACGCTGAAGCTGATCATCCTCGAGTCGGGCGCGGGCTGGATCGGCTACTGGCTCGACCGCCTGGACGGCGTGGTGACCTCGACCTATATCGGCGGCCGCGCGCCGCTCAAGCACAAGCCCAGCGAGTACTTCCGCCGCCAGGTCTGGATCTCGGCCGACCCCGACGAGCACACCATCCCGGCACTGCTCGACCTCTATGGCGCCGACCGCTTCTTCTGGGCCAGCGACTATCCGCATCCCGACCATACCGGCGACTATCTCCTGGAGCTGGAGCACATGGTCGACGCAATGCCCGCCGGCGCGCGCCCGCGCATCCTCGGCGACAACGCCCGCGCCGCGTTCGGCATTTGACTCAAACCCGCATCCTACAGGTCGGCTACGGCGCGTTCGGCGCGCAGCACGCGCGCGCCTGGGCGGCGCTGGAGCACGAGGCCGCGCTGATCATCGCCGACTCTTCGCCCACGGCGCGCGAGGCGGCGGCGAAGGCCTATCCGAAGGCGCGGATCGTCGCCGACTGGCGCGAGGCGCTGGGCGACTGCGACGCGCTCGACATTGCGGCGCCCAGCGATCTGCATCACGCGATCGCCATCACCGCGCTGGAGGCCGGCCGCGACCTCTTTATCGAGAAGCCGATGGCGATGGGCGCCGCGCAGGCGCGCGAGATCGCCGAGCTTGCCGCCGCGCGCCAACGCGTCGTGCAGGTCGGCTACCTATTGCGCATCCATCCTGCAGCAAGGGCGCTGCGCGAGCACGTGCGGGCGTCGGGCGTGGGCGCGCCGTCGATGATCGTGGCGGAGTTCATCAGCCTGAAGCGCCCGCGACGCGACGCCGGCGTCGTGCTCAACGACGCGGTGCACGTGCTCGACCTGATGTGCTGGATCATGGGGCGGCTACCCGACGAGGTGTCGGCGACCCTGGTCGAGCGGCTGGGGCGCGGCTTCGAGGACATCGCCGCCATCACGCTGAGCTGGCGCGACGGGCCGGTGGCCCGCGTCGACGCCTCGTGCATCGTGCCGGGCGAGCACGCCGACGAATTCGCGCGCGGCGCCTTCTCGCGCAAGCGACTCACCATCACCGGCGACCAGGGACAGGCCTCGGTCGACTTCATGCTAGACGCGCTGTCGACACGCAGATGCCTGCTGATGCCGCAGGACGATGGAAGCTGGATGCCACTCTACGAGAGTCCGCAGCGCCGCGGGTTCATGCCCCTGTCGCCGATCCAGGGCATGGCGGCGCAGTTCGCGATCTTCCTCGATGCCATCGGCCGACGCGTGCAGCCGGAGGCGAACGCCGCTTCAGGCGTGGCGATGGCTGTGCTGGCCGACGCGATCTTCGAGGCGGCGCGGACGAAGCGGACGGTTGTCATCCCGAGCGCAGCGAGGGATCCAGGCTCTGCCTAGATCCTTCGCCGCGATCAGGATGACAGCGACTACTTTTGAGCTTCCAGGTACTCGATGATCGCCTTGCGCTCGTCCGCCTTTTTCACGCCGACAAAGGCCATGGTGGTGCCCTTGATCACCTCGCGCGGGTCGGCGAGGTAGGGATCCAGCGCCTCGGCGCTCCAGACAATGCCGGAGTTCTTGTTGGCCTCCGAGTAGCGGAAGCCCTCGATCGTGCCGGCCTTGCGGCCGATCAGGCCGAACAGGTTGGGGCCCTGCAGGCGGCGCGTGCTGTCCTTCTCGGCGATGTGGCAGACACCGCAATAGCGCTTGAACAAGCGCTCGCCGGCGCTCACGTCCTGCGCCTGCGCGGACGTCGCGGAGAGACCCGCGATCATGCCTACGGCGGCTGGTCCAAGCCATTTCATGCGACGTCCTCCTGCATAACCGCCGCGAGATATGGGTCGTGGCGCGCGACGACGCCATGCGCGTCGGCGCCGCACCCTCGCTTCACTCCGTCTCCCGCGTGGAGGGAGAAGGAGGCATGTTGGGAATCCCGAGTCAGCCCCAGGTATCCGCCGTGATCGCCTGATACCAGGCGCGGGTGTATTCGGCCTCCAGCTTGCGCTCGCCCATCGCGGTGGGCGCCCGCGGGCTGACACCGCCGGCGTTGGGCGTGGCGATGATGCCGCGATCGGCCGTCACCTGGTAGACGTCGGTGGTCGAGATGCCGTAGTCCGGCGTCACCAGGCTGTAGCAGATGTTCAGCAAGGCCGGCGCCGTCGCCGCCTTGCCATCGAGCGCAGCGACGATGGCGGCGGCCGCGACCTTACCCTGCACGTTGGCCGCCGTGCCGGATTTCGGCATGGCGCCGGCGATCGAGGCGTCACCGATCACGTACACATGCTCCGCCTTGCGCGAGGCGAAGGTCTGCGGATCGACGGCGCACCAGCCGCGATCGTCGGTCAACCCGCCATCGATGGCGATGCGCCCGGCAGTCTGCGGCGGGATGACGTTGATCACCGTGCCCTTTTCGGCGCCGAAGCCCGACTTCACCGTCATGGACGCGGCGTCGACGCTCTCGACCTTGCCGCCGTCCTTGCCGGCGATCCAGGTGATCATGCCGGGATACTCCGACTCCCACGCGCCCTGGAACAGGCTCTGCTTGGAGAACGCGTCCTTGGCGTCGAGGATCAGGATCTTCGATTTCGGTTTATGGTTCTTGAAGTACCAGGCGATCGTGCTGACGCGCTCGTATGGGCCGGGCGGGCAGCGGAAGGGGTTGGGCGGAGCCACCATGATGAAGGTGCCGCCATCGGGCATCGCCTCGAGCTGGCTGCGCAGCAGGGTCGTCTGCGGCCCCGCCTTCCAGGCATGGGGCAGCTTCTCGGCCAGCGACTCGTCGTAGCCCGGTACGCCCTTGTAATTCAGCTCGACGCCGGGCGAGACGACCAGCTTGTCATAGGTGATGCGGCTGCCGCCCGACAGCCGCAGCAGGCGACCGGGCGCGTCGATGCCGGCGGCCTCGCCCTTGGTCACCTTGACCCCGAGCTTGGTGAGCGCATCGAAGGTCTGGACGTTCTCCTCGATCTTGCGGAAGCCGCCCAGCACGTAGTTCGAGAACGGACAGGTGATGTAACGATCGTCGCGCTCGATCAGCGTGACGTCGAGCTTGGCGTTGGCGAGCTTGAGGTACTTCGCGGCGGTCGCGCCGCCGAAGCCGCCACCGACCACCACCACCTTGCCGGCGACACCCTGCGCGATGGCGGGCGCGCCCAGCAGCGAGACGGCAGCGCCGGACGCGGCGGCCGACTTCAGGAAACGACGACGTGTCGTGCGCATGGCGGCCTCCCCTACTTCTTCAGCGCCGCGAGGTACTCGGCGATCAGCGCGAGCTGCTCGTCGGTGTATCCCTTGGCGATGCGATTCATGATCGTGCCCGGGCGCTTGTCGGCCTTGAAGTCGGCCATCTGCCGGACGAGGTGGTCCTTGGGCAGCCCGACCAGGCCGACGATCTGGCCAGCGCCTTTAACGCCCGGCCCATGACAAACGTAGCAGGTCTGCGCCATGGCCTGGCCGGTCTGGGCCATGGTCGGCGCGGCACCCACCAGCACAAGCGCGGCGGCCAGTGCCGCCCTGTAGAGAATCATCGCGTCCCCCCCCGCTTCATCGGCCAGCGCATCGGGCGCGGGCGATATCTATTCTAGATGCTTGCGTTCACTTTTGTCTTCGATTGTCCGGCGTCACGCCCAGGCGCTGGGCCAGGTCGCTGGTGATCCTCGGCGGCTCTTTCCGGCACTTGCTCATGCACGGCTCGCCCACGGGCACATCAGGGCGTGGATCCCCCTGCACGAAACCGTCTCGATTGGGCATGCGGATGGCCTTCAACGCCGCGGCGTCGAGCGTGGCATCGGCCGGCAGCAGGTCGTTGATGTTCAGCAGATAGGCGACGATGGAATAGGTATCGTCGTCGCTCAGCGACTGCGGCGCGGCGAACGGCATGGTCCGCCTGACATAGTCGAAGATGCCAGGCGCGTAGGGCCAGAAGCTGGCAACGGTCTTGCGCGGATCCTCGGACCTCAGGGTTTTCTCGCCGCCGATCAGCTCCGGCCAGCGGCCATTGCCTTCTCCGAACTCGCCGTGACAGGAGGCGCACTGCTCCTGGTAGAGCTTCTCGCCCGCGGCGACCGTGCCCTTGCCCGGCGGCAAGCCCAGGCCATCGTCGGCGCGCACGTCGATATCCCAGCCCTTGATCTCCGCTGCCGTGGCGGCGCGGCCGAAACCGAAGCGCTGCGGCGCTCGATCCTGCGCGAACGCGTCGCCCGCGACGAGAGCCGCCGACAGGAGGGCGGCGGCGATCGCGACCAGCGGACGGCGCCTAGATGATCTGGACATTGTTGACCGTGCCATCGGCGTTCACACGCCACGTATGGATGGAGTTCTTGTGGTAGATCGAGTTCAGGCCACGCGACTTGCGCAACTGCTCGATCGTGGGCTGCACGTAGCCGCTCTCGTCGATGGCGCGCGCCTGCAGCAGCGCCGGCGCGCCATCCCAGGTCCACGGCAGGCGGAACCGGGTCAGGGCTTTCGACAGCACCGGCTCCTGCAGCTCCGCCGTGCGCCAATTGTCCCCGCCGTCGGTCGACACATCGACGCGCCGGATCTTGCCGCTTCCGGACCAGGCGATGCCCCTGATCTCGTGGAAACCCTTGCCGTGCTTCATTGGCTTCTCCGGACAGGGCGACGTGATCACCGAGTTCGCCTCCATGAGGAAGGTGAACTGCCGCGCCTTTCCGTCGGGCATCAGGTCGGTGTACTTCGAGGTCTCCTCGCGATGGTGCCACGGACGGTCGCCCAGCTTGATGCGGCGCAGCCACTTGATGTTCACGTTGCCTTCCCAGCCCGGCACGATGAGCCGCAGTGGGTAGCCGTTCTCCGGCCGGATGCGCTCACCGTTCTGCGCGTAGCAGACAAGGCAGTCGTCGAGCGCCTTCTCCAGGGGAATCGAGCGGGTCATGGCCGCGGCGTCGGCGCCTTCCGCCAGGATCCATTTCGCCGACGGGCTTACGCCGGCCTCGGCCAACAGCGTCGAGAGCTTCACGCCCGTCCATTCACAGCAATGGACCATTCCATGCGTGAACTGGACGCCATCCATCTGCGCGCCCTTCCATTCCATGCCGCCATTGGCCGGGCATTCGACGAAGTAGATGCGACTCACTGACGGGAAGCGCAGGATGTCATCCATGGTGAACAGCAGCGGTCGTTCGACCATGCCATGGATCATCAGCCGGTGCTGCTCCGGATCGATCTCCGGTACGCCGCCGTGATGCCGTTCGAAGCACAGCCCGCTGGGCGTGATGATTCCCTCCAGCGCGTGCAGCGGCGTGAAGTTGATCGAGGACTGCTCTGTCGCCGTCAGCCACTCCACGCTACGGCGCACGACCGCCTTCTCGAACGGCGACGGCGTGCCATAGGGCGACGCGGTGACGCCCGGCCCCAGGGTGCGCATCCATTCCGGCACGTTGGGCGGCAAGTTCTCCTCGCCCTTGGCCAGCGCGCGCACCGGCGGCAGCCCGCCGGCAAGCGCCGCGCCGCCGACAAGACCGGCGCGTGCGAGAAAGCGGCGCCTGCCGCCACTGTTCGTCCGCTCGTTCATCGACCGTCGCCTTTCCTCTTGCCTGGTCGTGCCTCAGCCCATCACGCCGCGTGGATCCGCGCCTGTCACCCTGACATGGCGGTTCGGCTCGACCCGGACGGTGCGCGCAGAACGCAGATACGCCGACACCACCTCTGACACCGCCGGGCCCTGCGTGCCCTCGTTCACGGAGGCCCAGCCGCTCACGACATAGCTCGCCGCCGGATCGACCGGCTTGCCGGTGCGCAGCACGGTCATCTCCGAGATGCGCCGCCCCATCGGCGCGCCGACGTCGATGGCGTAGCTCAGCCCCCCCACGCGGACCATGTCGCCGCCCTGCTGGTAGTAGGGATCGGAGTTGAACAGGTTGTCTGCGACATCCTCGAGGATCTCGCGCAGGAATGATCCCTTCATCTCGGTGCGATAAGCCGCCGGGTAGGTGATCGAGGTCTGGTTGTGGACATCCTCGGTGGTGATGTCCTGTCCCGGCAGCAGCGAGGCGCCCCAGCGGAAACCGGGCGACAGCGCGATCTCGGCGTCGCGCTCGCTGAGCAGCGCCTGGCAGATCACGTCATCGAACGTGCCGTTGAAATTGCCGCGGCGATAGAGCAGCGACTCGGTGCGCGCCAGAACCGTCGACAGGGTCGCCTCGTGCGGCGCGCGGATCTCCTTCACCAGCGTCGCCATCTCGGCATCGGGCCTGATCGCGTCGGCGAAGATCGGCATAAGGCGGAACCGGAACGCCTTGAGCTTGCGATCTTGAACATCGAGATCGAGCCGGGAGAGGAACTTGCCGTGGCTGCCGGACGCCACCAGCAGCGTATCCGCCACCCGCACCGCCGCTGGCAGCGCGTCGTGCGTGTGACCGGTCAGGATCACGTCGATCCCGCTCACGCGCGACGCCAGCTTGCGATCCACGTCGAAACCGTTGTGGCTCAGCAGGACGATCAGATCGACGCCCTTGCCGCGCAGGGCTTCGACCCGTGCGCGAAGCTTGTCCTCCTCGATCCCGAACGACCACTCGGGGATCAGCCAACGCGGGTTGGCCACCGGCGTGTAGGGAAAGGCCTGGCCGATCAGGCCGATGCGCAAGCCACCGCGCTCGACGATGGTCTCGCCGTCGAACACCGGATCGCCGAAGCCCGTATCCTTGACGTTGCCGGCGAGAAACGGAAACCCGAGTTGGCCCGCCAGTTCCTTCACGCGCTCGGCGCCGTAGGTGAATTCCCAGTGCCCGGTCATGCCCTCGACGCCCAGCGCCTTCGCCACGCGCACCATGTCGGCGCCTTTGGTGACGGCGGAGGTGTAGGAGCCCTGCCAGGTGTCGCCGCCATCCAGCAGCAGCACGCGGCCGGGCCGCTCGGCGCGGATCGCCTTGACCAGGGTCGCCATGCGATCGACGCCGCCGACCTTGCCGTAGCCTTTCGCCAGCGCGGCGAAGTCGCCCGATGTCAGCGCGTACGCTTCGGCCGAGCCGGCCGCGACGCCGAAGGCTTGCAGCAGATGGGGTCCGACCAGATGCGGCGGCAGGCCGGCCACCTCGCCGACGCCGATATTCACCGACGGCTCACGGAAATGCACCGGCACGAGCTGCGCGTGCATGTCGGTGAAATGCAGCAGCGTAACCTGCCCGACCGGCTCGAAGCGCAGGATGTCCTCCTGCGTCAGCCGCTGCTGCGCCACCGCGCGCGTCATCGGTCCGGCGACGCCCAATGCCGCCGTCGCCGCGCCGAGCTGCACGAGGTCCCGCCGGGTCAGCATGCGCCTCTCCGTTGCGCCGTGTGGTCCCGCGCCTACGTCACCGCGATCTTCTGTTCAGCCTTGTACTCGGCGCCGTCGTCGTCCTTCCACGTGAAGCTCAGCGTGCCGCTCTCCTCGGCGCGCATGTGGAACGACAGATAGGGATTGGCCGAGATCGCCGGCTCCAGCTTGGCCTGGAACACCGGCTTGCCGTTGAAGGTCACGGTCATCGTGTTGACGATCTTGCGCGGGATGGTGGCGCCCGCGGCGTCCTTGCGCTGACCCGTTTCCATCGGATGGGTGATCAGCGTCTTGACCTCGATGACCTCGCCCTTCTTCGGGTTGGCCGGCACTCGGATACGCGGCTTGATATCGTCCGCCATGGTCCTGCTCCTTGTTCGCCGGTTCAGCCGCCGCAGCCGCCGATGGTGACCTTGACCTCGCGCGTCGCCGTCCACAGCGATCCGTCGCTCATTTGCGCCACGGCGACGATCTTCTGCGTCGAGGCCATGCGCACGCGAATCTGCACCTCGGCCTTGCCCGACAGGGGCGTCAGCGTGAACGACGCGACGCCGGGGTTCGGATTGCCGTCGGCCACGACGTGGATCGCCGTGACGTGATCCTTGTCGGTCATCGGGCTTTCGACCGCCACCGTCACCGGAACGGCGTTGCCGTTCTCGGCGATCTCCGGTGCGCGGATGGCGATCCGGCCTTCCTTGGGCTCGCCCTTGGCGAGCGTCTGAAGCAGCGCCTTGGCCGCTTCCGGCGTCGCGCCGGCGCCACGCGCGGCGAACTGGGTCAGCAGCCCGACGGCGCCGGCGCCGGCGACGCCAACCAGCACGCGGCGTCGCGCGATCACAGGAGAGGTTGGTTCCATTCGAGTCCTCCGTTGAGCTGCATGCGTGGTCAGTGCCGAATGTTCGGCGCCGTCAACGGCATGCCCTGGCTGAGCGACTTCAGGTAGAGCTCCAGCGCGTCGTATTCCGCCGCTTCGGGCGGCAACTCGTTGGCTCGTACCTGCACATTGCACCACTGCAGGCGCTTGCGGATGTCCCAGACTTCGCCGCTGCCCCGGCTGGTTCGCCAGAGCGGGAAGTGGTCCATCTGCCCCTTGCCGTCGCCGACATATTGCCCGCGCAGCCACTTGTTACCGCCTTTGCTGACGGCATGGCAATCGGCGCAAGAGAAATTGAACTGGCCGATCTTGGCGTCGTAGAGAACCTTGCCGAATTCATAGATTCTCTTGGCGTCCGGGCTCGTAAGATCCACCTCGATCGGCCGGCCGTTCGACAGCGAATGCAGGAAGACGCTGAGGTCGGTGTTCTCGCGCCCCTGCATCGGGTGGTCGGCGCCCGTGGTCGCCTTGGCGTGCCGGAAGACGAACTCCTCGACACCCATCATCTTGCCCGCCTGCGCGTTCCACTTCGGCATGCGCACCGCCCAGCCGGCGAACGCCTTCGCGTCGGCATGGCAGGACGCGCAGCTCTTGCCCGATGGCCCCACCTTGGCGAACAGCGCCGCGCCGGTGTCGATGCGATCGGCGGCCGGATTGACGAACGGATCGAGCGCGTCGCGGTTCTCCACCGGCAGCGGACGCTTGGCAGGATCGTCGAGCGTGTTGCGGAAGGTGGCGGGCGTCTTCAGCGTCTTGAGAAACGCCACGATGTCGATGATCTCCTCGCGGCTGTAGAAGCCGTGTGCGCCCCATGGCGGCATCGCCGAGTCGGGATTGAGATGACGTGGATCCCAGATGTAGTTGAACAGATAGTCGTCGGGCCGTCCCGCGTCGCCGATCTCCGACAGATCGGGGCCGGCGTTACCCGGCGCCTCGAGCGATCGCGGGCCCATGACATGGCAGGCGAGACAGCCGCCGCCACGCGCACGCGAGAACGCGAGATCCTGGCCCTTCTTCGCGTCGCCGACGATCGGCGTCGCCACATCGAGCGGCTTGCCCAGCGCCTTGGGCGTGCGCTCACGCTGGGCCAGCGTGTTGTAGTTATCCCACGTCGCCCTGTTCCAGTCGCGATAGCGCGTCCAGGGCGCCGGCGAGGCGGGCCCGTCGAGATGCAGCGGCGCGGCCTGCTGCGCGCGTGCCTCCTGAAACACTGCTATCGTCGTCATTGCTACCAGTAGCGATGCAACCGATCGCACGATGGCCGATCTCTCTTGCACGTCTTCGTTCCCTCGTTTCGGCCTTCCCGCGACTTGTAATTTGCGCGATTGAAGTACTCCAGGATCCACACTACAATAAGATTCTAATTTAGCAAGCTCTAACATGCCGCGTCCAGTCAGCCTCCCCGATCAGGCTTCTTTCGCGGCCGCCGCAAACCAGGCGGCTCGATTGATGCGCGCGCTGTCCAACGAACGACGGCTGATGGTGCTCTGCGAACTGTCCACTGGCGAAGCGACCGTCGGCGATCTTGCGAAGCGCGTCGGATTGTCCAGTTCGGCGCTTTCACAGCACCTTGCCAAGCTGCGTGCCGACGAACTGGTGCGGACGCGACGCGAGGCGCAGACGATCTTCTATCGGTTGGGCGATCCTGCGGCCGCACGGGTCATATCGCTGCTCGCTGACATCTACTGCCCGCCCCCTCCTGCCGGCAAGAGGAAGGTCGCATGAAGGTTCGGATCGAATACTGCAGCGGTTGAGGCTACAAGCCGCAGGCCCTCCGTGTGAGGGAATTGCTTGCCCGGTCCGGGCACACCGACGTCACCCTGACGCCCGGCAAGTCCGGCCAGTTCGACATCACGGTCGACGGGACGCTGGCCTATACGCGCGCGAAAACCGGCCGCTTCCCGACCGACGAGGAGATCGACGCCCTCGCCGGACCGTGACGCGGCTGTCTATACTCCGCGCCGAAAAGGTGTGAGGAGCGCGACAGTGGTGGCGGCCGACGGAGATCGAGGCGGACAGTTGGCGAGCGCGTTGGAGCGCACCGCCGCCGACTACGACGCAACCCCCTACATCTCGCACGCCTTCCCGATGACCCAGCCGGGCCGGCTGTCGGCGATCGCCCACATGTTCGGGCTGCGGGCGCCGCCGGTGGCGACCGCGCGGGTGCTGGAGCTGGGCTGCGCCGCGGGCGGCAATCTGCTGCCGCAGGCGCTGCGCTTTCCCGAGGCGCGCTTCCTCGGCGTCGACCTCTCGGGCGTGCAGATCGAGCATGGCCGCCGCCGGCTCGGCCGGCTGGGGCTGAAGAATATCGAGCTCAGGCACGGCAGCATCACCGAGATCGGGGAGGCCGACGGCACCTTCGACTACATCATCTGCCATGGCGTCTACTCCTGGGTGCCCGACGCCGTGCGAGAGGCGATCCTGCGCATCTGCGCGACGCGCCTCTCCGACAACGGCGTGGCTATCGTCAGCTACAACGTGATGCCCGGCTGGCACCTCAAGCGCATCGTGCGCGACGCCATGCTGGCGCACGCCGCGCATATTCCCGATCCGGCGCAGAAGGTCGGCCAGGCCAAGGCGCTGATGAATTTCCTCAAGGACAAGGTGGCGCAGGCCACGCCCTACGGCAACGCGCTGCGCACCGAGGCCGCCTTCCTCGCCAACCAGCGCGACGACTACGTGCTGCACGAGTTCCTCGAGGCCGAGAACACGCCCTGCACCGTGACTGAGTTCGTACTCGCCGCCGAGAAACAGGGCGCCAGCTATCTCGCCGAGACCGAGATCCACACCATGCTGGCCGAGACCTATGGCGAGGACACCGCCAAGATCCTGCGCGAGCTGGCCGGCAACCGGCTACTGCCGCTGGAGCAGTACATCGACATTCTCACCGGCCGCACCTTCCGGCAGACCATCCTGGTCAAGACCGAGCAGGCGCGCCGGGCCCAGCGCATGCTCGAGCCGATCCGGCTCATGGACCTGCATCTGTCGGGCAAGTTCCGCCTCGAGCCGGAGCGCACCGACAAGGGCGCCTTCCTGTTCAAGGACGCCGCCGACCGCACGCTCACAACGGCGAGCCCTTCGGTCGCCACCGCGCTCGAAGCGCTGGCGACGCGTTACCCGGCGACCGCCGAGCCGCGCGAGCTGATCGCCATCGCCACGCGCTGGGCCGACCAACCGGCCGCGCAGGAAGCGGCGGTGCTCGACGCGCTGTTCCGCATGGCCAATGTCGGGATGATCGATTTCTCGACCGTGCCGCTGCGCATCGGCTCGGCGTCGGCCGAGCGCCCCAGCGCCTCGGCCTTCGCCCGCCTCGACGCTGTCGAGCGCACAGACCACACCGCCAGCCTGCGCCACGAGGCGGTCGCCATCGACGTGCCGATGCGCGCCCTGCTGCCCCTGCTCGACGGCACGCGCGATCGCGCGGCGCTGACCGATGGCGTGCTGCGCATCGTCGCCGAGGGCGGCCTGCAATTGTTGCGCGACGGCCGACCGGTCGAGGGCGACGAGGCGCGCCACAACGCCGCCGCCGAATTCGTCGAAGCCACGCTCAAGGCGCTCGAGAGCAACGCGCTGCTCGAGCCCTCATGACCGTCATCCCGAGCGCGCCGAGGGATCCAGGGTAGCCGCGTGGATCTGTCGCCCTGCCGGGGCAGACGGAGTTCCTGAAAGAATCGCCGCAATGAAGAGCGTCCCGCCCGGCCGTCCGGCCTGATGGTCAGCCGCGTCTGCCTCGGCGGCAACTCCTGGGGGGCCGGCGGCCGTGGGGCGGGTTCGACGCCGACGAGGCGCCGGCCTACTTCAAGCGCGCGCTCGACCTCGGCGTATCACCGGAGAATTGAGACAAGGTCGCGATAGACTGAGCGGCGCCGGACTGGCTAAGAAAGAGCATCGCGACCTGATCGGGGAGATCGCCATGTCCAGCAGTGGCCGCTTCGTCTGGTACGAGCCGATGACCACCGACACCAAGGCCGCCAAGGCCTTCTACGGCAAGGTCGCCGGCTACAGCACCCAGGATATGCCGGAGATGCACTACACGATGTTCACCGTCGACGGTTCGCGCGGCGCGCGCGGTCTGATGGAGCTTCCGGAAGATCTGCGCAAGATGGGCGTGCCGCCGCACTGGATGGGCTATGTCGGGGTCGACGATGTCGACGCCAGCACCGAGAAGGCCAAGAGCCTCGGCGCCACGATCCAGGTCGCGCCGCAGGACATACCCACGATAGGCCGCTTCTCGGTATTCAGCGACCCTGTGGGCGGCGCGGCGTTGGCCCTGTTCAAGCCGCTCCCGATGCCCGGCGGCGATCCGGCTCCTGTCGAGCCCGGCACTCCGGGAGGCACCGGCTGGCACGAGCTCTACGCCGCCGACGGCGCCAAGGCTTTCGACTTCTACAGCGCGCTGTTCGGCTGGAAAAAATTCGAGACCATGGATATGGGTCCGATGGGCCTCTACCACATCTTCGGTGTATCAGGCGCCGACATGCCGTTGGGCGGCATGATGACCAAGCCGGCCGAGGTGCCGGTGCCGTACTGGCAGTACTACATCCGGGTCGGCCCGATCGAGGCGGCGACGGCGCGTGTCAAGGACGCCGGCGGCCAGGTGCTGATGGGGCCGATGGAAGTGCCGGGCGGCGAGTGGATCATCCAGGGCATGGATCCGCAGGGCGCGGTCTTCGCGCTGGTGGGCGCGAAGGGCTGAACCTCAGCCCACGCGTTCGATCAAGGCCTGCGCGGCGGCGGGATTGCGCACTTTCGCCCCTGAAATGAAGTAGACGAAGACGTCGCCGCGCTTGGCCCAGGCCTTCACCCGCTTGGCCCACTTGTCGAGATCGGCGGGCTTGTAGCCGGACTTCACCGTCTCCTCGCTGCGCATCAGCCGGGCGTAGGTGAAGTCGGCGGTCGGCTCGTCGATCTCTGGGAAGGTGTCGTCGTCGGCGAAGATGATCGCCACGTTGTGCTTGCGCGCGAGGTCGTAGAACGTCTTGTCCTTGAAGGTCTCGTTACGCACCTCGAGCGCGTGGCGCAGCCGCAGGCCGCCGACCTCCTTGGGCAGCAGCTTGAAGAAGTTTCCGATGTCCTCGGCGTCGAATTTCTTGGTGGCGGCGAGCTGCCAGTTGATCGGCCCCGCCCGGCCCTTCAGCTCGACCAGGCCCTGGTTGACGAAACGCTGGATCGACTCGGCGGCGTCGGCGAGCTGGCGCCGGTTGGTGCAGAAGCGCGAGGCCTTCATCGAGAAGACAAAGCCCTCGGGCGTCTCCTCGCGCCATTTCGCCCAGCTCGCCGGCTTGAAGCTGGAGTAGTACGTGCCATTGATCTCGATCGAGGTCAGTTTGGTCGCCGCGTATTCCAGCTCCTTCTTGTGTGTCAGCCCCTCGGGGTAGAACACGCCGCGCCACGGCTCGAAGGTCCAGCCGCCGATGCCGACAAAAATCTTGCCGCTTTTGGCCATCACTTGATCTCGACGTCTTCCCAGAAGCCGATCCAGTGATCGACTGGCTTCATCGACTCGCGCGGCGCCTCGTAGGACCACGCCGCGCGGTCGCTGCGCTTGTCGGCGTCGACGACGTCGTAGAATTGCACGCCGTGCGGACACTTCAGGTCGTTCGCCGTGTGCGGCGAGGCCCGCAGCAGCTCCATCTTCACCGAGTCGCGCGGGAAATAGCGGTATCCCCCGACTTCGAGCGTACGATCGCTGTCCGCGATCACCGCGCCGCGCCAGATCGCCTGCATGGTGGCCTCCTGTGCATGAGGATCGACGGCGGTAATCTAGCCCGCGCGCGCCTACTTCTCCATCCGCGCCTTGAGGTTGGCCAGGCCAGTCTCGAACTCCTTGCCGATCATGGTGTCGATGTTCATGAAGATGCCCATCAGCTTCGACATGAACGGGCTCGGCCCATAGATCGCCCAGGTCACAACCGTCGAGTCGCCTTTGGGCTCAAGGATGAACTCGGCCATGTTGTTGGCCGGGAACGGCCTGATGAAGTCGAGCTTCATCAGCACCTTGGTCGGCGGCGTCGACTCGACGATCTCCATGCGGCCGTGGCCGACCTGCTTGTTGCCTTCCCATTCATACTTCGCGCCCTTGCCGCGCTGCTCGCCGCTGTGGCTGCGCTTCATGGCCGGGTCCTTGGCCTCCCAGGGCGACCAGCTCTGCTGGACGCACAAATCGTCGATCTCGGGAAAGATCTTCTCCGCTGGCGCCTTGATGGTGATCGAGCGCTGCACGCGGAAGCTGTCGGGCCGCGTCGCGGCGTAGATCAGCAGGACGATCAACGCAACGACGATCACGGCGAGCACGATGAGGATGATCTTGAGCATGGCGACCTCGTTCAGTCGTCGATGGCCTGGTAGGCCGATGTCCAGAAATCGACGAACGCCTTGGGTGGCGAGGGCGAGTCCATCATACGCTGGGTCAGCAGGATACCCACCAGGTCTTCCGCCGGATCGCTATGCGCCGACGTGCCGTAGCCGCCATCCCAGCCGAACCGGCCCGGCCCGTACAGCTCTGTCCGGCGCGTAACCACGCCCATGCCGAAACCCCAGCCGGCGCTGTCGCCGAAGAAGTCCTTCGCATCCTCCTTCTGCGCGGCCGTCAGTTGGTCGGCGGTCATCAGCTCGACCGAAGGCCGCGACAGGATTCGCCCGCCAGCGTGTCGGCCTTTATCGAGCATCATACGGCAGAACTTCAGATAGTCGTCGGCCGTCGACAGCAAGCCGCCGCCGCCCGCCTCGAAGATCGCCGGCGTCACGTAGTTGGTGGCCTTGGCGCCGTCGAACACCGTCAGCTTGCCGGCGCTGGCGTCATAGCGGTGGACCTCGGGCATGCGCGCGACCTTGTCGGGCGGCACATCGAAGCCTGTATCGATCATGCCCAACGGCTCGAAGATGCGTTCGCGCATGAACGCGCCGAGAGAGCGGCCGCAGGCGCGCGCAATCAGCACGCCCAGCACCTCGGAGCCGGTGTGATAGAGCCATCGCGCACCGGGCTGATGCGCGAGCGGCAAGGCGCCCAGGCGCTTCATGAATTCGTCCGGCGCCAGCTTCACCCGATTGGGCGTGGGTGCCAGACCCGCCTCGCTCATCGCCGTCTGGATGGGCAGACGAGACGGGAAGACCATGATGGCGCCGAACCCGGCGCGAAAGGTCAGCAGGTCGCGTAGCGTGATCGGCCGCTCGGCTGGCACGGTGTCGTCGAGAGGCCCGTCGAGGCGCTTGAGCACCTTGCGATCGGCCAGCTCGGGCAGAAAGCGATCGACGGGATCGTCGAGTCGAATCACGCATTCCTCGACCAGGATCATCGCGGCGGCCGCAGTGATCGGCTTGGTCATCGAGGCGATGCGGAAAATGGTGTCGCGCCGCATCGGCTCAGTGCCGCCGAGCGCGAGCGTGCCATGCGTCTCGACGATGGTCTCGCCGCGCCGGCTGACCAGCGTCACCATGCCACCCACGTCGCCGCGCGCGACGTGACCCGCCATGGTCGCGTTCATGCGCCGCAGGCGCGCCGCCGAGAAGCCGCCGGTCATGATCCTTCGCTCAGGCGTCGACGAAAACCTTGAAGCCGCCATAGCTCATGCGCTTCATGTCGAAGGGCATGGCGGCGCCATCCATCTTCAGCCGCGGATCCTTCATCACCTTGGCGGAGATCTTCCTGTAGGCCGCTAGCCGCTTCTTCGGCACCGGGATCACGAAACCGTCGACATAGGTCATGGGCCGTGCCTCTTTTATTAACTTAATAGTTAAGTAATGCCGCACGATGCTTCTGTCAACGTCAGGGCGGTGAACGCCGATTCAGGCCTTGGCGGCCGCACGCACCGCGTCGGGCAGGTCGAGCCCCACGCCGACCAGCTTGCCGAAGAGATCGCGCAGCTTGCGCATGTCCGCCTCTGGCAACGGCGGCCGCAGGATCGAGTCGATGTTGGCGCGCAGATGCTCCTGCTTGCCGGTTCCGAACAGCACCACGTCGACGCCCGGCTCGTGTCGCACGAAGCGATAGGCGGCGTCGGTCAGGCTGGTGGCGCCGCCCTCGTGGATCAGGAACGACAGCGGCGCGTCGGACCGGGCGAATTCCGCTGGCACCTGGCCCGACACCGCGAGGTCGGCCATCGCCTGCTTCAGCGCCGTCGGCCGGCTGAAGATGTTGCGCACCACGAACATCAGCAAGGTGCCGACGCCGCGCGTCTTCGCCGTCGGCAGAATGGCGCGGCGCGCGCCCTGGTTCATCATGCTGTAGGCGAACATCACGACTTCCCACGGCGGCTCGGCGATGGCGCGGGCCATCATCTCCTGCCTGGGATCGTTGGGCCCGGTCTCGGTGACGCCGAGATGGCGCAGCTTGCCCTTCTCCTTCTCGCGCAGCAGCGCCGGCGCGATCTCCTTCATCGCGTGCTCGTAATTGGCCGGCGCCACGGCGTGCAGGTGATAAATGTCGACATAGTCCGTCTTCAAGAGGCGCAGCGAGTTCTCCAGCGCCTTCACCGCGTCGGCGCCGGAGATCGGCCCGGTGGGATTGCGCGAGCGACACTTCGAGGAGATCACCACCTTGTCGCGCCGCCCCGCCACCGCCTGGCCGACAACGTGCTCGGTGCCATAGGCCTCGGCGGTGTCGATGAAGTTCACGCCCAGATCGAGCGCCGCTCGCACCACGTCGACCGCCTGCGCGTCCGTGCCGCCCGAGCCCAGACCTAACCGGCTGTTGCCGCCGCACCCCAAGCCGGCGACCGAGACCTTCAGGCCGGTGTTGCCCAGTATCGTGTACTGCATGGAATTGTCCTGTCGGCGCATTGGCGATTGGAGGCATCATATTCGGTAGACTGATGGTGTAGCCTGAATTCTCGTCATGGAAGGAAGAAGCCCTATGACCGAACGTCCGACCATCATCCGCAATGCCGCCTGGGCCGTGGTGTGGGACGCCTCGGCGGGGCGGCACGTCTATCGGCGCGATGTCGACATCCGGCTCGACGGCGGCAGCATCGCGGCCATCGAGCCCAAGGGCGCGACACCGCCGTCGCCCGGGGAGCGCGCGATCGACGCGACGGGGCATCTGGTGATGCCCGGCCTGATCAACATCCACAGCCATCCGACGACCGAGCCGGCCTATCGCGGCGTGCGCGAGGATCACGGCGTGCCCGAGCACCAGATGACCGGGCTGTTCGAGCGCCTGCAAGCCTATCGCCTCGACGACACCGGGCGTCGCGCGGCGGCCCAGCTCTCCTACAGCGAGATGCTGCGCTGTGGCACCACGACGGCGATGGATCTGACCGGCGATTTCGAGGGCTGGTTCGACACCATGGCCGCGTCGGGCATGCGCTGGTACGTAGCGCCGGCCTTCGCCTCGGCGCGCTGGGGCATGAGCGCGCCGCAGACCGTCACCTGGACCTGGGACGAGGCCGGCGGCACGCGCGGCTTCCAGAGCGCGCAGCGCGTGATCGCCGCCGCCGATCAGCATCCCAGCGGCCGGCTGCGCGGCGTGGTGTTTCCGGGGCAGATCGACACGGTGACGCCGGAGTTGCTGCGCGAGGCCGCCGCCTGGGCCGCCGAGACCAGCCATCCCTTCACCACCCATATCTCGCAGGCCGTGGTCGAGGTGCGCGAGATCATTCGCCGCCACGGCGTGACCTCGGTGCGCTTCGCCAACGACCTCGGTCTGCTGCGCCCCGGCACGATCCTGGCGCATTGCATCCTGCTCGACGACCATCCGCAGGTGCGCGCCCACACGCGCAGCGATCTCGACATCCTGTCCGTCGTCAGAACAAACGGGACGTTCTGAGGTTTCTGTTAACGGAGGCTTTGGCGCATCTAGGCTGTCAGTTTAGGCGGCCGCTTGCCGGTGCAGCAA
>Ga0194129_10000811_pt1 | contig 56646 bp, 56 predicted proteins | sample TA2KigCa35mmetaG_FD_150862 | JGI IMG/M metagenome (GOLD analysis project Ga0194129, IMG submission 150862) | Freshwater microbial communities from Lake Tanganyika, Tanzania - TA2015038 Kigoma Deep Cast 35m | ecosystem: Environmental > Aquatic > Freshwater > Lake | place: Tanzania: Lake... | reverse complement strand
TGAAAGCAAATTGAAAGCAAGTAAGGGTGCTTTTTTAGTAACTAAAGGACACCCTTGACCCTCCGTAGTCCTTTTTCTCCCCGAATAGGACAAGAGGAACACTAGTTATCTTTTTAGAAACTAAAGAAAGAGAAAAAGCGCGACTTTTGCGGGTGTGCGCGTGATATTAAAGACGGGGTAATTGCTAACTAGCAAGCACCCAGAATTACCTAGCCCCTGGGAGTAAACCGGGGCCGTCATCGCCTGAATAAGCCGAGTTTCTCGTATGATTTTCTTAATGATTATTCTTTCTGCAATTTTTTTTTAGGTTCTGTATCCGGCTTACAGGGCGACTCGAAGAAAATCAGTCGGAGCGGACAGTAGAGCCGTGCATACAGCGACATTCGTCTGCCTCGCTAATTCACGAAAACACAGTGGCCGTTGTCTTGCGGGCAAAGCTCTCTACAACGGGACTTATTCAAAATGGATCAGACCAGTTACGGAACATCCGTCTGAAGAACTCCAAGCTAATGAACATTGCCTTCAAACAGGACAAGATGCGGCGATTCTTGATCTCCTAGAAATCAAACTTCTTGAACCTAGAGGAACCCTGCATCAACAGGAAAATTGGTTAATGGATGTATCAGTTCCTCTGAAAAAGAAAGGTACAAACTTGAGATTATCTAACAGGGCGATGCTGCTATCCCTGATTTTTGGGCTTCTAATTTTCATTGCTGGGCCAGCAGCATCTCATCCAAATCTTAACCACTACATAGATACTTCGACCACAATTGAGTTTAAAAGTGATGGCATAAAAATCTACTACAGCTCAGTCTTAAGTGAGTTAAACTCTTTTCCAGAAATTGCTATGGCAGATTTGGATAATAATCTCAGTTTAGATGCTTTTGAGAGTAATACTTACAGCAGCAATAAGTGCAAAGAATTTGAAAAAGCTATTTCAATAAAGGCAAGTGGTTTTGATCTTGAATTTAACCTAATTAAGTCAAAGGCCAGAATTGATTTATCGACATCACAACTTGGAATACTTTGGATTGACTGTGAATTCCTCAGTGACACCATACTTTATGGTGTTAACAGCATCGAATGGCAAGATCTAAACTTTGATATACCTGGGCATCGTGAATTGATGGTTCGACCTTCTAAAAACATAACCACAGACAGCGATTATCCTCTCAACTCTCCTACCAAAACTCTCACTGATTACTCCACCTTGCCTGAGTTTCTAAGAGACACCGAAGCTAGTTTCCTAGTCTTCTATCCAGAAGAATCCGAAGTTGAGATCAAACCCAAACCAGAAGCAACCCAGGACGCAAATGATGAACTAGAGCCAGAACCCATAGTTGAGATCAAACCCAAACCAGAAGCAACCCAGGACGCAAATGATGAACTAGAGCCAGAACCCATAGAAACCCAACCTCCTCGAGTTATTGGCGAAGACCCGATACCTAATCCAACACAACTGCAATCCGCTGGTTCTAGCCAAAGTTTGGATCAAAGGTTGGTTTCGAGTTGGAGTACCAAACTGTTTCGTGTTAGCGAACTAAACTTTTCAATTGCCTCACTCGGATTCTTGCTGGCCATATTTCTAGGGGCACTTCACTCGTTTGCTCCAGGGCATGGCAAATCTATGATGTTGGCACTCTCAGTAGATAAAGCATTAAAGCGAGCACAGTTGTTTAGGTTGGCCTTTAATATAGGGGCATCCCACACTGTCGGTGTTTTAACTCTGGGTGCAGTGATCTATTTTGGTTTCTCTCAGTCATCTGATTTGATTATCTCTGTTTTAGCAATAGTGCTTGGCATATTTCTCATTGGTCTTGGCGCTTACATTCTTCGAAGCAGAGTGCATGAACTAAAACACCACAAGCATTCTCATGTGCACAGTCACGATCATGGGCATGACCATCACCATCATTTTGGGTTTAGCAATACTCGCCTGCGGGTCTTTGGGTTATTGGGCGGAATGTTGCCTACTCCATCAGCGCTAGCCATCTTGGTGGGCTCCGCAGCCCTTGGCAATATCTGGTACGGAGTATTACTAGTTGTTGGGTATGGAATTGGCATGGCTGGAGTATTAATGACCACTGGCTATGCAGTTCAACGCATTTTCTTGAGTATCGAAAATCAAAGATCTAGATCCAAACTTCTGCTAAAGCTAGCTAACTATTTCCCAATCGGAGCTGCCATAATTCAAATTTTTGCAGGTTTATTCCTATTGATTACCTCAATTAGATTACTGCCATAAACACTGTGGTCAAACCGATAAAAATCAACACCCCCGCTGGCACCTTAGAATCAGCGCGCCAAGCCCTCCAACTAAATCTCGTTACAAGAGATATTTACCTAGAAACTTACTGAACAATCTAACATCAAATTTTGAGTCAAACTCGAATTTAACTTTACCCAAACCACTGAACCATAACTCTAATTCAGCATCAATTGTTCAAAAAGAAGGCAAAGAAGCTAGGACTTAGATCTGAGTCTTTGCATTCGATTCGTCACCTCCACGCTACCGAACTCCTAAATTCTGGTGCAGGTGTTCATCTTGTGAAAGATCGCCTCGGTCACTCGGACATTTCTACGACTCTACGGATTTATGCTCACATTCGACCTGAGCAAAAGCAAGAAGTCGCGGATCTATTTGCCAGGGCTATCGAAAACGGTTGAAAGCAAAATGAAAGCAAAATGAAAGCAAAAGAACGAAGTTCTAGGATTAGGAGATTTAAAATAGCTAAAACCACGCTCAGATTGGCGCGCCCGAAGGGATTCGAACCCCTAACCTTCTGATCCGTAGTCAGATGCTCTATCCGTTGAGCTACGGGCGCTAATTCGGCGCAGTGTAGACCTGCGATGAAACGCAGATATCACTACAACGTACCGCGGAGACGGTGGGATTTGAACCCACGTGGGGATTTTGGTCCCCTCCCACTTAGCAGGCGGGCGCCATGGACCGGGCTAGGCGACGTCTCCTTGCGCGGAGGGCGTGGGATTTGAACCCACGAGGCCGGGGTCGCCGACCTGGCGGTTTTCAAGACCGCTGCACTAGTCCACTATGCGAGCCCTCCATGTCTGCGATAGAGAACTAGCGCGGACAGGGGGCAATAATGCCAAACACTAAATTGAGACCACACTTCAGTCGGGGTTAAGCAAAAATAGGTAAGTAATAGACTGAAAAATCTAGATTCTTATTCAATACCAACACTTAACATGACTGCTTCAGGTCGGCATGCGAATCTAACTGGAGTAAATGGGTTCGTTCCCAATCCAGCAGAAATGTTTATTGCGCTGGTGTTACCTGTATTTGAAATATGTGGATGTAATCCTCGAGCACGCTTACGATCTAAATCACAGTTAGTTACCAGCGCCCCAAATCCGGGGACTCTTAGTTGTCCGCCATGGGTATGACCTGCCAAAATCAATTCAGCGCCGAGATCGGTAAATTTATCTAACACTCGTTGATAAGGTGCGTGCACAATTGCTAATCGAAAATCGACATTCTTAAATTGGTCATTAATATTACTGAAATCATCTCGTTGAAGGTGTGGATCATCAACGCCTTTAATCTGAATCTTTTTTCCATCCAGTTCAATAATAGTTTCAGAATTATTTAGATGTTGCCAGCCTCTTGATTCAAGCAAACTTACTAAATTATGCCAAGGTAGCTCTGCACCATATGCGCGCTCACCAGAATCCGCCCTTAAATACTTAACTGGGTTTTTTAACACTGGAGCGTAATAATCATTACTACCAAGGACAAAAACACCGGGACGATCTAAGAGCGGCTCAAGAGCATCAAGTAGTGGATCGAGTGCTTGGGCATCTGCAATTAAATCTCCAGTAAGAACAACTAGGTCTGGATCTTCTACCTCTAACTTACGCAACCAATTTTGCAAGCCTTTTGTTTTATTAGTTAAATGCAAATCACTTAAATGCAGTATTCGAATTAGCTTTTGATTGGGTCGAGCAATTACTTCGCGCCTAATAGTGAAATAGCTGGGTTCAATAAAATATGCCCAGGTAGCCGCCAGCACAGAAGTGACAACAGTGATTCGGCCGATTGTGCGGGTCATTCCCATGGATTTATCTTGGCACGGCATTATTAACCTATGAAACAGCGCCTCCAGAACGACCTGACAACGGCCATAAAAGCACGAGATGAACTTCGATCTGCCACTATTCGCTTAGCACTTGCTGCGATTAAAACTGAAGAGGTTGCAGGCAAAGAAGCTCGAGAACTATCTGAAGCTGAGATTATTCAAGTCCTATCTCGCGAGGCTAAAAAGCGAAAAGAAGCAGCTGAGGTTTATCGCGGTGCTGGTGCAGAAGATCGTGCGAAAGCAGAAGAAGCGGAGCTTGCAGTTTTGAGTGAATATTTGCCGCAAGCGCTTTCGGCTGCTGAGTTAGAACAGATTGTTAAATCAGCAGTTGCTGAAGTTGTTGCGACTGGTCTGGTTGGGATGAAAGCAATGGGAGCAGTAATGAAAATTGTGCAACCACAAACACTTGGCCGTGCGGATGGCGCTGAAGTTGCATCCTTAGTTAAAAAACTGCTTAGTTAGTCAAGTCCCTCTGGTATCTCATCTTCTACATTGGGAGCAGGCTCAATTACAGTTGATTCACCTGGAAACAACAACACTTCTAGTGGGTCATACCAAGTTTCTAAATTAAAACTGCGCTTTGGTTTTCCTTGGTGTGCAGTTAACATTGCAGTTTTCCAAATCGGACCTGCCATAGTTGATCCATAAACTTGACGATAATACTTGCCATTAATCGTAATATCTTGAAGTGGATACTTAAATCCACCTCGAGGATCACCCACCCAAACAGCAGCAGCAACATCTGGGGTGTAACCAACAAACCAAACCGAACTATTTTCATTAGTAGTTCCAGTTTTTCCAGCAGCAGGACGCCCTAAGCTCATTCGAGCTCCAGTCCTACCATCAATTCCACCATCAACAACTCGAGTCAACATATCTGTTACTCCATCTGCAACTTGCGGTTCCATTGCTTTACTGCACCTTGTTGCTGGCACGCTAACAATCTGACCCGTGCGATCAGTTATTTTTGCAATTGCAGTTGGCGGACAATAAATTCCTTTATTAGCAAACACACCATAACTTGATGCCATTGTTAATGGGGTTACATTAATTACACCGAGGGTCAGTGATGACACCCGTTCAACTGGTCCACCACTTCCAGTTCTAACTCCCATTGCTTCTGCAATATCACCAATTGCACAGGGAGTTACCATCTGTGATAACTGAACAAAATAAGTATTGACTGAATAGGCAGTTGCTTGAGCCATCGTAAATCTGCCACTTCGAGTTGAATTACGAACTGTGTAAGGCTCTAACGGCTCTCCTGATAAACAGTCAGTGAAATTAAAAGTTTTTGGTGACCTAGCACTTATTACTAAACTTGGTGAAATACGTTGATTAAATGCTGCAGCAAGGGTGTATGCCTTAAAGGTAGATCCAGCTTGCATACCAACAGTGCCATTGTTTTCTCGACCAACTGCGTAGTTGTAGGTGGTGTAGCCATCACCTTCAGTTCCCCAGAGACGATTTTGTGCCATTGCGATTATTCCACCCGATGCTGGCTCAACCATCACTATTGAGATTGCTTTTTTACTTTCATCATCTCTTGGAATAGTGGTATCAACTGCAGCTTGTGCTGAGCGCTGCACATCTGGTCTTAGTGTTGTTTGAATGGTTAAACCTGTTTGGCGCAAAAATGCTTCACGATCATCTAATGTCGCACCATACGCTGGTGTATTTCTAATTTCGGTTAGCACATAATCGCAGAAAAATGGTGCATAAGAAGATACACAACCATTAGATAACTCACTTGAATCAAGAGATTGCGCAACTGATAAGGCTTTATACTTATTAGCGTCTGCTCGCGATAAAAAGCCTAAATCCACCATTTGTTCCAGTACCACATTTCGCCGCGCTTCATTGCGTTCCGGATATGCAATTGGATCATTAGCGGAAGGAGATTGCACAATTCCGGCAATGATTGCACTTTCATTTGCATTCAGTTCAGCGGCTGATTTAGAAAAGTATCTTCTTGCTGCTGATTCGATGCCATAAGCACCAGCTCCAAAGTAGGACACGTTTAGATAACGTTCAAGTATTTGTTGCTTGGTTAAGGTTCGTTCAAGTTGAAGTGCATATTGAATTTCTTGAATCTTTCCCAAAACCGATTGAGCACGAGCTGCTTGAACTTCTTCGGGAGTAGTTGCCGTTTGCAATAAAGTGTTTTCAACTAATTGCTGAGTGATAGTAGATCCGCCTTGTACTACCTCACCAGCGGTAGCGTTAGCAAAAAAAGCGCGAACCAGGCCACGTAAATCAAAACCGCTGTGTTCGAAAAATCGCGAATCTTCTACTGCAATCATTGCTTGTTGCATTAGTGGTGATACCGCTTGCAATGGAATTTCGACTCTGTTTTCATCAAAAATACTGGCAACTAATGTGCCATCGTTCGCCAAGATACGAGTTCTCTCTGGTAGTGGCGGAGTAGTTAGTGCAGCTGGCAGATTTTGAAACTCCACAATTACATTACGCAGCGCCGCTCCAGAGAGTGCTACCACTGGAGCTGCAGCAACAGCTGTTAGCGCACCAATCAAAGTTGCGATTGCAACAAATTGGACAAACCGACTGAGGAATGTGCTGCGCATAGCGTAAGCGTAGGCGACGTGTTTGCGGGTGTAGAGGTTTGCAGCAAATTCACCTCCCACCCCCCAGTGATTTACTTTTTAGTCACCAAGAACTGGCGAGATATGTCCGTGGGATTCACCTTGGTGGGGTGGCGGGCCGACGCGGCTTGTGCTGACATTGACCCTGAATTGATGTTTTCAACCGCATCAGATCAGCATTCAATCAAGCGGGTCTGTCGGCGCTGTCCTGTTGTTACGGAATGTCTGATTGAGTCTTTAGATAACCGGATTCCCTTTGGGGTGTGGGGTGGATTGACAGAACGTGAACGTCGAGTTTTGTTGCGCAAGCATCCCAATCGAAGCTCGTGGCGTGAAGTTCTAACATCCAGCCCCACTTCTCAGCCGGCATAACACCGATTAGATTTAGCAGATGAAGAAATATGAATACGCCACCGTGCCGCTGTTAGTGCACGCTACAAAACAAATTTTGGACACTTGGGGCGATGATGGTTGGGAGTTAGTACAAGTTGTTCCTGGAATGAATCCAGAAAATGTAGTTGCATATTTGAAGCGAGAAAAAAATGACTAAATGGCATAAGCGATTAGCTGAATTAGGAATTGAATTACCTGAAGTTGCAAAACCAGTTGCAGCTTATGTGCCAGCAGTTAAAGCTGGTCGACAGATTTTTACCTCAGGTCAATTACCAATGCGAAATGGTGAGTTAATGTCGGTAGGTCATGTTGGTGTTAGCGTTACAATCGAAGAAGCAGCAGTTTGTGCGCGACAGTGCGCATTAAATGCGCTAGCTGCAATAAACAGCGTCGTTGATTTAAATAAAATAGATCAGATCGTTAAAGTAACTGGATACATTTCAAGTGGTCCAGACTTTACTCAGCAAAGTGCAATTATGAATGGTGCTAGTGATTTACTTTTAGAAATTTTTGGTGATTCTGGCAAACATGCTAGAACATCAATAAGTGTTGCAAGTTTGCCATTTAGTGCGCCAGTTGAAGTGGAGTTAGTAGTTCGAATCTCGGACTAATGTGCTCGGCGCTGTAATCTGTCAATTTCCATAATCAAGACTGACTTTTGCTCTAACACAATCCACCCTCGTTGGGCAAAATCAGCTAATGCTTTATTAACCGTTTCCCTAGATGCCCCAACAAGTTGCGCTAATTCTTCCTGGGTTAAATCGTGATTAACTCGTATGCCATTGCCTTCGTGCTCGCCAAACTTCTTAGCAAGTTCAATTAGCGCTTTTGCAACTCGACCTGGCACATCAGTAAAGACAAGATCACTAAGGGAGTCATGGGTCTTGCGCATCCGACGAGATAAAGCCTTTAACAATCCAATTGCAACTTCTGGTCGACCAGTAAGCCAAGGCTGCAATGCATCATTTGCAAGCCCAAGCAGTGTGACATCTGTGAGTGCAACTGCTGTTGCTGCTCTTGGACTGGGATCAAATAGTGAAAGTTCACCAAACATCTCACCAGGACCAAGTACTGCGAACATATTTTCTCGGCCGTCAGCAGATTGGGAACCAAGTTTTACTTTGCCCTGCATGACGACATATAACCGATCGCCAGGATCGCCTTCTGCAAAAATTACCGCACCCTTGGCAGCTTTATGTTCAGTCATAGAAGACCTCAGTGCTTGTGCTGCTTCTTCATCTAGCGCTGAAAACAACAGTGCCCTACGCAATGCTTTATCCATACTCATATTTTCTCCTATCCCATTTTTGAATCTGCCTCTACCCTGAGAGCGTGGCCCGAAAACCAAGTAATCAGGGGAAAGTCGACCCTAAGCAACCAGCGCAGATTCTAAGACTGCTCAGAGCTACTTATCCAGATGCAGATTGTGAACTTAACTTTAACAATCCCTTTCAACTATTAGTAGCAACTGTACTTTCAGCGCAATGCACTGATGCAAGAGTTAATGAAGTGACCAAAGTTTTGTTTATGCGATATCCAAAACCAAAAGATTTAGCTGCAGCCAACCGCTCTGAGTTAGAAGAAATTATCAAGTCCACCGGTTTTTATAAAGCAAAATCAAATTCACTATTAGGTTTGGCAAATAAACTTGTCACGGACTACAACTCTGTTGTGCCACAGGAACTTGAAGAGTTAATTAAACTTCCGGGAGTTGGCCGCAAGACGGCAAATGTTGTTCGGGGAGAAGCATTTGATCTTCCGGGATTAACAGTCGATACCCATTTTGGCAGGTTAGTTAGACGTTTTGGTTGGACCAAGGAAACGGACCCAGTAAAAGTGGAGTTTGCAATTGCTGAACTGTTTAACCCTAAAGATTGGACTGACTTATCTCAAATACTAATTTGGCACGGTCGACGGCGCTGTCATGCTCGAAAGCCAGCATGTGGTGCTTGTCCAATTGCTAAGTTATGTCCAGCTTTTGGAACTGGACCTACCGATTTAGAAACAGCGAAAAAATTGGTGAAGTTATGAGTTTGCCGTATTGGTTTAGTTCAATAGTTGATGTGCTTGATAAACCAATGGAGTTTTCTTGGTTAGCTCCAAAAGACTTATCTAAGGCAAGACAAAGCGCAGTATTATTGCTCTTTAGTGACCACGATAATCAGCCACATCTAACTTTTATTAAGCGTGCTGCAGGACTTACGCATCATCCTAACCAAATTGCTTTTCCGGGTGGAGTTATTGAGCAATCAGATAAGGATGCCATTACTACCGCGCTGCGGGAAGCGCAAGAAGAAATTGGCTTGAATCCGAGTACGGTGTTGCCAATCGGCAAATTACCTCAGATCTCGATTGAAGTAACTGGCTTTGCCGTGACTCCAGTTATAAGTTATTGGTATCAGCCACACTCGCTATCTGTTTTGCAACCTGCAGAAGTGGAAGAGGTGTTCACCGTACCGATAGAAATGTTTCAACAGCCAAAAAATCAAGTATGGGCAGTAAAGCAAAACTACAAAGGTCCCGGATTTCTAATTGATGAAAAAATAATTTGGGGATTTACTGGCACGTTACTAGCCCAATTATTAGGTTCTGCTGGTTTAATATCAGAGTTTGTTGGTGGAGCAGAAATTGAGATAGATTGATGAGCAATGCGGATATTGTGATTCTAATTGCTATTGGACTAGCTAGCTTTTCTGGTTGGCAAAGTGGGATTATTCGATCGGCTTTTACTTTTGCCGGATTAATTTTAGGCGCACTAGTTGCTGCCCTCTATCTGCCTCGGCTGCTGCCAGATAGTTTTGCAGGCGGCGTTGATTCAATTGTCACAATTTCCGCAGTTATTGCTGGTGCTTCAATTGGTAAAATTATTGCTGGACTTGCTGGTCGAATTGTTCGACCTGTCCTTGCACCGCTTGGTCCGCTTAGGATTCTAGACAAATTGGCTGGACTGATTTTAATGTTCGTCTCTGCAGTAGTAATTTGTTATTTTGCAGCAGCAGCATTGCTAACAGTGCCAGACATGCCTTATACCCAGGCACTAAATGATTCTATTTTGCTTGAGACAACAAATAGCTTGGCTCCTGAATTCATCACAAACATCGCTCGACAAATTGCTGGTGAGTTAGGAATTAAGTTAGCGCCGTGGTTGGAATTAAAATCAGCGATTCCTGATTTGCAATAACCAATTAGTTATTACTGGGAGAACTTGATCTGGAAATCTTTCATGAATGTGGTGTCCACCAGTTGGGAATTGTTTAAAAACCAAAGTTGATTTCGCATACTTTTTTGATAACTGAACCAGATCGGCTTCAATCAATGGGTTATCTAAACTGCTAATTGCTAGCACATCTTGATTAATGGGCTTTCGCATTCGTTTATAGAATTTTCTTCCTTCAATTCTGAGCAAACTTCGCGCCGCCCAGCGATAATATTCAATAGCACTATGTGGAGTTACTCGGTTTAGGAAAGCCAGGCGGTAACGCCTGGCAAGCGCAGGCTCTGGCCATTGATTGTTGTTCCATTTGCGCAGCCACTCTTCTAGTAACTGGGCTTCGTTATTAGTTAGTTTTCTATATGCAATTGTTTTTATCTGCATACGGGTTAGTAACCAAAAATAACTTCTCGTCTTTGAATCTTTTAGAAAGTTATCAATAATTACATCTGGATGGGGTGCATTTATAACAGCGATAGCAGTAATCAAATCAGGATGATGTTTAGCTGCAGCCCAAGTAGCAAATCCGCCCCAATCATGACCAATAACTATTGCAGATTCTGCACCAAGGGATCGAATAATTGCAGCAATGTCGTGCGAAATTGTTCTTGGATCATAACCGCGAGGTGGTTTATCGCTATCACCATATCCACGTAAATCAACTGCAACTACTCGATAACCTAAATCTGCCAGTGGCTTTAAATAATCTCGCCAGGTGTACCAAAATTGACCAAAACCATGCAAAAGCAAAATCAATGGTGCAGTGCGCTCACCAGTGGTGACAATATGAAAAGCATTTGCTGATGCAACTATTTTTTGATGTTGCCACGGACCATCTTGATAGATGACCTTTTCGGCGGCCTGCATAATTATTTGCCGGCGATAATGTCTTTAGTCTCTTGCCAAGATTTAAGAGCCCTAGTTGGTGCCTTAATCTTACTGAAAGCCTTTACTCCTAGTATCAACAATAAAATTGCAATTAGTAACAAGACTCCAGTCATAATTAGAAATGCCAGCCAAATTGGTAAACCAAGCTCATGAATTGCAAGGGCTGCCGTAATTGCAGCAAAAACTAAAACAAAAATTAATCCAGCAGATCCAACAATAATGAAAACAACAGAAAATAATGCACTTTTGCTTGATGCTCTAAGTTCCGCTCCTAACAGTCGAAGTTGCATTAACGCCACTTCTTCAACTGAATCAACGGCTTCAACCAATTTCTTTCTAACTGGTTTACCGGATTGTTGGTGCTCCATTACTCTCCTCAGAATCTTGGCTAATCGTAGTAGCAGGATGGCGCGTTTAATCTTCTGTGCCACCAGTAGCCAACCCCTCACTAATTAAATTCATTACTGCCGAATCAGCTAACGTGGTCACATCGCCCAACTCTCGATTTTCCGCAACATCGCGCAGTAAACGCCGCATAATTTTACCTGAGCGGGTTTTTGGAAGTTCAGGCACAATCAAAATCTGTCTTGGCTTGGCAATTGGTCCAATTTCTTTAGCAACGTGATTTCTAAGTTCGGTAATCACATCATCGTGTTCATGTCCTGCTCGCAAGATTACAAAAGCCACAATTCCCTGACCAGTTACTTCATCAGCTGCACCAACAACTGCTGCTTCAGCTACTGCTGGGTGAGAAACCAATGCCGATTCAACTTCAGTAGTTGAAATTCGATGCCCGGATACATTCATTACGTCATCTACTCGACCAAGTAACCAGATAGCACCTTCTTCATCCCATTTTGCACCATCACCAGCAAAGTAACGATTAGTAAAGCGACTCCAATAAGTTTCCTGATATCGCTGATTATCACCCCAGATTCCACGCAACATACTTGGCCATGGATCAGTTAGTACTAAATATCCACCATGACCTAAACTAACTTCATTGCCTGCATCATCAACTATTTTTGCATTAATTCCAGGTAGTGGAATCATTGCTGAGCCTGGTTTAGTTGAAGTGATACCAGGAAGTGGGCTAATCATTATTGCGCCAGTTTCTGTTTGCCACCAAGTATCAACGATTGGACAATTGTTATTGCCAATTGTTTCTCGGTACCACATCCATGCTTCTGGATTAATTGGTTCACCAACTGAACCTAGCAATCGCAAACTAGATAAATCTGCTTCTGCTGGAAACTGATCTCCCCACTTCATAAATGTTCGAATTGCTGTAGGAGCGGTGTATAACTGTGTTACTCGATATTTCTCAATTAATTTCCACCATCTTGATTTAGTTGGTGTATCTGGTGTTCCTTCATACATTAGCTGTGTTGCACCATTACTCATTGGTCCATAAACAATGTATGAATGACCTGTAACCCAGCCCACATCAGCAGTACACCAATAAATATCAGTTTCTGGTTTAAGATCGAATACATAAAAATGGGTGTAACTTGCTTGAGTTAAATATCCTCCACTGGTGTGCAAAATTCCTTTTGGTTTGCCAGTTGTGCCTGAGGTATAGAGAATGAAGAGCGGATGCTCAGAATCAAATGCGACAGGTTGATGTTCAATTGATTGACTTTCGACGATCTCATGCCACCAGACATCACGCTCTTCAAACCAAGCTACATCTTGATTAGTTCGTTTAATCACTAATACTTTTTCAATAGTTGGACAACTGGCAACAGCTTCGTCAACCGCTGGCTTCAGCGCCGCTGCCGCACCGCGACGAAAGCCACCGTCAGCTGTAATAACAAGTTTGGCAGATGCATCTTCAATGCGACTACGCAGTGCTTCAGCAGAAAAACCACCAAAAACAACAGAATGAACTGCTCCAATTCGTGCACATGCCAACATTACAATTGCAGCTTCCGGAATCATAGGCAGGTAAATCGCAACTCGATCACCAGCACTTATGCCAAGGTTGAGTAAGGCATTTGCGGCTTTAGATACCTCATCTTTTAATTGCGCGTAAGTTAGAGTCCTGGTATCACCAGGTTCACCTTCCCAGTAGATTGCAATTCGATTTCCATTTCCAGCTTCAACATGTCGATCAACACAGTTGTACGCGACATTTAGTTTTCCACCCACAAACCATTTAGCAAAAGGAGCATTGCTCCAATCAAGGGTTTGTTGCCAAGTTGTGTGCCAAGTTAATCTTCTTGCCTGTTTTTCCCAAAATTTGATTCGATCTGTTTTTGCTAAGTCATACAAAATAGACTGAGCATTTGCTTGGGTAGAAAAATCATTACTAGGTGAAAAATGTCGATTCTCGTGCAGTAAATTCTCGACTGCATCTTGGCTCATAATCTCGCCCCTTTTTTCAGTGGGTAGATGGTGGCTTATGCCACTGCTAAGGTGCAAGTGGACATTGGCAAGTTTTCCCTAGACCCAAATTTACTCTTGGCAAGCCCAAGACTTAACTGGATGCTGACGCTATGAAATCTGGGTTCGTACTACTAAGCAGAGATACCGAATTAATCGCACTTTCTCTGCAAGCGGCAGCTCAAGTGAGCATTGAGATTAGGCTGCTTGAGGATTATCCAATTATCTCTGAATCGGAATATCTGATTGCAGACCCGAAAGCACTAATTGACCAGCCACAACTTCGACCAGACATACTAGTTAGCAGAGAGCTAACGGAGTCAACTTGGCAGTTTGCAGCAAATTATTCACCAGCACAGTTGATTGAATTGCCAGATGCAATAAATTGGTTCCAAAGTTGGCTTACAAATCAACAAATCACGAAATCTAAAGTAATGACATTCAAGTCCGCTACTGCAGGTGCAGGTTCTATTTGTTTAGCTGTCGCTGTTGGTTTTCTGGCGTCATGCAATCAGGATGTAGTTCTTGTAGATCTAGACAATTCTAGAAGTTCGCTAACAATGCTCACAACAATTAGTACAAAAGACTCTGTTAGTTGGCAACAATTAATGAACTTAACAGGTTTACCAGCTGGTTCTGCGTTGTTTTCTGGTTTACCAAAACTTAACAAATTGCGATTACTTACATTTGATAAATCAACTACCCTTTTAAACCAATCATTTGTTGAGAATGTGATTACCTTGTTACAAGAACAGGCACAACTTGTGATTGTTGACCTAGGGCCGAATAATTCAGTCTCATTAAGACAATCTGAACAATTCTTAGTAGCACCAGGAAATTTGTTAGGATTAGCAAAGATTAAGCAATCCGTTGTCAGTGAAAGTCTACTTCTTCGCTTGATGCCAAAAACCGGACTTACAAAGTCAGATGTAAGTGATTATCTAGCACCTATGAAATTACGTTCTTATCAATCTGAAACTAGATTGCAATTAGATATCGCAGATGGAGTTATTCCTGGTGAGCGTAAAAAGTCAGAATTACGAAGAATAGCAAGAGAATTGTTGGTGAGTAATGACAGTTAATGCCCAGTTGCTTGAGCGCGTAAAGGCGCAATTAGTTTTGTCTAACAGTGAGTTAACTGAAGTTGAAATTAGCCAAGCACTGCGAAGTTGCGGTGCATTGGAGTCAGGAAATGATTTGCTACTTCTTGCTAAGCAAATCAAATCTCTCTTGGTTGGGTATGGTCCATTGGAAGAAATAATGAAAAGTAAAGACATCACAGATGTCTTGATTCACAGTGATGGCCGAGTATTCATTGACTCGACATCTGGCTTAACTTTTGCTGGCAAATTTTTTACTGATGCAACAAGTGTGCGCAAATATGCGCAAAGACTTGCAATGCAAGCCGGTCGCAGACTTGATGATGCGCACCCATGGGTTGATGCCAAGTTAAGTGACGGTAATCGACTACACGCCTTGTTGCCACCAATTGCAGTTGGTGGTGCCCAGATTTCAATTCGTGTTCCCTGTCGAAACCCATTCACATTGTCAGAACTATTGGAGCGCAATTGTTTAACGCAGAAGGCAGCAGATGATCTAATGGCTATAGTTTCAAGCCAAGAGTCATTTCTGATAATTGGCGGTACCGGAGCAGGAAAAACTTCGTTGCTAGCCAGTTTGCTTTCGATAGTTGATTCAAATCAGAGATTAGTTGTGATTGAAGAACATAGTGAATTGCAGATAAATCATCCTCATTTAGTTCAGTTAGAAGCAAAGCCCTCATCCGCTGAAGGCGTCGGGGCGATTGGCTTACCAGAATTAGTTAGACAAACGTTACGGATGCGACCAGACCGAATAATTATTGGTGAAATTCGAGGCGTGGAAATTTTAGATCTATTGATCGCAATTAATACTGGACATAGTGGCTCTGCTGCAACATTGCATGCCAATAGTCCAGAAGAAGTAATCAACAGAGTTCAAGCACTTGGTTTTTTAGCTGGTGCGGATCCAAAACTAACCAAAGAATGGTTGTTACAAGGAATTGCCAAAATTGTTGAGATAAAAAGAATTGATCAACACCGTTTTGTTAGTGCAATTGCAATGGCAAATCGTGATTTAGGAAAATATGAAATCATTAATCAATATCAACCAAGTAAGCTGCGAGTTGCTTGATGATAACTACTTTGTTAGTTTTCGTATGTATTTGTTTGTCTCTTGGTCAAACACATATTCCAACATTTCAAGTAAAGAAAAAACCTACTACTCAATTAGATGAGATTGATTGGATGCGTGGAATAATTGATTCACTGAGATCTGGCGCAACTCCTGCTGAAGCATTAAGTTATAGCAATATCGAAATTATTCCAACAGCTATTAGTAAAATGAATCAGCCAATGGAGTTAGCAAGTGCGATTGCCGTTGATGCCAGTAAATCAAATAGTTTGCTATTAAAGGCTTTAGCAGCATGTTGGCAAGTTTCACAACATTATGGTGCGCCACTTGCTCCGGCATTGCAACCAGCTCTTGATGCTCAACTTGATCGAATTGCTATTGCAGATGAAATCAGAAGTCAGCTTGCAGGTCCAAAAACTGCGGCCGTCACCCTAGCCCTTCTACCAGTTGCAACTTTGTTAATGGCACAAAGTCTGGGAATTCCAGCAATTTATTGGTTGTTTACCAGTTGGATTGGTATTACCGTTTTTGTGCTCGGTTTTTGCCTGCTTTTTCTTGGTACATTCTTTATGTTGCGCTTAACAAATTCCATTGAGCAGGAACTGCGATTGTGATATCGGCAGTACTTGTTGGATTTGCTACCTGGTTGATGTTTCCAAATACCTTACCAAATCAGGTTAGACATAGAAAACCGCTCCAACCAAAAAGAATAAGTTTGCTAATTGCTTTGGTTATATTTATTGTTTTTCCATCCTTTCTTGGAATTACTTTTGCGGCGGTTGTTTATTTTCTTTTGCCTAAACTTCTTAAACAATTACCAACAAGAGCACAACAGCGAGAGCAGCGAGCACTTGAGCAGGAATTGGATCTAGCTATTGATTTAATTGCGGCAGCGCTTGGGGCAGGATTGAGTGTTCTGTCAGCGCTAGATGCGGTGAGTCGAGTAGTTCGGCCGAAGTTGGCTAATGAACTAATTGCAGCAGCAAATCGGATTCAATGGGGTGCCCAAATAGACCAGGCGTTTACCAGCGATCTAAACATTGTTGGGTCAGCAATCGCTCGAGCAATGGATCATGGCGTTGGCGCAGGAAAGGCATTAGCTGAAATAGCAATGCGAGCACGATCTCAGCGAAAACAAATACTCTTGCGACGTGCAAAGCGACTATCTGTCACATTAGCTCTACCAGTGGCGTTATTAATGCTTCCTGGTTTCATTCTGGTGGGGGTTGTTCCAATGATTGTGCCAGCAATTAATTCATTACTTTAATCCACAATCGCAAAGAATTAACAGATTCACATTTCTTTCTAATTTTCGTTTGAAATCTCTGACAATCGGATTGTTGCAGATCGCGACAAAAATGAGTGAGGGATGAAATGAATCGACTTATCAATTTGGTTAGTTTGATTAAGCGTTACGCCGGAAATACCTCTGGGATGATTAGTGCTGAATATGCTATGGGAACCTTAGCTGCTTGTGGTTTCGCTGGTGGACTACTCAAGGTCTTAACTGGAGCTGCTGCACAAGATGTTTTGTGGACTTTGGTGAAGAAAGCCTTGTCGGTTTTTATTCCATGGTAAATAGAAAATGGGTAGAGCGGATGTGGCAACATATCCGCTCTACCCAGGGTATGGTGACGGTTGAGTTAGCAATTGGGTTAACAACATTAACTTTTGTTTTTTTGATGGCATTATCTGCTCTTGCTATTTTCTTAACCCAATTACAACTAATTGATGCGGCGCATAATTCAGCTCGATTGGCTGCCAGAGGTGAAGTATTTGTTGCACCAGATGAGATTGAAATTACTCAACAATATCAGGCAGGAATTATTTTGGTGCAGGCAAGTCGTGACTTATCGTTTTGGTTTCGACCTATTTATTAAACTGCAAAAGCTGAAGTAGTAGTGGAATGAAACAGTTGGGTGAACGTGGTTCTGCCACGGTGGCAATAGCGGGATTAATTTTTGCTTTAATAATTTTGTTTAGCTTAACTGTTGCAGCAGTTGGAATTTTGATTAACAAGCACAAATTGAATTCAGCTACTGATCTTGCTGCATTGTCTGCCGCAATTAGGCTGCCGATGGTAGAAATGGCATGTCAGCAAGCTAAAAGTGAGTTGAATAAATCTGGTTTTACGCTTACTTATTGCGATGGTTCAGATGACTGGATAACGGTTGGAGGTAAAGCGGAAATTCGATTGTTTACTAGGCCAATCCCACTATTTGCCCAGGCGACTGCTGGCTGGTAAAAGCCAATTGCTAACTTGCGCCACGCCGAAATCCCCGAGGGACATTTGACAATGGGGAGCAGGAACACGCAACAATCCGCGTCGGTTGCTATTAATAAGGAGTCGGTTGAGCAAGGCAAATAGTGGTCAAAAGCTGGTAATTGTGGAATCTCCAGCAAAGGCTAAAACCATCGAAGGCTACCTGGGCGCTGGATTTACCGTGGCTGCCTCAGTTGGTCATATTCGGGATTTGCGTAGCAGCGGATTAGCGGTCGATGTTGATAATGATTTTGCTCCCACCTATGAATTGGATGACAGTAAAAAAGCAAAAATAGCTGAATTAAAAAAACTTATGAAATCTGCTGACGAGTTATTGCTAGCAACAGACGAAGATCGCGAAGGCGAAGCGATTGCTTGGCATTTAGTAGAAGCATTAGAGCCAAAAATTCCATTTAGCCGAATGGTTTTTAATGAAATTACCAAAGATGCGATTCGCGAAGCGCTAAATCACACAAGAGACCTTGATCGAAAATTAATTGATGCGCAAGAGTCAAGAAGAATTATTGACCGTTTGTATGGATATGAAGTATCTCCAGTTTTGTGGCGAAAAGTTCAACCTGGATCAAGTGCTGGACGAGTTCAGTCCGTTGCTACGAGATTAATTGTGGAACGAGAACGTGAACGGATGGCTTTTAAATCCGCACAATATTGGGATATCTCGGCAATTATGACACCAGGTAACTTCAGGGCAAAACTTTTTGAGTTAGATCAAATTCGAATTGCATCGGGTAATGACTTTGATGATAAAGGACAACTAAATCGTACAGACAGGGTTGTGCTTTCTGAAGATCAAACAAATCAATTGGTTTCAGATTTAACTTTAGCAACTTTCACAGTATCAAACATTACCGAAGAGCCAAGAACATTTAAACCTCCAGCCCCTTTTATTACTTCAACCTTGCAAAGGACTGCAAGTAGCAAAATGGGTTGGGGATCTAGACGCACAATGCAAATTGCACAAGGGTTATATGAGCGCGGTTATATAACCTATATGCGAACAGATTCAACGAATTTATCCGAACAAGCAACAACGGCTGCACAAACACAAGCACGAGAGATTTTTGGCGCAGAGAATGTGGCAGATGTTCCGCGAAAATATGCTAATAAAGTAAAGAATGCCCAAGAAGCACATGAAGCAATCCGCCCGGCAGGATCAGTGTTTCGCACACCAGCAGAATTACAGGGCGAAATTCGTGGAGATGAATTTGCACTTTACGATTTAATTTGGCGAAGAACATTAGCTTCTCAAATGGCGGATGCCTTGGGATTTAATACTCAAGTTAGGCTGGAAACTAAAACCAAGAATGCCGAGTTAGTTTTTGCTGCATCTGGCACAGTTATTACTCGACCAGGATTTAAAGCTGCGTTGGATGAGGTTAAAGAAGATCTATCTGATGAAGAAGACACTGCCGTGTTACCGCCACTAGCTGTCGGTGATCAATTAACTGCAACTGAGTTGTCTGCTGATGGACATAGCACAAAACCTCCTGCAAGATACAGTGAAGCATCGCTAGTTAAGGAACTTGAAGAACGTGGAATTGGGCGACCATCAACCTACGCATCAATTATTGAGACAATTGTTGCTAGAGAGTATGTGCGAAGAGTCGGTAAAGCATTAGTTCCAACTTGGTTGGGATTTGCAGTTACTCGTTTGCTTGAAGGGCACTTTGGAAGATTGGTTGATTATGACTTTACTGCAGCAATGGAAGAAGAACTAGACCAGATTGCAAATGGCGAACTAGATCGACTGTTTGTCTTGAGAAGTTTTTATTTTGGCGATAATAATCTTCAATTTCCAGGTTTGCATCCACTATTAGAAAGTGCAGGAGAAATTGATGCACGAGCTAATTCCACCATTGCAATTGATGGCACAGATATAACTGTACGCGTTGGTCGTTATGGACCCTACGTTGAGCGTGGCGAAGAACGCGGGTCTATTCCGCCAGATATGGCTCCAGATGAATTAACAGCTGAAGTTGCGGAGCGACTATTACAACAGAAATTAGATGAACGCGAATTAGGAATTAATCCCGAAACAGGTCGAATGATTGTGGCAAAAGCTGGAAGATTTGGGCCATATGTAACAGAGGTGATGCCAGAAGATTCAACTGAGAAAGCACCAACTGCATCACTTTTCAAATCGATGGATTTATCTACATTAACTCTAGAACAAGCAATCTCTTTACTTTCGCTTCCTAGAACTGTTGGTGTTGATCCAGAATTGAATTTGCCAATTGAGGCGAGAAATGGAAAATTTGGCCCATACTTAACTCGCGGCAAAGATTCCAGGTCACTTACTAGTGAAGAAGAAATCTTCACAATCAATTTAGAACAAGCATTAGCGATTTATGCTCAACCAAAAATACGTCGTGGAGCACAACCTAAAGCACCGCTTAAGGAATTAGGTATAGACCCAAACTCAGAAGCTGCAATAACCTTGCGTGAAGGCCGTTTTGGGCTTTACGTAACAGATGGCACAACTAATGCATCATTGCGAAGTGGTGACTCGATTGAAACAATTGATCATGAGCGCGCAGTTGAACTGCTTTCAATTAGACGTGCTGCAGGTCCTGCGAAGAAGCGAACAAAGAAGACAGTTAAGAAGGCAGTTAAAAAAACAGCCAAACCTGCCAAGAAGACGCCGGCAAAGAAAGCCAAGAAATCTGCCTCAAAACCAAAACCCAATGAGGCCGAGTTAGTTGATTTAACCGAGTTAAGCGCAACGCCAACTCAGGTCTGAGCCAGAGCGTAAAGTTCTACTCGTGAAACCCACATTGCCGCAAATACCTGATAGATCTGCTCGGCCAGGATTCTTTGTTTCTTTTGAAGGTGGCGAAGGTGTTGGCAAAAGTACTCAAATTCAGATACTAAAAAACAAACTTATTGAATTAGGGAAATCAGTTGTTACTACACGCGAGCCAGGTGGAACTAAAGCAGCAGAAGCCATTCGCGCAATATTGCTTGGAAATGAATACCATCAACTAACTGATAGGGCTGAAGCTCTGCTATTTGCAGCAGCCCGTGCTGATGTTGTTGCAAATGTAATTGACCCAGCGTTAGCAGATGGGAATGTTGTGCTCGCAGATCGATACTTGGATTCATCTGTTGCTTACCAAGGATATGCCAGAAAGTTAGGTTCTGAAGAAGTTAAAGTGCTTTCACTTTGGGCAACAAGAGGCTTGTTGCCAGACTTAACTATTGTTTTGGATTTGGATCCAATAATTGGCATGAATAGAGTCAGTTCGCCAGATAGATTAGAGTCTTTAGAGTTGAATTTTCACCGATTGGTAAGAAATGCTTTTCGCGAACTTGCCCAAAATGAACCAAATCGCTTTTTGCTTGTGGACGCATCGCTAGATACTAATGAGATTAGCAATATTGTTTTTGATGAAGTGCAATCGAGACTTGCTTTATGACCGTTTGGCAAGAAGTCGTTGATCAAGAAGAAGTTATTAGTCAATTGAAGCTAGCAGTAATTGATGCGGAAAAAGCAAAGTCCAATTCAGCATCACCTGCGTTTACTCAAACTTGGCTAATTACCGGACCACCTGGATCTGGTCGTTCAGTTGCTGCTCGAGCATTCGCGGCTGCAATTCAGTGCAACCAAGGTGGTTGTGCTGCGTGTCAGAGTTGTCAGCAAGTTATAAATAATGCACATCGAGATGTCTCATTACTCACTCCTGCTGGATTATCCATTGGCATTGAAGAAGTCCGAGAACTTATTCAAAAAGCAGCGTTGGAACCATCAAGTGGGAATTGGCAAGTTGTAATAATTGAAGACGCTGATCGATTAACTGTGCCTGCAGCTAATGCACTACTAAAAAGTTTAGAAGAACCAGCCCGAAACACTTTTTTCATCTTATGTGCGCCAACTGCAGAAGACGTTTTACCTACTATTAGAAGTAGATGTCGGCATTTAGGAATGCGTTTACCTCGAACAAGTGAAGTTGCTCGGTTGTTAGTTGAGCGAAATAAAGTTGAACCGGAGTTAGCAAGTTTTGTAGCTAAGGCTGCACTAGGTCACGTTGGGGTAGCAAAGGCATTAGCAACTGATCCTCGCGCCAGAGAGCGAAGAGAGCAGACGCTGCAAATACCGCTTAAGTTAGACAGTCTTCCTGCTTGTTTTATTCAGGCTCAGTTGCTGCACAACAGCATTATGGAATTAGTTTTGGAAGTTCAAGATGAGCGAGATGAAAATGAAAAATTAGAGCTTTTGACTGCATATGGAGCTGGCACTCAAGGTGTAAAGCAATCAAGAGTTGATTTTCTTGCTCGAGGAGCAATGCGGGATTTGAAAGACGATCAAAAATCAAGACGAACCCGTACAACCAGAGATCAACTAGATCGTGCATTACAAGATTTGTTGAGTTTGTATCGCGATGTGTTGTTTGTTCAGTTGGGTGTGGAAGTTGAACTAATTAATCAAGAATTAAAATCAACTATTGAACGACTTGCTGCCAGAGCCACCCCAATGGCTACTAGAAGAGCTCTTGATGCGATACAGGATTCTCGCACAGCCATCTCTGTCTCTGCTAATCCACTTTTAGTGATTGAAAGCCTGTTAATCAATTTGGCCAGGACAGCGTGAAGAAACTATTAATCTCGTTACTTATTTCGATAGGGCTTTTGGTAGGTTGCGCCAATTCAGAGCCTGCAAAAACAATTAGCGATTTCTCGTCGATTGAAGACTTTTACCAACAGACCATAACTTGGAAAAAATGTGGGTTGTTTCAATGTGGTGAAATCTATGTCCCAATTGATTATCAAGATTTATCCTTAGGAGTTTTTCGACTGTCACTAACTAGAGATCCAGCCAATCAAACACAAAAACGAATAGGCAGTTTGATAGTAAACCCAGGTGGACCTGGTGGGTCTGGTATTGGTTTTGCTCAAGGCGGCCAAACAACTGCATCAATAAGTGTGTTAAACAGGTTCGACATTGTTGGCTTTGATCCTCGCGGAGTTGGTGAATCAGAACCTATTTCTTGTTTGACTGATGCTGAGACAGATCAGTTTCTAAGTATTGATGAAACGCCAGATACTGAAAAAGAAATTGCATACTGGAATCAATGGGTTGAACGATTTGCTAAATCTTGTCAAGAAAAAAATCCTGATACGTGGCGTCATATAGGCTCGTGGAATGTAGCGCGGGATATGGATGTTCTGCGTGCTGCCTTAGGTGAGCAGAAACTCAATTTACTTGGTAAATCTTATGGCACTTTGTTAGGGGCTTTGTACGCGGAATTATTTCCAGATCGAGTTGGTCGTATGGTTCTAGATGGTGCGGTTGATCCAGATGTTGATTTTGATCAAAACTTAACTCAAATAAAGTCATTTGAATTAACATTGAATAGGTTTATCTCTAACTGCTTATCAGAACTCGGTTGTCCATTAGATGGTCCTTTAGATAACGCTTACCAGCAGTTAATTGATTTTCTTGCTGCATTGGATGAGCAGCCACTACGAGGACCAGATGGCCGGGTACTAACCGAATCTCATGCCACTACAGCAATTCTGATTGGTCTTTATGATGATGAAGAGTTTTGGCCATATCTAAAAATGGTCTTAGGTGATGCCCTTGAAGGTGATGGCCAGTTTATGCTTTTTTTGTCAGATCTCGCAAATAGTCGAGGGGGTAATGGAAAATATCAAGACAATTCTCTCGCCGCACTTTATGCAGTCAATTGTGTTGATTATGGAGATTCGTTATCTCCTACTGAGTTACCAAATGAAGTTCAACGACTTACTGAAGCTTCAAGATTTTTCGCTCCACTTTTTGGCTGGGGTTCATCAGCATGTCTTGGTTGGAAGGGAAAGAATCTAGAAACGGTGCGCAGAGTTAATGCAACACCCACTCAACCAATCTTAATTATTGGAACTACTTATGATCCAGCAACTCCAATTGCGTGGACCTATTCACTTTCAAAACAAATTTCAAATTCGGTTGTACTGGAATGGGTTGGAGATGGTCACACTGCATACCGACGCGGCTCTTTATGTGTTGATGGCATAGTTAATGAGTATTTGATATTTGGAACCTTGCCTAAGAATGGCGAGATTTGTCCAGCGATAAGGCGGAGATAAACCAAAAAATTTATATCAATTAGGGTTATCGGGTTTCGCCGCCTTAGCTCAGGGGTAGAGCAACGCACTCGTAATGCGTAGGTCCCGGGTTCAATTCCCGGAGGCGGCTCTGAAATGATTTACTAGTAGGCATCATTTATGAAAGCGAGCGAATTGCTGGCTTTAGGTAATCTGGGGATAACAAATTACGAATTCAGCAGTATACTGATAACGCAAAGTCGTGACCCAATATGGAGGAACAATATGAAGAAAAAATTAGCGGCAATAGCAATTGCTGCATCACTAGTTTTGGTTGGATGTGGATCTGACTCTAGTTCAGATGAAACAGCTGTCGATAACACTGATGTATCAACTGAAGCCCAATCAGATTTAATTGCCTTACTTGAGGGAAATCCAGAGCTCTCGACTTTTTATGCTGCCCTAGAATCAACTGGCGAATTGATTAGGATGCAGGGATCTCAATTCTTCACAGTTTTTGCACCAACGAACGATGCCTTCGCAGCATTGCCAGAAGGCTTATTGGATAAGTTGCTACTACCAGAAAATTATAATTTGTTAGTGCGAATCCTTACATACCATTTGATTAACACTGGAACATACGGACCCGCAGTGTTTACAGCAGATGTGGTTCCAGGTGAAATCCTAAGCCTTGAAGGTTCGTTGCTAGCGATGGATAATGCGAATGGTGTCACAGTTAATGGCGTGAGTGTTATCACTGCAGATATTGAAGCAAAAACTTGTGATACTTGTAGGGGACGGGGAGTAATTCACATCATTGATCAGGTTCTGGTACCGCCTACCGTAGATTTATCTGGGCTTTAATTAATTAGTCAAAGCAGCCAGTCCTATTGGATTGGCTGCTTTGAAGTTTATGAATAATTTTGGTACGTGTCGTGAAACTTCACAAAGGCATCTTCGTCGCCAATGAGCACTAGGTTTGATCCAGCTGGAATTGGTTCATTTGGATTTGGGTCTGTTTCCACAATTCCAGCGAACTCAATAGCAACAACATTAACTCCCGTTGATTCTCTTATGTCTGAAGTTGCGAGGGTTTGTCTAACTAGATCATCGGGCGTCGATAGTGTTCTAATCTCTAAACCATCAGCCAATAAAACGGTATCGCTAGCAAAAACGGTATTCCAGATGTTAGTAGCACCTGTTGAAGCATAAGAAAGTACTGCGTCGGCACCAGCTCGGTATAAAGTAGAAGTGTTGCGATCCGTGTTTGCACGAGCAATTATCTGAATATCTGGCCTTAAACGTCTACAGTAAATAGTTAGATAAACATTTACATCGTCATCGTGTGTTGTGATGGCAACTGCATGTGCAGATCTAATGCCAGCAGATTCAAGCACTCTTAGATCGGCCGCATCTCCAGCTATGTAATGATCGGGATCTAGCACTCGTTCTGATTGCTTTTCAATAATTTTGTATTTAAGCCCATAACCCCGGAGTGACTCACCGACTTGCCTACCAACTCGGCCACCACCAATTATCAATACTGATTCTTCAGTATTTTGTTTGGACTTAAAATTTTGGTCAAAACTTTCTAACTGTTCAAAACTTCCAGCAAGGATCAATACTGAATTTGCTTCGATTAATGTTTCCGCTGTTGCGATGTCATATCTTCCGCGATTCCAAATACCCACCACGGATACACCAGTTGCTGAGCGTATACCTGTTTCACCAATTGTTTTACCTGCTAATTGTGCACCTGAAACACCAACTTCAGAAATGGAAATACCCTTTACCTGACCAACAATGTGATCGGTAGCATCAGTTCCAAGTACTCGTTGAGCGATAATGCGGCCAAGCAATACACCAAGTTCAACTACATTTGTAGCGCCAGCAAGCTCTAAAATATCAACTGATGCATGGGATGCTGCAGTTGAAACAATAGGCAAATTAGGAGCTACTTCACGCAAGGTAAAAGTGATATTTGTGTTTATTACGTCACTTCTATTTGCAACAAAAAGTGCTGCTTGATTAGCTCTTACTTTCTTATAGGTATCTGGATCATCCCAATCACCAAGCATGACTTTATAGCCAAGGTCGTGTAATCGTGATGCTTCATCATAATCTTCAATTAAAACTACATATTTCATATCAACAGACTTCAGGCGAGCAATTAGGGATTCTTCGATGTGACTTATTTTTGTCAAAATTACATGTCCCTCGACATCTTCTCCAATGGCTCGAGGAACTCTGCTTTCTGATCTGCGCTCCATCCAAGGCATAACTACAAATTGGATTAAGACAAAAGGTAAAATAACTAGCAGGAACGTTACTCCACTTAGAATTACTATGATTGAAAAAATTCGTCCAGGATAAGAATCAAAAGTAATATCACCGTATCCGAGAGTAGACATAGTGACTACTACCCAATAAATGCCATCAGCCCAACTGTGACGTTGTTCTTCCTGCGTCATCAAGATCTGGAATATTGTTGCGTAAAGTCCAATTAACAAAATCAATAAGCCCAATAAAACCCAAAGTGCTTTGAATCTAACTACAGTACGTTTTTTGGGAGTTTTTTGGGTAGAGCGCTTATCTTTTTGGTCCGCCACTATCTCAGTCCTAATTGAGGTTGTTTAAATCTTAGCACTGCAGCGTTTGTAGATTCTTAATCCAGCTAAGTTTCTATTTTGGATTAGAAATCTCAGCCAAAAGCTGGGTAACGCGAGTTCTAATTTCATCCCTTATCTTGCGAACTGTTTCAATGTTCTGGCCAGCTGGATCTTCAAGTACCCAGTCCTCGTAACGTTTACCTGGAAATATCGGGCAAGCATCTCCGCAGCCCATAGTTATAACGATATCTGAATCCTTAACTGAATCAGGAGTTAACAATTTTGGTTGGTTGTTACTGATGTCGATTCCTATTTCAGCCATAACTTCAACCGCCACCGGGTTTATTTGGTCTTTTGGCGCACTTCCGGCAGAAAGAACATCTACAGATTCGCCACCTAGGTGTGACATAAAACCAGCGGCCATTTGAGATCTACCCGCATTGTGAACACAAACAAATAAAACAGTTGTCTTCTCTCTACTCATAGTTATCCACCTTACTATTTACTAATCTCGAAATCATTAATCCAAGCAGCGCTCCAATAAACTGTGAAAGAACGAATAGCGATATGGAGTTAGGACTTATTCCAGCAAATGAGTTTGTCAAACTTCGCGCAATCGTAATTGCAGGATTTGCAAAAGAAGTTGATGCAGTAAAAAAGTAAGCGGCACCAATCCATAGCGCAACACAAGATGGGATTACAGCATTGCGCTTTTGCTTAACTAGTGAATGAATTAACAATACAAGTCCAGCAGTTGCCACTACTTCAGATAAAAATAGATTTGAACCAGATCTAAATTGTTCTGATATTTCAATGGGTTGAAAATTAAACATAATATTGGCTGTTATTACTCCAGCGATACATCCAAAAATTTAAATAATCCAATAAGTGATTGCTACCTTTATTTTTATTTGTTTATCAATTAAAAAACTCAGCGTAACTGCAGGATTAAAATGCGCGCCGCTAATAGAAGAGAAAATAGTAATTATTGTGTATAAAACAAAGACTGTTGCAATTGCATTAATAATTAGTTGGATGCCAGTGTCTCCAGTTAAGTTAGTTGCCATAATTCCTGATCCAACTACTGTTGCTGCAAGCAAGAATGACCCCAGGAATTCAGCAAGGATGGATTTGATTTTTTGCCTTTCCATTTTGAGGGTAATATAACCACTTGGGCCTCAAACATCCAAGTAAATTGATACCCGTTAAGGTGAATATTGAGTTAACTAAATAGATTTTGGTCTGTGTTCATTTTTTTGCACTGTCGTTCTAGACTTAGTCAGGGCACCACAAACGGGACGAACTTTTGAAATTTTTCTTATCACTCTTCGCTCCAGCTCGATCTGTGCCGAAAACTTCATGGTCTGCACCAGCACTCTGGGCACTAACTCCAAAAAGATTACTAATACTTTTGTTTGGTCTAACACTTATGGGTATCGGTGGATCATTGTTAGTGCAATCAGAATTGGGTAATCCGCCGTGGACTGTGCTGGCGCAAGGATTATCAGTCCAGTTAGGAATTCCACTTGGTTGGGCTTTTTTTATAGTTAGTTGTTTAGTTCTGTTAGTTTGGATTCCGCTAAAAGTTATGCCCGGTTTTGGCACGATTGCAAATGCAGTTTGGTTTGCAGTTGTTTTACAAATCGGAACATCAGTCCTGCCAAAACCAACTGAACTTGGCTATGATTTTGCTTTTGCAATTGTGGGAATATTGTTGATTGGATTTGGTACAGCTGTTTATATTTCTTGTGGCCTGGGTCCAGGTCCCCGAGATGGTTGGATGTTAGGACTAGTCAAACGTACCGGAATTCAGATATGGAAAATCAGATTCTCAATTGAAGCATTTGCATTACTAATTGGTTTTTTATTGGGTGGAAAAGTTGGTGTGGGAACAGTTTTGGTTGTTTTGCTAATTGGTCAGATAATCGCAATTTCCTTTACACTACTGAGCAGACTACCTGGTGAAGAAAAACGCGAACTAATGCCAGAAGTTTAATTAACCAACTAATTCAGACGAATTTGCCTCAAGAGCAGTATGTGTGCAACTTTTGTTTGGGTCTAATTTTGCACAATCATCACAAAGCAAGATGAGTCGATGGCATAAATCTCTTGCGCAATTATAGAAATTTTTGGTTGGAGCTGAGCAAACCTCACACTGACCGATAACTTTTGTGTCTTCACTAAAGTCCAAAGTCATTCGACCATCAAACATAAACAGCGACCCTTCCCAAAGCCCATCAGATTTGTATTCCATTCCATATCTGACTATGCCACCATCAATTTGATACACCTCTTGAAAACCATGCTTGATCATTAATGACGACAAAATTTCACATCTAATTCCACCAGTGCAGTAGGTGATGATAGGTTTATCCTTTAAGTGATCATGTTTGCCACTTTCCAGTTCAGCGACAAAATCTCGCGTTGTCGTGGTGTCTGGAACTATGGCATTCTTAAACTTTCCAATTTTGGCTTCCCACGAGTTACGACCATCAAAAAACACGACTTCTTCGCCACGCTCTTCTACTAATTTGTGAACTTGCTTTGGCTTTAGATGTTTTCCACCATTTACCACACCTCTAGCATTTACTTCTAATTCATATGGTGTTCTAAAAGTTACTAACTCAGGTTTTACTTTAACCATCAAACGCGGGAAGTCGTTTCCAGTGCCGTCTGACCATTTGAAATCTATCTTTTTGAATCCTGCAAATTCTTTCGTAGCGCGTGTGTATTTCTTAAGCTTCGTAATCTCACCACCAAGCGTCCCATTTATGCCGTGAGGCGAAATCAATATGCGGCCCTTTAATCCAAGTGATTCACATAAGCTTTTTTGCCGCAATCGGATTGCTTCGGGATCTGCAATAGGCGTAAAGGAATAGAAAAGAATCACTTTAGGTTCACGCATAGCGAGATTTTACTTGTTGCCCACTTAGATGGTTTACAGACATCTATTAGTGCCGTTGTTTCAGAGCATAATCCCTAAAGTATCGCTCCTATTCGGCGCAAGCGGGTTAGTGCAGCCTCTTCGATTGGGGATTCAGGACCAATAGCTAAAGCCAAAATCAAAAGAAAACTCCGCATTATCGGACGAATAAGCCACAACGGTAGTGACTTGAGGTTAAGTAGTGCTCGATATGGATTTGGAATGGAAGCAACTGCTGCCTGATAAAGGCAGAAATAAACTAAAGAAGCAACTTTTGGGAGTGGTGGGCGCCTAATAAATCCAATTACGCGAGCTGTTTGATCAGTGAGCGCTAATTCTCCGCGTTCAAAATAACTCATCAGAGTCTGATTCAGTTCTATTTTGGACATAGGTGTTTCCGTTAGACTCAATTGATTTACAGATTTAGACCATTGAGCAACATAATTATCTGATCCTCCAGGTATTGATTCACTGCCAAACAATTCGTGCGCAGTTAAAAAAGAATTAGTAAATGCAATGTGTACCCATAGCAGTAAATCGGGATCAGAGGCTTGATATGTTCTTAAATCTCCTTTTCCGGTAAGGAAAGTACCTTTAACCCTGTTATGCATTTGATTTACGCGATTGGCTTCATCAGCGATTGTTTTTTTAGAACCAAAAGTGGTTACCGTTAGCCATCTAGTGGTTCCAGCTAATCGACCGAGTGGATCTGATTCATAGCGGGAGTGTGTTGCAACACCAGTTAAGGTGCCTGGATGTAGGGCTTGCATTAATAGTGCTCTAATCCCACCAATCAGAGTTGCCAGATCGCCATGAACAACCCAAGGTGCATCGCTAGGCAAAAACAGACCAGCATCATTTCCAGCCGCAACAGCCTCTAACCATGGCGGCACACCATCTGGGCTGTTTGCAATAATGCGGCGAAATCTCTTAGCTACATATTTTTGAACTTTATTTGCCACAATTCCCGCCGTAGTTGTCCGAATTTACTAAAAATATCAGAATTAGATATTACGGGTATCATTATCAGAAGGGCTAAGGAGGTAGTAGTGCAGTTATGGATGTGGCTCGCAGCTGCTGGAGTTTTGTTGATTGTTGAGATGTTAACTGTTGATTTGCTTTTTGCTTCTTTAGCATTTTCTGCATTAATGGCAGCGACAGCAAATGGACTTGGTTTTGATATGGCAACTCAAGGAATGGTGTTTGGTATTGCAGCTGCATTCTCGCTATTTATCTTGCGGCCAATCGCCTTAAGGCATCTTAAAAAACGTCCACCGGATTTTGCCACAAATGTTGAAGCACTGTTTGGATAGCCACAGGCGCTTGCGGATACAGACCCAAGGCTGGTTCTCGACTTAGTAATTAGATATCGCTTAACTTCTTCATCTCCGCCAGGACAGACCAAATTCATCGTTTGGGACTCTAAGCGATCAAAAGTTGTTCGGGCTACTGGCTCTGCGCTACAGGCTGAAAGCAGGAGCGTTGCGATAATCAAACCACTCACTATTTTCATAGCAAGCAGTCTATCGAGATTTACTTGGAACGAAGCCTGTTAATTATCTTGGCTCCACGCAAGTACATTTCACAGCCGAGACAAAAGTTGAATGCGGCGTTCAAGAAAGCTGCCATTAATGCACCAGCAACTGCTACTATGAACAGCAGTTCAATGTTTAGCGCTAGTGCAATAAATCCTGTTAATCCGAAGATGAACCCAACACTTTGAGCAAATTGAGGCGGGCGAACATCTTCTGTAATTAAAGGACCTCGTAATCTGGGCTGCACTAGTTTTCGATACAAGTAAGCATATGGCGAATACTGTGGTCCAACTAGCGCACCAATAGCAAAAACTGCAGTTTGGATTGCTAGTAATTCAATAGATTGAGTAACTAAAACGATAGCCAGAACTATCGTGGTAAGTAGAGCTCCAAATCTAGGACCTCTAGCATCAATCTCACGACCTGTTGCCAATTTACTGTTTTGAGAAATATTTGTTGACATTGTTTTCCTTAGTAGTTTGTTTGAGGGAGAGAGGAGCGAAACTAACTACACAGTGAACCAGCGAGACGGCAAAAATCAATTACTCGCCTCTTGGTGAAGTACTGCGTCCCTAAAGAAAACATGGATAAAGTTTAAAGGGGGATTCAAAATTACGCTAATTGCAAAAAGATTGCATTTAACGAATAGTGTTTAATGTGGCGACCACATCTGATCGCTTGGGCGCACCAACAGCTCGCGATATTTCCATCCCTCTGGCATCCAGCACCAAGGTAGTTGGTGTGGAGCTTATCTTTAGTTCTCTAACTAAATCTAAATTGGATTCAGCATCTATCTCAATATGTTTGATTCCTGGATAATCGCCAACCACTTGTCCCAGCAAAGTTCTAGTTGCCCGACACGGAGTGCAAAAAGCACTGGAGAATTGAAGCAAAGTCGCTCGTTCGCCTAGATTTTCTCCCACTCTTATAGCTGTAATTGATTGCGAACTTCTTGCAGCTTGCTTGATGCGACCACGGGTTTGCTGATACCAGAAACCAAAGACAGTTCCCAGAAGAAAAAGTAGAAAAAGCAAGTAGATTGCATCCATATTCAAATCTTCTCACATCAGCTATTTCAATATTGAACTGCTATGCATCCAAGCGGCTATGGAATGTCTTTAACAACAAAGATCCAGTTAAAGCAGTAATTAATACATAAGTAAGCACTATCGGAAGCAAGTCAGTTGCAAATGGAGCACTTAGTGCTAAACCTGCAATAACAATTGAAAACTCACCGCGAGGAGTTAAAAAAGCACCAATTCTTAACCAGCTCATCGGGTCGGACATATCTTTTGCCATAATTCGAGCAAGAAAAAATTTACCAGCAATTCCCAACCCTGCGAGCAGTAGTGCAATTGGTAAAACTCGAATGATGTCTGCGGGATTTGTAATTAACCCAAAAAATAAAAAAAAGAGCGCAGAAAAGAAATCCCTGAGAGGCGATAGACGTGCTCTTGCTGCCTCTGCTACATCACCAGATAGCAACAACCCAACGAGAAATGCAGCAATTGCGCCGGAAACACCAGCTAGTTCAGCTAAACCAGCGAATAGAAGTGCTGCTCCAAACACGGTTAGTAATAAACCAGTTGCATCCTGAGTATTTAGAAAATTTGAAAGGTAATGTTCACGTTTAATACTAATCAAGAGCACTAAACCAATTACTACCAAAGCAATCGAAACTGATATCGCGCCCACCAATACCCCAGATAATGATATAACAGCGCTGGCAATTGGCAGATAAGGTGCTAATGCAAGATCTTCAAAAACCAAAATACTAACTACTCGTCGTGCCGTTTCAGATTTTCTAAATCCCGATTCACGTATTAGCTGAGCAGCAATGCCAGAACTTGAAACGTAGGTGATTCCGCCAAGAACAATTGCACCAGCAACTCCCCAACCCAAAACAAGCGCAACAATGGCACCAGGAATTGCATTTAAGAGAATGTCGTATACGCCGGTGCGCCATCCTAGCTTTAATGATTCACCGATTTCTCGAGCTGAATACTCCAAGCCTAAAAGCAGTAGGAGCAAGATAGCGCCAATTTGCGCACCAATGAAAAGAAAGTCTTCACTAAGACCTACAGGTATTAGACCGCCTTCACCAAATGCCAACCCCATCAAGATAAAAAGTGGCACCACCGAAAGACGATTTTTTGTTGCGATAAAAGCTAATATGCCAAGGAGCAGCAGAATGCCACCCATCTCAGCTAACAAATAAGCATCAAATTCAGTCGAAGTTGCCTGCGGAATTACCAAGACAGTTTGAACAAAATTTGCCACGTCGCCAGTTTAGGGCAAATAGGATTTAAGTGTTGGCCCGTTTAGCTTTATTCACAGCTCGTGCTCGCTCAGTTTGATCAAGCACTACTTTCCTAATCCGAACGATGGCTGGTGTAACTTCAACACACTCATCTTCACGGCAAAACTCAAGTGCCTGTTCCATATTCAGACGTTTTGGTGGAATTAAACGTTCCGCATCATCTGAACCAGAAGCACGCATATTTGTCAGCTTCTTTTCTCTTACCGCATTGACATCCATATCTTCCGCTCGTGCGTTCTCACCAAGAATCATTCCCTCATAAACTTCCATACCTGGCTCAACGAAAATAGTTCCTCGTTCTTGCAGAGAAAATATCGCATATGAAGTAACCGCACCACGTCGGTCTGAAACCAAAGAGCCTGTGGGCCGGAATTTAATTTCGCCATGCCAAGGTTCATATCCATCAAAAACATGGTGGAGCAATCCAGTTCCTCGAGTTTCAGTTAAGAACTCAGTTCGAAAACCAATTAATCCGCGTGAAGGGACACGATAATCCATCCGCATCCAACCAGACCCGTGGTTAACCATCTGCTCCATACGACCTTTGCGAAGTGCCATCAATTGTGTAATCACACCCAGATACTCTTCCGGAGCATCAATTGTTAAGCGCTCCATAGGTTCGTGAAGTTTGCCATTTACAGTTTTTGTAACAACCTGGGGTTTTCCTACCGTGAGCTCAAAACCTTCTCTGCGCATCATTTCAACCAGAACTGCAAGTTGTAATTCACCTCGGCCTTGCACCTCCCAAGTGTCAGATCGCTCGGTGTTAAGTACGCGCAATGAAACATTTCCAATTAATTCTGCATCGAGCCTGTTCTTCACCAATCTTGCAGTTAACTTTGTACCGGATTGCCCAGCAAGTGGGGATGAATTAACTCCAATTGTCATCGAAATACTTGGTTCATCAACTGTGATTAGCGGAAGTGCAATTGGATTTTCAGAGTCAGCAAGCGTCTCACCTAAACTAATATCTTCAATACCAGCGATTGTAATGATGTCGCCAGGGCCTGCTTTTTCAGCAGGCACTCGCTCCAGGGCATCATTCATTAACAACTCAGCAACTCTAACTTTAGCTACTGAACCATCAGACTTGATCCATGCAACAGTTTGTCCACGCTTAATGTCGCCTTCACGAACTCGACAGATTGCCAACCGCCCAAGATATGGTGATGAATCTAAATTCGTAACGTGTGCTTGTAGAGGAGCACCTTCATGATATCTAGGTGCTGGGATTGTGTTAAAGATAGTTTCAAAGAGAATATCTAGATTCTCTGCATTTGGCATCGCGCCATCGGCAGGTCTTTCAGTTGACGCTTTTCCTGCTTTCGCTGAAGCATAAATAATTGGAAATTCAATCTGAGCTTCCGAAGCATCTAGATCGAGAAATAATTCGTATGCCTCATCTACCACTTCTTTAATTCGTGCATCTGGCCTATCAACTTTATTTATTACCAAAATTACCGGAAGATTTTTTTGAAGTGCTTTTCGCAAAACAAATCGAGTTTGGGGAAGGGGACCTTCTGATGCATCAACTAGGAGCAAGACTCCGTCAACCATTTCCAAACCACGCTCAACCTCACCACCAAAATCTGCGTGACCAGGTGTATCAATGATATTTACAATTCGATCACCACGTTTAACTGCGGTGTTCTTAGCTAGGATTGTGATTCCTTTTTCTCGTTCTAAATCATTGGAATCCATAATTCGATCTTGACCTTCTGCTTGCTCTTTGTGAGCAGCAAAAGCTCCTGATTGCCATAACATCGCATCAACTAGGGTAGTTTTCCCGTGATCAACGTGCGCGATGATTGCAATATTGCGCAATTCATCGCGTGACTTAACAGCAAGATTTAATAAGTGATTTGTCATTTTTTGTGGCAGCAAAACTGCCAGCCCTTCTGAGTTTGTAGATTTCTGTGATTAGCCTAGCGTGAACTTCGCCATCTAAGTAATAAGGTGGCATATATAGCACCAAAGGCAAATCCGATTGTTGAATAAACAATCGAGAACCAATTTAAATCAGCTGGAATCAATAATGTGAGAACACCAAGACCAGTTGCTGAAATCATCATAATTAAAGCCGAGTTAATCACACCTTTATCTGGCGCCGTAACGCTAACAATTAGCATATTTCCAGCTAAAGCAATTAGCGTGATACTAATCATTTGCATTGACCAAATTAGATCTGAATTTGCACTTAAGTCCAAAAGTCCCAGGAAAAATTTAGGAAAAATTATCAAAAAGATTGCGCTAATACCGAACACGGTTGAACCAAACCTCAAAGTCAATCGCATGCCAGATATGAAGTTCATAAAACTCCCAACAGTTTTCAACTAGGCTAACCTTAGCCAAAGAGGAGTGCCAAATTGAATGAATATTTAATGCACCTGCTAAAAAAGCCACAGTTGAGTATCATGATGGTTTGCCTGGGTAACATTTGTCGATCACCTATGGCGGCAGCGGTGTTATCAAATAAAACTAAAGACTGGACAAGTCCAAAGATTGTCGTTTCTAGTTCTGGCACCGGGTCTTGGCACATAGGTGATGGACCAAATGAAAAATCCAAATTAGTGTGGGAAGAAGCTGGTTATGTTTATGAACACATAGCTCAACAATTCAAAGAATATATGTTTAACGAACAAGATTTACTTCTAGTAATGGACAAATTAAATTTTCAGAATTTGTATTCTCTGACTTCAAATGAACTGCATACGCAAAAAATATTTTACTTGAAACAGTTTGACGCTAGTTTCGACATAACTGATGTTGAAAATAATCATGAAGATCTGGAGATTCCAGATCCCTATTACGAACCAATCTCCGCTTATCAGAATGTTCTGCAGATGGTCGAAAAATCGGTAGATGGATTATTGAGTTTTCTTAGGTCAGGAAAATAGTTTGAAGCGCATAGTATGGTTTGTAGGAATACCAACCCTGATTGCAGCTTTTGCATTATCGGGAAATTGGTGGCGTGAGCCAGCAACAGGAATACCGGACGCTGGACCTTTCCTATATTTACTGACACCTCTTGCTGAGTATCTGACTGCACTCCTTGGCATTCTCACCTTGTCGTACTTAATCGGAATAGTTCTGTTCCTGCCAAATGATGACAAAAATGTTTTATCTCCATTTGCAAATAAACTTAAACGTAATGCAAAAGTGGCAAGTTTAACTTGGACTTTACTAGGACTGGTCGCTGCTCAATCGCTTTTGATAAACATTTTGGGAGTTTCGGGATCAGAATTTTTTTCAATTGATTTACTTATTACTTATTCTTGGGAGTTAAACACTGTTCGAGCTCTGTTACTGACAGCAACTATCTCTGTATTTGTGTTTTTTGTATTGATTTTTGCTAAATCTGTCAAGACTATTGGTTTTCTGGTAATTGTTTCGGTCGTTGCAGCTACATTCTCAGCACTTACAGCTCATGCGGCTGGGATTTCTGGTCACGCTTTAGCTACAACCTCTGGCTTTTTACACGTACTGGGGATGAGTATTTGGGTGGCAGGAGTTATTGCTTTATATCGTCACCTATCTTCAGTAAAAGTTGTGCTTCCTAAAGAGGCTATTCAGCGTTTTGGAAAATTAGCAAGCATTTCGCTAGCTACAGTTATTTTGTCTGGAGTTGCAAATTCACTCACACGAATCGATTCGCTCACCCAGTTACTCACTACTGACTATGGCTTATTAGTGGTTTCAAAAGTCACACTTACTTTCACCGCAATCTTTATAGCTCATTTGTTTCGAACTAGATGGATTAAAAATTCAGTTAGTGCAATTAGATTTCTTTTACTTGAAGTTGGTTTATTGATAAGTACTTTGGCAATCTCTTCAGTAATCGCAAATATTGCATTTCCAAAAGCGTCAATATCAGCAACAACTTTAATTGAACAGTTAACGGGATACCCCGAGCCAGATCAAATTAATTGGGTTTCTGCTTTCATTACGTTTACTCCAGACGCATTTACTTTGCTAATCGGTGCTGTTGCAACATTTTTGTATTTAATTGGCGTGCGACGACTAAGCCAAAGAGGAGATAACTGGTCTGCACTTCGAACGACATCATGGTTAGTTGGTGTTGTTATAGGAGTGTGGGTGACAAATACTGAAATCAGCCGATATGCGCTGGTGTCAATGAGTGCACATATGACTCAACATATGGCATTAGGAATGCTTGTCCCAATATTGCTAGTCCTTGGGGCTCCAATTACTTTAGCTTTACGATCAATTAAATCGGCTGAATTTGATTTACTTGGCCCTCGCGAATGGATTCTAATAACTTTACAAAGTAGATATAGCAAGTTGATTATTAATCCACTCGTGGCACTCACAATCTATAGCGGCTCAATTTATGTTGTCTATTTTTCATCCCTAATGACTAATTTGATGTCAAGTCATCTGGGACACGTGTTGATGCATATTCATTTTGTGTTATCAGGCTATCTATTTTTCTGGCTAATAATTGGGACGGATTTCCAACCAAGAAAATTAGCCTACCCCTTTAAACTTCTGCTGGTTTTGATGTCAATGGTTTTACACGCGGTATTTGGACTGATTTTGATGCAAAGCACATCTCTTGTTGGTGGCGGATGGTTTGGCCAGGTTGCACCCAAATGGCTCGCAAATCCAATTGCTGATCAAGAATTAGCTGGTGCGATTGCTTGGAGTTTTGGTGAACTACCGATGCTGTTGGTATTTATTGCGTTAGGTGTTCAGTGGGCTAAATCAGATCAACAACTTGCTGCAAGATTAGACCGTCAAGCAGATAATTTTGGAGATTCGCAGCGAGAGGCTTATAACGATATGTTGAGGCAGTTAAATAACAAAGGTGGTAAGGAATGATCCCTACCACCTTTGTATTGTTTACCTAAGCAGCAATGCTCACTTCTCGTCTCTTTGAATTCCAGATGGAAACTAGAATAATAAGAACTGCAACTGCAGCAATTGTCATTCGTAGTGCAGTATTTGGTTCTGCAGCAAGAGTTAATGAAATTACAACTGGTGCAATAAGCACTGATACCAAGTTCATTACCTTGATTAGTGGGTTTATTGCAGGTCCTGCGGTGTCTTTGAATGGATCACCAACAGTGTCACCAATAACCGTTGCGGCATGTGCTTGTGAACCCTTTCCACCATGCACACCATCTTCAACTAGTTTTTTGGCGTTATCCCATGCGCCGCCAGCATTTGAAAGAAACACTGCCATCAAGGTGCCAGCACCAATTGCGCCAGCTAGATATGAGGCAAGTGCACCAACTCCCAGACCAAAGCCAACTGCAATTGGAGCTAGCACAGCAAGTAAGCCAGGAGTCACAAGTTCACGCAGTGAGTCTTTAGTGCAAATATCTACAACGCGACCATATTCTGGACGCTCAGTACCATTCATAATTCCTGGTCGAGTTGCAAATTGATTCCGCACTTCAAATACAACAGCACCTGCAGCGCGGGATACAGCATTAACTGCAAGCGCTGAAAACAAGAACACAACTGACGCACCAATTAATAGACCAAAGAGTGAGTTTGGTTTAGTAACGTTAAATGCATCGAGCAAATCAAATTGTGCGCCTAGTTCATCAACCGCCTGAATAATCGCATCTCGGTAAGCACCAAATAGCGCTGTTGCAGCTAATACTGCGGTTGCAATCGCGATTCCTTTGGTGATTGCTTTAGTCGTATTACCAACTGCATCAAGCTCGGTTAAAATTTTTGCTGCTTCACCATGAACGTCACCAGACATTTCAGCGATTCCTTGAGCATTGTCACTAACTGGACCAAAGGTGTCCATGGCAACTATCACACCAACAGTTGTTAGTAAACCTGTACCTGCAAGCGCAATTGCAAATAGTGAAAGTGCAATAGATGAGCCACCTAATAGGAAAGCACCATAAACTGCTGCACCAATAATTACTGCAGTTACAACTGCAGACTCAAGACCAATTGCAATACCTGACAACACTACCGTTGCAGGACCTGTTAGTGATGTTTTTCCAATATCTTGTACAGGTTTTTTATCGGTTCCAGTGTAGTAACCAGTTACTCGCAAAATAATTGCTGCAAGAGCAATACCAAGTATTACTGACACCGTAGCAATGAGTCTCGGATCACCATTAAGGGAAGTGATTTCTGCTGATACACCAGCAAAACCTGCAAAGGATGCAGGAAGATAAACATATGACGCGATTGTCGAAAGTGTTGCCGAAATTACTGCAGAGATGGCAAAGCCGCGGTTAATAGCCTTCAAACCATTTTCGCCTTTGCGTGGCTTGGTGATATAAACACCAATCACTGCTGTGACAACTCCAATTGCAGGAATAATAAGTGGGAAAACTAAACCTTCAACACCGAACGCAACTTTACCAAGAATTAATGCCGCAACCAATGTCACTGCATATGACTCAAACAAGTCTGCTGCCATACCTGCACAGTCACCAACATTGTCACCAACATTGTCTGCAATTGTTGCTGCGTTTCGTGGATCATCTTCTGGAATACCTTGCTCAACTTTTCCAACAAGGTCAGCACCAACATCAGCAGCCTTTGTAAAGATGCCACCACCCACGCGCATAAACATTGCAACCATCGCTGCGCCAAAACCAAAACCTTCTAAAACTTTTGCAGCTTCACCTTGATAAATCAGCACAACTACAGCTGCACCAAGTAGTCCAAGTCCAACCGTTGCCATTCCAACAGCTCCACCCGTTCGGAATGCGACGCGAGTTGCTTGATCAATTCCACTATCTTTTGCAGCAGCTGCTACTCGGACGTTAGCTTTAACTGCTAAAGACATTCCAAAATAGCCAATGAAGGCTGAGAACAATGCTCCAAGGACGAAAAATATCGATCGGCCAATTCGAACGTCGGTAGTGCCAGGCAGAACGAAAAGCAAGCCAAAAATGAGCACCACAAAGATTGCAAGCGTTTTAAATTGTCGAGCAAGATAAGCAGCAGCACCTTCTTGTACGGCTTTCGCAATCTCTTGCATTTTTGCTGTGCCTTCACCAAAAGCAAGTACTTCTCGGCGAAACACAACAGCCATTACCAACGCTAAGGCTGAAATCACAGCTACTAGTAAAACTAGAGTTTGATTGCTGCCAGCAATTTCTAGGTTACTTGTACTTGCGGCAGTCAAGGTCGAGCGAAACATGTTCCTCCTTGGAAGGCCGATCAAATTGGTTGTCGGCCTGACGTCGACTCAGTTGAACCGAGTGAGCGTAGGGGAGTGAGTCTAGCCAGTGGGGTCAGTAGATTGTGATTACCTACAAGTACAGGAATTACCGTATCGTTTGCGCTTGCCGGTAGGAGCAAGATTGGCATTAGACCCAAAGTTTCAGGTTATGTCAGCAGTTGAGTCTGCGCTCGCTGGCTTTACTGGTTCGAACATAGTTGTTGCATGCAGTGGTGGACCCGATTCCGTTGCTTTAGCGCTGGCAACTCATGACTTAGCTCAAAAAAACAATTGGGCAGTCAAAGTTGTAATTGTTGATCATCAATGGAGTGAGTTATCTGCTGCTAATGCTGAATTTGCACGCACCCAGCTTGTTAATTTTGGATTAGGCGATGTTGAAGTTGTTGTCGCTGAACCAACTCCCGCAGAGAATCGCGAAGCAAGAGCGAGGGAGATTAGATTAGATATTTTGCAAAGATACGGTGATTCATTAAATGGTGCACCTGTCTTGTTAGGTCATACAAAAGATGATCAGGCCGAAACAGTACTTATGCGATTAGTAAGAGGATCGGGTAGTAAAGCGTTAGCTGGAATGAGTCCAGTTCGAGGAATATTTATTCGACCATTACTGGAGTTAGCTAGAAGGATTGTCCATGCATCCATACCAGATACTTTTTCAGTTATCAACGATCCAGCAAATTCAGATGAAACTCATTTGCGAGTTCGAGTTCGCAAAAACGTTCTACCATTTTTGCAACAGGAATTAGGTGAAGATGTTATCTCAGGTTTAGTACGTTCTGCGCAATTACTTCGTGTTGATAGTGAATACTTTGTTGAACAAACTATGATTTGCTTGAAAGAGTGTCTAGTTGAAAATGATTTGGATGTTCAGGCGTTGACTAATTTACATCAAGCAATTCGAACTAGAGTAATTCAGCAATGGCTGATTAGTTCAGGTGTTCCAAGTGGGAGTTTGCATCAAATTCATATCAAAACTGTTGATGAACTTATCTCTGATTGGCATGGTCAAAAAGAAATCAATTTACCAGGCGGGTTTGAAGTGAAACGCAGTGGAAATCGGCTTACTATCTCGCACTAATTGGAGGAAATATGGAATCGAAAGCAGTTAGCGCAGAGCTGACAAAAGTTCTCTTAACCGAAGAACAAATCTTGATTCGGTTAAAAGAATTGGCACTACAAGTCGAATCAGATTACGAACAAAAGGATTTATTGTTAGTTGGGGTATTAAAGGGTGCAGTAGTCCTAATGGCAGATTTTATCAGGTGTTTGACCCGACATGCTGATACAGATTGGATGGCAGTTTCATCTTACGGTTCAGGCACTAAGTCAAGTGGGGTAGTGCGAATTAATAAAGATTTAGATCAAGATGTTATTGGACGTGACGTTTTAATAATTGAAGACATAATTGATAGCGGCTTAACTTTGAATTGGTTAGTATCTAATCTGCGATCTCGAGGTGCTCGCAGTGTTGAAGTATTGACGCTGCTACGCAAGCCGGATGCCGCAAAAGTATCAGTTACAGTTAAATATGTTGGGTTTGATATTCCGAATGATTTTGTTGTTGGTTATGGCCTTGACTTTGCTGAAAAATATCGCAATTTACGAGATGTGGCGGTGCTTGCTCCACATATGTACTCCTAATAGTGCCATTTAGCTTAACGTGGTTTACGGTTATCCCACCAGATGAATTGCTACTGGTAAGAAGAGGTTGATAAACATTGGTCGACAATAAAGTAGATAAAAAGAAGCGTTCAAAAAAAGGTGCGCTGCTTTGGATTCTTATTGGCACTCTTCTTCTCTTAATTGGTAGCAACTTAGTTTCTCGGGCAACAGGTCCAACTCGAATTGACACTGGAGAAGCGCTTTCTTTAATTCGGGGTAATCAAGTGGATAGTGCGGTTATTATTGATCGCGATCAACGCCTTGAACTGAAACTTAAAGATGGCAGTTCTGCAATTACTGATTTTGTTACGGGGCAGGGATTAGAACTGCAGAAAGAATTGCAACTGCAAGCAGAGGCGGGACGTCTCGCTGATGGATATACGGTTCGAGTGCCATCTCAAAACATATTGGTCTCTCTATTAATTTCACTACTACCAATTGCGCTAATCGTATTTTTACTTTTCTTTTTTATGAATCAAATGCAAGGTGGCGGCCGTTTAATGAATTTTGGCAAGAGCCGTGCAAAGCAAATTACTAAAGATATGCCAAAAACAACTTTCGCAGATGTTGCTGGTGCAGATGAGGCAGTTGAAGAATTAGTGGAAATCAAGGATTTTCTTGCAAACCCGGAGAAATTCAAAAAGATGGGTGCAAAAATCCCAAAGGGCGTGCTTTTATATGGACCGCCGGGAACTGGTAAAACTCTTTTAGCCAGGGCAGTTGCTGGTGAAGCTGGTGTGCCATTTTTCTCTATCTCAGGCTCTGACTTTGTAGAGATGTTTGTTGGTGTTGGTGCAAGTAGGGTTAGAGATTTGTTTGAACAAGCAAAAGCAAATGCGCCAGCAATAATTTTCATTGATGAGATTGATGCAGTTGGTCGACAACGTGGAGCAGGCTTAGGTGGAGGTCACGATGAACGAGAGCAAACACTAAATCAAATGTTGGTAGAAATGGATGGCTTTGATGATAAGGGAACAGTCATCATGATTGCTGCCACTAACCGTCCCGATATTTTAGATCCAGCACTTCTTCGTCCTGGAAGATTCGATAGGCAAATTGCAGTGGAACGTCCAGATTTGGCCGGACGTGAGCAAATTCTGAAAGTACATGCAAAAGGAAAACCGTTTGCGCAAGATGTGGATTTGCTCGCTGTTGCTCGACGCACACCAGGATTTACCGGTGCTGATCTGGCAAACGTTTTAAATGAAGCTGCACTTTTAAGCGCTCGAGTTAATCAAGAAGCAATCACAAATGAATTATTGGATGAAGCTATTGATCGAGTGATGGCAGGACCACAAAAACGCACTCGATTAATGGACGATAAAGAACGATTAGTTACGGCGTATCATGAAGGCGGTCACGCTTTAGTTGCTGCAGCATTACCTACAAGTGATCCTGTGCACAAAGTAACAATTATGCCCAGAGGTCGAGCACTGGGTTACACAATGGTGTTACCTGATCAAGAAAAGTATTCCACTACGCGTAACGAGATGCTAGATAAATTGGCATATATGTTGGGCGGTCGCGCTGCCGAAGAAATGGTTTTTCATGACCCAACAACAGGTGCCAGCAATGACATTGAAAAGGCAACCGCGTTAGCGCGCGCAATGGTTACTCAATATGGAATGACTGAACGACTTGGAGCAATTAAATATGGGCGAGATGGCGCTGATCCATTCTTTGGCCGTGAATTCACACAACACCGGGATTATTCAGAAGATATCGCTGCTGCGATTGATGAAGAGGTAAGAAACCTAATTGAAACGGCCCACCACGAGGCTTATCAAATTTTGATTGAAAACCGAAGTGTGCTTGATGCACTAGTTCTTGCTCTGATGGAAAAAGAAACATTAGATAAAGCAGAGGTTGCAAAAATATTTGAACCACTAATCCGAAAAGATCGACGCGAAGCTTGGACTGGAAGTGAAAAACGAGTACCGAGTCAGTTACCTCCTGTGTCCGTGCCAGTCAAAAGTGAACTTAATGGTTCAATCAAGCAGAGTCAAAATGACAACAAGTGATCAAAACACTTCTAGATTAGATACTGATCGAATTCAGCGAGCAGTTGTTGAATTGCTTGAGGCTATAGGGGAAAATCCAAACCGAGATGGTTTGAAAGATACGCCAGCACGAGTAGCCCGTGCCTATCAAGAAATCTTTTCCGGGGTTTCAGAAAATCCAGCTGAATTACTCACTACTAATTTTGATTTGGGTCATGAAGAATTAGTACTTGTGAAAAATATTGAGGTGTATTCGATATGCGAGCATCATTTATTGCCGTTTTTTGGCGTGGCCCACATTGCATATTTGCCGGGATTTGCAGGCAAGATAACAGGATTATCCAAACTCGCCAGAGTTGTTGATCTTTATGCAAAGCGCCCACAGGTTCAAGAGCGATTAACCAATCAGGTTGCTGATGCAATTGAGGCAAAACTTGAACCGGCTGGCATTATTGTGATTATTGAAGCGCAGCATCTTTGTATGTCAATGCGTGGGATAAAGAAAACTAGTGCAACTACGATTACTAGCACTTCTCGAGGTTCACTAAAGGAAGATCCAGCTCGGTCCGAAGTTATGAATTTGATTCGAAGTAGTTAATGTGCAAATAGTTGATGGATTGCCAGACCAACTATCCTCATTGAATCGAACACTTATTTTTGGAATCCTGAATGTCACTCCAGACTCGTTTTCTGATGGTGGCAAATACCTTCAGGTAGAAGCTGCCGTAAATCATGCTAGAGAACTAATAAAAGATGGTGCAGACGTTGTAGATATTGGTGGGGAATCAACAAGACCTGGTGCAGAACGTATCTCGGTGAACGAAGAACTAAATCGCATTATTGAAATTGTGGGTGAAGTTAGCAAATTTGCTTGTGTATCAGTAGATACTATGCGAGCTGAGGTTGCAATGGCAGCTTTAGGTGCAGGTGCAACAATTGTTAACGATGTGAGTGGCGGGCTTGCTGATCCAGAAATGGTTTTTGCAGTAGCAGAAAAACGTGCACCATATATTTGTATGCACTGGCGAAATCATTCAGCTGATATGTATGAAAATGCAAGTTACTCAAATGTGGTGCTTGAGGTGATTGAAGAATTAGAGCAGCGGGTTGCTGTTGCGCTTGGTGCTGGGATGGAGTCGAGTCGCATAATTCTTGATCCAGGGCTCGGTTTTGCAAAATTACCAGAGCACAATTGGCAGCTGATTTCGGAGATATCAACATTAAATTCACTTGGCTTTCCCTTACTCGTAGGGGCTTCTAGGAAAAAGTTTTTACGAGAACTTGGGGTTGATCAAGACGCTGCAACACATGCGTTGAACGCTTACCTCGCTGCAAACAAAGTTTGGGCAGTAAGGGTTCACGATGTTAAAGGAACTGCTAGCGCAATTACTGCACTGGCTGAGATAATGGAATCTAATGAGTGAAAAAATAAAACTAATTGGAATTAGTGAATATGGCCGCCACGGCGTTTATGCACATGAAAAGATAAACAAACAAAAATTCGAAGTTGATATCTTAATGCTTCTGAATCGCACTTCATTAGCAGATCAGATAAATGAGACGGTTGATTATGATCTTGTCACTCAACAAGTACGTGAGGTTATCGCTAACAACGAATATGATTTACTAGAAACGCTAGCTAATCAAATTGCTGACATGTGTTTGACATTCAATCCAGTAAATGAGGTTGAAGTAAGCGTTCACAAGCCAGCAGCCGCTCGTTCTATGGGTATTGAAGATGTAGTTGTGATTGTGAATAAGACCAAAAAATGAAAGCCATACTTTCAATTGGCTCTAATCTTGGTGACAAAGGTGGTTATTTGCAGTTCGCATTAGATAAAATAACAAATCTACCAAATACCCAAATAATTAAGGCTTCATCAATTTATGAAACTGCACCACAAGTAAATTTAGATCAACCTACTTTCTTTAATGTAGTGCTTGAAATAGAAACAGGATTTGAAGCTAGAGAGTTATTGTTTCAGTTTCGCGCAATTGAAGCTTTGGCAAATCGTGAACGCTCGATAAAGAATGGACCTCGCACACTCGACATTGACATAATTAGTTATGAAGACTTATCAATACAAGAGGAAAATTTAACATTACCTCATCCTAGGGCGCACAAGAGACAATTTGTTTTAATTCCTTGGATGGAAATTGATCCAGAAGCACAACTTGGGGAACATGGGTTGATTGCAAATCTCAGCAATGGATTAGATGATCAGGGTGTTGTTAAAGTTTCGGAGTTAAGACTATGAGACCAACAAAAACAAGGAAGATAATCTTCATCGCTCTGTTTTCTGCTTGGTTAGCAGGTGTTCTTTCTTTTGTACTTTATCAACAAATGCAAGTGTTCATTGAATTTCCCATAAACCTTTTAATTGTAACTTTCAGCTTAGCTTTGACAATTGCAATTTGGACTTTGCTTGCAAGAAAACGAGTGATTGGTCCAGCGCGTACTTTTACCCCAATTCAATCTGCAAGAACGGCAGTGCTCGCGTTGGCAGGAAGTCATAGTGGAGCAATTCTTGCTGGAATATCAATCGGAGTACTCGTTAGCTACTTAATGACTCCACCAACTGAGGCTAACCAAGATCGAATTCAGATTTTGGCTGGAACAGCACTTTCAGCTCTAGCGCTAACTGCTGTCTCTGTTTGGCTTGAGCGAATATGTTCAGTGCCAGATAAGAGAGATGATAAATGAAAGTAATACAAAGTATTGCACAGTTAAAATCTGAACTTAGCAAATTACCTCGAATATTGGTTCCGACGATGGGTGCTTTACATTCAGGTCACGGTGAACTTATTCGAGTAGCACGTACGATTACAAACACTAGTGGTGAAGTTATCGTTTCGGTATTTGTGAATCCACTTCAATTTGGTGCAAATGAAGACTTCTCAAAATACCCCAGAACTTATGAGCAAGACATTAAAACTGCTCAAGAGTATGGGGCAGATGTAATTTGGTTCCCGAGTGCTGAGGAGTTACTTTCAGATGAACTAGTTAGATTGATAAGTCCAGAATTTGGCAATACTCTTGAAGGAAAATTCAGGCCAGGTCACTTTGATGGAGTCTTAACCATTGTGAATCGCTTATTTGAATTAGTGCAACCAACACATGCAATTTTTGGCGTAAAAGATTTACAGCAATTAATTTTAGTGCGAGAAATGACTATAGAAAAATGGCCTAAGTTAGCTATTGTTCCGGTTGAAACAATTAGAGATGAATCAGGACTCGCATTAAGTAGTAGAAATAAATATCTATCTTCAACTGAATTAGTGCTCGCAGCTGAAATCAATAAAGCTTTAAATAGAGCCGCGTTAAATCCAGATCCAGAAACAAGTTTCAAAAAACTCTTGTTTAGCGTTGGAATTCAAGAAGCGGCAATTGATTATGCAATTAGATTAAAAATGCCGAATCATTGTGAAGATTTAGGCAAAGAGCGATTGGTGGTGGCGGTTCGTATCGGAACTACCCGCCTACTCGATAATATTGCGCTCAACTAGGGGGATTTTTGTTACTTGCAATTGATGTGGGCAATACCAATATCGTTTTGGGTCTGTATGACGGCGAGTCTCTAACTAGGTCATGGCGGATTAAAACCGATGCCTACGCCACAGCTGATGAATATGCAATTCAGATAAAGGCGCTCACCGCGAACTCACCTCAGATAACTGGCATTGCTTTGTGTAGCACGGTTCCAAGTGTGCTTCGTGAAATGCGGGAAATGATTAAACGAGATTACTCCGAAATTAAGACAGTTATAGTTGAACCAGGAATCAAGACTGGTGTTTCAGTCTCAACCGACAATCCTAAAGAGGTTGGAACTGACCGCATTATGAATTCACTTGCAATTTTTCATAGACATGGTGGACCTGCAATAGTGGTTGATTTTGGCACATCAACAAATCTAGATGTGATTAATGCAAATGGTGATTTCATCGGAGGTGCCCTAGCTCCAGGTATTGAGATCAGTATTGATGCATTAGCTAATCGAGCAGCCGCGCTTAGAAAAATTGAATTACAAAAACCAAGAGCTGCGGTCGGAAGAAATACCGTTGAGGCTTTGCAATCCGGTGCTTATTTTGGATTTGCTGGACAAGTAGATAGATTAGTAACTCAAATAATTTCTGAAATTGGACCAGTTAAAGCAGTCGTAGCAACTGGAGGATTAGCTAGCACAGTGGTCGAAGCATGCTCGACAATCACCCATCTTGAGCCTGACTTAACCCTAGAAGGCCTGCGTTTAGTATTTGAACGCAACTAATTGGACTGAAATCGAGATAACGTAATCCAATGGACCACAACTATGAGCTTGACGAACAGGCACAGATTCGTCTTGATAAGTTAATCAAGTTTCGTTCAGCTGGTTTAGAACCATATCCTCATAATGCACCGCGCACCCACCATATTTCTCAAGTCCGCTCTACTCATAATGAATTAGAACCAGATAAACAAACAGGCGATATTGTGTCAATTGCTGGTCGCGTAATGTTAAATCGCATTGCTGGCAAACTTATTTTTGCAACAATTCGTGATGGTAGTGATGATATTCAAATTATGTTAACGGCTGATGTAACAGGTGAAGATGCTCTTGAAAGCTGGAAAGACTTTATTGATTTGGGTGATCAAATCAGCGCAACAGGGGAAGTTGTCACAACTAAACGTGGAGAGCTAACCGTTCGAGTAAGCAAATGGATGTTGACAGCAAAATGTTTGCACCCGTTACCTGATAAACACAAAGGTTTAGCAGATCCAGAAGCACGTGTTAGACAAAGATATTTAGATTTGATTGTTCGGCCCGAATCTAAAAAATTAGTGAAGTTACGTAGCGATGCAGTTGCAAGCATTAGAGAGCAACTACGCAAGAAAGATTTTACTGAAGTTGAAACTCCCATGCTACAAGTTATGCACGGTGGTGCCAATGCACGACCTTTTGTCACACATATAAATGCTTATGACATGAAAATGTTTATGCGAATTGCGCCAGAGCTTTATTTAAAGAGATTACTTGTTGGCGGTATGGAGAAAATTTTTGAAATAAATAGAAATTTTCGTAACGAGGGTGCAGATTCATCGCATAATCCAGAATTTACAATGCTAGAGATGTATGAGGCTTTTGGCGACTATCGAACTATGGCGGATTTGACCAAAGAGCTAGTGATAAATGCTGCGAAAGCTGTTTATGGATCTGCAGTTGTCAGTCATGAAAATGAAAATGGTGTAATAGTTGAATATGATTTGGCAAAAGGTTGGGAATCTATTCCTGTCCTTACTGCAATAAGCAATGCTGTTGGTGAAGAAGTTTCAATAAATTCTGATATTGAAAAGCTGAAGAATTTGGCAAACAAGTTACAAATCGCTTTAAAGCCAGATTGGGATAGTGGGCAAATAATTCTTGAATTGTATGAACATCTAGTAGAAGCGAAAACTGTATTACCTACCTTCTATACTGACTTTCCGCAATCTGTTTCGCCGTTAACTAAGGCACATCGAGAAAACAAATTACTTGCCGAGAAATGGGACTTAGTGACATTTGGTTTTGAACTAGCAACTGGTTATTCCGAGTTGAATGATCCACATGATCAACGAGATCGGTTCAAGGCACAACAAGCGTTAGAGGCAGCAGGCGATGATGAGGCTATGCGAATGGATGAAGATTTTATTCGTGCTTTGGAATATGGCATGCCACCAGCTGGTGGTCAGGGCATGGGGATTGAACGATTGTTGATGGCCTTAACTGGTAAAGGAATTCGTGAAACCATACTTTTCCCATTAGTGAAGCCAATTTTGTATGAGTAGCGTTTTAATAAGACCAGCACGAACCTCTGATGTGCCTTTTATTTTGTCACTCATTGGTCGTTATTCACCTGAGCGAAGAATGTTGCGCAAGGAAGTAATCACTATTTATGAAGATATTCAAGAGTTCGTGATAGCAGAAATTGATAGTGAACCAGTTGGGTATGGGGCGCTACATGTGCTTTGGGAAGACCTTGCTGAAGTCCGAAGTGTTGCAGTGAAACCTGATTTAAGAAGAACTGGAGTTGGACGCGCTGTAGTTAGCCATTTGCTCAAGAAGGCGCAGAGTTTGGGGATAAGAAGAGTATTTTGTTTAACGTTTGAAGTGGATTTTTTCAGCAGTTTTGGATTTAAGCCAGCAGATGGCCCAATTGTTGATCACGATATTTACTTAGAAATGTTGAAGTCTGAAGATGAGGGAGTTGCTGAATTTCTTGATTTGGATCGCGTTAAGCCTAATACTCTTGGCAATGCTCGAATGCTGCTTTTGCTTCCAGAAAGTTAATCAACCAGTATTTCTAAGACCGCTAGCAATACCATTAATGGTAGTTAATAGAGCTCTTGATAAATGTGGGCTGTAATCAGAAGTATTTCGCTGACGGGCTAACAAATCTACTTGCAGCATATGGAGAGGAAGTAGGTAACGATCTCTTATTAGAAGTGTCTGTGCGAGTGCTTGCTGATCAGATAACAACTCGGTTAGCCCAGTTACCCATAGAACTTGTTTTACAGTTTCAGCATACTCAGATTTAATTACCTCAAACAATTCCTGCTCTTCATCAGCAACTAACTTAGTTACATATCGTTCTGCAATAGCCATATCTGTTTTTGCCAAGGTCATTCGAACATTCGATAGAAAGTTAGACATAAAAGACCAGTTGTTGTGCATATTTCGTAACTCATCACCAACACCCATTTCGCGCGCTTTAGCGATTCCCGTGCCAACACCAAACCAACCTGGGACGATTTGTCTGGATTGTGTCCACCCAAAAACCCAAGGAATTGCTCTTAAATCACCAACACCAGCATCTTTGTTAGACCTTCGAGATGGACGTGAGCCTAAATGCATAGCAGACAATTGTTCAACTGGAGTTGATTGATGAAAATATGAAGGTAACAATGGGTGATCAAATAAATCGCGATATTTTTTAAATGCTGCATCCGAGATGGCATCAGTTATTGGATCCCATCTGGATAGTTCTTCATTAGACGTTGTGGGATCGCGATGCAGTAGAGACGCATCGATGGTTGCGGCAACGAGCAATTCGAGATTTTCTTGTGCTAATTTAGGTAAAAGATATTTATCACTAATTACTTCACCTTGTTCAGTGAGTTTTATCTGTCCATTTAAAACACCTGCGGCTTGGGACATAATTGCTTCGTAAGTCGGTCCACCACCTCTACCAACGGTGCCACCTCGTCCGTGAAAGAGAATGAGATTTACCCCGTGTTTGCTTGCAACATCTCGCAACTCTCGTTGCGCTTGATGAATCTGCCATTGTGAAGTAGTAATACCCGCATCTTTATTGCTATCTGAATAACCCAACATCACTTCTTGTGAGTTACCTCGTAGTTCAATCATTTCTCGATACTGAGGAATCTCTAACATCTGATTGAGCAAATCACCTGCAAGCTTTAACTCTCGAACCGTTTCAAAAAGTGGAACGAAACCAATTTGGCAATGTTTTTTCTTTAGGTCAATCAAACCAGCTTGAGTAGCTAGATAAACGGCTGCCAATACATCATCAACCCCTTTTGTCATGGAGATGATGTAAGACTCAATGACTTCTTCACCATGGCGAGATTTAATCTCTGAAATTGACTTAAATGTATTAAAGGTTTTTGCTGCACTTTCCGAAAGGCTAGGTGACTTTCTTTTTTCTAAACTACTCAACAAGTATTTTGATCTGTCATCTTCTGTTTCTAATTTAGAAAAGTCAGGTAAGAATTCTGCAACTGCCTGAGTATGAGCACTAGCGTGTTCGCGGACATCTAGTGTTGCCAAGGTGCTGCCAAATGCGGAAACAGTTCTAATAGAGCGATCGATGGAACCAGTAGCTGCAAGTGAGCTTGTAGCTACCAGCGAGCGCTGCAAAATTTCTAAATCGAAAATGACATCCTTGAATGTTCGGTAATCGGTGACGCCATCTAAATCTATTCCATCACTTAAGCGCTTTTGAGTGTTTTCCAACTTCTTTCGCATCACCATTGTCTTTAGTCGGTATGGCTCCTCTGCATTAAGTCGTCTATACCTATCTTCAATAGCAAGATTTGCTAAATCAGCTTCTAAAGATTTGATTAATTCGCTTGTGTTTTTGCTAAGCCGTTCACTTAAACTCAATTGATCTGAAAGTCGTTTAGCTATTCGATCAAATTCAGAAATAGCTGTGCGGCGAGATATCTCAACTACCTCACAAGTGGCTTCGGGTGTAACAAATGGATTACCATCCCGATCTCCACCAATCCAACTTCCTAACGAGAGTGGTTGATTTGTTGCAGGTATCTCAACATTTAATGCTTTTGCAATTGCATTCAATTCGTCGAGCACTTCAGTAAGCGGCCCTTTGGTTAGAGCATCAAAATAAAATAGTGCATTTCTTGCTTCGTCCAAAACTTCCGGTTTTTCCAAGCGAAGCTCATCTGTTTGCCAAAGCAAGTCAATCGTTTCTGCTAATCGTTGTTGCCTAGTTGCAGATTCAGGTAAATCAAGAAGATTTGCAATAAACCTAAGTTTTACCAAAATTGTTCTTCGAGTTGCTTCTGTTGGGTGAGCTGTGAAAACTGGCCTAACTTTAAGTCGCAAAAAAGTCTCTTGAATCATTTCGGTTGGCAGATTGGCTAATTTAATTTTATTTTCTACTCGTTTGAGCCATCCACCAAATTCACTTCGTGCTTTAACCATGGCTTTTGCACGGTGAACCTGTTCGGCAATATTCGCAAGGTGAAAATAGAGCGAGAAGGCTCGAGCAAGCGGAATAGCGGTTTCTGCTGGCTCATGTGAAAGAAAGTCAAAAACTTTGTCAGGTTGTTCCGCCGACAGCGAACGAACAACTTCAACTTTGTCATATAAATCTTTACCTGCGTGCCGGATTAAAGTCTCTCCCAACATTCGTCCGAGCATTCGGATGTCGGCCCGAAGCGCATCAGATTGGGCGATTGCAGCGCCAATGCTCATTTCAGAGGGTCCGTGCCCTGGAGTTAGGGAGTTCATCAGGGGTAAGCCTAGGCGCACAGGTTATCGCCCACCCGCAGTCGTGGAAAATGAGTTTTGCGCCTACTATCTGGGCATAGAAACAGCGTAGGAGATGCCGAATGTTTGAACGCTTTACTGATCGAGCTCGAAGAGTAGTTGTGCTTGCCCAAGAAGAGGCAAGACTGTTGAATCATAACTACATCGGAACTGAACACATTTTGTTGGGCTTGATTCATGAAGGTGAAGGCGTTGCAGCTAAATCGCTTGAGGCATTAGATATCAAACTTGAACAAGTGCGTGGACAGGTTGAAGAAATTATTGGTCCAGGACAACAAGCACCTAGTGGTCATATCCCATTTACTCCACGTGCAAAAAAAGTTTTGGAATTATCTCTTCGCGAAGCACTGCAATTGGGACACAACTACATAGGAACTGAACACATTTTGCTGGGCCTAATTCGCGAAGGCGAAGGTGTTGCAGCTCAGGTCCTGGTTAAGTTAGGCGCTGATCTACATCGAGTTCGTCAACAAGTCATTCAATTACTAAGCGGATATCAAGGTAAAGAACCAGCAACTTCTGGTGGCCCTGCCGAAGGCACCCCTTCTACATCTTTAGTTCTAGATCAATTTGGTCTTAACCTCACTCAAGCAGCTCGTGAGGGTGCATTAGATCCTGTGATTGGTCGAGAAAAAGAAATCGAACGAGTCATGCAAGTTCTATCTCGCCGAACTAAGAACAACCCAGTATTAATTGGTGAACCAGGTGTTGGTAAAACTGCAGTTGTTGAAGGACTTGCTCAAAATGTTGTTCGCGGTGAAATTCCAGAAACTTTGAAAGACAAGCAAATCTATTCGTTAGATCTAGGTGCGTTAGTTGCAGGCTCTAGATATCGTGGTGACTTTGAAGAGCGACTAAAGAAAGTTCTAAAAGAGATTAGAACTCGTGGTGACATTATTTTGTTTATTGATGAGATTCACACACTTGTTGGTGCGGGTGCAGCTGAAGGTGCAATTGATGCAGCCAGCATTCTTAAGCCGATGTTGGCACGAGGTGAATTGCAAACAATTGGTGCTACTACCTTAGATGAATATCGAAAGCACGTTGAGAAAGATGCAGCACTGGAGCGAAGATTCCAACCGATTCAAGTTGCTGAACCTTCACTTGCGCACAGCATTGAGATTCTAAAAGGTCTGCGTGACCGCTATGAAACACATCACCGAGTCACGATCACTGATGGTGCATTAGTTGCTGCAGCCACACTAGCTGATCGATACATCAATGATCGATTTTTGCCAGATAAAGCAATTGATTTAATTGATGAAGCTGGATCTAGACTAAGAATCCGTCGAATGACTGCTCCACCAGATCTACGCGAATTTGATGCACGAATTTCTGAAGCTCGACGTGAAAAAGAGAGCGCGATAGATGCTCAAGATTTTGAGAAAGCCGCATCGCTGCGAGACAAAGAAAAGCAACTAATTGTTGCTAAAGCAGAGCGTGAACGTGAGTGGAAGTCCGGCGACTTGGATGTGGTAGCTGAAGTAGATGAAGAGTTGATTGCTGAGGTACTAGCAACGGCAACTGGAATTCCAATTGTGAAGTTAACTGAAGAAGAGTCACAGCGATTAATGCGAATGGAAGATGAATTACACAAGCGCGTGATTGGTCAAAATGATGCAATTACTGCTTTAAGTAAGGCAATTCGTCGTACTCGCGCAGGTCTAAAAGATCCAAAACGACCTGGTGGATCATTTATTTTTGCTGGCCCATCTGGTGTTGGAAAAACTGAGTTGAGTAAAGCGCTATCTGAATTTTTATTTGGTGACGAGTCATCACTGATTCAGTTAGACATGAGTGAATACTCTGAAAAACACACCGTGTCTCGCTTATTTGGCTCACCTCCAGGATATGTTGGCTATGAAGAAGGCGGGCAGCTAACTGAAAAAGTTCGCCGTCGCCCATTCTCAGTTGTGTTGTTTGATGAAATAGAAAAAGCTCATCCAGACATATTTAACTCCTTACTGCAGATTCTTGAAGATGGCCGGCTAACAGATGCTCAAGGACGAATTGTTGATTTTAAGAACACAGTAATCATTATGACGACAAACCTTGGATCACGGGACATTATGAAGGGCGCTGGCCTTGGCTTTGCGAATGTAAATGATGATAAATCAAATTACGAGCGAATGAAGTTAAAAGTAAATGAAGAGTTAAAGCAACACTTCAGACCAGAATTTTTAAACCGCATAGATGATATTGTGGTATTCCATCAGCTAACTGAAGCAGAAATTGTCAATATTGTTGATTTGATGATTGCTAAAGTTGATGAGCGTTTGAAAGATAAAGATATGGGTCTTGAGTTAACTGCATCCGCTAAATCTTTACTTGCAAGGAAGGGTTATGACCCATTGCATGGCGCAAGGCCGTTACGTCGCACAGTTCAACGTGAAATTGAAGATGTGCTGAGCGAAAAGATTCTATTTAGCGAGTTAGTTCCTGGGCAATTGGTAGTCGTAGACACTCAAGGTGAAGATGAAAGTGCAACATTTACATTCACTGGTGCCACAAAAGGAGAACTTCCTGACATCCCACCAATAGAACCAGCTGGAAGTTCTGCCGAATAGATTAATTAAGTAAGAACACCCGAATACGCTGCAAGTGTTCGGGTGTTTTTAGTTTAATTGATTGAAGATAGAGATCGCATCTACTAAATCTTCGACTTGATGTAATTCTAATTTCCCTTGGTATTTAGTACCAATAGGTATGATCGCGTGCTTTATTCCTAAGCGTTCTGCTTCAGCAAGTCTGCGATTGATATTAGTTGCTTTACGTATTTCTCCAGTCAAACCAATTTCTCCAATTGCAATCAAATTTGGATTGATTGGTTTTTCTTTAGCAGCACTTGCAACACTAAGTGCGATAGCTAAATCCGCGGCAGGTTCAACAATCTTCAAGCCACCAACTGTTGCTACGTAACAATCGTCTTTAGCAACTTTGATTCCCGCTTTTCGCTCCAATACTGCAAGTACCATTGAAACCCGTGATGAGTCAACTCCACTAGTTGCTCGTCTGGGTGAAACCAGTGATGAAGTGGCGACTAATGCTTGCAGTTCGGTAATCAGTGGGCGCTGACCTTCCATGCTTACAGTTAGACAAGTCCCAGCAATTGGTTGTTTTCGGCTAGTGCGAAACAGTTCGCTTGGATCTGCTACCTCAATCAGACCTGATTCTGCTAAGTCGAAACAACCAATTTCATCTGTTGCACCATATCTATTCTTAACTGATCTAAGTATTCGTAAGCTGGTATGCCGATCTCCATCAAAGTTGAGCACAACATCAACGA